>JAESGS010000274.1_pt1 | contig 59918 bp, 61 predicted proteins | sample 9269761 | NCBI WGS metagenome assembly JAESGS01 (sample SAMN15741799, study PRJNA653493) | algae metagenome | isolation source: Cyanosarcina radialis HA8281-LM2 and co-occurring heterotrophs from damp... | place: USA: Makauwahi cave, Hawaii | collected 2011-01-06 | reverse complement strand
CTGGAAGATGCGATGAAGGCAAAGAAGCTGAAGGAAGCGCTGCAGCAGATGGCGGAAGAGGGCGTCGTGCAGCTCTTCTCGCCCGAAGACGGCTCGCCGGCGATCGTCGGCGTCGTCGGCGCGCTGCAGCTCGACGTGTTGAAGGAGCGCCTCAGTGCCGAATACGGCCTGCCGGTTTCCTTCGAAATGTCGCGCTTCTCTGTCTGCCGCTGGATTTCGTCCGATCAGCCGGCCGAACTCGACAAGTTCGTCACCGCGCGCCGCGGCGACATCGCCCGCGATCTCGACGGCGATCCGGTGTTCCTCGCGCAGGACAGCTTCTCGCTACGCTACGAAGCCGAGCGCTATCCGGCGATCAAGATGGTTGCGATCAAGGAATATCACGTCGCCAAGGCGGCCTGATTGTTTGCGTCCGGCCGATGCCAAGACATCGGCCGGCCTCTTGGCGCACAAGCGCCGTTTCTGAACGAAATCCCTAAACCGAAAAATCGAAACGCGGCGACGAGCGATCGAGCATGGCCATGCTTGGGCGAGCGCCCCAGGTCTGTTCGATTGCCTGCGAAAGTGCTTTGAGCAGGCGCTCGATGTCCTCGCGCGCCGTCTCGTGCAGCGCTTCCGCCACGATCAGCGCATGGGTCGTCTGCGGTCGGATCGCCGAAAGACCGCTCTGCCGGTTGGTCCAGCGCCGGGCATGCGCTCGCCCCTCGGCATCGGCGAAGATCACTTCGCCTGATTCCGGGTTCTCCGTTTCTCCTGAGAACGTCAGATAGCTCTCGCTGCCGGCCGCCCGGCGGACGTGCAGAAAACCGCTGACGTGGGAGAGGTTGAAGACGGCGATCGGGATCGCGAAGGCGAGCGAAGCGGCGTTGCAAAGGTCGATCAGCGGATGGATCGAAGGCAGGCTGCCTTCCTTGCGGAAGCGCCGGAGCAAGGCTTCGGAGGCCGAGCGGTATTGTGTCGGCTTCAATCCCATCTTGGCAAAGGTCCGGCGCCAGGCCTGGATCTCGGGCAGGTCGCTTTCCGAACCCGCGCCGAGGCGATCACTTGCGATCGCCTGGAACTGGCGAACATGGTCCTCGACCGAGACGCCGCCGTTTACGCCATCGATGAAAAGCGCGCCGGCGCTCAGCTCCGGGAAGTCGCGCCAGATGTCGTCTGCGTGCTGGAAGTGCATGGAAGTCCTCGAATTGGAGGCGATCATTCTGGTTCAAACCTCCCCGACCGGAAAGGCGCGTGCCGTCCTTCGGCCGGCGAGAATCTGGGGTAGGGTCAGGCCGAGGACGGCGGCGAGCACGCAGGCGATCCCAAGCAATTGAGGGGCGCCGACCGGCTCGCCGAGCAGGAGAAAGGCGAAGGCGACGGCGGAGACCGGAGCCAGTGCCGTGAACACGGAAGCCTCGGTGCCGCTTACTTTCGCCGACCCCGCATACCAGAGCAGGAAGCCGGCGACAGTCGGGATGAGGGCGTAGTGGAGAACCGCAAAGATCGCGTCCCTGTCGATCTCTGCCGTCGCATGCGTCTCGAAGAGCGCAGGGATGATGGCGACCGCGAAGCCGAGGCCGGCCATCAGGGTCGAAAGCGCCAGCGGCGAGATCTCCGTCTTCACGCGCTTGTTGAGAAGGATGAACAGGCCTTCGCATATGACGGCGCCAAAGATGAGGGCGATGCCGAGCGGCGAATGGGTGCCTCCTTCGCCGGGCTTGAAGACGATGGTCAGCACGCCGGCTGCGGCAAGCGCGATCGCCGCAAGCACTTTGCGGTCCGGGCGCTCGCCGAGAAGAAGGATGGCGATCGCGGCGGAAACCACCGGCAGCGTACCGATCACCACGCCGGCATCGGTTGCCGAAGTCAGGCTGAGGCCGGCAATCAAGAGCGTGGTGTAGCCGACGCTGCCGGCGCCCGCCTGGGCGATCAGCAGCAGCCAGTCGCGACTTTTCAGTTTCGGCCATGACGTCCTGGTGAACCACATCAACAAAAGGAAGAGCGGGAAGGCGACGGCGAAGCGCAACGCGGTGGCCGTGAACGGTGGCAGGCCGGCGGCAATGATCTTGCTGGCGATGACAGTGCTGCCGACGAGGATCATCGCCAGCGACAGAAAGAGATAGCCCTGAAATTTTCCCGACATGTCCGTTCTCCATTGCTGCGCGGCGCCTGTCGCTGCGCAGCCGGTGCAGCAATGCTCCGGGCGAGGGCTCGGGTCTTGAACGGAATTGCGGGTGTTATTTTTTGGCCTCGGCATAGATGCCCGGCGAGAGGCCATATTTGCTGACGAAGACGCGGGTCATGTGGCTCTGGTCGGCGAAGCCGGCCGCGAACGCGGCCTCCGCCAGCGGCATGCCCCCGCCGATCAGGCGGCGGGCGAGATCGATGCGGCGCTGGACGATATAGGCGTGCGGCGTCAGGCCGACCGCGCTTGCGAAATTGCGCACCAGTTGAAAGCGGCTGAGCCCGGCTTCGGCGGCGAGATCGGCAAGCGTGATCGCGGCCGTCGGATCGTCGTCGATCATCGTCTTGGCCGCCGTGACTGTTGCCGGCCGTTCACGCTGGTGTCGCCTGCCGGTGGCAAGAACGCCTGCAAGCAGCAGCAGGAGCTGCTCCTCGTGCCGGATGGCGTCGCTCGTGGCCGTCGGATCGGTGATAGCCGCAAACAGCGCCCGAAATTGAACTGCCGCCTCCCGGTCGTGGAAGGCGGGGGCAGTGAACTCGCCGGAATACGCGCGGCCTTGGCTGATATCCTCGGCCGCATTGGCGATGACCGAGGGATCGAAGTAGAGCATGCGCCAGGCGCGGCCGGCATCGCCCATCGGCGTGCCGTCATGCACCTCGCCGGGGTTGACGGTGATCATGTCGCCGGCGCCGGCTTCGACCATGCCGCGGCCGCTGAGCGACTTTTGCGCGCCTTCATAGATGAGGCCGATGCCGAACTGATCGTGCGTGTGGCGGGCGAAGGACTGGCGCGTTTCCGCCTCGACCGCGTCTATGCCCGCGGCGGCACTGCGCAGCATCCTGATCTTGCCCTTTGCCATCCCGCGCGCCTGCTCCGTTCTCCAGCTTTGTCTTGTACACCGTGATGTCACATCCGGCCATCGCAACGACACCGTGTCTGACTGACATCGGCGATGCTGTGAAACTTTCATCTTTCCGGTGTTGCAATCACCGATCGCATCCTTACGTTGCGGTATCAGGCGACGGAGACAATAGGAGATGGTCGAAATACTGGATCTTCGTGTTCACTTTCTCGAAGCGGACGGATCTCTGGCGCCGTGGCGTGAACGGATACTGGCGTCGGTGCGGGAAACCGCCGAGCGTGTCGGCGCGGCGGTCTCTGCCTCGGACAGCGCCGCCCCCATCGATGTCCTCGTCGAGTATCGTGCGGGCGAGACGATCCCCGAACTCGGTGTTGCGGGCGCCTGCTATCGCAGGGCGCTGGTCTTCTTCACGGTCGACCCTGGAAACGCGAATTTCGAGGCGAGCCTTGCGACGGGAGAGGTGCGCAAATTGCTGACGCACGAACTGCATCACTCCTTCCGCCATGCGACCTGCGGCTATGGCTCCAAGCTCGGCGAAGCCCTGGTTACCGAAGGGCTTGCAGACGCCTTCGATGCCGAGATCAACGGCGGCGACGGCCATGTGTGGAGCCACGCGATCGCGGCGGCCGATTGGGCTGGCGTGCTGGAACGTGCCGAGCGGCAACTCTGGGCAGAGACCTATGATCACCCAGGCTGGTTCTTTGGCACCGATCATTCTCTGCCGCGCTGGGCTGGCTACACGATCGGCTATCATCTGGTGAAGACCTATCTTGCAGCAAACCCGGATGCGCGCCCGTCGCAGATGACGGCGACGTCGGCATCGGTCGTGATCGGCGAGGCCTGGGCACTGCTCAAGGAACGCCTGCTGGTTGCCTCATGAGGGTTCCGGCCAAGACGGCTAAGCGTGAGGCGCCTCGTCGCGATCGCGGCCCGGTAGTTTCCTGACGTCGCCGATCCAGGGCAGCGCCGAGGAACACCAGATCTGCGAGCGTGGCCTGAGCTCTCGGCGCTGGTTGATCGTTCCCACCCGGATGCCAACCTCCAGCGCGTCCTCGTCGGTGCCGGTCGTATAGATCGGCGAGCCGCAGTTCGGGCAGAAGAACTGCAGCCGCTGCCGGCCGTTTGCGCCGATCTTCACATAGAGCTTCGGTTCGCCGCCGGTCAGCCGAAAGTTCTCCCGTTCCGTGCCGGCGGTGACGCGGTAGGCCGATCCCGTCAGTTGCTGGCAATCGGTGCAATGGCAGATCCCGACATCGGCCGGATCGATCTCCGCCTCGTAGGTGACGAAGCCGCAATGGCATTGCCCGTCGATATGCATGGAGCCCTCCCTGAAAGCGGGAAAGCTAGGGCGGTCCGGGCAAAAGGCTATGCCGCTCTCATTCGCCCGAAGCCTCATGGGGCGACCGGGCTCAAGGATCGCAGCGTCTCGCCCCGCCGTGCGGCATGGACGAAGAACGGTGGAGCACCACCGTTTGGTTCGCCGCCGCTTACACGCCGGTAAACAGCCACTCGTGTTCGCGGGCGTTGTGGAACTTCCAGACGCGCTTCGGCCCGGCCATGACGTTCAAGTAGTAGACGTCGTAGCCGTGCACGGCGGCAACCGGGTGATACCCCCTTGGCACCAGCGTCACGTCGCCGTCCTCGACCGCCATGGTCTCGTCGAGCGAGCGATCGTCGGTATAGACGCGTTGCATCGCAAAGCCCTGCGGCGGGTTCAGCCGGTGGTAATAGGTCTCTTCCAGGTAGCTCTCGGCCGGCAGGTCGTCCTGGTCGTGCTTGTGCGGGGGGTAGGAGGAAGTGTGGCCACCGGGCGTGATCACCTCGACGACGAGCAGCGACTGCGCCGAGCCGTCGTCTTCTGGCATGATGTTGGTGACGTAGCGGGTGTTGGTACCCTTGCCACGGGTCATCTGCGGGTGGGTGCCCGGTGCGATCACCTTCGCCTTGAAGCCGTCGCCGCCCGGGGCCGAGCAGATGGCAAGGTCGAGGTCGGAGGTGGCTGTTGCTTGCCAGCGGCTGCCTTTCGGCACATAGACGGCATAGGGCTGGCCCTCGAAGGGGGTCATGCGCTCGCCGAGCTCGCCGAGGCTTTCGCCATCAACGGCGACTTTCGCCTTGCCGGACACGAGCACCAGGCAGATTTCCTTGTCACCGGTCTCGCCCTCGGTCGTTTCGCCCGCTTTCAGCCGTTCCAGCGCGAAGCCGACATAGGTCCAACCGGCGCTCTCCGGTGTCACGTTTTGCATGAGCCCCGATTTGGCCTTCGGTTTGACGAGCAGCTTGGACATGTCGATCTCCCTAACTCTTTTTCTGGAGCCGCGCCGAATGTTTGGCCTGCCCCTCACCCTAGCCCTCTCCCCGCTTGCGGGGAGAGGGGATTTTCGGAGTTTGCGTCGCGCTCCCACCTCTACGTCTCGAGGGACCGGAGGGCGCGCGGCATATCCCTTCTCCCCGCCAGCGGGGAGAATGTGGCGGCAGCCGGATGAGAGGCACTCACTCAAAGTCCGGCGACCGAAAGTCTGGGCTTACTTGTCGAGCCCGGCTTCCTTGGCGAAGGTCTTCAGCGACTTCAGCCCGAGCGACTGGTATTCGAACGGGTTGCGCACGGCAGAATCCTGTTCCGCTTCGATCACCAGCCAGCCGGAATAATCGTGCTCGGCGGCGATCTTCAGCACGGGCAGGAAGTCGACGCCGCCTTCGCTGTCGCCGGGAACCGTGAAGACGCCACGGCGCACGCCCTCGAGGAAGGAGAGGCCTTCGCCCTCGACGACCTTGCGGACAGCGGGACGCACGTTCTTGCAATGGATGTGGCGCACGCGGTGCATGTATTTCTTCGCGACCTCGGCTGGATCGGAACCGCCGAACCAGGCATGGCCGGTGTCGAGCAGCAGCTTGGTCGCCGGGCCGGTGTTCTGCATCAAGAGATCGATTTCCTCACCGGTCTGGACGATCGTGCCCATGTGGTGATGGTAGACGAGGTCGATGCCCTGGTCGGCGCAATATTGCGCGATCGCTTCGAGGTCGGCGCCAAACTTCTTCCACTGGTCGGCCGGCAGCACCGGCTTGTCGTTGGCGACCGACTTGCCGTCGTCACCATGGATGGCGTTCGAGGTTTCGCAGACGATCGCCACCTTGCAGCCATTGTGCTTCAGGAGGTCGAGATGCGGCTGGATCGCCTTCTTCTCGGCCTCGACGTCATGAGTGAGCAGGTTGGTCGAGTGCCAGCCGGACACGAAGACGAGATCGTAAGCGCCGAGCTTCTGCTTCAGCGCCTCCGGATCGGACGGCATCTTGTGGCCCTTCTCGATGCCGTCGAAGCCGATCTTCTGGCAATCGGACAGGCAGTCCTCGAGCGTCAGATGCGCGCCGATCGAATGATCGTCGTCGTTGCTCCAGGCGATCGGGTTGGTTCCGTAGCGGATCATGGTCTGTCGTTTCCTATAGCATTGTCCGCGCAGGCGGATCGTTCGTGGTGCCTCATGGGCGCGCAGCAGGAGGTAGATTGCCCCTCATCCGGCTGCCGCCACCTTCTCCCCGCAGGCGGGGAGAAGGGATATGCCGTGCCCTCTGCGTCTCCTCTCCACTCGTGGGAAGGGAAAAGCCGTGCTCTCCGCAGTCCCCTCTCCCCGCGGGCGGGGAGAGGGTTAGGGTGAGGGGGCATAAAGACAAAATGGCGCCCGCGCAGAAGCGCGAGCGCTATGTTTTTGATCAGCCGAAGCGCTGTGCGGCGAGCGCCTTCTCATAACCCTCGCGCGCCGCGTTGACCTGGGCGCGGCCCGAGACCTCGGGCACCGCGACGTCCCACCAGTGGCCGCCGGCCTCGGTCGTGATCAGCGGATCGGTGTCGATGACGATGACGGTCGTGCGCGCCTCGTTCGCGGTCTCCTTGAGCGCCGCTTCGAGCTCGGAGATCGAGCCGACCTTGCGGGTGACGGCGCCCATCGCGCCGGCATGCGCCGCGAAGTCGATCTGCGGCAGTTCGACGTGATGCGTGTCCTTCAAGAGATTGTTGAAGTTGGCGCCACCGGTGCCCATCTGCAGCCGGTTGATGCAGCCGTAGCCGGCATTGTCGAGCAGCACGATCGTGAACTTGGCGCCAAGCATGATCGAAGAGGCGATCTCCGAATTCAGCATCATGTAGCTGCCGTCACCGACCATGACGATCACGTCGCTCTCAGGCTTGGCGAGCTTGACGCCAAGGCCGCCGGCCACTTCGTAGCCCATGGTCGAGAAGCCGTATTCAATATGGTAGCCGCCGGGCTCTTCCGCCTGCCAGAGCTTGTGCAACTCGCCCGGCAGACCGCCGGCAGCGCAGACGAGCGTCGTGTTCTTGGCTCCGCGGGCGCGCTGCACGGCGCCGATCACCTGGGCGTCGGAGGGAAGGGCCGCGTTGGTCGTGGCCGTTGCCTTATCCGCAACCGCCAGCCATTCGGCCTTGCCGGCCTTCGCCTTGGCGGTCCAGGTCGGATCGGCCTTATAGCTGCCGAGTCCGCCGGAAATGCGGTTGAGGCCGGCGCGCGCGTCGGCAATCAGCGGCAGGCCATTGTGCTTGCCGGCATCGAACGGCTGGACGTTGAGGCCGATGATCTTCAGCCCTTCATTTTTGAACAGCGCCCAGGAGCCCGTGGTGAAGTCCTGGAGACGCGAGCCGACGGCGAGAACCACATCGGCCTCTTCGGCAAGCGCGTTGGAGGCGGAGGTGCCGGTAACGCCGACCGAGCCCATGTTGAGCGTATGCGAGTGCGGCAGCGCCGACTTGCCGGCCTGGGTCTCGACCACGGGAATGCCGTGGCGTTCGGCGAAATCGCCGAGCTCCTTGCTCGCTTCCGAATAGAGAACGCCGCCGCCGGCGACGATGATCGGCTTCTTTGCTGCCTTCAGCGCAGCAATCGCGGTCGCCAGCTCGTCGAGATCGGGTTCGACGCGGCGCGGCACCCAGACCTTCTCGTCGAAGAAGTTTTCCGGATAGTCATAGGCTTCCGCCTGGACGTCCTGGCAGAGCGACAGCGTCACCGGGCCGCAATCGGCCGGGTCGGTCAGCACCTGCATGGCGCGACGCAGCGCCGGGATGATCTGTTCAGGCCGGCTGATGCGGTCGAAATAGCGCGAGACGGGACGGAAGCAGTCGTTCGCCGAGATCGTGCCGTCGCCGAAGCTTTCCACCTGCTGCAGCACCGGATCGGGGCGGCGGTTGGCGAAGACGTCACCCGGCAGGAAGAGAACCGGCAGGCGGTTGACATGGGCGAGTGCCGCCGAGGTCACCATGTTGAGCGCGCCGGGGCCGATCGAGGTGGTGCAGGCCATGAAGCGGCGGCGGAAGCTCGCCTTGGCAAAGGCGATCGCGGCATTGGCCATGCCCTGCTCGTTCTGGGCGCGGTAGGTCGGCAGCGTGTCCTTGATCGCATGCAGTGCCTCGCCGACGCCGGCGACGTTGCCATGGCCGAAGATGGCGAAGACGCCGCCGAAGATCGGCACCTTCTTGCCATCGATGACGGTCATCTGGCGGGTCAGGAACCGCGCCACGGCCTGGGCCATGGTCAGGCGCACGGTCTTCTGGCTCATAATCTGTTTCCTCCTCGTGGGCGAAATCGTCCCGTTCCACCCTGTCTGCTGCATGGTCAACGCTTGCGTCGATCCTATGCCGCCTTTGTTTCACCCAGTTGCAGCCAGAGATCGACCAGGGCCTTGAACTTTCCGGCCATGTCGGCGATCGCCTGGTCGTCGCTCATCGTGCCGCCGAGCCAGGCCCGGCCGGCATCGGCAAAGATCGTGCGGCCGACGGCAAAGCCCCGGACCGTCTTCGAGGTGCGGGCGGCCGCAAAGCCGTCCTTGAGCTGCTCATAGGGCGCTTCGAGGCCCAAGAGCACCACGCCGCGGCAGAGCGGGTCGCGTGCCTCGATGACGGCATCGATCGCTGCCCAGGCGCCGCGGCTGGCCTGCGGTTCGAGCTTCCACCAGTCCGGCTTGAGCTCGGCGTCGTACAGTTCGGTCAGTGCCCGCGGAATGGTCTGGTCGTCGAGCTTGCCGTGTTTGCCGGCAATGATCTCGATCAGGATCTCACGGCCAACCTTGCGCGCCGCTTCGAAGGCGGAGCGGAGCTTTGCCACCTGCTGGGCTTTCAATTCCGCCGGGTCGTCCGGGTGGTAGAAGGAGAGCACCTTGATGCAGTGGTCGACCGGCCAGTCGATCAGGCGGCTGCCGAGGTCCTGGCTGAATTCGAACTGCAGCGGCCGCGAGCCCGGAAGCTCGATCGGCTTGCCGATCCAGAAGTCGCGATGGGCGCCGGCGGCATAGAGCGCGTCGCGGCCGTACTTGTCGTCGATCAGCATGCCGAAGCCGGAGCGGCCGGCCGCGACCTGTGCGGCGGCCTTTACCGCCAAAACCTTGAAGGCGGGAATACGGTCCAGCAACGCCTGGTCGCCGGCGGCCATGTCTTCGAGCTGGCTGCGATGGTCGATCGCCAGCGCCATCAGAAGCGGGATATCGCGTCGGCGTGTGGTCGCCCAGTGAACGTGGTTGATCGCCTCGTCCTTGCGCAGAGCCCGTTCCTTGCTGCCCTTTTCCAGGAAGAACTGCAGTTCCGTCCAGGTCGGGATTTCAGGCGCGCAGAGCAGGCGCGAGACAGCGAAGGCGCCGCAGGCATTGGCCCAGGTGGCCGACGTCGCATGCGGCTCGTTTTTGAGCCAGCCGCGCAGGAACCCGGACATGAAGGCGTCGCCGGCGCCGAGCACGTTGTAGACCTCGATCGGAAAGCCCTTGCCGACGATGCCGTCTTCGAGGTCGTCGGTGATCGGACCGTCATAGACGATGCAGCCCATCGGTCCGCGCTTGAGCACAATCGTCGCCTTGGAAAGCGAGCGGATCGTCTTCAGGGCCTGGAGCAGGTCACTTTCGCCCGAGGCGATCAGCACTTCCTCTTCCGTGCCGACGATAAGGTCGCAATCGGCAAGAACCGTTTTCAGGTGCGCCGAAACGCGATCCGACGCGATATATCGGCTTTCGCCGGCGTCATGGCCGGCAAGGCCCCAGAGGTTCGGGCGGTAGTCGATATCGAAGACGACCTTCGCGCCGTTTTCCTTGGCAATGCGGATCGCCTTGCGCTGGGCGGCGTCGGTATTCGGCTTGGAGAAATGCGTGCCCGAGACGAGCACTGCGCGGGCGGAACGGATGAACTCCTCGGAAACGTCATCTTCGCAAAGCGCGTTGTCGGCGCAGTTGTCGCGATAAAAGAGCAGCGGGAAGGTCTTGTCGTTTTCGACGGCGAGGATCGCGAGCGCCGTCAGCCGCTCCGGATCGGTGGCGATGCCGCGGGTCTCGACGCCTTCGCGCGTCAGCTGCTCGCGGATGAAGCGGCCCATCTGCTCGTCGCCGACGCGGGTGAGAAGCGCTGACTTCAGACCGAGGCGCGCCGTGCCGACCGAAATATTACAGGGGCAGCCGCCAACCGACTTCGCAAAACTCGAAACATCTTCAAGCCGCGTGCCGATCTGCTGGCCATAGAGATCGACCGAGGCCCGGCCGATGGTGATCAGGTCGAGCGGCTTTGCTCCCTGTGCCGAAACGTTCTGGCTCACTGCTTCCTCCCCGCGGACACCTTGGCGGGCCCGACCATTTCCGTACTGTGGGTGATGGTCGTATGAAACATAAATTCCGACGTTTCGTCAATATGGAATTTTCATTCTATCTGTTCCGTTTTGCCTAATTGCCCTCGGCGAGGCGCTGGCGCTTCTCCGCGATGGCGACCGTCAGCGCCATGGCAAACGCCATGCTGGCGGAAAGAGAACGGAAGCCGGCATGGTCGGCCTCGACCAGTTCGAACCAGACCTTCGAGGATTCTGCCAAGGGCGAGAAGGCCGAGTCCGTCAGCGACACGACCGGCACCTTGCGTTCGGCGAGAAGCCGCGCCTGGGCCGCACTTTCGGAGGCATAGGGCGAGAAGCTGACGGCAAAGGCGGCATCGTTTTTCGTCGCCATCGCCAGCATGTCCTCGTCGATGCCGGCGGCCGTTCCGACGAGCTGGTATTTCACCTTCAGCTTGCCGAAGGCATAGGCCATGTAGCTGGAGATCGGATAGGAGCGGCGCTTGGCGATCAGGTAGACGGTGTCGGCCTTGGCGAGGATATCGACGGCGCGTTCGAAGGCTTCAGGATCCACCGAGGAGGCGATATTGTCGAGCGAGCGGTGGGCGGCAGCGACGAAGCCGTTGAAGATCGAGCCGCTTTCGAGCTTGCTGTGGTCGTTGGCGCTCAGCGCCTTCAGCCGGTCCTCGTAGCCGGGCGTGCGCTCGCGCAGCCGGGCGCGAAAGATCTGCTGCAGGCTGGAAAAGCCCTCGAAGCCGAAATGCTGGGCGAAACGCACCAGCGTCGACGGCTGCACTTCGGCGGAAGTCGCGATGCTCGCTGCCGTGCCGAAGGCGATTTCATCGGGATTGTCGAGCGAATAGGCGGCAACCTGGCGGAGCCGTTTCGGCAGCTCCGCCTTGCGTTCCAGAATGGCGGCCTTCAGCGCCTCGAAATCCTGCGGCACCTCTGTCGTCGTTTCCGGCATGGCCATGTCTCGCTCGTCTCCCTCGATGTCAGTCTGGCTTTCGGCCTCACCCTAATCGATTAGTCGGGAACGGGATAGAACAGGCGTTCTATTTTTCCTCCAGCATTTCCAGCAAAAGTGCGCAGCGGTTTTGCGTCCGGAAATGCGGGCTAAGTAGAGAGCATTTCCAGGAAGAATGCGTAGCGGTTTTGGGTCCGGAAATGCGCGCCAAAACAGAGAGCATTTCCAGGAAAAAGTGCGAAGCGGTTTAGCGTCCCGACGTGCGTGCAAAAAGTGACGGTTTTCCTACGACACGCCGGCCGTCGAAGCCGCCTAGATCCGCACCCATTCGTTGGTCTTGGCCGATTGATAGGTCGCCGAAAGCACCTTCTGCACCTCGTAGCCTTCGCGGAAATCGGTCGAGGGAGACCTGCCGCCAGCGATGGCGTCGAGGAACTCCTTCACTTCGATGGCCTTCAGGTCGTTGAAGCCGATCTGGTGGCCCGGCGCGACACAGAAGGCGCCATAGGGCGGATGTTCCGGTCCGGCCCAGATGGTGCGGAAACCGCGGGTGCGGATATCGTCGCCAGTCTTGTAGAGGCGGATTTCGTTCAGCCGCTCCTGGGTGAAGACGATGCTGCCCTTCGAACCGTAGATCTCGAAATCGTGCTGCATCTTGCGGCCGGTCGCGATCCAGCTTGCCTCGAAGCTGCCGCTCGCCCCGTTTTCGAAGCGCACGAAGGCGCGGGTGATGTCGTCGACCTCGACCGCGCGGGTTTCACTGGAGCCAGCGGAAACCGGGCGTTCCGGGATCTGGATGATGGTTTCGGCCAGCACCTGTTTGATCGGGCCGACGAGGTGGCGCATGGAGGCGATAATGTGGCTGCCGATGTCGGCGAGCGCGCCGCCGCCGCTGGCAGGGTTCAGACGCCAGCCCCACGGAACGTTTGCGTCCGCCATGAAATCTTCCGCATGGATGCCGCGCATCGAGCGGATCTCGCCGATCTCGCCGCTTTCGATGATGTCCTTGGCAAGGAAGATCAGTGGGTTCTTCAGATAGTTGAAGCCGACCTGGGTGACGACGCCCGCCTTCTCAGCCGCTTCAACCATCTCGCGGCATTCCGCAACGGTCGGCGCCAGCGGCTTTTCGCAATAGACGTGCTTGCCATGGGCGATCGCCGCAAGCGCCATCTCCTTGTGCAAAAGGTTCGGCGTGGTGATGTCGATGATGTCGATATCCGGATCGGTCAAGAGCTCGCGCCAGTCGGCGGTCGCCTTGCGGAAGCCGAGTTGACCGCGGGCGCGTTCGGCACTCTCGACGGTCACGTCGGCGACCGAAACGAGATCGAGCTCGAAGGGCAGGTCGAAGACCCGCGCGGCAATGGTGAAACCGAGCGCATGGGCTTTGCCCATGAAGCCCGTGCCGATCAGGCCGATGCCGAGTTTGCGCTTGCTGCCCATGCCGAATTCCTCCTTGGCGGCGCTGCCGTATTGGTCTGAAATGAAATGAATTGTGCAAGTTTTGTCAATATGGAATGTTTGTTCGAAATATGACGGCGATACCGACGTTGTGCCGTTTGAAACAGCCAAAACTGTGCGTTCCGGTTAGCTTCACCTTGACGAAGGGGGAATGTGTTAACGCATTTTTACCATGTTCCGTTGGAACATCGCATTTCGTCATGGTTAACGAATCGCTCCGGAGTGAACGGAGCGGAGCTGGAGTGAAATCAGCATGTGCCGCTGGGCAGCCTATCGCGGGGAGCCGCTCTATCTCGAGGAACTGGTAACCTCTCCGGCGCACTCGCTGATCGAACAGTCCCATTGCGCGACACGGGCGAAGACCGCCACCAACGGCGACGGCTTCGGCATCGCCTGGTACGGCGACCATCCCGAGCCCGGGCGCTACCGCGATATCCTGCCGGCCTGGTCCGACTGCAACTTGAAGAGCATCGCAAGGCAGATACGCTCGCCGCTCTTCCTCGCCCATGTGCGCGCCGCGACCGGCGGCGGCACCCGGCGCGACAACTGTCATCCCTTCGTCTTCGGTCGCTGGTCCTTCATGCACAACGGCCAGATCGGCGACTTCGAGCACCTGCGCCGGCCGATGGAGAGCATGCTCGACAACGACCTCTATTCGGCCCGCACCGGCACGACGGATTCGGAGCTTCTGTTTCTTCTCGCCATGCAGTTCGGGCTCGACCGCGACCCGCTTGGCGCGATCGCCGAGGCGCTGGCCTTCATCGAACAACTCGCCGAGCATCTGGAGCGCCAGGTGTTGGTGCGCTTCACCGCAGCTTTCTCCGACGGCCAGGATCTCTACGCCGTGCGCTACGCCTCCGACTGGAAGGCGCCGACGCTCTATGCCGCACCGATGGGCCCGAGCGGCGGCTACTGCCTTGTCTCCGAGCCGCTCAACGACGACGACAGCGCCTGGGTGGAAATCCCCGACGGCACCGCGGTCATCGTCGGCGAGAATGGTGTCGATGTCCGGCTGTTTTCAACCAAGGGTACCTCGGTCAGATCCCGCCAGATGGCCTGAGCCGGCGGCGCTTTCGGCTTCGACGAGGACGACGCGCCCCCTCATCCGGCTGCCGCCACCTTTTCCCCGCAGGCGGGGAGAAGGGACGCCTGGCGCTCGCTCGTCCACGACTGGCTCCTCGAGAAAGCGACCGATTATCATCGTTCACGCCAATGAGCCGGCAGCCGGAACGTTGCAGTCCTAACGCCTGATTTGACGTTCGACCGCCCGTATTGCGAGGTTAGACGGGAGAAGCTAAGCCCGCAGCCAAGAGGACGCGACATCGCGTGTGCCACGTCCCCTCGCCCCGTTTGCGGGGAGAGGGCTAGGGTGCGGGGCATTTGCCATCCGGAGATCGATTGTTTAGCGCGCCAGCTGCTCGGCAATCATCGCCGCCAGCTTCTCCGCCACCGCGTCCTTGTCCATCTCCGGCCAGTCGTCATTGCCGGCATGTGAGATCAGCTTCACCTTGTTGCGGTCACCGCCCATGATGCCGGTTGCCGGCGACACGTCGTTGGCGAGGATGAAGTCGGCGCCCTTGCGTTCGAGCTTGGCGCGGCCGTTGGCAGCGACGTTCTCGGTCTCGGCGGCAAAGCCGATGACGAGTTTCGGCCGCTTCGCATGGTGGCCGACCGTCTTCAGGATATCGGGGTTTTCAGCAAGCTGGAGCGGCAGCGGCGCCTCGCCCGGCTTCTTCTTGATCTTGTTGCCGGCTGCCGTCGCCACCCGCCAGTCGGCAACGGCGGCGACCATGACCGCGACATCGGCGGGCAGGGCGGCAAGCACCGCATCGCGCATCTCTTCGGCCCGCTCCACATGCACGACTTTCACACCGGCCGGATCCGGGATCGTTACTGGGCCGGAAACGAGCGTGACGTCGGCGCCGAGTTTTGCGAGTGCCGCGGCGATCGCATGGCCCTGTTTTCCGGAAGAGCGGTTGGCAATGTAGCGCACCGGGTCGATCGGCTCATGCGTCGGCCCCGAGGTGACGACGACGCTGCGCCCGGCAAGCGGTTTTGGCGCGCCTACGAGCAGGCCTTCGACGGCAGCGGCGATCGCCAGCGGCTCGCTCATGCGGCCTTCGCCGGCCTCGCCGCTTTCGGCCATTTCGCCCGCTTCCGGGCCGATGAAGCGGATGCCGTCCTTGGCAAGCGTCGTCCGGTTGCGGCGCGTTGCCGGGTGCGCCCACATTTTCGGGTTCATCGCCGGCGCGACCAGCACCGGCCGGTCCGTCGCGAGCAGAATGGTCGAAGCGAGATCGTCGGCATGGCCGTTCGCCATCTTCGCCATCAGGTCGGCCGTGGCTGGTGCGACGACGATCAGATCGCATTCGCGTGCCAATCGGATATGGCCGACGTCCTGCTCGTCCTCGCGGGAGAACAGGTCGAGATAGACATGCGAGGCTGAAAGCGCGCCGACGGCAAGCGGCGTCACGAACTGCTGCGCACCCGATGTCATGACCGGCCGCACGCTTGCTCCGCGCTCCCTGAGGCGCCGGATGAGATCGAGGCTCTTATAGGCCGCGATGCCGCCTGAGATGATGAGGAGAATACGCTTGCCCGACAGTGTCATTTGCACCCGGCCCTTCGGCCGTCCTCTTGCCCGGCATGGGCTGCCGAGCCTACGCGATACCAGAATAATCCAGGCGACCGGCCTCACCGACGCCTTTGATGTCGAACCTACTTGAGCGATCTGCCGGGCGCAACGTGTCCGGAGGGGTCGGCAGGTCGAGGCTGAACAAAAGCCGCGCCGCTTGCGTCAACCGGGGCAGGGGCTGTTGCCGAAGCCTGATAATGCGGTTAATCCGCTCTCAATCCGCGGGGGCTAAGCTTCTTCCATGCGAATAAATGCGATCACAAACTGGGCCTATGGCGTTACCGTCCTTCTGACGGGGCTTTCTGGTGCCGCCTTCATCCTGTCGACCGACAGCGCGATCAAGGAACGCCAGGCGGTTGAGCAACATCTGGTGCTTGATACGCTCGGCGAAGAGCTTGCGCTCGGGGCTGAAACGCGAAGTGACGAGGCACGCCTTTATGTGATGCGCGGCGACGAGCGCCATCTCGAAGCCTTCCACCGCGCCGAGGAAGAAGAACGACGGCGCGAGGAGGCGACCAAGACCGCAACCAAGCTTGGCGCGACGCCGGCGGAGATCGCCGCCTTGCAGGAAATCGTTCGCGAGGCGGAAGCGCTCGACAAGATCGAGGTTGCCGCCATCGAGGTCTATCAGAAGGGTGACCGCGCCGGCGCGCAGGAAAAGCTCTTTGGCCCCGAGCACGAGCGTCTGCAGACCGCCCTTCTTGAGACGGTGGCGCGGTTCAGGGACCTGACCAACGTTCGCACCGGCGCGGCCCTCAACGAGGCGCAGGAGCGCAGCGATTGGTATGCGGCCGCCGCCAAGACGATGCTCGGCATCACTGCCGCCCTGTTCCTGAGCGTGCTCTATTTCATTCTCAAGCGCCGCGTCGCAATGCCGCTTACCCGAATGAGCGGCATCGTCACCCGCCTTGCCGAGCAGGATTATGCGGTAGAGGTCCCGCTCGATCGGCGCCGCGACGAGATCGGTGAGATGAACCAGGCGATCCATATCTTCCGCGAGAACGGCCTGGAACGCGACCGGCTCGATGCCGAACGGCGGCTGGACCAGCAGACCAAGGATCTCATCCTGCAGATGATGCACCGGCTGCAGGCCTGCCAGAGCCAGGACGAGTTGGCCGAGGTCGTCGCTCGTTTCGCGCCGCAGGTCTTTCCCAACCTCGCTGGCCATCTCTATGTGCTGAACGACAGCCGGACGCTCCTGTCGCGCGTCGGTACCTGGCTCGATCCGCAGCATTCGGCGCCGACGTTTCCGTCGAGCGCCTGCTGGGGGCTTCGCCGCGGCCGGCCGCATGTCAGCAACCGCGGCCACAGCGACATTGCCTGCCAGCACCTCGACGATGAGGGCGTGATCGGCCTCTGCGTGCCGCTGACGGCCCAAGGCGACACGATCGGGCTCCTCTACTTCGAGGAACGGTCTGAGGAGGAGTTCGCGGTCGAGGCGTCGCGCCTCTATCTCGAACTCATCGCCGAAAATATCGGGCTCGCCGTCGCCAATCTTCAGCTGCGCGAGAAGCTCACCAATCTCGCCGTCCGCGATGCGTTGACGGGCCTGCTCAACCGGCGCTGCCTCGACGAGGCGCTGAACCGGCAGCCGCGCGGGCAGGCCGGCAAGCTGCTTAGCTGCCTGATGATCGACATCGACCACTTCAAGCGTTTCAACGATGAGTTCGGCCACGATGCCGGTGACGTCGTCATGCAGTATGTCGCCCAGATCATCGTCGACACGGTCGGCGATGCCGGCAGCGCCTATCGCTTTGGCGGCGAGGAATTCACCGTACTCATGCCCGACGCCGGCGAAGCCGCAGGCTTCGAGCTTGCCGAGCGGCTGAGGACGCGGATCGGCACGACGCCGCTTTCGCATCGCGGCCGCATTCTGGGCACGGTTTCGGTCTCGGTCGGCGTTGCCTCGGCGCCAGACGATGGGCCTGTAGCCACGCTTCTGACCCGGGCCGATGCCGCTCTTCTCGACGCCAAGAACCACGGTCGAAACCGGAGCGTGCGGGCCTCCGGGCTCGCTTTCGGCGACGACGAGGCGCGACGCAGCCTCGCCTGATCCCCTGGCTCCCGCTGGTCTGTATCGAAGTCCCCGCCTTGAAACGGGCGCATTCGATGCTATCTATGACCGCGATAGAAATTTGAACAGGATACACGCATCGATGGATTTCACCCTGACCGCCAAGCCGAACCGTCTTGCCATCAGGGAAAACCGTATCCATGCCTGCTTCGATTTCACTCTCCCAAATATCGTGGTCCACGCCTGAGGGCCGAAGCCTCCTTTCCGATCTCGACCTGACCTTCGGGCCCGTTCGCACCGGCCTTGTCGGTCGCAACGGCGTTGGAAAATCCACGCTGCTGCGACTGGTCGAGGGGTCGCTGACGCCACAGGCCGGCAAGGTCGGGGTTGTCGGCAGCCTCGGCGTGCTCAGCCAGACCGTTCAGGTCGCGGCCGATGAGACCGTCGCCGATCTCTTCGGCGTCACTGGGGCACTGGCGGTTCTGCAGAAAGCAGATGCGGGGCGCGCCACCATGGACGAACTGGCTTCCGCCGACTGGACGCTGGAGGCTCGCATGGAGGAAGCGCTGGCGCGCGTCGGTCTGGACGCTTCGGCGGAAACGCGCCTTGCCGCCTTGTCCGGCGGGCAGATGACCCGCGTGAAGCTTGCCGCGCTCGTCTTCAAGGAGCCGGACTTCATCCTGCTCGACGAACCGACCAACAATCTCGACCGCGAGGGGCGGGCGGCTGTCGCTGCGCTGATGGCGGGCTGGCGCGGCGGCGCTATCGTCGTCAGCCACGACCGCGAACTCCTGGAAGAGATGGACGCAATCGTCGAACTGACCACGCTCGGCGCCACCGCCTATGGCGGCAATTGGAGCCACTATCGCGAACGCAAGGCAATCGAACTGGCGTCTGCTCGCCACGATCTCGCCGATGCCGAGCGGCGTCTGGCCGAGGTCGAGCGCAAGACCCAGGAGACGGCCGAACGCAAGGCGCGCAAGGATGCCGCCGGCCGCCGCAAGCGCGCCAAGGGCGACGAGCCGCTGCTCTTGCTCGACGCCAGGAAGGAGCGCAGCGAAAAGACCGGCGGCGACAATGCCCGCCTTGCGGAACGGAGACGGGACCAGGCGATCGGCGATCTCGTCGAAGCCCGCGAACGCATCGAAATTCTGCAGCCGCTCACCGTTCGCCTGCCGCCGACCGGCTTGCCGGCCGGCCGTAGCGTCCTTCAGGTCGATAATGTCCGCATTGGCTATGAGCGAGGGAAGCCGGTTGTTGACGGGCTGTCGCTCTCGATCGTCGGGCCGGAGCGTGTTGCGCTCATCGGCCGCAACGGCTCGGGCAAGACGACACTGCTCTCGCTGCTGACGGGTGATCTCGAGCCGTGGTCCGGCACGGTGCGCGTCCTGGTCGATCACGCCATGCTCGACCAGCAGGTGAGCCTGCTCGATCCTCGTCTGTCGATCCGTGACAATTTTCGGGGTCTCAACCCTGATGCCAGCGAGAACGATTGCCGGGCAGCGCTCGCGCGTTTCATGTTCCGGGCGGACGCTGCGCTTCAGATGGTCTCGAGCCTCAGCGGCGGCCAGATGCTGCGGGCCGGTCTGGCCTGCGTGCTCGGTGGCCGCAATCCGCCGCAGCTCCTGATCCTCGACGAGCCGACCAACCATCTGGACATCGATTCCATCGAGGCGGTCGAGGCGGGGCTCAGGGCCTATGACGGTGCGCTGCTCGTCGTCAGCCACGACCAGGCCTTCCTGAAGGCGATCGGCATCACTAGGCGGATCGAACTTTCCTGACGGGACTATTCCGCCCAGCGCGCGTCGCCGGTAGAGGCGATCGTCAGCCAGCGGTCATGGCCGGGATCGCCGATCTCCTCGCCGATCTCGGCGCGGATCCGGTCGAGTTCGGCGAACGTGCCGACCTTGGTTTCGGGCGTTCCGATCAAATAGACCTCTATGGTCTTGGAGCGCCCAACCTTGGCAACATAGGTGCGGTAATCGGCAAAGCCGTGGCGTGTGACGGCGTTCGCCGCTGCCTGCCGCACGCGCTCGTCAAGCTCGGCAGGTGCGACGAGGAAGATCTCCTTCAGCGCCTGGAAGACCGTGCGGATCGGCAGCGGGATCAGGCAGAGCGTCAGCACGATGAGGATCGCCGGATCGACATAGGGCGTGACGTATTCGTAGGCCGTGCCCTTCAGGGCGGCGGCGATCACGAAGGCGACGAGGAGCGCGGAGGTGATTGCACCGGACATCGCCCATGCGCGCACGTCGAGCGCCAGGAATTCCGAGCCGATCGGCCGATTCGCCCGGCGTACATAGAAGAACATGAAGGCGCAGATCACCACGACGACGGCGGCATAGGCGATCGCCCAATCGAAGGCGAGGTGATTGCCGCCCGACAGAATGGAGCCGACGGCGTTCACCATCGCGTAGAAGGAAAGCAGGGTCAGAAGGCCGGCATTGAAGAGTAGTACCATTGGTTCGATGTGCCAGAAGCCCATCTGGAAGCGCTTGCTCGGCTTCGGGATCAGTTGCGTCACGCCAAGCGCAAGCAAGGTCATGGAGGCGTCGACGGCCGAGAAAACGCCGTCGAACACGATGGAGACCGAGCCCGATAGCAGACCTAAGATAACGCCCGTCACTCCGACGACCACGGTGGCCGCGATCGATTGTTTGAGGACTGTCTGTTCGCTTGGCGCACTCATGATCTTGTTATTACTCCGGTTTTGGTGCGGTGCGTAGGCGTTGGCAGTGTCGAAATGGTGGCAACACGGGCGGATGGCGCTGCAAGCATAGCGTTTCGGCCAGCCGCAAGACAGCCGCCCAGGGCCTGGTCCGGGGCGTGCAGTTGTCTTTCGCCGGTCGTGGGCTCAGAATTGACGGAGGCCCGCGGCAGGAGAATGGGCTGTGGAGGGGACATGATCGTCGAGATGCTGCTCGGTGCTCTCTTCGTGTGCGGCACGGTCGCCCTGACGCTTGCTGCCTACTTCCTGATGCGGCTGATCATGGGCGGCGAGGCCGAGGGCCATGAAAAGGAGCTGGCCAGTTCGGTCATCTTCCGGATCTCGGCACTGCATGGCCTGATCCTTGCGCTTGTGTTCGCGCAGGAGATGGTCGAGTACCAGCAACTCAAATACGAAATGGCGACCGAAGCCGGCGCTATCGCCGACATCTACTATGATGCCGCACGCTACGGCGAAGGCTTCAAGGCACCGATCCAGCAGGCGATCTCCGCCTACGTGTCCCAGGTGATCGACGGCGAGTGGCAGTCATTGGCCGACAGGGGCCGTCTTTCAAATGAGGCCTGGGCACTCTGGGACAAGGCCTACCAGCATGTGCTGAATCTCGTGCCGACCGATAAGCGTCAGGAGAGCCTGCGCAGCCAGATGCTGGAGCGGCTGCACGACGTTTCGCAGAGCCGGACGAAGCGGGAAAGCAACGTCGCGGACTCGATCGACAGCATCTTCTGGTTCGCGGCACTCTCCGGCGTGATCTTCATCGCGCTCGCCTATTATGCCTATCCGCCGAGACGGCGGAACCTGCTGCTGCTCTGCCTCTTCGGCGCCTATACCGGCATCATCCTGTTCCTGATCTACGCCTTCTCCAATCCGTATCAGCCGCCGGCAGCACTGGCGCCGGGGCCGCTCGAACGGGTGCAGGAGCAGATCAGCGCGTCGCCCGCGACTGGCGGATAACCGGTCTCAAGCGAACTGCCCCAGCCGCAGCAGGTCTCCCGTGGCGGCGCCATCGTCGAGCGCCGTGGTGCGCGCGGCCTCAGGGCGCGGCGGCGGCATGGAATGGCCGATCGCAAACAGAAGTGCACCTGCCGCCGCAAACACCCCGAACAACAGGAACATACCGGCGCCGCCGACGGCGCCAAGCGCAAGGCCGCCGGTGAGCGGTCCAAGGAAGTTTCCAAAGGTCGAGAGCGAATGGGCACCGAAATAGGTGCCGCGGTTGCCGGCGTTGGAAATGCCGTCGACCAGCACATATTCCGACGGCACGACCAGCACCTCGCCGATGGTGAAAAGGATCATCGAGGCGACGAGCATTTCCATTCCGGACGAGGCGGCAAAGCCGATTTCGCCGATCAGGAACAGCAGGCTGCCAAGCGACAGCGCGCGCAGGGCGCCGATCCGTTCGATGACGAAGCGGGCCGGCGTGCTGGCGACCAGCACCGTTACCGCGTTGGTCGAAACCAGCAGCGCAAAAAGCGTGACGCCGTCCTCAAAGCCGGTGTTGAGATACTGCGACAGGGTCACGGACCATTGACCGTGAACGGCGAGAAGCAGCGTGCCGCCGACGACGAAGAAGAGCAGGCGTCGGTCACGCAAGGCGGCGGCAAGTCCGCGCCAGCCACCGGCAGCCGCTGACGTCCGTTCGGTTTCGACAGCCTGCCTGCTGCTGACCTCCGGCACCGCAAGCAAGAGTGCGAGACCGAAGGCTGCGTGTATGACGCCCGCGATGATGAAAAGCGTCACATAGCCGGCACCGACCCATACGCCGATCAATGGCCCGATTGCCCAGCCGGCATTGATGGCGAGATAGCGCCAGGAGAAAACCTTGAGGCGCAGATGTTCGGGCGCCGCATCGCTCATCAAGGCGCGCGCGACCGGTTCAAAAACGGCGGCGGCAACGGCGGAAACGATGTGGGCCAGCGCGAAGGCGGCGATCGATTGGGCCAGTCCGAGCCCGGCCAGCGCCAGTCCGGCCATGAAAAGTGCGACGGTCAGCACGCCTTTTCGGCCAATTCGATCGGAGAGCGTGCCGGCAAAGGGGCTGACGATCGCGCCGAGCAGCGGACCAACGCCGATCAGCGCGCCGATGCTGGCAGGATTGAGGCCGAAGTCACGCTGGAGGCGGATCGCAAGGAAGGTCAGGCTCATGCCCTTGGCGATCGTCACCACACCGGAGCCCGCGATGAGAAGCAGCGCGACGAAGCGGCCGGCTTTTTCGGAATAGGCAGTCATCACGGGCACCTGCTGGCTGGAAACCGCCCGGTCTCGTTAAGGGATGGGGCGGAGCAAAAGGAAGAAACGCCTATGCGATTACAGCCGGCACGTGTGTTCGGCAAGGGGCGTCGATTCCCCAATTGGTCCCGGCATGAACAGAAAAGCCCGGGGCGGCCGTCGGCTGCCGTGGGACCATACGAAACGCGATGGCTGGGCGTTGGCCCGACGGCTCAAGCCTTGGTCTGTCGCTCTCGCCAGGCCGCGTAAAGCGGTGTTGTCTGGGCATCGTCGACCGGCACGTGACGGAAGCGCATGGCCTGCTCGGCGAGCGGTTTTGCCAGTTCCGCATAGATCGCTGCGGTCGAGAGGCCAAAGGGTTCGGCGTCGGCATTCGAGTTCGCATAGGCGATCTCGGTGATCCCGACCATGCGCATGGCCGCCAGGCACATCGGGCAAGGCTGGCCGCTGGCATAGACGGCGGCGCCTTCGAGCCGCGGGGAACGAAGGTTTTGGGCGGCGGAACGCAGCGCATTCAGTTCCGCATGCGAGGTCGGGTCGCCGGATGACAGCATCTCGTTGACGCCGCGACCGACGATCTCGCCATCCTTGACGACGACGGCGCCGAAGGGGCGTCCGCCTTTCTCGATGTTGCGGCGGGCAAGCGTTACCGCCTCGGCCAGATAGGTCTGTTCCTGGGTCATGTGAGTTCTTTCTAGCGCGCGCCGGCGTCGGCCAGCAGCTTCTCGATCTTGCCATAGCCGCGCTGGCGGGCATGGGCCAGCGGGCTGACACCCTCGCCATCGGCAAGGTTCACGTCGGCGCCGGCCTTGATCAGCAGGCGTACTATCTCGGTGTGCTTTTCACCGCCGCTGCCGAGGATGATGGCTTCGAGCAGCGCGGTCCAGCCGAGGCGGTTGACGTGATCGACGTCAATGCCGGCTTCGATCAAGGTCTTGACGGTCTCGACATGGCCGCGCTCGGCGGCCGGGATCAGCGCCGTTCCGCCATAGCGGTTGGTGCTCTTGAGGTCGGCGCCATTTGCAAGCGTCAGCTTCAGGATGTCGAGATGCCCGCGCGCGCCGGCATAGAGATAGGGGCTGTCCTGGATCTTGTCCTTGGCGTTGACGTCGGCGCCGGCCTCGATCAGCGCGCGCGCCGCATCGACGCGATTTTCATGGGTCGCGGCGAGCAGCGCCGTCGCACCGCTGGCGTCGCGCGCTTCGATGCTCGCGCCTTCCTTGAGCAGCGCTTTGACTTTGTCTGGATCGCCGGTCTCGGCGGCGGAGATCAGCTGGTTTTCAAGCATCGAGGCCCCCACGGTTTGAGGTGCAAGGCTGAAGGCGGCAATCGATGCGCCGATCAGCGAGCCGAAAAGTCTTGGTCGCATTTGGTCTTTCCGATCTTGCAGGCCGGCCGGATGGGCGGCCGATCGCAATGGTTCCGGTTAAGGGCGGACGCGGAAACCTCGAAGGGGCTCCCTCCGTGCCGCTCCCGCTCATCGCAATCTCGTGCTTACTTGAGCCGATCCGTGACCAATTCAAGGGCGCAAGACATGCGTCGTCGCCGAACGTCTCTCGCGCCCGGCATGGCCCTCCCGTCTGTGACAATAGGCAGTGCTGCATTCATTTGGAAATTAAATGTATGAATGTTATCAAGTGGAAATATGAATGATCAACCTTTCGATCTGGATCTCCTGAGAGCCTTCGCGGCGGTGGCCGATTGCGGCGGTTTCACCGCTGCGGCCGGTCGGCTTAACTCCACCCAGTCGACCGTCAGCCAGAAAGTTCTGCGGCTGGAAGAACAGGCCGGCCATCGGCTGCTCGAGCGCAGCCATCGCCAGGTCCGCTTGACGGAAGCGGGTGAGCAGTTGATCGGCTATGCGCGGCGCATGCTGGCGCTGGATGCCGAGGCGCGGCAGCTTCTTTCTGGCGCAGCGGTTGCCGCAACACTGCGCCTCGGCTTGCCTGAAGACTTTGCCGCCGGCCGCACGACCCGCATGCTCGCGGTCTTTGCCCGCCGCCACGACAATGTCAGGCTCGAAGTGACGAGTGGGCTCAGCCGTGAACTGCGGTCGCTCTACGAGCGCGGCGAGCTCGATATCGTCGTCGTCAAGCAGCGCCGCGGCACGGGCGAGGCGGTGAAACGGTGGCAGGAACGCTTGAGCTGGATCGACAGTGTCGCCCATCCAGTTCTGGCGCTCGATCCTCTGCCGCTCGTCGTCTTTCCGCCGCGCGGGCTCTATCGCGACGACATGGTGGCGACACTGGAGGCCTCAGGGCGACGCTGGCGGGTGAGCTATACGAGTTCGAGCCTCGCCAGCATTCAGTCGGCGGTCGCCGATGGGCTGGGTATCAGCCTGCTGCCGGCCCGTGTCGTCCACGACGGGCACCGGACTGTGGGGCCACAGCAAGGACTGCCGATGATCGAGACGATGGAGATCGCCCTATACTACCGGCCCGAGGCCGGCGCTCTGGTCACGCGGTTGGCCGAGGATCTCTCGACGCTCATCGGCGATGACAGCCGTGACGAGGCATGACCTCGCCTTCGCGGGTCACCCTGATCCGTCGGCGGAAATGTCCAGAACCGTATCAGAGCATCGAGCGGCTGAGGCCGCCATCGATGGGCAGCGCCACGCCGGTGATGTAGCTTGCTTGACGGCCGGCGAGGAAGGCTGCGGCCGCCCCGAATTCCGCCGGCGTGCCGTAGCGCCCGAGCGGGATGTCGCGCTGGCTGCGGGCTGCGACCGTTGCGATATCGAGCCCCTCGCTCTCGGCGTCCATCCGGTCGAAGCTGAGCGTGCGGTCGGTGGCAAGCCTTCCGGGCAGAAGCAGGTTCACGGTCACGCCGTCGGCAGCGACCTCGCCGGCGAGTGTCTTCAGCCAGCCGGCAACCGCACTTCGGAGCGCATTCGACGCGGTGAGCCCGACGATCGGTTCCCGGATACTGGTGGAGGCGACGGCGATGATGCGCCCGAACTGGCGTTCCCGCATGCCGGGCAGCAACCGACCGGTGATGCGCATGCCGGCCAGCACCATGGTCTCGAATTGAGAACGCCAGAAGTCCGGTTCGATGACCGAGGCAGGTGAGGGCGGCGGCCCGCCGCCATTCAGCACCAGAATGTCGATTGCGCCGAAATCGGCGTCGAGCTGGTCCAGCAGGCCATCGAGGCTTTCGGGCTTCGAAAGGTCGAGGGCATAGCCGCGCGCCGAAGCGCTGATGTCGCCTGCCACCTTGGCCGCCGATGCAGCGTCGCGGCCGGTCAGCGCCACGATGACGCCTTCGCCGGCAAGAGCCTCGGCAATGCCGCGCCCCAGCCCCTTGCTGCCGCCAAGCACCAGCGCGCGTTTTCCAGCGATACCAAGATCCATGACCGACCCTCCTCGATTGCGGAATTCAGAATGGCTTGGCATCCGAGCTACACCAGATTTTCTCGCGGCGGAATCGTTTTGACGTCAGTGGATGTCTGAATGCAAAAGCCCGGCCGCACCGCGGCCGGGCTTTCAAGCACCCTCCCTCATTCTGTCGCTTAGCGGCAGATGCGGATTTTCTTGTGGTAGCGGTTGCCGTAGCTGTCGTAGCGCTTCACCGTCTTCAGGAAGCAATAGGGTTCGTCCTCGTAGTAGTAGGGTCCGCCATAATAGCTGCCGACGTAGCCGACACGGCCGCTCCAGCCATGACCGTAGTAGCCGTTGCCGAAGCCGATCGAAATACCACCGGCCTGCGAAGGTGCTGCAAAGGAGATGGCAGCGGTAGTGGCGACAGCGGCTGCGACGATGAACTTGCGCATGATGATCTCTCCTCCGGATGGGTTGGGATGAGCCTTCGTCATCCATGAGACGAAAGTCGCATGAAGCCGAGATATTCGCAGTTCCGGATGGAACAGGATGCTGCCGGCGGTTGCATGAAGGCGCGATCCGCCGGCCACAGTCCGTGCCGGTTGCCGGCCGTTGCGGCCTTCAAGCGGCCTTGGGCGCCGCAGGCTCACGAATGCGGGCCATCGCAAACACGTCGGCCAGCACACCGTTCCTCAGCGCATAGGCCCGGTGCGTACCTTCCATTTCGAAGCCGGCCTTGCGGTAGAGCGCGAGCGCAGGCTCGTTGTCGGTAAACACCGTAAGCTCGATGCGGCTGATGCCGAGCCAGTTATCGGCGGCGTCGATCAGAGCGGTCAGCAGCGACTTACCGATGCCTTCGCCGCGATGGTCGTCGTCAACGCTGATCCCGAGTGCCGCGCAATGATGCCGGCGCCCCTTGCTGCGATGCAGACCGGCCATGCCGAGGATCCGACCGGCGCGCTCGGCGACGATGACGATGCTGTCGTCCGAGAGGTTCTCCAACCACTTGCGTGTCTGTTCCGGGGTGGCGAAGGGCTGGCGCAGCGTACCCGAGCGGATGCCCGGCTGGCTCATCAGCGCCGAGATCGCTTCGAAATCGACGACGCGGGCCGCGCGGATATGGATTCTTGAGGGATCGTTTGTCTCGGTCATTGTTTCCTCTCTTTGGCTCCGAGGAAACAGGTCCCAACCCTGCTCGCCTCGGCAGGGTTGGTGGGGGACTTTTCGCTTAACTTAGCGCAACAGGTCTCCCGCACACCCCTGGGGTATGCGTGCAAAGCACCATGGCGAGAATTGAGCGATTGTCCATGCGGGAAGGATAGCAAGCGTGGGTAGAAAGACAAGCCCGCCGCGCCGGTTCGGGCGCGGGCGGGATCAGGTCACCTGCCATGCAATGTAGACGAGCGTGGCGGCGATCAGCCACAGCGCGATGCGGCCCGAGCGCGTGTGTTTCGCTTCCGCCTTGCCGATCGCATGCGCGGTCTCGGCGTCGAAGCGCAGACCGTTTTCGCTCATCGCCATGATCTCGCTCGAAAACTTCTCCGTGCGGGCGGCGATCTCAGGCGCAGCTTCGGCAAGCCTGAGTGCCGCATGCAGCCCATCACGCAGATCGGTGACGATGCGCTTCGGTCCGAGATTATCGCGGATCCATTTTCCGACGACCGGTTCGGAGGCCTTCCACATGTTGAAGCGCGGGTTGAGTGTGCGCGCGACCCCTTCAACGACCACCATCGTCTTCTGCAGCATGACGAGTTCCGGGCGGGTCTGCATATCGAAGAGTTCGGTGACCTCGAAAAGCAGGGTCAGCAGCTTCGCCATCGAGATGGTTTCGGCCGGCTGCCCGTGGATCGGCTCGCCGATGGCGCGGATCGCCTGGGCGAAACTCGCAGCATCGTGATGCGAAGGCACATAGCCCGCCTCGAAATGCACGTCGGCGACGCGCTGGTAATCGCGGGTGATGAAGCCGAACAGGATCTCGGCGAGGAACCGGCGTTCCTTCTTGCCGAGCCTTCCGACGATACCCATGTCGACGGCAACGATATGGCCGGCATCGTCGACGAAGAGATTGCCCTGGTGCATGTCCGCATGGAAGAAGCCGTCGCGCAACGTATGGCGCAGGAATGACTGGATCAGCACCTCGGCGAGCTGGTTGAGATCGTGGCCGGCCGCCTTCAGCCCTTCGATATCCGACATCTTGACGCCGTCGATCCACTCCATGGTGACGACGTCGCGGCCGGTCCGCTCCCAGTCGACCTTCGGCACGCGGAAGCCGGAATCGTCCTTGGTGTTCTCGCCAAGCTCGGAAAGAGCCGCGGCCTCCAGCCGAAGATCCATCTCGATCTTCGTCGTCTGCTCCAGCGTCTTGGTGACCTCGACCGGCTTCAGCCGGCGCGTATAGGGCAGGAAGCGCTCCTGCATGTGGCTGACGAGGTACATCGCCTCGATATCGGAGGCGAAGCGCTGGCGCACGCCCGGACGGATGACCTTGACGGCGACCTTCTCAGGGCCGCTGTCGCGCATCACGATCGCCGGATGCACCTGGGCAATGGAGGCGGCGGCCATCGGCTCGGAAAATTCGGCATAGAGATCTTCGACCGTGCGGCCGAGCGATCCCTCGATCGCGGCTTTCGCCTCGCTCTGCGGGAAGGTCGCCATGCTGTCCTGCAAGAGCGACAGGTCGGCCGCAAACTCCGCGCCGACGACGTCAGGGCGGGTTGCGAGGAACTGGCCGATCTTCACATAGGAGGGGCCGAGCCGGGCGACCGCGCGCGACAGCCGGTCGCTACGCTCTTCTCCCGGCACTCTGCGCCGCGCCAAAAGTCCGGCCGCCTTCTGGGCGAAACGGGCAAAGGGTGGCAGATGCTCCGTCGGGATGGCCGAGACGACGCCTTCGCGCACGAGAACCCAGCCGATCCGCGCGAGGCGGATATATGCTCCAGGCGTGCTCATCGGGATCAGATTTTCCAGCCGGAATGCAGCGCTGCGATGCCGCCGGTGTAATTGGTGAAGGAGACGCGCGAGAAACCCGCTTCCTTGATCATCGTCGCGAAGTCTCTCTGGTTCGGAAACTTGCGGATCGATTCCACCAGATACTGGTAGGGCGCTTCATCGCCGGTGATCAGCTTGCCGAACTTCGGGATCGCGTTGAACGACCAGGCATCATAGAAGCGGTCGAGCAGCGGCATTTCCACTTCGGAGAATTCGAGCACCAGCAGGCGACCGCCGCGCTTCAGTACTCGGTATGCTTCCTTCAGCGCCACGTCGATGCGCGGCACGTTGCGGATGCCGAAGGCGATCGTATAGGCATCGAAGGTATTGGCTTCGAAGGGCAGGTCCTCGGCATTGGCCTCGACGAAATCGAGATTGGCGGAGAGCTTCTTCTTCTCGGCCCGCTCGGCGCCGACGGCCAGCATCGAGCCGTTGATGTCGAGCACCGTCGAATGGGCCTTGCGGTCGGAGGCTTCGATGATGCGGAAGGCGATATCGCCAGTGCCGCCGGCGACGTCGAGCGTCCTGTAGCCCTCGCGGCGTGGCGGGTTGAGGGCGGCGATCATCGCGTCCTTCCAGGCGCGGTGCAGGCCGGCCGACATCACGTCGTTCATGATGTCGTAGCGCTTGGCCACCTTGTGGAAGACGTCGTTGACGAGCGGCTGCTTCTCGCCCGTGCCGACGTTGCGGAAACCGAAAGATGTTTCCATGCCGCCATCGGCCGATACGCGCTGATCCGTCATACGAAGAACTCCACCTGAACCAATTTTTCCGGCACCATAGCGAAAAGGCCCGTCACACGCTATCTCGTGGGCGGGACTGCGGCTGCGGCATAGCGCACCCCTATAGGATAAGAAGGCCGCCAAGGAAATGCCAACCACCGCATCCGGTGGCTGAGATCGAAGGAGTGCATTCATGCCGGAGTTGCCCGAGGTCGAAACCGTCAAGCGCGGCCTGGCGCCGACCATGGAAGGCGCGCTGCTCGTCAATGCGGAATTGCGCCGGCCGGATCTCAGATTTCCCTTCCCGGACAATTTCTCCTCGACCGTTGCCGGCCAGCGCATCGTCTCGCTGTCGCGCCGCGCCAAGTATCTGATGATCGATCTGGAAGCCGGCGACGTGATCATCGCCCATCTGGGCATGTCCGGTTCCTTCCGCATCGAGGCGGGGCCGGCGGCAACAACGCCCGGCGATTTCCACCATCCGCGCGGCAAGGATGAAAAGCACGATCACGTCATCTTCCATCTCGACGGCGCGCAAGGCCCGGTGCGGGTGATCTACAACGACCCGCGCCGCTTCGGCTTCATGGACCTTGCCCGCCGCGACACGGTGGCGAACCATGCCTATTTCCGCGCGCTCGGCGAAGAGCCGACCGGAAATGTGCTCGATGCCGCCTATCTCGCCGCACGCTTCTCGGGCAAGGCGCAGCCGCTGAAGGCGGCGTTGCTCGACCAGAAGAACATTGCCGGTCTCGGCAATATCTACGTCTGCGAGGCGCTCTGGCGCTCGCACCTGTCGCCGCTGAAACCGGCCGGCGCGCTCGTCGACAAACGCGGCAAGCCGAAGGAAGGGCTCGTGCGCCTGACGGACGCGATCCGCGAGGTCATCGCCGATGCCATTGCCGCCGGCGGGTCGTCGCTGAAGGACCATATCCAGGCTGACGGTTCGCTCGGCTACTTCCAGCACTCCTTCTCCGTCTATGACCGCGAAGGAGAGGCTTGCCGCACGCCCGGCTGCGACGGTACGGTCGCCCGGATCGTGCAGGCGGGCCGCTCGACTTTCTATTGCCCGCACTGCCAGAAATGAACGCCGGTCCGTAAGCGGTCTGGTGCATGAACCGGAGGAAACAGGAATGACCTACGAAACGCTGCTGGTCGAAACACGCGGCCGCGTCGGCCTGGTGACGCTCAATCGTCCGCAGGCGCTGAACGCGCTGAACTCGACCGTGATGCGCGAGCTTGCCGCAGCGCTGAAGGCCTTCGACGCCGACAAGGAGATCGGCGCCGTCGTCCTCGCCGGCTCGGAGAAGGCTTTTGCCGCCGGCGCCGACATCAAGGAGATGCAGGCGCTCGATTTCGTCGACAGCTATCTCGGCGACTTCATCGGCGGCTGGGACCAGGTGGCGGCAGCCCGCAAGCCTTTGATCGCCGCCGTTTCCGGCTATGCGCTCGGTGGCGGCTGCGAGCTGGCGATGATGTGCGACTTCATCATCGCGTCCGAGACCGCGAAGTTCGGCCAGCCGGAAATCACCCTCGGCGTCATTCCCGGCATGGGCGGCTCCCAGCGTCTGACGCGCGCCGTCGGCAAGGCGAAGGCCATGGACCTGGTTCTGACCGGTCGGATGATGGATGCGGCCGAGGCCGAACGCGCAGGACTCGTTTCGCGTGTGGTAGCGCCGGAGAAATTGATGGAGGAAGTGCTTGCCGCTGCCGAAAAGATCGCCTCCTTCTCGCTGCCGGCGGTCATGATGGCCAAGGAGGCCGTAAGCCGCTCGCTGGAGCTGACGCTTGCCGAAGGCCTGCGTTTCGAGCGTCGGCTCTTCCACTCGCTGTTTGCGACCGAAGACCAGAAGGAAGGCATGGCCGCCTTCGTCGCCAAGCGCAAACCGGAGTTCAAACATCGCTAGCCCAGAGCCCGGCGCGCAGATTCTGGAAATTGCGCGTTGACGGGGCGGCCGTTTCCCGCTATACGCCGCCCTCAGTTTGGAACGCCATTCTGGGCTTTCCGGAAATACTCCCGAATTGCTTTGATGACAGGTCGCAGTGACCCGGCACGGCGAGGGCGGAGTTCATGTCAGTTTTCGAAGAGAGGCACAAATGGCCAATACAACTTCGGCGAAAAAGGCGACCCGCAAGATCGCACGCCGCACCGCAGTGAACAAGGCCCGTCGTTCGCGCGTTCGCAACTTCATCCGCAAGGTCGAAGAAGCGATTGCAACCGGCGACCAGGCAGTTGCAGCCGCAGCGCTCAAGGCAGCTCAGCCCGAGTTGATGCGCGCAGCCACCAAGGGCGTCCTGCACGCCAACACTGCATCGCGCAAGGTTTCGCGCCTTGCACAGCGCGTAAAGTCGCTTTCGGCCTAATCCGGCTAAGAAAAATTTGTTAATCGAAAGCCCGGCCCTTGCGCCGGGCTTTTCGGATTCATACTTCTGTCATCGCGATGGTTAATCTGGCGGCTTGGGCTTATGTCAGTGCGATGACAAGATTTATATAATTATTTCAAAGGCTTGTGAGAGGTCCTTATCAAAAGGATGTCTCTGACTGGGGGTCCGTCAGGCCCATTCTGAGTCAAGCGAATTTTTATTTTTTTTCTTTTTCGCCAGCTAAGCAAAGAGCGAAAAATCAAAACCCTTGATTCAACAGGGATTCTTCTCGGACTCGGAATGCGGCAAGCAAATGGCGGACGGAGAGTCAACGGCCAGCGCTTAAGGTTGCGTAAAAATCGCGATTGATCTTGCCCATCGATCCTGCCTAAATGCCCTCCACAGGGGACACGGACCACATCTGTAAAAAGAAGCAAAAGAGGCCATTTCGAAGAAATGGTTTCGATGTTTCTGTCCTTTGTATCAGGGCGGCTCCGCGTCGTTCAATCAGACAAGTCGAAGGTGAAAAACCGGATGGTTCATACCACTCCGGACGAGAGACTTTCGTCTTGTGATTGTGAGGCGGCCATCTGCAGCACCGTGCGTCCGGTCGGACGCCTAGAGGTCGCTGCGGCGCTTTGAAGGCTGCCTGTCTTGCCCTTTGATCGGCTACGACAAAGGAAACATGCAGGAGGCCTCGATGGAGGGTGCAAGCGGCGCCCGACGCGAGGCCAAGGTCCAACGCGCGGCTCATCGCTTCGTACGAGGGTGCGACGAGCTGTTGACGAGGAGGAGGATCCGGTACGGCGCGGGAGCGCGTCGAAGGGATTGTTGACGAGAGGCGCGAGGGGACATCCTCCGGCCCAGCAGGGCAGGTGGGTGCGCGTAGCGCGCAGCGAGGCGGGAGATGAGGAGCCCGGCGTCGTCTGCGACTGTGACGTTCGGCGAAAGCGGCATGGCCCATACGGGGCGCCGCGGGCGACGGACATAAGAGATGAGGCCGGCAGCGATGACGGCATCTGAACATGAATTGGAAGGCGGCAAAATGCAGATGAATTTGGTGACGGCGGGCGCACTTCAGAAAGAAGGAGACGCATTTCAAGCCGGAAGCAATCTATCTCAGGCGGCGGGGGAAAAAATCGACATGAGGCACGACGCACTGTTCGAGCGGGTAAGTGCGCGTCTCAAAGCTCAAGTCGGTCCGGATGTCTTTGCAAGCTGGTTTGGGCGTCTGAAGCTCCATTCCGTATCCAAGAGCGTTGTGCGCCTTTCGGTGCCGACCACGTTCCTGAAGTCCTGGATCAACAACCGTTATCTTGACCTCATCACCTCGATCTTCCAGCAGGAAGACGGCGAGATCATGAAGATCGAGATCCTGGTGCGCACGGCAACCCGTGGCGCTCGTCCGACCACCCAGGAAGAAGCGCTGCCGCAGGCGGCAGAAGCAGCTCCGGCTCAGCCAGCGCGCCGTCCGGCCGCAGCCCAGCCGGTGGCAACCGTTGCCGCGGCGACCGTCGCAAGCATGCAGAGGCCGACCCAGGCGCCGCTTTTCGGCTCGCCGCTCGACCAGCGCTACAATTTCGAGAACTTCGTCGAGGGTTCCTCGAACCGTGTGGCGCTTGCCGCCGCCCGGACGATTGCGGAAGCCGGCGCCGGTGCGGTGCGGTTCAACCCGCTCTTCATCCATTCGAGCGTCGGCCTCGGCAAGACGCACCTTCTGCAGGCGATCGCCATCCAGGCGCTGCAGAGCGCGCGTGCACCGCGCGTCGTCTACCTGACGGCCGAATACTTCATGTGGCGCTTCGCCACCGCGATCCGCGACAACGACGCGCTGTCCTTGAAGGAGTCGCTGCGCAACATCGATCTCCTGATCATCGACGACATGCAGTTCCTGCAGGGCAAGTCGATCCAGCATGAGTTCTGCCACCTGCTGAACATGCTGCTCGATTCCGCCAAACAGGTCGTCGTCGCAGCCGACCGCGCACCGTGGGAACTGGAATCGCTCGACAGCCGCGTTCGTTCGCGTCTCCAGGGCGGCGTCGCCATCGAGATGGACGGCCCGGACTACGACATGCGCCTGGAAATGCTGAAGCGCCGCCTGGACACGGCCCGCCAGGACGACGGTTCGCTCGATATTCCCGGCGAAATCCTCAGCCATGTGGCACGCAACGTGACCGCCAGCGGCCGCGAGCTGGAAGGTGCCTTCAACCAGCTCCTGTTCCGCCGCTCCTTCGAGCCGCAGCTCTCGCTCGAGCGCGTGGATGAACTGCTCGGCCACCTCGTCAACGCCGGCGAACCCCGCCGCGTGCGCATCGAGGACATCCAGCGCGTCGTCGCCAAGCACTACAACGTCTCGCGCCAGGAGCTCGTCTCCAACCGCCGCACCCGTGTCATCGTCAAGCCGCGCCAGATCGCCATGTATCTGTCGAAGACGCTGACGCCGCGCTCCTTCCCGGAGATCGGCCGTCGCTTCGGCGGACGCGACCACACGACCGTGCTGCATGCCGTGCGCAAGATCGAGGAGCTGATTTCGGGCGATACCAAGCTCAGCCATGAGATCGAGCTGCTGAAGCGCCTGATCAACGAATAGTCGAGGCGCATTGCCGCAAAAAAAGCCCGGGTTCGCCCGGGCTCATTTGTTTTACCGGACCGCTTTCAGTGCCAGCCGCGGCGGACGTTTGGTCGCCGCATCCCCCACACCCTGCTCGGCTCGTGCCTGTTCAATGATCCAGGCGCGAAAGGCCGTGACCGGCGGACGGTCGAGAGCCGCCGGCGGATAGACGAGATGATAGGCAAGCCCGGTCATCACGCCCTCAGGGAAGGGGGCTTCCAGCACACCCTCCGCAAGCTCGCGCGTGACCAGCGACAGGCGCACCAATGCAACGCCGTCGCCGGCCTTGGCCGCCTCGATCGCGCCGTTGCTGTTGACGAAGACCGGCCCCCGCCCGGCGTCCACCCCGTCGGCGCCCGCCGCATCCAGCCACAGCCTCCAGTCCTGACGGTGCACGTCGTGCAAGAGCACATGCGCGGCAAGGTCGCCCGGCATGTCGAGTGGGTTCCTTGCGCGTAGTGCCGGGTGAAGGACCGGAACCGGGTCGTCATCGATCAATCGTTCGCTAACAAGACCGTCATAGCGGCCGAGCCCATGGCGGATGGCGATGTCGACCCCATCGCTGTTGAAGTCCGTCAGCCGGTTGGTGGTGCTGATGCGCACGTCGATACCGGGCACCTGCAACTCGAAGGCGCCGATGCGCGGCACCAGCCATTGCGCGGCAAAGGTGGGCGTGCAGCTGACCGTCAACACTGGCGCACGCTTGCGCGCCGTCAGTTCCTCGGTCGCCTCGCGCATCATTCGGAACGCGCGCCTGAGCGTCGCGAAATAGGTGCTGCCGTCCTCCGTCAGCACCAGCTGTCTCGGTCGGCGCTCAAACATCGTCACCCCGAGCGTCTGCTCCAGTTCGCGCACCTGCAGGCTGACGGCGCCAGGCGTCACGTTCAGTTCTTGCGCGGCCTTGGTAACGCTTAGATGTCGCGCGGTGGCCTCGAAGGCGCGAAGCGAGGCAAGCGAAGGAAGATATGTCGACATGGTTTAGCCAAAATCAATCATGCGGCGAGAAATGATCGTTTGTTCGAAGCTAAATATCCTGAGAATAATGGCGAAAAGTCAAGATGGTCGATGCCATCACGGTTTAGCCTGACAAACAAACGAGGATTAGGGCAATGACACAAGCAACGCAGGCCAAGGTCATGGGCGCCCGGGAATGGGGCATGTTGATCCTGCTCTCCATTCTGTGGGGCGGCTCCTTCTTCTTCATCGGCGTCGCCGTCAAGGCGTTGCCTCCGGTCACGATCGTGGCGCTCCGCGTCAGCCTCGCGGCGCTCGCGCTGCTCGCCTTCGTTCGACTGATGGGACTGTCGATGCCGCGCGAACCGCGCGTTTGGCTCGCCTTCTTCGGCATGGGGCTGCTCAACAATCTCATCCCCTTCTCGCTGATCGTCTGGGGGCAGACGCATATCGCCAGCGGCCTTGCCTCGATCCTCAACGCCACCACGCCGCTGTTCGGCGTGATCGTCGCGCATCTCCTGACCGATGACGAGAAGCTGACAGCCAACCGTTTTGCCGGCGTCGTCGTCGGCTTCCTCGGGGTCGCGATGATGATTGGCCCGGCGGCGCTTGGTGGGCTCGGTTCGAACCTGCTTGCCCAGGTCGCCGTGCTCGGTGCAGCGCTCTCCTATGCGCTCGCAGGTGTCTTTGCCCGCCGCTTCAAGCGCATGGGCGTGGTGCCGATCGTGACGGCGACCGGCCAGGTCTCGGCCGCAAGCATCATGCTGATCCCGCTGTCACTGCTGATCGATCATCCCTGGACGCTTCCCATGCCCGGCTTCGACGTCTGGGCGGCGATCGTCGGCATCGCGCTCATTTCCACGGCGTTCGCCTATGTCCTGTTCTTCCGCATCCTTGAGACTGCCGGTGTCACAAACCTGATGCTCGTCACCTTCCTGATCCCGGTCAGCGCCATCCTGCTTGGCGCCCTGTTCCTCGGCGAAACGCTGGAACCCAAGCACTTCCTCGGCATGACCTTGATCGCAGCTGGTCTGGCGGCGATTGACGGGCGGCTTCTGCGCCTCTTTTCCCGGCCGGCCATCGACACCAAGTTAGAGTGCCGCGACAACGCTTGAGCGTTTCTGATTTACACGCATTGCGGGCTGGTGGGCGAAAGCACCACCGGCCCTGTTTTTTTCATCCCGGTTGTCGGCTATTGCTTGCCGCCACCGTCTTTGTTTCAGGAGCTGGAGTTCCGATGCTTTACGCCGTGTTTTGCTACAATCAAGAAGATGTCACGAACGCCTGGACCAAGGAGCAGGACGAAAAAGTCATGCATGATCTGTTGGCCGTACAGAGCAAATATGCGGAGGCAGGCCGGCTTGGACCAGTGGCGCGCTTGATGCCGACGACGTCGGCGACGACGCTCCGGCACAGTCACAGCGAGACGATCGTAATCGATGGCCCGTTTGCCGAGACGAAAGAGCAATTGCTTGGCTTCTACGTCATCGACTGCGCGTCTGTCGATGAAGCACTCGATTTTGCCCGCGATCTGAGCTCCGCCAACCCGGCTGCTGGCTCCTACGAAATCCGTCCTCTTGCCATCTACAAACCCAGTGAGCTTGCTTCATGACAGACACAGCCTGGATAGACCTCGCACTTGTTTCGGCCCGGCCGCAGGCCGTGGGCGCGCTGTTGCGTTATTTCCGCAACCTCGACACCGCCGAAGAAGCGTTTCAGGAGGCCTGTATCCGGGCTTTGAAGACCTGGCCGAAGAGCGGCCCGCCGCGCGACCCCGCCGCCTGGCTGATCTTCGTCGGCCGCAACAGCGGCATCGACAAGGTGCGCCGCCAGTCCCGCGAGACAGCGCTGCCGCCGGAGGAAATTCTTTCCGACCTCGAGGATCAGGAGGGCGCGCTCGCCGACCAGCTCGACGGCTCCCACTATCGCGACGACATTCTTCGCCTGCTGTTCGTCTGCAGCAATCCGGCGCTGCCGGCAACGCAGCAGATCGCGCTGGCGCTGCGCATCGTTTCGGGCCTTTCGGTCAAGCAGATCGCCCGCGCCTTCCTCGTCAGCGAGGCGGCGATGGAACAGCGGATCACCCGGGCCAAGTCGCGTGTCGCAGCTGCCGGCCTTGCCTTCGAGACCCCGGATGCGGCCGACCGGTCAGATCGGCTCGCCGCCGTCGCGACGATGATCTACCTCGTCTTCAACGAGGGCTATTCGGCGATGAACGGCCCGGAAAGCGTCTCGGCCGACCTATGCCAGGAGGCGATCCGGCTCGGGCGCCTGCTGCTTCAGCTTTTCCCGGCCGAGCCGGAGATCAAGGGGCTGACGGCGCTGATGATGATCCAGCATTCGCGGGCGCGCGCCCGCTTCGACGCCGATGGCGCCGTCATCCTGCTTGATGACCAGGACCGCAGCCTGTGGGACCGCCCGCTGATCGACGAGGCCTTGGCGCTGATCGACAGGGCGATGCAGTACCGCCAACCGGGCGCCTACCAGATCCAGGCGGCGATCGCGGCGCTGCATGCCCGCGCCGAGCGTGCGGATGAGACCGATTGGGCGCAGATCGACCTGCTCTACCAGGCGCTCGAGCGGCTGCAGCCCTCTCCGGTGATCACGCTCAACCGCGCCGTGGCGGTTTCGAAGCGTCAGGGACCGGAAGCCGCGCTGGCGATGATCGCGCCCTTGGCGGAAAAGCTCTCCGGCTATTTCTATTTCCATGGCCTGAGCGGCCATCTCCTGAAGCAGCTTGGCAAGGTCCGCGAGGCGCGTGTGGCCTTCGACCATGCGATTGCGCTTGCGACCAACGCGGCCGAATGCGCTTACATCCGCATGCAGCTCGACAAGCTCGATGAAACGCCCGGTATCGAGATCTCCGAAAGAAAAATCTGAGGGCCCGTGTCGGGATCCCTCATGCGGTTTCGTCCTTGGACCGAGAACGAAATCCAAGGAGAGAAATCAATGACCGCCAGCCTTGTTATGCCCGCCCCGACGGCAAAGTCGATCATCCTCGGCCGCTTCTTCAGCGGCGTGCTAGTCGCCTTCCTGATCTTCGATGCCGTCATCAAGCTCGTGCCGCTTGCCGTCGTCACCGAAACCATGGCCGCGCTCGGCTATCCCGCCGACCAGGGTCTGGCGCGGCTGCTCGGCATACTCACATTGTTGTGCACTGTGCTCTATGTGATCCCGCGCACCTCGATCCTCGGCGCCATTTTGCTCACCGGCTATCTCGGTGGCGCGATGGCGACGCATCTGCGGGCCGGCAGCCCGCTCTTCACCCACCTGCTCTTCGGCTTCTATCTCGGCGTGATCGCCTGGGGCGGCCTCTGGCTTCGGGATCCGCGGCTGCGCGCGCTCATCCCGCTCAAGAACTGACAGACATCGAGCGATAGAAAGACGACCATGACCAAGACAGTCAACGATTACATTGCCGGCCTCTCCGGCGTCCCTGCCGACGTGGCGAAGCGCCTTCACGCTGCCCTCTTGTCCGCAGGCGGGCTCACTGACGCCGTCAAATGGGGACATCCGATCTACGAGGCCGGCGGCGCGGTCTGCCTGCTCAAGGGGGCCAAGGATCACGTGACCTTCGGCTTCTGGCGCGGTGGCGAGATGCTCGATCTTGATCCCCGGCTCGAAAAGGGCGGTGGCAAGGGTGATATGGCCTATATCCGCCTTCGCAGCATTGGCGATATTGACGACGCGCAGGTGGCCCGGCTTGTCGCCAAAGGTATCGATCTCAATCGCCTGAAGGGCGATCCGATGAAATAGGCCTGCACGGACGAGTGTGGTGCCTGACTTGTTTGCACCTGCTTGCGGAACCGGTTCTTCACCTCTGGTTCCGCGAGGCAAAACCTGATCACAACGGCTCTTTCTTCGTCTGCGCGCAAGCGATCCTTGACCCTTTGCTTGGTCGCTTGGTGAGCACAAGCGCCCCCATCCCCGGACCTCTCCGGCTGGTTGAAACGACGAGATCCGCGCCAATGCCGCGGGGCTACTGACTGGTACCGTTAATTGTAGATCGAGGCGGCTCTCGCCTGCCTTGCATCACTATCGCGCCTCGGGCATCGTCCCGCAGGCCGATCCTCAAAAATTTTCGAAAAATATTTTGCCCGTGTCGAAATTTGCGAAGCGCGGACGTCCATCGCACGCTGAGACCATTCAATCCCATTGGAGAGACTATGACTTTTACAGTGACACCGCTTTATGCGCTGCCGGTGGCGGCGATCTATCTGATCCTCTGGTTCCGCGTCAGCGCCTTGCGATCGGCCGAGGGCGTGTCGTTCGGTGACGGCGGCAATGCCCTTCTGCTTCAACGTATTCGCCAGCACGGCAACTGCGCCGAATGGTCGGCCTTCATCATCATCCTGATGATGCTTGCCGAAGGAATGGGCGCGCCTGCGCTCTACCTGCATATCTCCGGTGCGTTGCTGCTGATCGGGCGTATCGCACATCCCTTCGGGCTGAAGGCCGATAATGCGGGCCACCCGCTTCGCTATGTCGGCAACGGCACCAACATCCTCGCTGCGCTCAACGCCATGGTCTGCCTTGGCGTCAACGCCATCGACCTTTGACATTCCCGGACAATCGAAAGGCAATACCATGCAGTACATGCTGCTGATCTATAACGACCCCCAGAAAGAGCCTGCCTACGGCACTCCGGAATTCCAGGAGATGATGGCCGGGTTCTTCACCGCCAACGCGCGGATGAAGGAGGACGGTGTTTTGCGCTCGGGCGAAGGCCTTCAAGGCGTGGAAACCGCAACCTCCCTGCGTATCAAGTCCGGCAAGGTCGAAACCATGGATGGTCCCTTTGCCGAAACGCACGAGCATCTTGGCGGCTATTATGTCATCGACGTCTCGGATCTCGATGCGGCGCTCACCTACGCCGCGCTGATACCCTCGGCGCATTTCGGCACGATCGAGGTGCGTCCGCTGATGGACTACAATCCGATGAACTGACAGACGAACTGATCTGATCGATGACACAAGCCGTCCCCAAGGCCATCGCAGTGGCGAAGTTGCTCGACAGCACCCTGCGGTCGGATCGGGGGCGGCTGCTGGCCATTCTTGCGGCCAATCTGCGCGATCTTTCGCTGGCCGAGGAGGCCCTGCAGGACGCTGCCGTTTCGGCGCTGTCGCATTGGGGTCGGGTGGGCGTGCCGGCCTCGCCACAGGGCTGGCTCCTGACTGTTGCCCGGCGCAAGGCGCTTGACCGTTTGCGCGGCGTGCGTCGCGATGCCCGCAAGGCCGAGGCGCTGGCGCAGCTGATCGTTCACGAAGAGGCGGAAGTCGAAGACATTCCCGATGAGCGCCTGCGGCTTATCTTCGTCTGTTGCCACCCGGCTCTTGAACTCAAATCGCGCGTTGCCCTCACCTTGCGCACGGTCTGCGGCCTCACCACCCCTGAAATCGCCCGCGCCTTTCTCGACCAAGAGCCGACGATGGGCCAGCGCATCAGCCGCGCCAAGGCCAAGATTGCGGGCGCGGGGATATCCTTCGTCGTGCCAACGGCGGAGCACTGGCCGGCGCGGCTGGATGCGGTGTTGACCACTATCTACCTGATTTTCACCACCGGCTATCTCGCTGCGGCCGGTTGTCCGCGCGACCTTTCTCTGGAGGCGGAATACCTGATGCGGATGATCGATCGGCTGCGTCCCGAGGATCCGGAAATCGAGGGCGCGCTGGCGATGATCCTGCTGACTGCCGCGCGCCGGCCCGCACGGACCGGTGCCGACGGCGCGAGTGTTCCCTTAAGCGAGCAGGATCGCAGACTGTGGAATGACGTTCAGATAGCGGAAGGCCGCGCCCTTCTGGCCATGGCGGTGGCCCGGCGACGTCCAGGCCCGTTCCAGATCAAGGCCGCCATCGCCGACTGCCGATTGGCTGAAGTTGGACCCGACTGGCCGCAGATCGCTGCGCTCTATGGCGCACTCTTTCGCTTCGAACCGACGCCGGTGGTTACGTTGAATGCAGCTGTTGCCGTGGCCGAGGCGGGGGACGCCGGGCGTGGTCTGGAAATCGTCGAGGGGCTGGCAAGCCAACTTGCAGACTACCAGCCATGGCACGCGGCGCACGCAGCACTTCTGGCCATGACCGGCAGGTCTCCGGAGGCTGCTGATGCCTATCGGCGTGCCATTGCCATGGCCCCAGGTCACGCCGAAGCGTTGTTTCTGGAAAAGCGCTTGGCGGCATTGTGTTTCGAGGAGTCGGCTCCGCCTGGGGCGCAATAGGGCGTCTATGGCCCCCGTCGAAAGACGTTTCGAGGAGACGGGATCTGGCGAAACAAACTTGCATCGCAGCCAAAGAAACAGAGCGCCTTTATCGGCCGCGATGCAATATCTCTTCACGGGACCAGGAATTCACGCCAGATCCCGCGAGGCAGCCATGATCCTCTACTACCAGACCCATTCCCCCTTCGCCCGCAAGGCGCTCGTCTTTGCCCATGAGATCGGCCTTGCGGATCGGCTCGAGGTCATTCACCACGAGACCAGCCCGACACGGCGCAACGACGAGGTCTATGCCGAGAACCCGCTCGGCAAGGTTCCGATCCTGTTGCGTGAAGGGCAGGAGCCGATCTTCGACAGCGACGTCATCTGCGCCTATCTCGACACGCTGCATGAAGGCCGCAAACTGATCCCTGAGGCCGGTGAGGCGCGCTGGCAGGCGCTCAGACTGCAGTCGGTGGCACAGGTTCTGGCCCAGGCCGGCATCGGCCTGCGCTGGGAGTGGGAGCGCCGGCCGGAGCATCTGCGTTATCCGGCGCTTGCCGATGGCTATGTCGAGAAGATCGAGGCGACCTACGACTGGCTGGATCGGACGCTGGATCCGGAAGCCTCCGTCGATATCGGCCAGATCGCACTCGCCACGACGCTTTCCTGGATGGCTTTTCGCGACCTGCCGTCGTTCCGCAATCGGCCGAAGCTGACTGCCTGGTTCGATGCGTTCGAGGATCGGCCGTCGATGCGGGCGACGCCGCTGTCAGGCGAAACGTTCGATTGAGCCTGTAGCCGGCGAAGGCCAACCTTAGGGGCAGGCGAGATCGGCGACCACTGCGTCGAGGATCAACATGCCCGCCGGCGTGCAGCGCAGGCGGGAGTTGCCGAGCCGCTCGATGAAGCCGTGATCGATCAGGAACTGTTCGCGTTCCGGGTCCGGATCGCGGCCGGAAAGCGTCTGCCAGCGAGCGAGGTCGACACCTTCTTTCAGGCGCAGACCCATCAGCAACAACTCGTCGGACTGTGCTTCAAGATCGAGGGCCTCCCGCTCGATCATGCCGTGACCATGGGTTTCGACGAGGCGCAGCCATTCCTCGGGCTTGCGCTCCGTAGAGGTCGCGATCTTGCCATTGCCGATGCCGAGGCGGCCATGTGCGCCGGGGCCGATGCCGGCATAGTCGCCATAGCGCCAATAGGTGAGGTTGTGCCGGCTTTCCGCACCGGGGCGGGCGTGGTTCGAAACCTCGTAGGCCGGCATGCCGATCGATGCGGTGATATCCTGGGTCGCCTCGTAGAGCACGGCCGATTGCTCGCCGTCAGGAACGATCAGCTTGCCGGCCTTGTGCAGGCCGTAAAAGGGCGTGCCTTCCTCGATCGTCAGCTGGTAGAGCGACAGATGGTCGACCGCGTAGGAGACGGCCTCCTTCAACTCGCGCTCCCATTCTTCGACCGCCTGGTTCGGGCGGGCGTAGATCAGGTCGAAGGACATGCGCGGGAAGATCTCGCGCGCCAGCCGGATCGCCTTCAGCGCATCCTCGACATTGTGCAGCCGCCCGAGGAATTTGAGATCGCGGTCGTTCAGCGCCTGGACGCCGAGCGAGACGCGATTGACGCCGGCAGCGCGGTAGCCGTGGAAACGCGTCGCTTCGACGCTCGAGGGGTTGGCCTCCATGGTGATTTCGATGCCGTCGGGCACATGCCAATGGCGAGCGATGCCCTGGAGGATGGCGTCAACCGTCGAAGGCTCCATCAAGGACGGCGTGCCGCCGCCCATGAAGACGCTGGTGACCGTGCGCGGGCCGGAGAGTTCGCGCACCTCTTCCATTTCCTTCAGGAAAGCCGCAACGAAACGCGGCTGGTCCACCGGCTGGTGGCGCACATGGCTGTTGAAGTCGCAATAGGGGCATTTGGCCGCGCAGAACGGCCAATGCACGTAGACCCCGAAACCGGGGTCCATGCCGTCACCGATCGCCGATAGCGTGGCAGTCTGCATTATTGCGTCTCTCATGGTCACTTTCAGTAGGCAGCGGGATGCGGGCGGAAAAGCGCACGCACTTTTCATCCCGCTCAGATCAGGCTCCGAGGCAGGTCTCGGCAAAGATCTTGAAGGCGCGGGCGCGGTGCGACAGAGCCTCTTCGTCACCCGGCTTCCAGCCGTGTTTCTCGTCGGCGCTCATCTCGCCGAAGGTGGTTTCGTAGCCCTTGGGCTGGAACACCGGATCATAGCCGAAACCTTGGCTGCCGCGCGGCGGCCAGACGACGAAGCCTTCGACCTCGCCGCGGAAGAGCTCGACATGACCGTCCGGCCAGGCAAGGCAAAGAACCGAGACGAAACGGGCGGTGCGCGCGGAAGGCGTTTGGGCGCCTTTCTCCTGCAGCGCATCTTCGACCTTCTGCATGGCCATGGCGAAGTCGCGGCTGCCATCTTCGCGCTCGGCCCAGTTGGCCGTATAGACGCCCGGTGCACCGTCGAGCGCGTCGATCGCGAGACCTGAATCGTCCGAAAGCGCCGGCAGGCCGGAGGCCTTGGCCGAGGCGAGCGCCTTGATCGTGGCGTTCTCCTCGAAGGTCGTTCCGGTTTCATCCGGTTCGATGAAGTTGAGGTCTGCGGCCGACTTCGCCTCGAAGCCGAGCGGACCGATGAGATCTCGGATTTCGCGGATCTTGCCGGCGTTGTGGCTGGCGACGATCAGCGTCTTGTTGTCCAGTTTGCGCATGGTGTCTCGTTTCGTGTTTATTCGATGGACCACAGGCCCGGTTCGGCGCATTCGAGGCTGTTGCCGGCCGGATCGCGGAAATAGAAGGACCGCGCTCCGTTGGGCCAGCGGGTGTCCGCTTCGATCGCAATGCCCGCCGCTTCCAGCTTGGTTTTCCAGGCGTCCAGCGCTGCGGCTGAAATCCGGAAGCACATGTGGCCCTGGCCGCTCGTTCCGTGCGGGATCGGCGGCTTCAGTGTTTCGGCCGGATTGAAGATCAGGAGCACGCCCGGTCCGCAGCGATAGAAGACGTGGCGGTTGCCGGCACGCGTAATCTTTTCGAGCCCGAGAATGCCACCGTAGAAGGCCTCGGCGGCATCGAGATCACCCACGTAAAGGGCGGTCTCGAGAATGCCTTCCAGCGCCGGGGCCATCTTGACGTTCCTTTCCTCAGCCGGTGATCGCCTGCTTCTGCAGCGCCACCAGTTCGGCAATGCCAGTCTTGGCAAGGCCCATCAGGCTCGCGAATTCCTCTTCCGAGAACGGCTTGCCTTCGGCCGTGCCCTGGATCTCGACGATGCCGCCGGAGCCGGTCATGACGAAGTTGGCGTCGGTCTCGGCAGCGGAATCTTCCAGGTAGTCGAGATCGATCACCGACTGGTTGGCGAAGATGCCGCAGGAAATGGCGGCGACATGATCCTTCAGGACCTTCTCGACCTTGACCATGTTGCGGGCTTCCATCCACTTCAGGCAGTCGTGGAGCGCGATCCAGGCGCCGGTGATCGAGGCAGTGCGCGTCCCGCCATCGGCCTGGATGACGTCGCAGTCGATCGAGATCTGGCGTTCGCCGAGCGCCGGCAGATCGACCACGGCGCGCAGCGACCGGCCGATCAGCCGTTGGATTTCCTGGGTGCGACCGCTCTGCTTGCCGCTGGCCGCCTCGCGCCGCATGCGCTCGCCGGTGGCGCGCGGCAGCATGCCGTATTCCGCCGTCACCCAGCCCTTGCCGCCATTGCGCAGCCAGGCCGGAACCTTTTCCTCAAGGCTTGCGGTGCACAGCACATGCGTGTCGCCGAACCGCACCAGACAGGAGCCTTCCGCATGCTTGGAAAAATTGCGCTCGAAAGAAACCTTGCGCATTTGATCGGTTTTTCTGCCGGATGGCCGCATCGTCAACTCCTATCGTATCTCGTGAGCCTTCTACTGCATAATTCCCCAAATCGAAATCGATTTAGGGACAAAATTATGCAGCAGTTTAAGGTGCTGCAGCGACCTTTGGCGCGTCCAAGGACGCGCGGCGCTGCAGAACGTGGCGCGAGCAAAGGGAACCGGTGGATAGCCGGGCGATGGGGCGTTTTTTCCCTTTTGCCATCGGGCGGCAGGGACACTATATTCCGGCCACGGCAGGATGTGCCTGCAAATGTGGAGTGACATGGTACTGCGCAACCCGGGAGCAAAGGAAATCGCCGCGGCGCTGGATGAGCGCTCGGGTGAAATCTTCCGTCGTATCGTGGACACCTATCTGACGAGCGGCGAGCCGCTCGGCTCGCGCAACCTGTCGCGGCTTTTGCCGATGGCGCTGTCGCCTGCCTCCGTGCGCAACGTGATGAGCGATCTCGAGGATCTCGGCCTCATCTATTCTCCGCATGTCAGCGCCGGCCGGCTGCCGACCCAGACGGGCCTGCGCTTCTTCGTCGACGCCTTCATGCAGGTCGGAAATCTATCGCCCGAAGATCGCGCCTCGATCGACCGCCATGTCCGGCGCGACGACCATACCCAGCCGGTCGATACGCTTTTGACCGAAGCGAGCCAGATGTTGTCGGGCATGTCGCGCGGCGCGGGTCTCGTCATCACCGCCAAGGCCGATCCGGTGCTGAAGCATGTCGAGTTCATCCGCCTGGCGCCGACCAAGGCGCTGGCCGTGCTCGTCGGCGAACATGACCAGGTGGAGAACCGCATCATCGAGCTGCCGGCTGGCATCACCAGTTCGCAGCTCACGGAAGCGGCGAACTTCCTCAACGCCCATCTCGCCGGACAGACGATCGCCGAGGTGCGTGCGCAGCTCGAAAAGGTGAAATTGACGGTGCGTGGCGAGCTCGACGCGCTGTCGCAGGATCTCGTCGAGCGCGGCCTTGCCATCTGGTCGGGCAACGAGGGCGACGAGAAGCCGGCGCGCCTGATCGTGCGCGGCCGCGCCAACCTGCTCGAAGGCCTTGAGGGTGCCGAGGACATCGACCGGCTCAGAATGCTGTTCGACGATCTCGAAAAGAAGGACAGCATGATCGAGCTGCTCGATCTTGCCGAAAGCGGGCCGGGCGTGCGCATCTTCATCGGTTCGGAAAACAAGCTGTTTTCGCTTTCCGGCTCGTCGTTGATCGTCGCGCCCTATCGCGATGGCGAGGACCGCATCGTCGGCGCGGTCGGCGTCATCGGTCCGACGCGGCTCAACTATTCGCGCATCGTTCCGATGGTCGATTATACCGCGCAGCTGATGTCGCGGCTTTCCCGTTAAAGACGGGCTTTTGGTGCAGCAAATCAAAGTGCTACGGTGACCTTTGCGCGCCCGATAAGACACGCGGCACTCGCCGAGCGCGATTGAACCCTTGATTTTTCGGCCCCAAACCTCGATATCGGCTTCAAATCCAGTCCCGGAGCATTTTTGCTGAAACGCAGGCTCGCGCTTGCGGCGTGGAAATGCGAAGGACAATAGAGACGACACTGCGGAGAACGTCATGACCGACGATACGAACAAGCACGGACCCGAGGCCACCGACGAGGTATTCGACGCCGCACCGGACGCTGCCGAGGCAGCAGCCGTTGCCGAGCCTGATCCGTTGGAACTCGCCCGGGCCGAAAGCGCCGAACTGCGCGACAAGTACCTTCGGCTTGCCGCTGAAATGGACAACCTGCGCCGTCGCACCGAACGCGACGTCAAGGATGCCAAGTCCTATTCGGTTGCCGGCTTTGCCCGCGACATGCTGGCGGTGTCCGACAACCTGCGCCGCGCGCTCGACGCCATTCCGGCGGAAGCCAAGGAAGCCGGTGAGGCCGGTCTCAACACGCTGATCGAAGGCGTGGAGATGACCGAGCGCTCGATGCTCTCGGCGCTTGAGCGCCACGGCGTCAAGAAGTTGGAGCCAGAAGGCCAGAAGTTCGACCCGAACTTCCATCAGGCGATGTTCGAAATCCCGAATGCGGATGTGCCGAACAATACGGTGCTACAGGTCGTCCAGGCCGGTTACACCATCGGCGACCGCGTCCTGCGCCCGGCCATGGTCGGTGTTTCCAAGGGCGGCCCCAAGGTCGTCGCTGGCGAAAACGGCGACGCGCCGACCGCCTGATCCTGCCGACCAGAATTCAACAAAAACGCCGCGCGACCATCGCGCGGCGTTTTTGTTTGGGCTGAGCGCAGCGGCGTGCGTTCGTTCGCCGGCGCTATCCGAACAGTTGCTGCAGGTGATCGTTGAGAAAACGTCCCTCGGGATCGACCTTGGCCCTGAGTGCCCGGAAATCGCCCGCCCGGGGGTAGAGTGCCGTCACATCCTCGGCGCCGAGGAAATGCAGCTTGCCCCAGTGCGGCCGCGAACCGTACTGCCTGAGGATCGTGTCCACGTCCTTCAGATATTCCCAATAGTCGGTGCCCGGTTCGCCCGAAACCGAAAGCGTGATCGAATCCTGCTCGAAGAAAGGGCTGATCCAGCCGGTGTCGCCGGCGGTGAAGCGATACTCGATCGGGTAGATACAGGTCGGGTGCTTTTCCAGCATCAGCTTGCGCACCGCCTTTACCGCTTCCTTGCCGTGGGCGACGGGCACCGCATATTCGAGCTCGTGGAAGTTCGGCACGTATTCGATCGGGTAGATCTCCGAGGAGTAGGCGATCTTCTCGAAGCCGCGCTCCATCGGCGCTTCCCCGGTGATGTCGATCACCTTCATCTCGCAGACGTCAGAGGTCCTGTCCGTCGTCGAAACCGAGGCCGTATCCGGCAAGCAGTAGCAGTGGCGGCTCTCGGGCACCGGGCACCAGAAGAAGCCGAAATGGCGGTGCTTGGCGGCAAGTTCATCGTGCTGTTCGATCATTTCGTCGAAGGTGCAGCGCCAGAGCTTTTCATGGAGATTATAGCTCTCCATCGCCTGCAGGGTGATCTCCGAGATCACGCCGAGCATGCCGACCGAGACGCGCGCCGCCTCGAGCAGGTCCGGCGTCGTCTCGTCGACGACGAGGATGCTGCCGTCGGACTGCACCAGGCGCATGCCGACGATCTGCGAGGCCATGTTGCCGAGCCTGGCGCCGGTGCCATGTGTGCCGGTCGTCAGCGCGCCTGCGAGCGCCTGGCTGTCGATGTCGCCCTGGTTGATCAGCGATAGGCCGTTCTCCTTCAGCACCTTGCCGAGCTGGTTGATGGTGGTGCCGGCCTTGACCGCCACGCGCTTGCGGGTGCTGTCGATGTTGACAACGCCCTGCATGCTCGAGAGTGTCAGCTGCAGCCCGCTGGTAAGCGCCACCGGCGTGAACGAATGTCCGGAACCGGCGCAGCGCACGTTCAGCCCTTGTGAGGTTGCCTCGCGCACCATTTCGGCCAGCGCCGCCTCACTCTCCGGCGCGCCGCGATGGCGCACGATGCATGATTGGTTTCCGACCCAGTTGCGCCAGTGGCCACCTGCCTGAAGCATTTTCCCCTCCCTCAAACCGCGGTGAAGCAATTGTCGACGAACAGATGCGTGCCGTTGATGAAGCTCGCCTCGTCGCTCGCCAGAAACAATGCCGCGTTCGCCACTTCCTTCGGATCGCACATGCGGCCCTGCTGCGCGGCGATCGCCGCTTCCGAGACGTCGACGCCATATTTGCTGAGCCCGACGAGCTCGCGCTTGCCGTGGTCGGTGGCGATGAAGCCCGGGCAGACGGCGTTGCAGCGGATGCCGCGGTCGCGGAACTCGACGGCGATGGCGCGGGCGAACATGTGGCAGGCGCCCTTGGTGGTGTCGTAGAGCACCTCCATCGGCGTTGCCGCCACGGCCGAGATCGACGAGGTGCAGACGATGCTGCCGCCGCCGGCTGCAAGCATGCCCGGCAGCACCGCCTTGGTCATCAGGAACATGCTGCGCACATTGACCGCCATCAGACGGTCCCACTCGTCCTCCTCCGTTTCGAGGAAGGGACCGACGGCGAGGATGCCGGCGTGGTTGAAGAGCACGGTGATGGCGCCGAAGGCCGCTTCGACCGCCTTGACGGCGGACGTCACCTCGGCCGACACCGAGACGTCGGCGGGGGCAAAAATCGCCTCGCCGCCGTTGGCGCGGATCGCGGCGGCCACCTCTTCGCCTTTGCTGCGCGGCAGGTCGACGATGCCGACCTTGGCGCCTTCGCGCGCGAACAGCTCGGATGCGGCAAGACCGCAGCCTCCTGCGCCACCGCTGATCAGCGCCACCTTGCCTGAAAGCCTGCCTGCCATCTTGATCCTCCCCTTGGCGCATCCTTCGCAGCGGTCGCCGATGACGACCCGCGACGGATCCGGTTTCTCACTCCCCGGGAATTATTGTTGACGAGTGAGGGGCTGTCGATATCCCATGGGGGATACGTAGGGTTGGGGGATGACAAGGGAATGCTCGCAAGCGAGTCTGCCGATATCTCGGCAATGATCGGCCTGATCGGCACGGAGGATTTCGGCAGAGCGCTCGACGGGATGCTCCGATCGGTCACCGGCTTCGATCTCTCGGTCGCGTTTGCCTATCCTTACGATGCAAGGCCGATCGTCCTGCATGACGGCTATACGGCCAAGGTGTCGGCAAGTGCGCTTTCCGCCTATCTCGGCGGCGCCTACCTGCTCGATCCCTTTTACGTCGCCTGTTGTGCCGGCCAGCCGGCAGGGCTCTGGCGCATGCGCGAACTCGCGCCGGACCAGTTCTTCCTGTCCGACTTCTCGTCGTCGGCCGAGGTGCATCCCTGCGTGTCGATGGAATCCGGCGTTCTCGTCGAGGAGGTGGGCTTCGTCATCCCGCTCGACGGCGGCCTGCAGGCGACCTACTCGCTGATGCGCGGCCGCGGCGGCGAACCTTTCAGTGAGACCGAGCTGGCCCGGCTGCGCGTCTACGAGCCGATCGTGCGCGAGGCCATCAGGTCGAACTGGCGTCAGCAGGGCCAGACGATTGCGCCGCCGCCCTCCGAGGAGGGCGACGATGCGATGGAGGCGGCGTTCGACAGCCTGTGTTCAGATCGGTTGACCAAGCAGCAGCGCAACATCGTGCGCCTGATCCTCAGGGGCCACAGCAACCTGTCGATCGGCAAGGTGATGAACATCGCCGAAGGGACGGTGCGCATCCATCGCAAGAACATCTATCGTCGGCTCGGCATTTCGAGCCAGGGCGCTTTGTTCCGGATTTTCATTGATCATTTGAACGGGCGTCAGCTCTACTGATGCAGGCTGCGGGCGACTGTGCGCATCCTGCCGGATGCGCCCCGTTGTTCAAGCTCAGGCCGCGTGCGAGGTCGCGTCGTCGTCGAGCAGAGTGTAGATCGCGCTGGCGGAATCGCTCGAGCGGATCTTGGCGACCATGTCCTGATCGCGAAGCACGCGGGCAATGCGCGACAGGGCCTTGAGGTGGTCCGCGCCGGCGCCTTCCGGAGCGAGCAGCAGGAACACGAGATCGACCGGCTGGTCGTCGAGCGCCTCGAAATCGACGGGCGTGTCGAGACGCGCGAAAATGCCGATGATCGAGGGGAGATTGTTGAGCTTGCCGTGCGGAATGGCGATGCCGTTGCCGACGCCAGTGGAACCGAGGCGCTCTCGCTGCAGGATCACGTCGAAGATTTCACGCTCGGGAACCCCGGTGATCTTAGAAGCTTTTGCCGCCAATTCCTGAAGGAGCTGTTTTTTCGAGTTGGCCCTCATGGCCGGGATGATCGCATTTTGATGCAGTAGACCTGCCAATGCCATTCTTTTGTCCTCGTTCGCCGGTTAGAGCCGGACAACATCATCATAAATGCGTCGCAATGGCTCTAACCATCTTTGTCATGGCGGGTCCCATGCACAGAAAAGTCACATTTTCCGGCCTGGCCGCTGAGTTGCGGGAGAGGGACGCCGGAACGCCGGCATCCCGCTTTTTCGCTCATGCTTTGATATTGGCAGCATCGATCCAGCCAATATTTCCATCGTTGCGCCTGTAGACGATATTCAGTTCGGCCTTGCCGGGAGTGCGGAACATCAGGACGGGTTCGTCCGTCATGTCGAGCGCCATCACGGCGCTTGCGACAGACATCGTCCTTAATTGTTTCGAGCTCTCAGCCACGATGGTCGGCGCATAATCCTCGGGAACTTCGTCGTCCTCGAACGGCACCGAATCCATCACTGTGTAAGCCACCTCGGCAGCATTCTGTCCGTTGCCGTTGTGGTGATCCTTCAGCTTCCGCTTGTAGCGACGCAGACGCTTTTCGATGCGATCCGACGCCGCGTCAAACGCAGCCTGTGGATCGTTCGCCTGGCCGTTCGCCTGCATTACCACGCCCGTATCGAGATGAAGCTTGCAGTCGGCGCTGAAGCGCGGCCCGGATTTTTCCACAGTGACCTGGCTTGAATATCCTCCGTCGAAATATTTGGTAACGGCCTGCTCGATCTGCTCGCCAATGCGGGCGCGGAACGAATCGCCGATTTCCATCTGTTTACCGGATACACGCACACTCATGGAGTTTCCTCTCTCGTTCGTGATTTGCGCAGCCAGTCTATTCCAAGCGGTCCCGTCATCCAAGCCTTTCAGACTTGCGAGCGCGCCTCTGTCGCAGCCACCGGTCGCACCGGAGACCTCCGGGGTGAGCAGTCCCCGGCAATTGCGGCGGGCTCATATCGCCTGTGTCGGAGAGAGTCAATCGAAGGTCGCAAAAAAGTTAATGCGCCTTAACTTCCGGTGCTCAGAAACCGGAGGCCTTGGCGAGCGCGCGCTTCTCCCGCCGGCGCTGTACGGAGGAGGGGATGTTCATCGCTTCACGGTATTTGGCGACCGTGCGCCGCGCGATGTCGATGCCGGCCTTCTTGAGGATGTCGACGATGTCGTCGTCGGAAAGCACGGCCTCGGTGCTCTCCTCGTGGATCAGCGTGCGGATCTTGTGGCGCACGGATTCCGCCGAATGGCTGTCGCCACCCTCGGCCGAGCCGATCGAGACGGTGAAGAAATACTTGAGCTCAAACAGCCCGCGCGGCGTCAGCATGTACTTGTTCGAAGTGACGCGGCTGACGGTCGATTCATGCATCTTGATGGCGTCGGCGACGGTCTTGAGGTTCAGCGGCCTCAGATGCCCGATGCCGTTGACGAGGAACGCGTCCTGCTGGCGCACGATCTCGGTGGCGACCTTCATGATCGTGCGGGCGCGCTGGTCGAGGCTGCGCGTCAGCCAGTTGGCATTCTGCAAGCATTCGTTGAGGAAGGCCTGGTCGGCGCTGTTCTTCTGCGTGCCGCGTGACACCGAAGCGAAGTAGTCTTGGTTGACCAGAACGCGCGGCAGCGCATCCGGATTGAGCTCGACCATCCATGAGCCGTCGGGCGCTGCCCGCACGACGATATCGGGTACGATCGCCTCGCTGACACTGGTCTCGAAGCTGGTGCCGGGCTTCGGGTCGAGCTTGCGGATTTCCGCCAGCATGTCGATCAGGTCTTCCTCGTCGACGCCGCAGATCTTCTTCAGCGTCGCGAAATCTCGCCGCGCCAGCAGTTCGAGATTGGCAAGCAGCGCCTCCATCGCCGGATCGAGCCGGTCGCGGGCGCGCAGTTGGATGGCGAGACACTCGCCGAGTGAGCGGGCAAACACGCCGGGCGGATCGAACTGCTGCAGCGTCAGCAGCACTCTGAGGACATCGGCATGGGCGGCCCCCAGCCGTTCGCCGACCTCCCTGAGGTCCGCCTGCAGGTAGCCGGCGTCGTCCAGCTGATCGATGAGGTGCTGCGCGATCAGTCGATCGGAAGGAGCCGGCAGCGCGAAGGGCAATTGTTCCAGGAGCGTTTCGCGCAGGCTCTTGCGGCCGGCGACGAAGTCGTCGAGGTCGTAGTCTTCGCCCTCGCTGCTGCCAGGCATCGACTTCCACTGGCCAAGCAGTTCCGGCGCATCGGCGCGCTGCGGCGTGGTGTCGTCCTGGAAGACATTGGCGAAATCGGCATCGAGCTGGTCGTCGAGCCGCTCGCCGCTTTGCGACGTGGCGCTGTCATAGAGATCCGCCTGGCCGCCGCCGTCGTCGGTTCCGCCAGTCTCGTCTCCGCCGGCCATGTCGCCCCGATCCGGGGCGACCTGATCGTCATTTGCCTGAAATTCGAGCAGCGGGTTCTTTTCGACTTCCTGGGCGATGAACTGGTTGAGCTCAAGATGCGTCATCTGCAGCAGCTGGATCGACTGCATGAGCTGTGGCGTCATCACCAGGGACTGGGACTGGCGCAGATGAAGGCTGGCGGACAGGGCCATGCTGACGCGAAACTCCCGAGAAATCTCCAGGGGCCGCGCCGCTTCTCCGGTCGCCGGTCGGGCCCTTTTCTTAATTGGCCCAAAAATTGCTTATCGGAAAGGTTTGGTCAAGCGCGTTCGCGGGCGGAATCGCCCGCGAGGCGGTCTCAGAGGCTGAAATTGTCGCCGAGATAGAGCCGGCGCACGTCAGGATTGGTGACGATGTCGTTGGCGCGACCATGCGTGAGCACTTCGCCGGCATGGATAATGTAGGCGCGATCGATGAGGCCGAGCGTCTCGCGGACATTGTGGTCGGTGATCAGCACGCCGATGCCGCGCGAGGTCAGGTGCCGGACAAGCGCCTGGATGTCGGCGACCGAGATCGGGTCGACGCCGGCAAAGGGCTCGTCGAGCAGCATGAAGGTCGGGTCGGTCGCAAGCGCACGGGCGATTTCGAGACGGCGGCGTTCGCCACCGGAAAGCGCGATCGCCGGCGACTTGCGCAGGTGCGTGATGTTGAACTCGCCGAGCAGGTCGTTGAGCTTGCTCTCGCGCCGCTCCAGGTTCTTGTCGTGAACCTCGAGCACGGCGCGAATGTTCTCCTCGACCGTCAGCCCGCGGAAGATTGACGCTTCCTGCGGCAGATAGCCGACGCCGAGGCGTGCACGCCGGTACATCGGCATGGTCGTCACATCGTTGCCGTTGATCTCGATCGAGCCCTCGTCGACGGGGACGAGGCCGGTGATCATGTAAAAGCAGGTGGTCTTGCCGGCGCCGTTCGGCCCGAGCAGGCCCACGGCCTCGCCGCGCCGCACCACCAGCGACACGCCGTTGACGACCCGACGCTCGCGATAGGCCTTGGTCAGTCCGCGGGCAATCAGGGTGCCGTCATAGCGCGCCTTGTCGACCGCATGGCCGGAAGCGACCGCAGTGGTCGCCGACGGCTTGCGGACCCGTTTGCGCTTGTGGAGGAAAGGAAGTTGCACGAGCGGTCTACGTCAGTTCGTCTTGCGGGACTTCGGGTCGAGCTGGATCTGCACGCGGCCGCCGCAGGCTTCGAGCTGGGCCTCACCGGTTTCCATCTGGACGTTGAGCTGGCAGCCGACGAAGACGTTCTTGCCTTCGGAGAGGACGACCTTGTCGCCCTTGAGAACGAAGACCTGCTTGGTCATGTCGAACGAGCCGGTATCGGCCGTGGCCTGCTGCGTGCCGGAGCTCAGGAATACTTTTTCGCTGACCTCGATACGGTCGATGTCGGCGTCGCCGCTCGAAACCGAGCCGCCGCCGGACTTGTAGAAGACGACCATATTGCCGGCCTGCAGCGTCGTCGTGCCCTGCACGACCTTGACGTTGCCGGTAAAGATCGCCTTGCTTTCCGGGTCCTTGATTTCGAGCTTGTCGCTCTCGATCTGGATCGGCTTGTCGTTGGACAGCTCAAGGCCCTTCATCTTGCTCGACGTGGCCTGCGCAAAAGCGCCGGAGGCAATAATCAAAGCGCCCGCTCCGGCAATGGCCAGGCTGGCGGAAATCTTGAAAAATGATGCGGTTGTGACCGACATGGAGTGCACCGGGTCCTATTTCGCGTTTTTGCGGATGGCGGTGGGCTCGACGTTCACCCTCACCATGCCCTCGAAAATTACAATACGTCCCTTATCCGTCATTCGCAGCGTCTGCGCAATGATCGAACCACCCTTCATGCTGATCGCAACGGGCTGCTTCGTTTCCATCTCGCCGGCATTGATGTCCAGATAGGCCGACTGGAAGTCGGCGTTGATGCCATTATTGACGGAAATGGTGAACGGGGCGTTCATGTCGAGCGTGTTGGCGCCGCGATCATAGATGCCGTTGGTGGCGTCGACGGTCGCTACCATCGAATCCTTCATCGGCATTTCTGCGTGGATCGTCTGCAGCGTGATGATGTCGGGGTTGGCTATATCCTGAAGCGCCCGCTGGGCCTTCATCGAGTAGCTGATGCCCTGCTTGTTGCGACCGGAGATCGCCGGATTCTTCATGACGATCTTGCCGTCCTCGATCGTTGCGGTCTCGATCTGCAGGTCGACGGGCATGAAAGCGCGCACGAAGGACACGGCGGCAAAAATGACGGCGATGACGCCGGCGATGATCGGCAGGATGATCTTCAGGCGGCGCACGCGCGCGGAATGCCGTGCGGCGAGCGCATAGGCGTCGGCGGAGCTCGCACCCGTATCGGCAAAGATGCCCGGGGCTGGCGCGTGGTTCAACATGGAAGGGCCTGTCGGTTCTACTGCTTTTGTCGCTGACCCGGCGTAGGGGTCATTTACATACATTGGTGTAAGTCGTCGCAAATATGGATATTTTTTGCTGTCGCACAATGGCGCCGCAAAAAAACTCGGGTGAAGCGCAAAAACGCCAGCCGCGGCTTTCAACCGTGGTCAAGCGCGTCTATGGAATATGCCTCTTCGCGCGCAGATAGCACGTTCCCGCGGAAACTGACAGAAGCAGCGCCAACAAATCGGGAGAAACCCACATGGACGAACTCGCCATCGCCGATCGCCGCAGCCTGCGCAGGAAGTTGAGCTTCTGGCGCTTTGTGGTCGCGGGCCTGCTTCTCCTGGCCGCGCTCGCGATCTTTGCCTGGTCCGGTGCTGCCGACGATGTCGGCCACAACAGGCAGCATGTGGCGCGCGTCGCGATCACCGGCCTGATCCAGGATGACCGCGAACTGCTCGAGCGCCTGCAGAAGATTGCCGACAACGATAGCGTCAAGGCACTGGTGGTGACCATTTCCTCGCCGGGCGGCACCACCTATGGCGGGGAGGTTATCTATAAGGCGATCCGCAAGGTTGCCGCCAAGAAGCCGGTCGTTTCCGATGTGCGCACGCTTGCCGCTTCGGCGGGCTACATGATCGCGCTCGGCGGCGATACGATCATTGCCGGTGAGAGCTCGATCACCGGCTCCATCGGCGTCATCTTCCAGTACCCGCAGGTCAAGGAGCTGATGGACAAGCTCGGCGTCTCCCTGGAATCGATCAAGTCGCGGCCGCTGAAGGCCGAACCTTCGCCGTTCCATCCGGCGAGCGACGAGGCGAAGGCCATGATCCAGTCGATGATCGACGACAGCTACGCCTGGTTCGTCGACCTGGTTGCCGACCGCCGCAAGTTGTCGCGTCCCGATGCGATGCTGCTCGCCGACGGACGCATTTTCACCGGTCGCCAGGCGCTGAAGGCCAAGCTCGTCGACAAGCTCGGCGGCGAGGACGAAATTCGCGCCTTCCTCACGGAGAAAAAGGTGTCGAAGGACCTGCCGATCGTCGATTGGGAAGCCCCCCGCAAGACCCTGCCTTTTGGCCTCGGTGCGCTGGTCGGCAACTGGATCAAGATGTTGGGATATGACGCTTTTCCGGCAATGAGCGGGCTCGAAAAAGTTGCAGGCGACAAGTTGTTTCTTGACGGTCTTGTTTCGGTTTGGCAGGTTGATGGCCAATGAGCAAGGCGACATATACCCAGCCTGAACCGTGAAGCGATGTCGGTGAATTCGCAAATGCCGCGCACCGCCTTGCGGAAATCACAATGCAGACCGAAAAAAGCAAAACAAACAAGAATTTGAGGGGGCGACAGTGATCAAGTCAGAACTGGTGCAGATTGTTGCAGCTCGCAATCCGCATCTCTACCACCGCGACGTCGAAAATATCGTCAACGCGGTCCTCGATGAGATCACCGACGCGCTCGCCGCAGGCAACCGTGTCGAACTGCGTGGCTTCGGCGCCTTCTCGGTCAAGAACCGGCCGTCGCGTTCCGGTCGCAACCCACGCACCGGCGATTCCGTTTTCGTCGAGGAAAAGTGGGTGCCGTTCTTCAAGACCGGCAAGGAACTGCGCGAGCGGCTCAACCCGGGCATGAACGGCGAAGACGAGGATTGATTATCCTTGGCGGTCGCCAGAGACCCCTAACGACCCCCTTTAAACGAGGCCCGTTGCCGGCAAGCGTCCGGCAAAGAGGACGGGCGTCGGCGAGATGGAGCGATTGAATGTTCAAGAAACTGATCAACATCGTTGTTCTCGTGCCGGTCGCTATCATTCTGATTGTGCTGAGCGTAGCCAACCGCCAGAGCGTAACACTGGCGCTGAACCCCTTCCGGCCGGAAGACAGCGTGCTTTCCGTGAGCGCGCCGTTCTTCGTCTTCCTGTTCCTTGCGGTCATTGCCGGCGTCATCCTCGGTGCCGCCGCGACCTGGTTCAGCCAGGGCAAGTACCGGCGGCGCGCGCGCAACGAGGCCAACGAAGCAGTGAAGTGGCACCGCGAGGCCGAGAAACACCGCAGCCAGGCGGAAAAGCTCGCAACCCAGGCGACGCTCTCAGCGCCGCAGAACTGATCAGAAGTTCGCAAGCCTGCGAAGACCGAGACGGGACGCCGCTCGATCCGCGTCGCGTCTTCAGCTCGCAGCTTCCGCCGTACCGCCGACAGCGGCGCTAAAATCGGCGAAGAATTGCTGCGCCAGTTTCTTGGCGGTCGAGTCGATCAGGCGAGAACCGAGCTGCGCGAGCTTGCCGCCGATCTCCGCCTTGACGTCGTAACGCAACACCGTTTCGTCCCCGTCCTCTGCTAAGGCGACGTCGGCGCCGCCCTTGGCAAAGCCGGCGATGCCGCCCTTTCCTTCGCCCGAGATCGTATAGCTCTGTGGCGGATTGAGATTGGAGAGCACGACATTGCCGGTGAAGGAGGCCGAGACCGGGCCGATCTTGATCTTCACCACGGCCGCAAGCTCGGTTGGCGACGTCATCTCCAGCGACTGACACCCGGGAATGCATCGCTTGAGGATTTCCGGGTCGTTGAGGCCGCGCCACACCGCGTCGCGCCCAGCCGCAATCCGCTCTTCGCCGGTCATGTCCATGCGTTTTCCTCCCCCATGCGCCGCCGCTCGCCCGATACCGGCGCGCAAATGTCGCTCCGACACATTAGACCTGCCGCGGAATTTTGTCGCGAAGCCGGTTACAGCCCAAGAAAATTCGCAGCGGGTTCTTGCACGTTGATCTTCGCAAAACGGAAACGGCTTTGCCAAGAGCATCAGCGATGCTATTTGCAGCTTCAAGAGATGCCGCGGCTTCAGGCTGCGGCGACAAACCTCATGGCGTCCGCCGGCCCGTCCCGGATACTGCGCAGGCAGGCGGCCCATGCACCAACAAAGCCCAGGGATTTCAGCGTGAAGGAAAAGGACCGGCGGTCGAAGAATGCCTCCGTGACGACGGCCAAGGGCCGTGGTGCCGAAGCGCGTGGCGGTGCCCGCCACGGAGAGAAGCGTTCGGCACCGCCAAAGGGCGGCGGCTTCAAGGAACGGCCGGCGCGACCGGCGGCAGCGCAGGGCGCGGAGACGCGCGAGAAGCCAGCAAAGCATGCGCCTGCACAGGAAACGCCGGTGCGGGTGATCGCGCGGCGAACGGGCGAAAAGCCGGCCGAGCACATACCGCTCATTCTCGAAACGTCGGACGCATCCGGCTATCACCTGATCGACAGCGGCGCCGGCGAAAAACTCGAGCAATACGGTCCCTACCGCATCGTGCGCCCCGAGGCGCAGGCGCTCTGGCCGCGCAGCCTGCCCGATAGCGTCTGGGAAAAAGCCGACGCGATCTTCACCGGCGACACCGACGAGGACGGTATGGGCCGCTGGCGCTTTCCTAGCGCCGTGCTCGGCGAGACCTGGCCGATGCAGCTTCTCGGCACCGATTTCCACGGACGATTCACCTCGTTCCGCCATGTCGGGGTCTTCCCGGAACAGCTCGCGCACTGGAGCTGGGTGAAGGATCAGGTGGAAAGGGCAGGGCGGCCGCTGAAGGTGCTGAACCTCTTCGGCTACACCGGCGTCGCCTCGCTGATCGCCGCCAGGGCTGGCGCCGAGGTCACCCATGTCGACGCCTCCAAGAAGGCAATCGGCTGGGCGCGCGAAAACCAGCAGCTGGCGCGGGCCGAAAACCTTCCGATCCGCTGGATCTGCGACGATGCGATGAAGTTCATCCAGCGCGAGGAACGCCGCGGTA
>JAESGS010000271.1_pt1 | contig 60184 bp, 53 predicted proteins | sample 9269761 | NCBI WGS metagenome assembly JAESGS01 (sample SAMN15741799, study PRJNA653493) | algae metagenome | isolation source: Cyanosarcina radialis HA8281-LM2 and co-occurring heterotrophs from damp... | place: USA: Makauwahi cave, Hawaii | collected 2011-01-06 | reverse complement strand
TCTGTTTACTTGCTTTGTGTTATTGTTTTGACGAGGTTAAAGATTGATATCTTTGGCTTTCAAACTTGTTTAGTTGTCGAGGTGCGGTGCTCTGCTCGTTTTGCAGCGCATTTACCAATGTATCAACTCTGCCCCTAAGTGTCAACCCTAAGTTGGAAAAATTTTCTTGGTGGTCGCGATCGCTGATGGAGGCTGCATTTGCGTCACAATGGTTGATGACGATCGTGCGCTAAAGGAAATGGGGTTGTGAATTTTCAGTCGGTCATTGCTACCTTGCATCAATTTTGGGGCGAGTCTCTGGCTAAGAGATCTGGTGGTCAACGGGGTTGTTTAATTGCCCAGCCTTATGACATTGAGAAAGGGGCAGGAACCAAGAATCCCCATACGTTTTTAAGAGCGCTCGGTCCGGAACCTTGGGCTGTTGCTTATGTCGAACCTTGCCGTCGCCCGACAGATGGGCGCTATGGTGAAAACCCCAATCGGTTCCAATATTACTATCAGTACCAAGTTTTGATTAAACCTTCGCCGGATAACATCCAAGAGATTTATTTGGATTCTTTGAGAGCGCTAGGCATTCACCCCGAAGACCACGATATTCGGTTTGTGGAGGACAACTGGGAAGATGCGACGGTGGGGGCTTGGGGTACTGGTTGGGAGGTGTGGTTGGATGGGATGGAAATTACCCAGTTTACTTACTTCCAACAGTGCGGAGGGATTGATTGCCGTCCGGTGTCGATCGAGATGACTTATGGATTGGAACGACTGACGATGTACCTCCAAGAGGTAGAGGCAATTACTAAGATTCAGTGGACAGATGACATTACCTATGGTGACGTTCACCTGCAAGGAGAGATTGAGGAGTGTACTTATAACTTTCAGGCATCGAATCCAGAGATGTTGTTGACGTTGTTTGGTTTGTACGAGCAAGAGGCACAGCAATTGTGCGATCGCGCTTTGGTTTTGCCTGCCCTGGATTACGTGTTGAAGTGTTCTCACACGTTTAATTTGTTAGATGCTAGAGGAGTAATTTCGGTTACGGAACGAACCCGCTATATTGCTAGAATTCGCCATTTGGCGCGTAAGGTTGCCCAGCTTTATTTAGAACAAAGAGAGGCGTTAGGATTTCCGCTGTTGCATCGTGCTGCCTAAATGTTTCGGGATTTATGAGGTTAAATTCTAGGGTTTGTTGGGTTTCCTGCCGTCAACCCAACCTACAGCTATTGCAATCTTTGAGGTGTGTTGCACTACTGGAGACGCGAGATCTCGCGTCTCTACAACTGTATTCTGGTTAACAGTGGGTGGGAGGATTTCATGACACCGGCTGGTGGCGCAATTTTAAGTTTGGCGTATATTCTTGGTTTGCTGTTTGGCGCGACCGATTGGGGCAGGCTGGTGCTGTTGGGATTGGGGGTTGTGGCAGCGATCGTCTTGCTGCGATTTTGGCGCACGGGCCCGAAGCTGAGATTGTGGTTGGCAGCGATTTTAGTGGGATTTTTGGCACCTTTGTATCTGCAATTGCGCATACCGCAACCAGCAATTAATGACATTAGTAAGTTTGTGCCAGCGGCTGAGGCTCAACTCCAAGAACAAATAATGACCGTTGAGGGGAAAGTCGCTAGCGTGCCGAGGTTGACGCGATCGCAGCGATTGTCTTCTAGAGATACTCCGAGAGCGCAGTTCTGGTTGCAAGCCGATCGATTGAATCAAGTTCACGGCAGTAATAACCAGCCGACGGATGCTAACTCTCAAATAGTGACGGGGAAGTTGTACGTCACCGCGCCGTTATTGCAAACTACGGGTTTATATCCTGGAGAAGCGATCGCCGTTACTGGTAAATTGTACAAACCAAAACCCGCTCTCAATCCTGGGGGATTTGATTTTTCTGCTTATCTAGCGCGGGAAGGGGTATTCGCTGGTTTGAGCGGGCATCAGATCGCTGTGGAGGAACAAAAAGCGCCTGGTTGGGGTTGGTGGCAGTGGCGATCGCGCATTGTTCGTTCTCAGATAGATTGGTTGGGGAGTCCCGAAGGGCAGCTTGTCAGTTCGATCGTCATGGGAAGTAAGGCAGTAGATTTGCCTGGAGATCTTCAAGGACAGTTTATTCAAGTTGGTTTGGCTCACGCTTTGGCGGCTTCTGGCTTACAAGTTTCTTTGATTTTGTCGGTTCTGCTGGTACTAACTGAGCGGTTTTCAACTAAAGGAAAGTTGTTGTTGGGAACTTTGGCGTTAGTAATGTTTGTGGGTTTAACCGGGGTTCAACCTTCGGTGATGCGAGCCTCATTTATGGGGTTTGGGGCATTAGTGGCTTTGGCAGCTAGTCGCAAACAAAAACCGCTGGGATTGCTGCTGCTAGCAGCCACGATTTTACTGGTGTTAAATCCTTTATGGATATGGGATTTGGGGTTTCAACTGAGTTTTTTATCGACTTTGGGATTGCTGGTGACGGTTCCACCTTTGATGAAGCGTCTGGACTGGCTGCCTCCGGTTATTGCGGCTTTAATTGCAGTTCCTTTAGCGGCCTCTTTGTGGACGCTGCCTTTACAACTTTATGTTTTTGGGTTGGTAGCGCCATATAGCCTAGCGGCCAACATTATTGCTAATCCTTTTCTGGCGGTTATTAGTTTGGGGGGGTTTGCTAGTGCTTTGGCAGCTTTAATTTGGCCTGTGGCGGGCAGTGCTTTAGCTTGGTTGCTGTATTATCCCGCTCATTGTCTGGTCGCGATCGTTCGGGTTTTCTCTTGGTTGCCAGGAAACTCTGTTGCTGTGGGCACGATTTCGTTGCTGCAACTGGTGTTTTTGTATGGATTAATCGGTTTAGTTGCTATTAGCAAGTGGTGGCAGAAGAAGTGGTGGCTGGCTGTTTTGTTGGCATTAGCTTCGATCGCCGTCCCGATTTGGCAAACTCAGGCGACGCTGTTTCAAACTACGGTGCTAGCTACACCCCAAGCCCCAGTAGTAGCGATCCAAGATCGAGGAAAATTTTTATTAATTAATAGTGGAGATGCCGATACAGCTAGTTTTACAGTTTTACCTTTTTTGCAACAGCAAGGAGCAAATCAAATTGATTGGGCAGTAGCTCTCGATTCTCGGCCGGAAGCAAAAAACGGCTGGTTGCAGTTATTGAAGCGTTTGCCGATTCGGAATCTTTATCTGCCTGGTTCCGACCCAGCACTCAAAGCAGACAATCAGGCGATCGCTGTTTCGGTGAAAGCCAAGCAGGGGAATTACCAAGCTTTGTTGCCAAAAACCAATGTCGCTCTGGGTTCGATAGCGATCGAGTTAATTAAAGTTCAACCATCTTTGCTGCAACTGGGGATAGAGGAACAAACTTGGCTGCTATTGGGCAATTTTAAACCAGAGGAGCAAAAGCAAATAGCTAAGGAAATGTCGCGAGTTGATGTTTTGTGTTGGTCGGGAGAGGCTTTAGTCCCAGAATTGCTAAACGTTCTCAGACCTAAAGTGGCGATCGCGGCTGCTAATAATGTCGATCCAGAGACGTGGCAAAACTTGCAAAAGCATACCAAGATCTACTGGACGGGTCGCGATGGCGCGATTCAATGGACTCCTGGCGATCGATTTGAAACTACGCTAGAATCGACAGACGATCGGGCTGGTTTGCTTTAAAAGGGCGATCGGTCGTTTCGCAATCTCAGGTACAATATTCAGTTAGACCAAAACCTCAAGGAGAGGTGGCAGAGTGGTTGAATGCGGCAGACTCGAAATCTGTTTTAGGGTCAAACCTAACGTGGGTTCAAATCCCACCCTCTCCGTTGCTAAATAAAGTTATTGGGCGATCTTTAAGCTTCCACGCTTTTGATGGATAGCTCGTAGGTAAGTTCCGATCGCGCTTTTCCTTTTAGCCCGCCTGTAACTGGTGCAGCGCCTTTAGGGATGGGGCTAGCAGCAACCGCAATATGGCGATCGGCAACTGCCAAACCGTGGGTGGGATCGTAGCCGCGCCAGCCTCCACCTGGTAAATATACTTCTGCCCAGGCATGAAGGTGGCGTTCGGGATTGTCTAAATCGCCTTCTTGATAGCCGCTGACAAATCTAGCGGCCAGTCCCATGGCGCGACAAACTTCCATAAACAGCACGGCGACATCTCGACAAGAACCAGATTTTTGCTTCCAAGTAATACTCGGTGGCTGTGGATCGCCAGTTTCTCGCACTACTTGCTCGCAGGTTTCATAGATGTGTTGGTTGAGTTTGGTCAAGAAAGCTACCGTATTTCCTTCAACTGCGTGGGATATTTCTTCGGCCAACTCAACAGCTATGGGGGCAACGATCGATTCGCCTTGATGTCCGCTTAAGTAGGGTTGGAGTTGAAATCGTTTGGAAGCAGGGTAGTCAATTGGTAGTTTTGATGCCCAAGGTTCTAGCAGGTAGTTAAAGGGATTAGGACAGTGAGTTTCTACCTGCGATCGCACTTCGATCTGCAAATGCTCGGTTAATTCTGGATCGAACCAAACTTTGGCGATCGCATTTCCGTCTAAATCCATCACTAGAGATTTACTCACGGGTTCTGGAGAAACATCCAATTCAAAATGCTGCAAAGTTTGCCAACTGTCCGATCGAGGTCGCAACCTAATAATGTGAGGTTCGAGAGCCACGGGTTGGCTGTAGTTGTATTTAGTAGTGTGGAGGATTTGATACTGCATTAGAAATTATTCAATTGCGCGACAGCAATTTGTTAAGTTTTTATTTATTGTTGCTCTCAGTTATTATATAACTCGATCTTTTGATTACAGTTTCGCCACGATCGCTACCAAATTGTTTGGACGTGGGCATAGTTCAAAATTTTGGTATCACAAGTTACCAAGCAAACTCCATATCGTCGTGCGATCGCTACTAAAATTCTATCTGCTGGATCTTTATGAAAATTACCTGGTAACTGCGTACTAGCAATAGCATCTAAGGCAGATAGTGGTTCGATCTCAATCCCTGAATGAGTTTTTGCTAATTGATACCACTCGTAAATTGGCAAAGGTAAGGTTAATTTTCCCATACTAGATTTAACTGCAATTTCCCAAACCGATATTGCTGAAACCAACAAGCCATTCTGGGGTTCTTCTGTATCGATAGCTACTCGTGCAGGTGAAGATAGTTGACTTGGCTCGTGAAGCAACCACAGCCAAACATGGGTGTCGAGTAAAATCATGCTCCCAATGCTTCCCACAGTTCGGGCATTGGTTCGTCAAAATCAGCAGCAATAGTAATAGGCATTCCCCTCAATGGATAATGTCGATTGAGGTGAGAAACTTGACAAGGAACGATCCGAGCCACTGCTACACCATTCCGAGTAATGACAATTTCAGATTGAGTAGCGATCGCCTCATCGACGATCGCTGCTAGTGGAACATCGATCTCCTCCACATTTATATCTTTCATTTCATTAACCACTCTGAGACACTATATATGACAATTATCGTTCAAAGTCGCCGCCGCAGTATCGAGAAGCTTCACCAAGAGTTTCCTAGTGCAACTGTTATTGATGTCACCTCCTGTGGAGAAGAACCTTGGGTGAAATTCAGCCCGTTTTATCCTCATGGTGGCATCCCCGTTCCTTTTTCCCCTGGCTATACCAGCCAGACGGTTGAAGGGATTTGGCAAGGCTTAAAGGTTTTTGAAAGCGAGGACATCAACTTCGGGACCATGCAAATAACTAACATGAAAAATCTCAAGCGTACAGTTCGCAAATATGGCAAATGTTGGGGACATAGAGCCGGAATTCAAGGGGAACAACTTTTGAGTTATCTAGCCGCCAGAATTTTAATTTATCTACCTACTTATCGGTGGGTATTAGAAAATCGCTTGAGGGAATTAGTCGCTCAATTAAAACAGCTTGCTCAAACTGAAACTGTGGTCTTGTTAGATTATGAAACTAATGCCGATGTCGAGAATTTAAAGAAACCGTTATCTCACGCTCAGTTGGTGAAGCTGTATATCGAAGGTAATTATCTAGAAGCTGCCATCGGCTGCGAACTTTGGGAATTATTAGAGAAAGGTAGATATGTATCTTTAAAAAGCCACATTTCTAATTTTGAAGTTATACCAACCAAATAAACGATAAACGGTTGTTTTTATGTCCTTCCCCACTAATGACTGACAGCAAAAAAAGTGTTGAAGATCTTGTCGCCCACATCGTTGATCTGACTTTGAATCTTGTCAAGAAATTCGTGCAGTCCTATTTGGACGATTTCTTCAATTGTTAAATATTCTAGTTCCGATCGCAGTCGCCCTAAAGTGCGTTCGACTGGGTTGCGCCAACTGCCTAGAGGAGTACCAGTAATTTCGTGCAGCGATCGCTCTGTCTGTAAAATGCAAAATTGGATCGAACGGGGAAATTCGCGATTGAGGATCAAAAACTCGGCGACAGCGGTGGGATCGATCCGATGGACTCCTTGCTTGCGATACATTTCGTAAGCACTAGCAGATTTGAGCAGAGCCATCCATTGCAATTCGTCTAAGGTAGTACCTACATCTTTGACCGAAGGCAACAGAATAAAGTATTTGACATCTAAAATTCGCGCCGTTTTATCGGCCCGTTCTAACAATCTGCCAATTTCGCCAAAGTGCCAACCCTCATTGTGAGTCATCGTCCCATCCATTACACCAGAAAATAGGTGACTTGCCATCTTCACTTCGGCAAAAAATTCGGATAGATTAGACAAAAAATTAGATTTGGCGGCTTCTTGCACCATGAAGTAAAAAGAATTAACCTGCTCCCACATCTCAGAAGAGATAACTTCGCGGATGGAACGGGCATTTTCGCGGGCAGCGAACAAGCAAGAAATAATCGAGTTGGGATATTGGCGATCGAATGTCAAAAATTGGATCGCGTTTTCAGCTGTGACTTCGCTATAGCGTTCTTTGAACAGCGGTAGATCCCCTGTAGTTAACACCAAAGGCTCCCACTGTTGGATGACTCCAGTAGGAGAATCTAACAGTAAATTTAAATTGACATCAATAAAGCGAGCTACGTTTTCGGCTCGTTCTACGTAGCGATTTAGCCAATAAATCGAATCAGCAACACGACTTAGCACGATCGTTAATTGTTAATGGTTAATTGTTAGTTATTAGTCGTTGACCAAAAACTAATTTTTGACTTTTGACTGGACGCTGAGCCTTTCGACAAGCTCAAGGTAAGACTTGTCGAAGCGTTGACTTAATTTGACTGTTTCTGAGTCATGAACCCTGTTGATGAGACACTCATTTGCTCCTGGGTACTACCATTTGAACCTTGATTGGACACCACCCAAGTATCTTTACTACCGCCTCCTTGGGAAGAATTTACTACTAAAGAACCTCTTTTGAGAGCGACGCGGGTTAAGCCACCAGGATTAACGTAAATCTGTTTGCCATAAAGGATATAAGGTCGCAAATCGACGTGACAACCCTCAAAGGAATCTTCTAATAGAGTAGGAACGCGAGATAAAGAGAGTGTCGGTTGAGCGATATAGTTACGAGGATTTGCTTTGATTTTTTCAGCAAATACTTCTCGTTCTGCGGGGGAAGCAAAAGGCCCGACTAGCATTCCATAACCGCCAGATTCGTTGGCAGCTTTGACTACCAGTTTATCGAGATTGGCCAGGACGTGACTTTGCTGCTGTGGTTCCCAGCACAAAAAGGTGGGGACGTTGGCCAAAATCGGCTCTTCTTTCAAGTAATAGCGGATCATTTGCGGCACGTAGGCATAGATCACCTTATCATCGGCTACACCAGTACCTAAAGCATTAGCGATCGCCACGCGATTGTTACGGTAGACTTCCATCAATCCTGGAATGCCTAAGCTAGAATCGGGACGAAATGCTAATGGATCGATGAAGTCATCGTCGATTCGGCGATAGATCACATCTACTCGTTGCAAACCCTTGGTGGTTCGCATTTGCAGGTAGCCATCTGAAACAACCAAATCTCGACCTTCGACTAATTGCACTCCCATTTGCTGCGCTAAGAAGGAATGCTCGAAGTAGGCAGAGTTATATATTCCTGGAGTCAAAACTACCACCGTCGGATCGGAAAGATGGGGAGGCGCTAGATTGAGTAAGGTTTCTAAAAGGTGGCTGGGATATTCTTCAACTGGCTGAATCGGCATGGTGTCGAAGACTTGGGGAAAAGTGCTTTTCATCACCCGGCGATTTTCTAGGACGTAAGACACCCCAGAAGGACAGCGCAAGTTATCTTCTAGAACGTACCATCGACCGTCGCGATCGCGCACTAAATCGGTGCCAGTAATATGACACCAAATTCCCCCTGGAGGTTTTAACCCCATACAGGGTTTTAAAAAGCCTGTAGCCGAATCGATTAATTCTATAGGAATAACGCTATCTTTGATAATTTTCTGGTCGTTGTAAATATCGTTGATAAATAAATTCAAGGCGTATATTCGCTGTTTGAGTCCCTCTTCTAAGTGCGTCCATTCTGAGGCGGAAACAATCCGAGGAATGATGTCAAAAGGAAAGATCCGCTCTGTGCCTTCGTTGTCGCTGTAAACGTTAAACGTTACTCCTAGCTTGAGTAAGGCAATCTGAGATGCCTGCTGCCGCCGTTCTAACTCTCCGTCAGAAAGGGAATTTATTCTTTCAATCAAAGGAATTGCTTCGGGACGCGGCTGACCCGGAGCGACGAAGAGTTCGTCGTAGAATTCGCCTGGATCGTAGTTGTAAAATCGCACGGCTATGGCCCAATATATTTGAGTTATTTCTATTGATAAACTCTTACCTAGACAGTTAATTGTAGTCGGGAATACAAAGATCGAAAAATCATATCAAATCGGGCGATAAAAACTCAGCAATTCAGCCCTCACCCTAAATCCCTCTCCCACAGGAGAGGGACGAAAGACTCTAACCGCCTGAATTGGTCATGGAGAATTGCTGGCGGCTGAACTGGGAACTGGTTTGACTCCGGCTCCCCTTCTCCCTGGGGAGAAGGGGTTGGGGATGAGGGCAAACAAGTTTTACTAAGCGGATTTGTAGAAGTTCTGCTTGAGATTTAAGCGAGGGGGAGGCAAAAACTAAAAGTGCTACCGACTCCTAATTTGCTTTCTACTTCGATCGCACCGCCTTGAAGTTCGACCAAACGCCGAGAAATCGCTAGCCCCACCCCGGTACTGCGAAAATTACGCCGATGAGGACTACCTGCTTGCCAGAAGCGATCGAAAATGTGAGGCAAATCTTCTGGGGCGATGCCCGTCCCCGTGTCGGTAATTGCTACCCATAGCCGACGGGACTCTAATCGAACTCGGACGACGATCGAACCGCTTTCGGTATGAGTGAGGGCGTTACCTAACAAATTTACCAATACTTGCTCGACGCGATCGCTATCGGCTAAGACTGGGGGCAGTTGGGGGGGAGATTCCAACCGCAACGCGGGGCCTTCTTCCCATACTTGGTCGGCAAACTTTTGCACCAAAGACTCTAGCAGCGGGTGCAAATTTATCGGCCGCAGATCTATAGGCAAATAACCCGCCTCAGCTTTTGACAAGTCTTGGAGGTCGTTGACTAAGCGTTGCAGCCTGGATGTCTCTCTAATCAAAAGCTCGTAGATCTCTGGCGAGGATGTCATCCTGCCATCGGCTAATTCCTCTAAGTAGCCGCGCACCACGGTTAGGGGGGTACGCAGTTCGTGAGTTAAGTCAGTAACGAGTTCTCGCCGCCGCTGTTCCACGCCTTCCAAACTAGCCGCCATGCGGTTAAAACTCATAGCTAGCCGATTCAATTCTGGGATGTCATTCGCTGGTAGCCGTTGGTCTAACTTGCCAGCGGCGAATTTTTGCGTCACTTTTTCGATCTGAGATAGAGGTTGAACGATCCGCTTCGATACCCAATAGCTCAAACCTCCAGCCGCTATAGCGCCAGCTATTCCCGACCACAAAGTGGTGCGGCCCCAAGCAATTTCAAACCCTCTGACTAGTTGAAAGCGGGCAAAATTTAACCTCAAGCCGTTAATTTCAAGTTGGTCTAGGTGTTGGACAAATATGGGGGGAGAAAACAGCTTACCGATAATTATCAACGTCCCCGCACCGACGAGCGTTACTAGAAGATGAGAAAAGAATAAGCGCGATCCTAAAGACCATAACTTCGTCCGTTTCAGCCCCAGTTTAGTTGCACTCATTTCTAACCCCCTGGATCTTCAAATTTGTAACCCACTCCCACTACCGTTTTGATAAAAGTCGGATTGGTCGGATCGGGTTCGATTTTTTTCCGCAATCTGGCTACATGAGTGTCTACCACCCGTTCGTCGCCAAAAAAGTCGTCGCCCCAGAGTTTGTCAATTAGCTGAGTGCGGTTCCAGACTCTTCCGGGATAGCTGATGAAAGTGCTGAGGAGATTGAATTCTAAGGTGGTGAGGTCGAGGTTTTCGGCGAGATGGCCATTTATTTGCCGACTGGCGGTGCGGCGATCGAGATCGACGATAAAATGCTGGGTTTGATAGGTGTGGGTCGCACCTGCTTGTCGCAGGCTGCGCCGCAATAGCGCCCGCACTCTGGCCGCCAACTCTCTAGGGCTGAAAGGCTTGACCAGATAATCGTCAGCCCCCGTCGATAAACCAATGACGCGATCGATTTCTTCACCTTTAGCTGTCAGCATTAAGATGTAAGGATCTTTAGGTCCTGGCTGTTGGCGAATCCGGGCGCACACTTCTAGCCCGTCCAAGCCAGGAAGCATCAAGTCAAGAATTATTAAATCTGGTTGTTGTTCCCGGACGATTTGTAAAGCTGTCAAACCATCTCGACCGATGCGGCAGGAAAAGCCTTCGGCTTCTAAAGTTAGTTGGATCAGCTTCGCAATTTCCGCTTCGTCTTCAACAATTAAAATTTCCATATTGCCAATAATCTATCAAATTGCTCGATCGTTGACCAAAACAATTGCCAATTCGCAATTCGCAATTCGCAATGTTATTCATGCCACCATCCCATTGGATAATTGGCAATTAGTGGGTTCAGACCCAATACTGATTCTTAAAATCGGTGGTTTACCATCAGTGGTGGGTTCAGAGCAAGTACCGATGGTAATTGCGAATTGTGAACTGATAATTGCGAATTGGATTGACATCTTGCGAACTTTTGCGATTGAATAGTAAACTCACGAGCAGAAATAGAGCCTGACAGAGCAACACGAGAGTCAAAAATCAAAAGCCAAAATTCCCAAGGCTTACTGTGAAAGCGTGAATGCTGCGATCGGTTTCTATAATTCTCTTCAGACGAACCAAAGATGGCGAGAGCGGATTTGCCGTTCTCAATCGCTTCTAAGTCAAAATTACTAACATTCTCAGCCAAGATTCTTACCATCCTGTTAAAGGGCGTAAGAACGTAGTTTTTTTTGGCTTTGTTGCCGCTTTGGTGTCAATTGCGTTTGCTCTGTCGAATCACACTTAGATATTTGTACCTACCTATGGTGCTAAGTCAATCTCCTCAAATATTAGACTCAGTGGCTTATGAAACCATTCATACTCTGCTGAGAGGTTACGGTTTTAATTCGACCAGCTATTTGGCCTTGGAATCGGATAAGAGACACTTCTTTCATCGATGGGTTCCCGCCGTTACTGCCTACGCTCAGTTTAACCGGGTTGCGATCGCGGCTGGAGAACCGATTTGTCCCAGGCAGTGTTTAGATGCAGCCATTGCTGAATTCATTGCCTCGGCTGAAAGCAACGGCTTAGAACCTCTATTTTTTGAAGTCACAGAACCAGTCGTACCTTTATTAAAACCTAGAGGCTTTCGCTTCCTCAAACTGGGAGAAGAACCGTTTTTTGAGTTAGACAAGTTCACCCTTAAGGGTAACAAAATGGCTAACGTGCGTTCTTCTGGCATCACCGCCCGCAAGCGAGGGGTAACGGTAAGAGAGTATTACCCTACAGCCCCAGAATCGGTTTCGATTAATCGCCAATTAGAAGCCATTTCTCATCAATGGTTGACTACGCGGGGAATGCAGGAACTCTCGTTTACTCTAGGAACGCTATCTCTAGAACAGCCTGGAGAACGGCGCTATTTTATTGCGGAATGTGAAGGAGAAGCGATCGCTTTTTTGACTTACACTCCAATCTATAGTCGCCATGGCGTTTATCTCGACTTGATGCGCCGTCTCGACTCAACACCCACTGGCACGATGGATCTATTGCTGAGCGAATCTTTTCGGCTATTGCAAGCATCTGGGATCGAGTTAGTCACTATGGGAATGTCTCCTTTAGCTAACGTGCAAAATTCCTCAGTCGAGCAGTCAAAGCGTCTGGCCTGGTTGTTAAATCAGTTCTCAATTCGCGGTAAGGAGTTATATCGCTACCAACAAATGCACGATTTTAAAAGTAAATTTCATCCCCACTTTTGGGAATCGAAGTATTTGGCATACCGTAATTTAGGCTGGCAAGAATTAGATGCAATCTTACAAGCTTTATTGCGCCAGAGTATTGGTAGTTTAGTATGGCAGTTTTTGAATCAGCCGATTTTTTAAAGGGTATGACATCCATTCGGACAGGCTAGAAGTCTATCCCACAAGAATGTGCTTCACTCAATTGAGAAATGCTATAGAGCAGCATGGAGAACAGAAACAAAAACGATCGAAAAGATTTTGGTATTATGAGTAACTCAGTAGCGATCGATAAGCGAAAAAAGCAGGTTATTATAGCGTCTTCGATCGTAGGTATGCTATGTTTGCTAGCTGCTGGTGGTGCGTGGTATTTACTCAATCCAGATACCCCGCAATTAGACGGACCTCAAACTAGAGAGCAGGTAAAAGATCCGCGATTAAGCTATCAGATTCAAACTTATACCAGCCAAGTGATGGGCGGGAAGCGTACTTACGGGGTGACGCTTCCTCCCGATTACGCCCAAAACCCCCAGAAACGCTATCCGGTAATTTTTCTACTCCACGGCGGTAACGGCAAACCCACAGACTGGTTTAAAAAAGGTGCAGCCCTCCCTGTAATCGAGAAACTTTACAAAAGCGGCAAATTACCCCACAGCATTATTATTACGCCGGATGGTAACGATAAAAGAGGACCTAGTCCTTTTTACGATCCTCAGTATATTAATGGCGAAAATGGCAACGTCAGCACTGCAATTGGAGAAGAATTAGTCAAAGTAATTCAAAGTCGCTACCGCACTTTACCAGCACCCAAATTTTGGGCGATGGGAGGGCTATCCTCTGGGGGTTGGGGGGCGTTAAATGTGGGATTGCATCATCCGGATCGTTTTTCGATTTTGTTCAGCCATAGCGGCTATTTTCGCGATCGCTTCGGGCCCCAAAACAGTCCGATAATCTATATCAATAGAGTGCCACAAGAAGTGCGATCGCGGTTGCGGATTTATCTAGATGCTGGCAGCGACGATGGTAAATATCTCCAGCAGACTCAGGAATTTGCTGGAGTGCTGAAACAACTCAAAATCTCTCATGTTGCTAACGAGTTTCCTGGCGGACACAACCTCGTCGGCCCCGATTCTCTGTGGAATTACTGGCACAAGCACTTAGCCGATTCTTTAACCTATGTGGGCAAGCAGTTCCGAGAAGCCGAGGCCAATAAATCTAAGGTATCTCAGCCTGCTGCTAGCAAGTAAGAAGTTCAGGAGTTCAGGAGCTATGGAAGTGTTAAGTGTTGAGTGTTGAGTGTTGAGTTAAAAATTCTCCCCTGCTTCCCCTGCCTCCCCTGCCTCCCCTGCTTCCCCTGCTCCCCTGCTTCCCCTGCTCCCCATCTCCCCATCTCCCCATCTCCCCATCTCCCCTGCTCCCCATCTCCCCATCTCCCCATCTCCCCATCTCCCCATCTCCCCCTCCCCTCTCCCTCTTTCACACTTTGGCATCATACTTAGGAAGAGTGTTTTAAGTTTTTGCCTGCTAATGGGTAATCTGTTAATAGGCAGTAAAATCGTAGGGCATCGATAGTCAAGAGAGAAGAAAAACACTAGAGCATTAAGGAGTAAATATTAGACATTATTTTTTTCTGATTATTTAAAATTATTGGATATTTTAAACAGCTTCAGCTTGTCTGGTAGAGACAAAACTAAATCTGTCAAAAGTTAAAAACACCCTATTGAGGAGGAAAACGATGGCATGAAAGAGGTGGTATGACGAGATGGGGAAAATCAAAAATAGAGAGTAGATGCCAAAGCCGAGGGAGAAAGAAGTCTTGGCTACTACCTCCTTCTCGATCGCTACATCTAGAATCAGGATTTGCTTTAGTCGAAGTCATGGTTTCTCTATTAATTGTTTCTCTATTTGTCGGAGTAACAATGCAAGCCATTATGATAGCAGTTCTTCTTAAAGCTCGTGCCGAACAATACGATGCTGCTACCACCTGGATTCAGGAAGATCTAGAGTTAGTTAAAGGCCGAGCTAGTAACTACGAAAGAAATGCTTATCCTTATTCTTCCCAATGTAATGCTACTTCTGCTGCTGATGGATTAGCGGCTGGTTTGCTAACTGATATTGGCGGCACTCCTAAAACTGACGGCCCCAGATATTTGGGTGGCACCCCTTTTATTCTCAATCGTATTGCTAATTATGCTAATTCCAGCGACCCGTTTAAATTACTCAAACTCGATTATACAGTTACCGCTCAACTCGGTTCTGGGGTTAATCCTCCACCTATCGTTACTTTGTCTACTGAGGTTATAGCTGATGCTGCCATTAAATGTCCGTAAATATATTAAAGGTTTTACTCTAATTGAAACGCTAATTGTAGTAATGATAATTGGGATTGCTTCAGCGATCGCCGTTCCTAATTTTCTTAGTTCTTATGAAAAATTTAAGTTAGACCAAGCAGTAGTTGAAGTTAGGGGAGCATTACGGGAAGCCCAAAGACAAGCGATTCGTAAAGGCGAATCTTGCATGGTAACGTTAGATACAGAAGCTTATAAAATGTCGGCTCCTTGCTTGGGTATTGGCGATCGCGCTTTAGCCGATGGGATAGAAGTTGTTACTAACATTGTCGATGTTACGGCTACAATTGCTCAAAATATTGACTCAGAAAGTTTGAATGCCGAGCGGCTCGAAGCTGACTCATATCTAGTAGCTTCTACAGAAATTCCTAGCTTGAGTAATTTGGGATTATCTTCTTCAGATCGTGGCAATCTGTTGGCTTCTAATAACAGCGGTAGTGGCAAAAATAGTGGCAGTGGCAAAAATAGCGGTACTTGTGATGGGAATAATACTAAAAACGATAAGCCAGAGTGTTTCCGAAAAATCCCAGTTAAATTTGGCGTTCTGGGAACTGCTCAATTCACGGTTGCTAATCCTACAAACACTGCGACTCCTACCGATCCGAGTGGCAAAATAGTGTTTTTTATATCTGGCAAATCTAGCTCTTCCAAGAAATGTATTGCTATATCTAATACGTTAGGACTAACCAGAGCCGGAGTTTACAATGGCTCTCTAAATCCAGGTGAGATTACGGGGAGCGGGGTTTGTACTGCCTCGTAAGACAATAAGTAATAAGTAATAAGTAATATGAAAAAATTTCTTACTAAGATTTCCCGAATATTTAGAGGTAGAAGAAAATCGGCTGGCTTGACTTTGGTGGAGTTGCTGGTAGCACTAGTAATCAGCACCCTTGTAGTGATTTTGGCTGGCTCAGCGATCGCGATGGTAACGAGCGTCAACCAAGAAGCCCAGCAGAAGATCGAACGGTTAATCGATCTGAGTCGGGCTTTTGATTTTATGTCGCAGGAAATTAGGACGGCGCGGCGCATAAATAGTACGGAAACTACCGTGGCTGATGGCAATAGCATTTCGGTGGCAAATGTAGTGGCTAATGCTGGAATTAATCTCACCAGTTTGGGCAACTATGGCACGATCGTCTTATATTTAGAAGTTCCCATTACCAGCAGCGTGCCAGCCACTTGTCCCGCTGGCGGTCCGAATGCGGGTGCGGCACCTCCCTCACCAACCGATTTCGATCCAGTGGTATACGATATTCGTACCAGCCCTACTTCTTGGCTAGGCCCCCGGATCGTCAGCCGCTACGGGCGTATTCCTAGCGAAGACGGGTCGATCGATCCTTGCAGCAACCCCGTATCTAGCGACATTTTAGTCGATGCGATCGCCGATACTGATATGAACCCCGCTCCTACTTGCAATTCTCCAGCGGTGCTGGTGGGTAATGGTGGGTTTTATGCTTGCGTTAACGGCGGTTTAGTCGATCTCTATATGCGCAGTAAAGTTGGCGATCTCAAGACCCACAGTTTATCTAGTAAAGCTTTTTCGCGGTTGGGCAACAGCAATACCATTTCTGCCCCAGCTTTATCTGGAGCCAGACAGACAGGAGGCGATAATATGACGCTATCCTGGACGTGGAACGGTTCTGGCAGTCCCACTTTCAAGCTGTACCGCTCTGTTGCTGGCGGACAAGGCACGGAAATTTACAGCGGCTCTAACTCAAGCAATACCAGCCTGCTATCGGGCAGCACGGGCGAAACTAATTGCTATGTGGCCACAGCAACCGTCGGCTCTTATACCAGTCCTTACAGCAATGAAATTTGCGAACCTAGATAAAGAGGTAACGGAGTCAGGAGTCAGAAGTCAGGAGTCAGAAGTCAGAAGTCAGGAGTCAGGAGTCAGAAGTCAGGAGTCAGAAGTTCAGAATGTCAGAATGTCAGTTGTCAGTTGTCAATTTTCCCCTCTGCTCCCCATCTCCCCATCTCCCCCTCTCCCCCTCTCCCCCTCTCCTCCTCTCTGGTATCGGAAAAATGCAAAATCGGCAGGCGATCGCCATAACTACAAGCCGTTAAGCCTCTAGATGGGCTTTAATGGTAGTTGCACGGATGGGCCCAAACTTAGAGAATTTGTCCGGCGCTCGATTATCCAAACGACTCGCTAATAAAGATTTAAGATCTGTTTGAGGAATCGAACCACTTGACTGACGCTCTCTGCTTTAGGAGGCGAAACGTGCTACCGCACAGGCTACCGCCAACACTTTGGGTCAAAAATAGCAAAAGCAAGCGCCAGACGGGATTCCTGTAACCATCAACCGCGAACAATGAACCCCTTGCGTTCACGAAAAAACTCTTTGCGCTACCGCTTCATTGTGGGTTTGGGAGCAATGATGCTGCCACTGGTAGCCCTTGGGGTGGGGGCTGTGGTTTCGTTGGAGAACGTCATCGGGACTTTTGAAAAAACTGAAGATGAAACCCTAGAAGAGTTATTTCCCCTAACTGACTTAGAATCTTTGATTCAGAGGGCAGCAGCACCAGTAGATAACTACTTCAATCAAGGGAAAACAGCCGAGCGCGAGCGCTTTTTGCAGTTGAGTCGAGAAGTGGATCGAGCTTACGCTACCTTGCTGGCCGATTCTTCAGATTTACCAGAAAAACAAGGATTGATTGAAACCTCTCAAAAGGCTTGGCAAGAAGCGGAAAAAAGCAGCCTAGATATCTTTACTTCTCCCGATCCCAGCAACGATTCTAAAGCGATCGAATCGAAGAAAATTGTAGACGATCGAGTTCAAAGTGCCATTATCAGCCTCGATCGACTTTATAAACTGCTATCGCATCTAGAAACTGCTGATAGACTCTCTCAGGCTCGACAGCTAAGAGAAAGCTTGAGGCTGGCAATTATTGTCGCCTTTGGCTTGGGCGTAGGAGTGGCGGCGCTGGCGGCGGTAATGTTGAGTCGTTCGATTCTCAGACCCCTGCGCCTGTTAGAAGACGGCGTAGAACATTGGGGCGAGGGCGATCTTTCTCACCGGATCGAACTGACAACCGCTGATGAAATCGAACAGCTAGCGATCGCGTTTAATTCCATGGCTCAAAAGCTAGAACAGAGCCAGACAGATCTGAGAAACCTAGCAATTCTTGACGGACTGACAGGGGTTTACAACCGCCGGGAGTTTAACTTGCAGTTAAGAGCAGAACTAGAGAGATCGGAGCGATATCAGCATCCTTGCTCGCTGATTATGATGGATATCGACTATTTTAAAAAGTTAAACGACACTCACGGACATCAAGCAGGAGATGAAGCCCTGCGGGTAGTGGCTACTTTACTCAAACAGGAAGTTCGCCCCACAGATCGGGTAGCGCGCTACGGCGGGGAGGAATTTGCCGTAATTTTGCCAGAGACAACTGGCGAGCAAGCTCTAGGTGTGGCCCAACGGTTGAGGGAAACGATCGCGATCGCTTCCATACCTATCTCTGAAGGAATGATAATCAAGGTTACTGTTAGTATGGGCGTAGCCACTTTTCCCACCGATGCCACTTCGGAGGAAGCATTACTTTCTTTAGCCGATCGATCCCTTTATTCTGCTAAAAAATCCGGTCGAAATCGAGTTGTTAAAAGTCTCACACCCTCACCAAATTAGAGAGAAGGGGAGAGTTCGGAGTTCGGAATTCCCCCATGCCCAATACCTTAATTCATCATTCCTATGTCTGAGCATCAAAAAGTAACAAAAACTACCGATCGCGATCGCTTCCCGCTCGATCCAGAAATTATCGTCAGTTTGGCCGCCGTTCCTGTTTTGTTGGCCGTAGTGGGCATCAAAAAACTCTCTGAAGGCATTTCAGCCATCGGATCTGCCAGCGAGGAAATATTTCGCGGCGATCGCCTCCCAGTTTTGCACTTTCCCGACACTAGAGATGAGGAGAGGGCGTGAGGGCAAGGATGAGGCAGGGGAGGCAGGGGAGAATTTTTAACTCAACACTCAACACTCAACACTCAACACTCAACACTTCCTACAACACTTCACACTTCTTAACCTTCTGCATTTTTCTGGTACCATTTTGCGAAATACCTGTTACATACCAATTCCCTGTAAGGGTGCAATGCATTGCGCCCTTACCCAAGGTGTGTTGAATCTAAAAAGCAAAATGGTATAACAACTGAGCAGTAACTAGTAAACTTTTCAACTTCTAAAGTCGTTGTATCATTACAATGATCTAAACAGTCTTGAATTGAGAGAGAATTGGGTTCTATGGGTTCGCTACTCCACTCCTCCGATCGAGAATTGATGGTTACACCTGCCTCAGATCTATTTCTGAACTATCTCCTCAAACTAGTTGAAGACTTGTGGGAGTCGGTCTTGTTGACAGAGTGCGGTCAAGAACTGGTCGATCTGCTCCAGCAATTGCGCTCTCTTTGCTCTCCAGAAGGGCTGACAACTGAAGCTTTAGAGACATCAGTGCCTCGTTTGATCGAAAAGCTCGATCTCAACGAGGCGATTCGAGCCGCCCGTGCTTTTGCGCTCTATTTCCAACTGATCAACATTGTCGAGCAACACTACGAACAGCGAGAACAAAGGCTATCGTGGCTCCACAATAACGAGCGAGCCGTTGCCAGAGAGCAAGCGGAGATGGCTGTCAACACCATTTCTTCGGCTGCTGGAACTAATTTGCCTCCAGACGAACGCTCGTCTGTAGCTTCGGCGATCGCCAGACAGCAATTAGAAGCCCTATCTGAGCCAGAATCAGGAGGGAGTCCGGGAGCAGATTTGCTAGAAAAAAGCTGGCAGGAAGCCAATATCGAGCGACGAGAGCGGGGCACTTTTCACTGGCTGTTTCCCCACTTGCGGGAGATGAACGTGCCGCCCCAGCAAATTCAGCGATTGCTCCACGATCTCGACATTCGACTGGTTTTTACCGCTCACCCCACAGAAATCGTTCGCCACACCATTCGAGACAAACAGCGGCGGATTTCTCAGATTTTGCAACAGCTAGAACAAGCAGAGTCGAGATGGGGTGAAACAGAAACCCTGAAGGCAGAATTGACCCAAGAAATTCGCCTCTGGTGGCGCACTGACGAACTTCATCAATTTAAGCCGACAGTGCTGGATGAGGTCGATTTTACCCTCCGTTACTTTGAGGAAGTGCTGTTCGACGCTATCCCGCAACTTTATAAACGCTTGCAACGATCGATCGAGGGTTCTTTCCCCAGATTAGAATTACCGAGCAAAAATTTTTGCAAGTTTGGTTCTTGGGTAGGAGCAGATCGAGATGGCAACCCGTCGGTAACGCCGAAAGTTACTTGGCAAACAGCTTGCTACCAACGGGGTTTGGTATTGAAGAAATATATGGAGTCAGTGCGGCAACTGCGCAATAAGTTGAGCTTGTCGTCCTACTGCTGCGAGGTGTTACCAGAGTTACTGGAATCTTTAGAACTAGATAGCTCGCAAATGCCGGAAGTATACGATCGAGTATCGGTGCGCTACCGCCAAGAGCCTTATCGATTGAAACTCTCGTATATTCTGGCCAGGTTGGAAAATACTAGCGATCGCAATTCTAAAATTGCTGATGGCGAAAACTTGCACCTGTTGCAAGTGCCTGAAACTCACAACCGGAACTTTTACCGCTCCGGACCGGAGTTTTTAGCAGAATTGCGCTTAATTCAACGTAATTTGAGCGAAACCAATTTAAATTGCAGCGATCTAGACAATTTGATCGCTCAGGTGGAAATCTACGGTTTTATCGTGGCTCATTTAGATATGCGGCAAGAAAGTCCCCGCCATTGCGAGGCCATAAGCGAGATTGCCGAATACTTGCAGATTCTGCCCAAATCTTATAACGACATGACCGAAGCCGAGCGATCGCTCTGGTTGGCAACCGAACTGCAAACCCGAAGACCGATGGTTCCTAGCGAACTGCCCTTTTCAGCTAAAACCTGCGAGACAATTGCCACTTTTAGAATGTTGCTGCAATTGCAGCAAGAGTTCGGGCCGCAAATCTGCCACACGTACATCATCAGCATGAGCCACGAAGTGAGCGATATTTTAGAAGTGCTGCTGCTGGCAAAAGAAGCTGGTTTGTACGATCCGGCAACCGGAATTAGCACTCTTCAAGTAGTGCCGCTATTTGAAACCGTGGAAGACCTCAAGCACGCTCCAGAGGTGATGGCATATCTATTTGAACTGCCTTTTTATCGGGCACTGCTAGCTAGAGGAGCAGAGGGGCAGAAGGCATCAGGAGCAGAGGAAACAAAGGGCAGAAATCCCAACTCCTTGCGCTCGGCATCTCCACCGGAGGTACTCCGTTCGTGCAGCGTTGACGCGGGAAATACTCCCAACTCTCTGCAAGAAGTAATGCTGGGCTACTCGGATAGTAATAAGGATTCGGGATTCTTGAGTAGTAATTGGGAAATTCACAAAGCCCAAAAAGCTTTACAGAAAGTAGCCGAGCGGTACGGGGTCGTGATGCGGATCTTCCACGGACGCGGAGGTTCCGTTGGCAGAGGTGGAGGTCCGGCTTATGAGGCGATCTTGGCCCAACCCCGCAGCAGCGTCAACGGCCGGATCAAAATTACCGAACAAGGAGAAGTGCTGGCTTCTAAATACTCGCTGCCGGAATTAGCGATTTATAACTTAGAGACAGTAGCGACAGCGGTGATTAAATCGAGCCTGCTGGGGACTAGTTTTGACGATATCGAACCGTGGAACGAGATCTTAGAAGAGTTGGCAGATCGATCGCGCGCTCATTATCGGGCGTTGATTTACGAACAGCCAGACTTCATCGACTTTTTCCATCAAGTTACACCGATCGAAGAAATCAGCCAATTGCAAATTAGCTCTCGTCCCGCCCGTCGCGCTGGTAAAAGAGATTTATCCAGTTTGCGAGCCATTCCTTGGGTATTTAGCTGGACGCAAACTCGCTTTTTGCTACCTGCCTGGTATGGCATGGGTACGGCTTTGCAGGAGTTTTTGAACGAGAAGCCAGAAGAACACTTAAAGTTATTGCGCTATTTCTATTTCAAATGGCCTTTCTTCAAGATGGCGATTTCTAAGGTAGAAATGACTGTGGCTAAGGTGGACATTCAAATGGCCCATCATTACGTGCGGGAACTATCGAAACCTGAAGATCGCGATCGCTTAGAGCGCCTGTTCGAGCAAATCGCTCAAGAATACTACCTCGTGCGCAATTTAGTTCTAGAAATTACCGGACACAAGCGGCTGTTAGATGGAGATCTGCCCTTACAGCGATCGGTGCAGTTACGCAATGGTAGTATTGTCCCTCTAGGTTTCTTGCAGGTTTCTTTGCTCAAACGCCTGCGGGAGTATAACAACATGGCAGAATCTGGGGTAATCCGTTCTCGCTACAGCAAAGGCGAACTGCTGCGAGGGGCGCTGTTAACTATTAACGGTATTGCCGCCGGGATGAGAAATACTGGTTGAAATTCCCGTGCTAAACCTCTAAAATGCTGCCATTCAATTAGACCTCTTTAGAAATTAAACTCAAAGGCAGGCAGGATGCCTACCTCACAAGAACTGTTGGAGATGTCTATTAATCTTTTTTTGAATGGATTGAAGTTTATGAAAGTTTGGATTAGCACTTTTGTAGTGTTGTTTGCGATCGCCGAATTGTTTCAGTGGTTAAAGGGTTTTACTTTGCCCATGCCAGCTTACATTTTGGGAGGAGCATTGTTAGCGATCGCTTCTAATTACGATCGAGGCGACAGCTTTTCTTTCGATCGATCCGATGCTGAATCCAGCCCTCACCCCGCCCTAACGGGCACCCCTCTCCCAAGCTTGGAAGAGGGGAAAGAAGTCTAATATAATGTTGGCTTGAATACTAACGTCCGATATTGCGCTTCATCTGTTCTAGTTCTTCATCCATTTCCCAGCGGCGGAATTTTTCATCTAATGGATCTGCTCCTCCACGGGGGGTATGACTAGAACTCTGATTCCAGCCAGTAGTTTCCCAATTTGGTTGAGCCTGAGATTTAGTAGAACGAGTGGCTTGCGCCTCTCTCAATTTGGTTTGGATTTCTTGATGGCGCACTTGAATTTGTCGCTGTAACTCTTTAGATTTATCAATTTGCTGCTTAATGCCTTGCATTTTGCCCCAAACTTGGTTTCCTTCCCTCAGCAGGGCAGCTTCTCGCTCTTGGGCAGCTTGGGCTAAATCGTCTCTACCAGAAGCTTTAGCTTTAGCAACCCGACTGTGCCAAAGTTGAATTTCTTGGGCCGTAGAGAGAATTTCGTCTTGCGATCGCTTTTCTTGAGCTTGGAGGTCGATAATCAGCCGCAAAGTATCTTTTTCTTGCTGTCGCAACTGTTCCTCTAGTGCCTGCAACTCTAGATGAGGATTGTTGCGGAGAAATTCTTCTAATCGGCTTTCCAAAAACCGATTTAAATCGTCAAATAAGCCCACGGCCGCTACTCCTCTTGGGTACGCTTTCCCTCAATGTTAGCGTGAGTTCGAGTAGAGGGAGAGGGGGGAGAGAAAAGTCAAAAGTCAAAAGTCAAAAGTCAAAAATTAATTCCGAATCCCAAACCCATGCTTTCTGACTCCTAAGATTCTGAACTTCTGTTGGCGCAGCCTGCGCTCGGCGCATACTTCTAAACTCCACACTCAACACTCAACACTTCACACTTCCAAAGTTCCTCGATCGCCGTCTAAATGAGCCATAATTCCTACTGGTAGGGCAGCGTTAACGCCATCGTGACCGAAGGGGAGATCGGAGACGATAGGAATGCTCAAATCGGACAGGCGATCGCGCAGCACTTCTTCTACAGTAAAACTGGGAATCCCTTCTGGCGCGTCGCAGCGACTAAATCGACCGACAGCAATCCCTTTGACCTGCTGAAAATAGCCAGCTAAACGCCATTGAGTTAACATTCGATCGAGGCGATAAGGTGCTTCGCCGACATCTTCGATCGCTAAAATGACCCCATTGAGATCTGGTTGCCACTGAGTCCCTAACAGATGACTTCCCACGGTTAGATTAGCTGGGAGCAACAGTCCCCTGGCTTCACCGCCACCCCAACCATTGCCAGTCAGCGGGTCTAAAGTATGCCCTTCCACCCAACGAAATAGCCGTTCTACAGACCACTCTGGTTCGTCAGCCAAGGTAGTTAGTAACGGGGCGTGTACGCCAGAAATGCCGATTTTACTCAGACTCCAGAGCAACCCAGTGACATCGGAAAACCCAATTAACCATTTAGGCGGTAAGTCAACCGGCCAATCCCAATCTTCTAACAAGCGGGCGCTGCCATAGCCACCTCTGGCGCAAAGAATTCCTTTGCATTGAGGAGCTTTCCAAGCATCGGCCAGATCGTACCGCCGCTGGATATCTGTACCCGCCAGATAACCGCATCGTTCTCGTACTCCCGAACTGACTTCTACTTTATAGCCGCGCGATCGCCAAATCTCTACCCCCTTCCAAAAATTCTCAAATTCTCGCATCAATCCGCAAGGGGCAACGACTCGCAGCAAATCGCCCGGTTGCAATGGTGGTGGTAGTTGGCAAGGATTCATCTTTAGTGCAATAGCTGTAGGTTGGGTTGACGGCAGGAAACCCAACGAACCCAACCCGAATGCCTCCCCTGCGTAAGCCCTGAGAATACAGCATACAGAATTCAGCAGTAGGGGCGCAACGCCATGAGTTCTTACCCATGGCATATTATCCATCGATTTAGATAAATCCTGTAGAGATCGTCTCTAACCGCGATCGACTGCTAGAATGCCAACCATGCTGGACTTATTCCTAATTATGACTCTCGGTTTCTTGGGGAGTTTCGGTCATTGCGTGGGGATGTGCGGTCCTTTGGCAGTCGCCTTTTCTTTGTCTCCTCAGCCTGCGAGTGCATCTAATTGGCGAGGCCAACTCTATTTTCACGGATCGCTCAACCTTGGTAGGATCGCCAGCTATACCTTAGTTGGCGGTCTAATTGGGGCGTTAGGCTCGGTTTTAATTGCTAGCGGGCAATTAGCGGGCATAGATAGCAGTTTGCGGCGGTTATTGACGATTTTTACTGGTTTGCTCCTCGTCTGGATGGGAGTGCGGCAAATTAATCCCAGATTGCTACCCCAACTACCTTTTTTACATCCATTAATTTCCGGCAACTGGCATCAACGTCTCAGTGCTGCCATGACAAATCTCTCCTGGCAACCTCACAAGCTAACTCCTGCTTTGCTGGGTATGACTTGGGGATTGATGCCCTGCGGCTTCTTATATGCCGCTCAAATCAAAGCTGCCGAAACGGGCAATATCTGGCAGGGAGCAGCTACCATGCTGGCTTTTGGGTTAGGAACGATCCCGGCGATGCTGGGGGTGGGGATATTTGCCTCAGCGCTGAGTGCAGACAGGCGAAGTCAACTATTTCGGCTGGGCGGTTGGATAACTCTGACAATCGGGTTACTCACCCTCCTCCGTACTGGGGAAATGACCGACTATACAGGTCATGCTGCCCTATTTTGTTTGATGCTAGCTTTAATCGCTCGTCCCGTGAGTCGTTTGTGGTCTTACCCTTTACGCTATCGTCGGGGGTTGGGTGTAGGAGCTTTTGTGTTATCGATCGCCCATACCCTCCATATGCTAGAGCATACCTTCGATTGGCATCTCCATGCCCTATCGTTTATGTTGCCCGTCCATCAAATCGCTATTTGGACGGGGATATTAGCGCTAGGATTGATGGTTCCGGCTGCTTGTACCAGCTTTGACTCGATGCTACAAAGATTGGGCAAACGCTGGCGACAAATTCATTTGCTGACGATGCCAGCATTTGTCTTGGCCGTGCTGCATACGATCGCGATCGGTTCGCACTATCTTGGTGGCTTAGAATGGACGGCAGCACACAAATTTTGGTCAGTAGTATTAGTAGCGATCGCTCTACTCGTCCTGTTCTTGCGCTGTCGTTGGTTCTGGGTGCTATTCTCTTGCGAAAAATTCTATGCCGAACCCCATCAATTTAAGCCAACGCCAACCAAAACTTACGCCAGTCATTGTGGCTCATCAAGTAGAGATCGCTGACGATGTGGCTGCAACTCTCCACATCGAACCGGACGATCTCCCCAAAGCCAACGAACCGACTCAAATCTGGTTTATCCTCACTCGTCAAGGGGGAAAACTGATTCCCTTAGAAGATTGCCAGTGTCAATTAACCGTCGAACTCGAACCTCGAACCCCAAATTCTCCCCCCCTGCTAGAACCGCCCTTGCAACCGAGAACTTCAGAGGGATATCGAGGAGTTCCTGGAGCCGAAATTACCTTTCCCCAATCTGGCAACTACGAGTTAGTGTTGAGCGGCATTCCCAAGCCAGGAAAGAGTTTCAAACCCTTTCAGTTAAAATATCCGGTGACTGTGACGGCTAAAGCGGCTAGCGATAGTTCGGCTCAGCCTCAAGGGCAAAATTTACCTGGATCGATCGACTATGGTTTAATTGGGGCGATCGCACTTAGCGGGTTGGGAATTATCGCCATTGCTATGAGATGGCAAAAAAAGCGGCCGCTGCGCGAAAGTCAAAAGTCAACGCTTCGACAAGCTCAGCGTCCAGTCAAAAGTCAAAAGGATTAAAAGGAAACATCGTGTTAACTAGCGAGAATTTTTCGCTAAATTGGAATTAAGTAGCCAATAAAAACCAGATATGTCAACACAAGTGTTACTGGTAGATGACGAACCAGGAGTTCGCGAATCCGTCCAAGCTTATTTAGAAGATAGTGGGATTACCGTTGACGTTGCCAGTCACGCCCGCGAAGCTTGGGAAAAATTGCAGAAACACACTCCAGAATTAGTGATTTCTGACATCATGATGCCTCAAGTCGATGGCTATCAGTTTCTCAAACAAATGCGCGAAGATCCTCGATTCAAGACTTTGCCAGTATTATTTTTAACGGCTAGGGGGATGAAAAGCGATCGCATTCAAGGCTACGATGCTGGAGTCGATGCTTACTTGCCCAAACCGTTCGATCCCGACGAATTAGTAGCAATAGTGGGGCGCATCCTCAAGCGTCAGGCCGAAACCTCTGCGCCGCCAAGTACGGCCACAAATCTAGAAGATATTGCTCGTCAGATTGCCGAGTTGAGAAATACGATCGAGCATGGCGGTGGTATTGTCACTACACCCCCACCAATTCGGATCGATTTGACTCCCAGAGAACAAAGCGTTTTAGATTTGGTAGCTCAAGGATTGATGAATAAAGAAATTGCCAGGCGCTTGAATACCAGCGTGCGTAACATTGAAAAATACGTCAGTCGCTTGTTTAGTAAAACTGGGACTAACGGCCGCACTGAATTAGTTCGTTATGCCTTGGAACACGGGCTAACGAAGTAACCGATCGATACGCGATCGTCTGAGGTTATGTTTCTAGTTTTTTTCGATCGCATTGCCAAAACGATTATCTGCCAAGCGCGATCGAAAGTTCGATTCGTCACCAAGATCGATCGCCATTGTAGTATTAAATTACTTGAGTTTTGAGCGAGCTTAAACCTCGATCTCAATCGTTGGCTGTAACTGCTATTCATTTCTAGAGTGAGTGGTAAGATAGCCTTAAGCCAAACTGACGTTAGTTAGGCTTTATCATTGGGAATCAATATGCGTAATTCAGATTTACTTGAGGTATTGAGCAATGTCGCCAACCAGTATCCAAAAGACTTAGCAAACCGACAGATACGGGATATTCCTCGAATTTCATTCAACATTGGTATTGCCTTAGAAGCAGTCAAACCCAAGCTTCATAAAGAATTGGAAATATGCGATTTAGGGGGCGGCATAGGGCTGTTTTCAGTTGGCTGTGCCGCCTACGGAATGAAGAGAACTGTATTGATCGACGATTTTGATGATTCTGTTAATCACCAATTCGGGAACTCCATACTCGATCTGCATAAAAGTCTTGGGGTTGAGGTGATTAGGCGCAACGTTATCGAAAATGGTATTGATGATATTCCAGGGACTTTCGATGTCATCACTACATTTGACAGTATGGAACATTGGCATCACTCACCAAAAAGGCTTTTCCACGAAGTTGTTAAAAAACTCAAACCCGGCGGAGTATTCGTGTTGGGCGTGCCAAATTGCGTAAATATAAGAAAGCGGATTACGGTTCCCTTTGGCATCGGCCAGTGGAGTTTGATGCAAGATTGGTATGAACCGGATAAATTTCGCGGACACGTTCGCGAACCTGACGTAGGCGATCTTATTTACATTGCTGCCGATATGGGACTAACCAATACTAAGATATACGGAAGAAACTGGTTGGGTTATTACTCTTCAAAGCAACTCGTTCGGCTGGCTACGAAAATTGTTGACTATCCATTAAGGCTGAAGCCATCACTTTGTTCGGATATTTATCTGGTAGGGCGAAAAGTCTAACAAGACGCTCTATCGCTCCAAATTCTTAGCGATCGCACTTGGTGATTTTTGCCAGTTAAGCCACAAGCGATCGCCTCTTGCAAGCTACCAGCAGCCGAAACCACTAGGGTGGTGGCTCCCCGATCTATTGCTGGAGTCACAGTATCCGGCGCGAATCGATCGCTACAAGTATTTTGAAGTTAGGCGAATAATTCCTACAATGGAAATATGGCCATTATGGAGATTATGGGAGTTCCCCACGCCTACGACTTAACTGCTCCCAGGGACTATCCTCATACCCTGGTTTTCATTCACGGTTGGCTCCTCAGCCGCAGATACTGGCAACCATCGATCGATTTGTTGGCATCAGATTATCAATGCCTAGCTTACGATTTGCGAGGATTTGGCGATTCTCAACTAGGGAGTCAGAACGATCGCTCTTTGGAGTCTGAAGTACCAAAATGGAATGCTGACTACACTCCAGCCGCTTACGCTAGAGATTTAGAGTTATTGCTAGAAGAGTTAAATATTTCTAGTGCTTGGCTGATCGGCCACTCTTTAGGAGGTAGTATCGCCTTGCGGACAGCCGATCGCCTACCGCACCGGGTTAAGGGCGCAATCTGCGTGAATGCTGGTGGGGGCATCTATATCAAAGAAGTTTTCGAGCGGTTTCGGGCTGCCGGACAGCAAATGTTGAAACTCCGTCCCCGCTGGCTGTGCCATCTACCCGCGATCGATGTTTTTTTTCGTTACGCCAATGTCGCGCGTCCTCTTTCTGGCTACTGGGGCCGCCAGCGGCTAATCGATCTGGCTATTGCCCATCAAGAAGCAGCCGTGCGCACTTTGTTAGACTCTACCACCGAAACTGAAGTCAACAGCTTGCCTCAACTCGTCGCTCGCTTGCAGCAACCAGTTTATTTTATTGCTGGTGCCAAAGATACAGTCATGGAGCCGAAGTACGTCCACTACCTCGCTAGCTTTCACCCCCTGTTTCAAGCCTGTGGCGAAAATGTCAGAGAAATTCCCGACTGCGGACACTTGGCTATGGTAGAACAGCCAGAAGCCGTCGCCCATCAAATCCGTACCATTCTCGATTGTCATCGAGCTTAGAGGCTGGCCCACAGATTTTGGCAAAGCGTGTTAGCATTTTCCTCTAACCTCATTTTGCATTTAACCGAGTATATTTACTTTCATCCTGCTTTTCCCCACATATAGAGCTAATGTATAACAGCTTAGGTCCAGCAAAAACCGTAGAACTGTTTCAAAAACAGCCATCACCACATACTTATTTGGCCGGTCAGATCGTCTTCTCGCAAGGAGAAACAGGCGATGTGATGTACGGCATCATTGAAGGCGAAATCGAGATGCAAGTCGATGGCAAGGTAGTAGAGATTGTTAAGGCAGGCGATGTCTTTGGCGAAGGGGCGTTAGTTCAACCCGATCGATCGAGGGCTTCGACGGCAATTGCTAAAACTGACTGCAAACTAGCTTCCATCGATCGAGAACGCTTTCTGTTTGCCGTCCAACAAACCCCCATGTTTGCCCTGCAAGTGATGAAAAGTTATTCCGATCGTCTCCGTCGTCTAAAGTATATGTTTTGAGTCTAGTGGGGCATCAAGGCAATTCGCAATTCACAATTGACAATTCGCAATTACGGTCAGTTGTATTAGAGTAGTGGCGTATTTCATCTAAAGCGGTGCGTTACGACGGATTGATGAATTAAAGTCACAGCAAAAGTTATCGCCGTCTAACGCACCCTACTCTTATGCATCAAATTAGCTCAAACACGCCACTAAGAGTTCAAAAGTATTTCCTTCAGAAACGCTTCTAAACTCCTGTATTGTTCTGCAATTATTGACCTGAAACCAGATGCCAAAGCGTCTGAGGAAGCTGGACTATATGGTTCAAAAGTTGCTGCGGCCCGATGCCAAACAGCAGTTGCAAGACTAACACGATCGCGGCTATTGCTATAGCTGTGGTAAAGGTGGTCTTTGCTAACTTCAGCAAAGCCGTAAATACCAACCAAGAAACTACTAAGGCGGCGATCGTCACGATCAATTCTACTGGCATATATTAGTTCGATAGCTGTTGGCTGACTGCCATCGCTTCCTCTCTAGCCCATAAATCTGCCGCCACAATATCATCTAATGAAGGAGTAGGACGATTTTGGGGCGTAAAGCGATCGCATACAGTTTCAATACAACGGGCAATATCTAAAAATCGGATTTTCTCAGCTAAAAATAGGGCCACTGCTTGTTCGTTAGCTGCATTCAGCACCGCTGGCATCGAACCGCCAGCCCGACCAGCGGCATAAGCTAGCTGCATACAGGGATACTTCTGGTGGTCTGGTTCCTTAAAAGTCAGATCTCCTGCTTTGACTAAATCTAGCCGTTCCCAGTCGGTATGAATCCGTTCGGGATAAGAAAGAGCGTACAGCAAGGGCAAACGCATATCCGGCCAGCCCAACTGGGCTAAAACTGAAGTATCTTGCAACTCAATTAACGAGTGAATGATGCTTTGGGGGTGGATGACAATTTCAATGTTTTCGTATGCCATCCCAAATAAAAAGTGAGCCTCAATTACTTCTAGCCCCTTATTCATCAAAGTAGCTGAGTCTACAGTGATTTTGCGTCCCATCGACCAGTTAGGATGCTTCAAAGCATCTGCCACCGTAACTAATTCTAACTTTTCCACCGGCCAATCGCGGAAAGCCCCGCCAGAAGCAGTTAACAGAATTCGCTTCAGTCCCGATTTCGGTACGCCTTGGAGGCATTGAAAAATTGCCGAATGTTCTGAGTCGGCCGGGAATAATTTCACCCCATGCTTTTCTATGAGGGGCAAAACCACCGGGCCCCCGGCAATCAAAGTTTCTTTGTTGGCTAAGGCAATATTCTTACCAGCTTCGATCGCTGCTACTGTAGGTAACAAACCAGCACAGCCGACAATTCCAGTCACGACGATTTCGGCATCGCCGTAGCGGGCGACTTCAACCACCCCTTCGTTTCCGGCCAGCAAAATTGGTTGCGGGTTGACTTCGGCTATGGCTGCTTGCAGTTCGGGTAATTTCTCTGCCTCGCAAAGGGCAACAATTTCCGGGCGAAACTGCCGGATTTGCTCTGCTAGCATGGCGACGTTGCGCCCTGCTGCTAGCCCCACCACTCTAAATAGATCTGGATACTGGGCGACGATATCTAGGGTTTGAGTACCGATCGAGCCTGTAGAACCGAGAATAGCGATCGCTTTCACAAGTTAAAGAATTATGACCATCTGTAATAGAGATTAATACAGAAGTAGGTCAATACGCATAAAAAATCCTCCAGGGAAGACACTGGAGGATCGAGACAATCTCAAATCTCAGACGGAATTGGGGATTTTCAGTTAATTACAGCAATCCCAGAAAATGCAGCACGCCTTGACCCGTAGCTAGTTCTGTCATCACGGCGGCGGCAAAGCCAATCATTGCTAAGCGGCCGTTCCAGTTTTCAGCTTGAGGGGTAAAGCCAGCTTTGATGTCGTTACGGTTTTCAGCTTGCATAGTTCTTACCTGGTGAAAGTGGGTTTGTAACTTTATGTAAACAAATATAACAAAAAATTACAAGACTGCAACCTCACCTTGTCAGGGTTCGATCGTACTGATGGGGAAGGGAGTAATACCAAATCCGGTTCTCATACCATCCATTGCTGCCCTCACCCTCAACCCCTCTCCCAAGAGAGGTACCGTGTATACATAAGTCCTACAAAGCTCGCTAGACGTGGTTTGCCCACCCTACGGGAAGCCGAAGAAAGCGTCTACATCCCCCAGCCCCTTCTCCCCACTACCAGGGAGAAGGGGAACCGGAGTCGAACCTCGGATTCAACCGCTAGAAATTCTCCCCAGCTAATTCCGGTGGTTAAAGTCCCTCTCCCGTGGGAGAGGGATTTAGGGTGAGGGCAAGATGTGTGTACACCATAGCCCAAGGGAGAGGGGAGCCGGAGGCTTTTTGAGGTCAAGACGGTTTTGGAAACCGGATTTGGGGTAAGGGGGAAAGAATTACCCTTTTCTCTTCTTCATCAGACGACGTTGCTGGAAAGCCTACCTTTGAGTTTAATTTCTGGAGATGTTTACAAGTAGCTCGGAAACTAGCCTCTTAGACGCTTAGCAGATCAAAGTTTTTCCAAATAGCTCAGTAAGTCTGCCATGGCTTGCGTGCTTGGTTGGAATTGTGGCATCGGAGGAGTTTTGCCACCGATCACCTGTTCGATCAAACTAATCTTCGATTTGCGCTTCGATATGGCATCTAAACTGGGACCGACTCGACCTTCTGCTCGATTGCCGTGACAACCAGCACAATTCATCTGAAAGATAGCGTGCCCTTGAATTGGATCGCCCGGCAAGGATAGAACCGTTTTGACGTATGGATCGGAGCCGCGTATCCAGTGAAGTCCTAAAATAGTAGCGAAGACAACCAACAAAACCGCTAGCGCCATCAAAATGAGACGCTGCATCAAGATTTCTGGTTTGAGGAGTTGGTTATCCAAAGCTGTTTGAGCCACGCGATCGAAAAATTAGTGTCGATGACTGACGCTGGCACACCCAAAACCTACAGGCTTGGTAAATAGGGTAAGGTATGTGTACCGCTGTATCTAGACAGATTGAGATTATTGTACATAGTTTAAATATTATCAAGTTTTATGAGAAGAACCAAAAAGTCTTTAGAAAATCAATCGATTTGCGATCGGCTTCACCTCGATCCGCTCTCTGCTTGAATACCCATGTTCGAGAGAGAGGAGGCGGGGAGAGTCAATCTTGGGGGAAATTAGACGGATTCGATCGGCGAAGAGAGGGAGAATCCCCAAGTCCAATAGGGCTGGGGAAGATGTCAATGGTAGGATGAGAACGTAGATCGAACTTAAAACATGGGAGTAATAAAGTGGTTGAACCCCTGCTAGATGGAATTGTGATCGGGCTGATATTAGTTACGCTCTCTGGACTGTTTGTGGCTGCCTATATGCAATACAAGCGCGGTAATAAACTCAACGCTTGAGATTGAGGAGTTCAGAAGTAGCATACAAGAAGGCTTCACCTACGGAAGTTCAGAATTCGTAGGGGCAAAGCATTTAGGCGATAACATATTGGTGAGATTTAAAAGTTTCTTGCCAAATGCTTCGCCCGTCCAGGAGTTTAAGTAGTGAGAAGTTTTGAGTGTGGAGTATTGAGTAAAGAATGCTCTCCCTCTCCTTCTTCTCTCTCTGCGCTCTCTGGCATCTCTTCTAATAAAACAGGACGATAGAACGTCACAGCGGTACTGCCGTAAACCTTCTGACGACAAATTTCTAGAGCGGGAATTGGTGTCACCTGCCAGATAGTCGAACTGTGTTCTACGGCTAGTTCGCCAGTAGAAGCGAGGAGGTGATATTGAGCGATCGCTTCTAACACTGGCTGATATAAATCGCTGGCATAAGGAGGATCGAAGTAGATGCGATCGAATTGCCGATCGCAGAGAGTTTTCAACCGCTGGACTACATCCCCTTGTATGACTTGAAATTCTTGATTTTCGCGAGCTACTTGTTGCCAGTTTTGTCGAACTATAGCGCTAGCACGGCTCGATCGCTCGATCCCGACGACCAAACTAGCGCCTCGACACAAAGCTTCTGCCCCCATAGAACCGCTACCCGCACACAGATCTAACCAGCGACACGAGGCGATCGTCCCTTGCCAAATATTAAATACTGCCTGTCGCACCCGTGCGGAAGTCGGTCTGGTGTCTTGACCCGATAAAGTTTTGAGCGCCCGATTGCCGTAAATTCTCATTTTAGGAGTTCAGGAGTTGTAGAGACGTTGCATGCAACGTCTTTACAGGAGTTCAGAAACTACGTTGATGCGCTCCATTCCAGCATAGACGTTGAAACGCCGATCGCGCAGAAACCCGACTAAAGTAATCTGAAATTCTTTGGCTAAGGCTACGGCTAAGCTGCTAGGCGCAGAAACCCCGCAGATAATAGGTGCGCCAGCGACTAAGCATTTTTGCAAGATTTCAAAGCTAGAACGCCCACTGACGAGGACGACGCGATCGCTCAAAGGCAATCGCTCTCCAAGCAGCGCCCAACCGATAAGTTTATCGACAGCATTGTGCCGACCGACATCTTCTCGCACGGCTAACAATTGCCCCGTTGTGTCAAACAAAGCCGCAGCGTGCAAGCCACCTGTAGCTGCAAAAACTCGTTGAGCCGATCGCAACTGTTCTGGCAGACTATAGAGAACTCGATCTGTTACCGATTGCCCTAAAGCAATGGGCGAGCAATCCCGTAAGGACAGAGCTTCTAAACTCGCTTTGCCGCAGACACCGCAAGCACTGGTAGTGTAGAAATGACGTTCTAGCGATCGCCAATCGGGGAGTAATTCGGGAGAAAGTTCGACGTTGACAATGTTATCTCGATTTTCCACGGCTACGCCTCGATCGAGGCAATGAGTCATCCGGCGAATATCCGATCGACGGCGAATAACTCCCTCACCATAAAGAAATCCGGCGGCTAGTTCAAAATCGTTTCCAGGCGTTCGCATCGTCACTGCTACAGTTTGCTGGCTCTCGCCTGCGATTAGGCGGATTTCCAGCGGTTCTTCTGTTGCTAGTCGATCTAAATGCGAACGAACTCGACCGTTCTCAACTATCCAGACTTGGCTGTTGGTTTTACTTTTAAGTGGCTCCTTCATTGCGAGAGGGGGAGATGGGGAGATGGGGAGATGGGGAGATGGGGAGATGGGGAGATGGGGGGATGGGGAGATGGGGAGATGGGGAGATGGGGAGAATTTTTAACTCCACACTTAACACTTAACACTCAACACTCCACACTTTCTACAACACTCAACACTCAACACTCCACACTTCTTAAACTCCTGCCTCCTGCTTTCTACCTCCTGTATCGCGCTTCCTGGCTTCTGTTTTCTGAACTTCGGTGTTGCGACTCAATATTTTATCGAGCAGAGCCAAAAATTCATCTTTCAGGTAGGGCTTGGTGATATAGGCACTGGCTCCTAATTGTCTGGCTAAATCGCGATCGCGTTCGGTTTTGACAAAAGTGAGCATTACTACTGGTACTCTAGCCAATTGCGGGCGTTGACGGCGATAGCGCAGAAAATCAAAGCCGTTCATCACTGGCATTTCGATATCGCAAATGACTAGCTGAACTTCTGGATGTTGTTGGAGTCGATCGATCGCCTCTCTGCCATCTTTGGCCGATACCACTTGATAGCCTGCTTCTTCCAGGGTCATGGTTAAGATTTCCCTGACGGTTCTAGAGTCGTCTATTACCAAAACAGTAGAAGTATTGTTTAGAGCCGATTGCGCTGAAATTACTGTTTGTTGAACCAACGTCACCACGTCGATCACTGGCAAGGGGCGATCGCCTCTGATATTGGTACAGCCATATATGTAATTCGGAGCGGCAATGGCGGCGCTAAAAGGCTTGACGGTCAATTCTGACTCCGATACTAATTGGTCGATTTCTACTTCTAAAGCCATCAATTCTGGACCTAATTTGAGTACCAGCATCATGACAGGCTTCGGCTCTGCACTAGCGAGATTCTGACGGTTAGCCGTAACCGGGGACAGGCTCTTATATTCCATCAGTTCGGATATTTGATAGATGGGCAGCTTTTGTTGCTCCCAATCTAAAAATCTTTGCTCTCCATAGACCTCGATCCGATCGCTTTGAGCGGCTAAAACTTCGACTACCCGATTAGAGGGCAAAAGCAAGACCGCAGACCCCGACGACCACACCAGTAAATCCTCAGTTTTGAGTACCCGCTCGACGTTTGAGGTAGATCCTAGCGATTGATTGACTGTAAGTGCCTCCCAACCCGCTCTGCGCCTGCTTTTCTCGTCGGGGATGGGAGAAGGCAATCGCGGCATCAGTACCGGACCTGTTTGCCCTCTGACGTTTTTACCTCCCGTTCTGCCAGTAACCGACGGCCCTGTAGTTCTGGGATAGCTGCTGAATATTTCTTCGAGAGACGGGAAAGCTGGAAAACTGTTGGCGAACGAGTTAATTTCTGGGCGACGGTGCTGCTGGTTAATAGGCGCGGCCGCTGCTGGCGATACGTTCTTTTTGCCCTCGGCGTAATTATCTAGGGCTGCCTGAGAAGCTGCTTGCCAACCAACTAAGGCCATTTGACCGACAGCGGGGGCTAATTGAGGGCTAGCAGCGATCGTCAAAAACACCACTTGAGCGATCTCGACAAACTGGGGTAAATCTAAGACTTCTCCTACCCCTAGTAAGACCTCTGCCTGATGCCGCAGTTCGGCGATTAATTTGGGGTTATGGGGTTGACTCAAAATCTCCTGCCAGCGTTCTAAGGCTTCGGGAACGTCTATATGCAGCATCAACTTGGCTAAATCGATGCCGAGATCGGCTGCTGTTGGCAGGGTAGTCGCAGCCTGTGACGATTTGCCCAGTCTAGCTTCTAATTTGGCAAATATCGGCTGCGCTCGATCGAGGACATCAGCGATATGAACCTGGCTGGATGGTTTATCGGCTAGCAAGGGCAGGCGCAAACATTGATAGGCTTGTAGTAGCAAAGCTTCTAATTCGGCATCCATCGACAGCCCTTCTTGGCGCAACGACAGAAATATCGACTCCAACTGCTGCGCCAGAGTTTGAATGCCAGTTAAGCCCACGTAAGCTGCCCCGCTTTTGATCGTATTAGCTGCTTGTACTAAAGTGTAAATTCTCGCCGTACTGAGATCCTGCGGCAAAGTCAGCAAGCTGTCTTCAATTTGCTGTAAGAGTTTTAAAGCTTCTGGAATAAACTGTTGGTAAACCTGGTTGGGGGGTTCGGTGGGGTTAGCCATAGCTTAAGTTCCTAAAAATTTGGCTAAAGTACGAGATTTACCTGCGGATCGAGTCGGCGAACGATCGAGAATAACGGCAGGGTGATGAGTTTTCAATTTGCTCGTAGGGGCTACTAGCCTATACGCGCCGTTTTCTTGCCTGACAGCGTTGACCGCTGGAGGCGATCGATGCCAGAAATTACCGGGGCGAAGCGAGAAGCCCATAATATAACTAGAGTGTTATTCTCAGAAGAATATTACTACTTTACGTTCTCAGTAAAAAAAATACTTTAACTTAAAACTTATTTAAGTAGTATTCCCAGATTTTCTCCAACTCTCTAAATTTCCCAGATGTTAGCCTTTATTCTTTCAAGTTAGGTTAACGTCAGTTGGGGATAGAGCTTGTACCCTGATGTTCTCGTAGCTAGTGGGAATCTAGCACTAACGTAATTGCTAAATTTGGGCAGATTAAGGTCAAAAAATCTGCCCGAACTCCGAACTCCGAACTCCGTTGGCGCAGCCTGTCCGCAGGACATACTCCGAACTCAAATTGGGTTATTGTTCGATCGCTTCGAGATCCCGGACCAGCGTTAATAGCTGTTGAATAAACTCAGACACTTGGAAAGACTTTTCGGAATTTTGGTTGGCGATGTCGGCCAGTTGCATCACGGCTTGGCTGGCAGAGTTTAAGGTTTCTGTTTGATTGGCAGTTGTTTGGCCGATATCTGCTACTATCGTCGCGATCTGGGTGCTGACGCTACTAATTCGATCGAGTTCCTCTCGCGCCATTCCTAGCAGTTGAGCGTTGGCGGTCGCGAGTTCGGTTTCTGACTCAATGACTGTCAATGCTTCTTGAGTTTGAGCCTGAATTTGGGCTACTAAGGGTTTAACTTGAGTGACATCGGCTTCTAACTGCTTGGAAGCAGCCAAAACCTTCTGGGCAATAGCAGCCAATTCCGTCCGACCTTCGCCGTTGCGAGCGGCTTCTAAGGCAATATTCATGGCTTGCAGCTTGAGTTGCATTGCTACTTTGGCGATCGGATCTAGCATTTCTATGAGTTGTTGGGCAGGTTCTCCCAGCAATTTCACGTTGCTGCTCACCGAGTCTACCGTGTCTTGGATGGCCGCCATGCCATGGCTCATTTGGTCGATCGTTTCCTTACTTAACTGCACGATTTCAGCAATCCGCTGTTTTTGCCGTTCGACTTCGCGCACTGAAGCTAATCCTCTTTCGGTCAAATCGACTAAAGCTTGAATTTGATGGTAAGCCACCTTTACCGATTCCATCTGGCTGACGACTTCTACCGATAGGCGATCGATCGTGCCTTGGCGATCTGCTAAGAGGGCTGACAGTTGGCGCTTGACGTTGGCGGTGTTTTGTTGCTGCCGCTGGCTGTCAGCTTGGGTGCGATAGGCCTGCTCTGCCTGAGATAATGCTCTAGCCCGATCGAGGGCAAATCCTACTTGGGCCGCGATCGAAGTGCAAAAATCGATTTCGTGGGGTTGCCAATAGCGGGTGCTGGAACATTGATGGACGATCAGCAACCCTAGCAGATCTCCATTTTGCAGCAGAATTGGCGTTACCAAATTGGCTTGAATCGCCAAACGTTCCATTAACTCTAGGTGTTCGGGATGAAAATCGGCGGCGAAGACATTATTAGTCGCGACTACCCGACCTTTTCTATACGCTTGACGCAATTGTGTGGGAATGCAAGCATCTTCGATTTTGTAATCCAAAGCATGGGGCCAGTTCGGCAGCACGGATTCGGCCACTATTTGACCGCTCCAGTCGCGATTGAAACTGTAAACGACCGCTCGATCGGCTCTCATCGCCTTGCGCACTTCTTCGACAGCAGTTTCGAGGAGGCGCTCTTCGTCGGCCGATTCCCGAATTCGGCGAGTGACATACTCGACTAAATGAGTTCGATCGCTTTGGGCATCAAGGCGTTCTAAAGTTCTGGCGCAATCGAGGGCAAAGCCTACTTGGGTGGCTAACTGAGCGAATAAATCGATTTCCGATTGCTGCCACTGACGCGGCCGAGCGCACTGATGGGCAATTAATAAACCGAATAAATTACCTTCGCTTAAAATTGGGGCTACTAAATTGGCTTTGACCCCGAAATCTGCCAGTTGTTCGAGGTGGCATTGGCTCAAGTTGGCTCGATGGACATCATCAACAGCTTGAATCCGACCCGCTTGATACTGTTCTAAATATCCTTGGGCAAAGCAAGGATCTTTAATATTGGCCCGCAGAGTTTTGGGAAAACCTGTAACTACCGATTCGGCAATTACGGTGCCATACCAGTTCTCATCGAAAGCATAAACTATCGTTCGATCGGCAGCGATCGTTTTGCGAACTTCTTCAACCGTAGTTTGCAGGATATCTTCTTGGTTGAGCGATCGCCACAGGCGGCGAGCAATTTCTACAAAGGACTCAACTCGATCGGCTTTAGTTTCTGCCCTCTCCAACAACCTAGCATAGTCAAGGGCAAATCCCACCTGGGTAGCTAGCTGAGCGAACAAATCGATCTCGCGATCTTGCCAAAGTCTGGGACTAGAGCAGTGATTGGCAATTAGCAAACCAAATAGCTGGTTATCTTTGATAATTGGTGCTACTAGATTGGCTTTGACGGCAAATCTCTCTAACAATCCAATGTGGCAATCGTTCAGATCGGCATTGTAGATATCGTTAATCGCTCGGACGCGACCTTGACGGTATGGTTCGATATAATCGGACAAACAGGGGTCTGAAAGCTTAGCCCACAGCATTTTAGGCAGCCCAGGAGCGACAGATTCTTCCACGATCGTCCCATCTTCGCTAGAGTCAAAGCGAAAAATCGCTACTCGATCGGTTCTCAAGGCTTTGCGAATTTCTCTGGTAGCAGTTCTTAAAGCGTCTTCAGCCGAAAGAGACTTTTGAATGCTGTGAGTGATGTTGAGCAAAACATCTATCCGTTCGGCGGCGGCTTCTTGTTTCCATAACAGGTCGGGAAATCGCTCCGCCAGGGCGTTGATGTTGTGTTCTAAGATTACTAACTCATCTTTTCCCTTCAGTCGCCGTCGAGTTGAGGCATCTTCGCGCCCCAGTCGATTGACCAGCCTAGTAGAGAGCGCAGATGCTTGCAGTACCGGACGGATGGCGATGGTTCCGAGCAAAGCGGCGATCCCGCCAGCAATTAAGGTAGTTAATCCCGCTGCCATTAGCCCATCAGACTGCTGCATGGCTAATAACTTCTCGATCTCGGCTGTATCTATTTGTCCGGCTTTCTTGGCTGCGAGTATTTGCTGTTTAATCGCCTCTGAGCTAACGAAGTGGATCGCTCCTACCGCCAGTCCGGGAAATATCCCGATCGCCAGACATAAAGCTGCTACTTTAGCCTTTAAGCCCCATTTCTGCTTTGGCTGTTGGCGAGTTAGATGCTTGGGTAGTCCCCTTTCAACTTCTAAACTATCTGCGGTCGAATTTTCGCTGTTAGACGGCGAGTCGATTTCCCAATCGCTATCTGCTGGGTCTGGGGGGCGATCGATCGTTAACTTTTGCCAGCTAGGCAAACTCGAATCAGAGGGCTGAAGCGGGTTAATTCCCTCACCAGTTTCACTCTGAAAGTGAGGATCGTTTCGATCGTCAGGCGGTTGGAGAGAGGAAGCTTTAGTCATCTGCGGGGGATTGGTAATAGGGGAGATGGGGAGATGGGGAGATGGGGAGATGGGGAGAGAGGGCGGAGAGGGCGAAGAGGGGGAGAAGTTTCTTAACTCAACACTCAACACTTAACACTCCACACTTCCAAAGCTCCTGAACTTCTGAACTTCTGAACTTCTGAACTCCACTTCCAAAGCTCCTGAACTTCTGAACTTCTGAACTTCTGAACTCCTCACATTCTGCATAATGATAGAAGAATAGCGAAGTTCGATTATTCTCTCAAGCTACTTTGCTACGATCGGGTAGAGTGACGGTCACTGTAGTACCTCGATCGATCTGACTTTCGATGTGGATCTGACCCTGATGATTTTCCACAATAGCAGCAGCGATCGCCAATCCTAAACCCGATCCTGTATTTTTCTCTTTTTCTCTCTCTTTCTTAGCACGAGACGGATCTACCCGATAAAATCGATCGAATAGATGAGGCAAAGCATCTTCAGGAATGCCGATCCCGCGATCGCTAATTTTTACTTGTAAGTAATCGTGGCGCGGTCGTCCCAACCGCTGCAATTGCACTCGAACTTCGGCTTTGTCGGTTTCGGTTTGAGGCATGGGGGTATATTTGACGGCGTTGCCGATCAGGTTGGTAAACAAACGAGCTAATTGTTCCCAATCTCCTTCAATGGTAAAGATTTCTTCTACAGGGTCGATGCGATCGGGAGGATTGACGATTTCTACTAAAATATCGATGCCCTTGGCGGCGGCTACTAGGCGTTGTTCTTCGATAACTTCGATCGCCAAAGCATCTAGCGGCACTGATGCCATTTTTGAGCGGGCCAGAGCGCTATCTTGTCTGGCTAAAAACAGCAGGTCGTCTACTAAATTTCCCAAACGGCGGGTCAACCTTTCTACCACTTGCAATTGCTGGCGTTGCAATGCGGGTAAAGGATTTGGATCTGCTAGTGCCACTTGAACGTTAGTTTGAATCGTGGCTACTGGATTCCTCAGTTCGTGAGAAGCGTCGGCAGTAAACTGTTTCAAGCGTTGATAAGACTCCTTTACTGGCTTCATGGCTAACCCTGACAACCACCAACCGATCGCGGCTACTGAGATCGCCATAGCGCTCGTTCCCAAACTTAAATCGACGATTAACTGCCGACTTGGTTTGGTAACTTCAAACCAGGGATGGCTGACGCGCAGATATCCCAAGACTTGCTGGCCGATTTCTACTCGCTCGGTTATTTGTCTCAACAGTACCGATGAGTTGGCTTCCCGCACTGTTTCTCCCGTGCGATTGGGATGCAACGGAATATCGAGCGGCATAGAAAAGGTCGATCGCAGTAACTCACCTGTAGGACTGAACCACTCTAAATCGATATGGTCATCTTCTACTGTATCAGTATTATCTTGAAAACTGGCTTCGACATTTAAGCGCCACTCTTTGTTCTGAGTGTAGGCTGGTTCGATGACGAGCGATCGCGTTACCACCTCGACGACATGATTCAAGGTATCATCAACTCGCTCGATTAAGGTGTTGCGAACGTACATATACACGCCAGTCGCAAACAGCAATAGCAATACAGCCGTCACAATTGCATACCAAAGAGCCAAACGGTAACGAGTTGCTTGAAACATAGTGTTTTCCGAAATGGCGGCTCGAATCTCTGGATCTTTACTTCTAGACTACCGCCAAGTATGAGGAGATTTATGCACGAAGGCGATTTCGATCTAGGTGTAAGTGGTACTTATGAAGAACCGATGGTTTTCCCAGAGGCGTTTTTGGTGCCACAGCAAATTCACCCCATTCTCCACCGCGCTGATTGCGCTCCCGATTGGCAAGTTTATCTCAAGAGTTACTGTTTTACAGGCGAGAGAGCATTTCCTCCTGGAGAATACCGCGCCCCAAAGTTCAAATCGAGCGACGAGAAAATATTGAGTTAGTTTTGGAGGACGATTCAACAGAGGAGTGACCAAAACAATTGTCAATTCGCAATTGTTAATTCCGGTTTCAGAGCTATTGCCTTTAGGCATGGGGATAATTGCGAATTGCTTTGGCTTTCTTCTCTCTGAACGCAGAAGCCAAGAATTTTGAAGTTTTAGATCTAGATTGAGGCATACAACCTTTAAAACTTTAAAACTCTTTAGTTTTCTTGTTCCTATTTCCATACTTAAGAAGTAAGCAGGTTCGGCGGCATAGGAGATAAAATAGATTTAAATCGAGGCATCGCGACGATCGAGAGAATGATAGACTAGCGATCGCCGGGGTCGATCGAAACATCTTTTAAAATATTATATTTCCTGGATTTCACCTATGCTGCAACACGCCCAAACCATCCGTTTTTACCAAAAGCTCACCGACGCGCTGGTCGAAATGTGGCATCGGGGTTATCGTTTTGACGATCTGCGTCTCTATCTCGATGGCTATCTGGCGGCGCTGCGCCACAGTAATGCGATCGAACCCCATCTCGTTCATCGACTAGAGGAAGAAGCTATTCGCTTTATTTACGATCCTTCGAGTTTTGAAGCTACTCAAACAGAACCCCAATCTGACTACCGCTAGCTGTCAAACCAATTTACAATTGACAGTTCGCAATTCACAATTAAGTCCATACTGGTTCTCTAAGGATACCGCAGGTATAGGCTGGAGTTAACAACTGCGAATTGCGAATTGCGAATTGCGAATTATTTAGGAAGCTAAGGCTACCTCTACCATTTGCTGTAACTCGCCCTTTTGATAGAGTTCGATCGCGATGTCGGAACCGCCGATTAACTGACCGTCGATATATAGTTGGGGAATAGTCGGCCAGTTGGAATATTCCTTAATTCCTTGACGGATTTCTGAGTCTGCTAATACGTCGATCGTTTCATAAGGCACGCCCAACGTATTTAAAATCTGCACCACGTTGTTAGAAAAACCGCACTGGGGCATCAACTTGTTGCCCTTCATAAATACCAGGATTTTGTGGTTTTTAACTAGATTGCCAATTTTTTCTTGAAGTTCTGGGGTCATAATCCTAGATTGCTAATTTCTAATCGTTAATTGCTTGCCAAGCTGCGGGAGTATAAGTTTTCAGCGCCAAAGCATGAATGGCCTCTGAAGCCATTTCTTGCTTCAGCGCCTCGTAAACTAGTTGGTGCTGCCGAACCAGCGACTGGCCTTCAAACTGCGAAGAAACCACTACTGCTTGGTAATGATCGCCTCCGCCTGTTAAGTCTTGCACCTGTACTTGGGCATCTGGCAATTTAGCTTTAATCGTGGCCTCAACCAGATCTGGGGTAATCATAAATAACCTCACTTGCAAGCACTGCGGTTTTAGCCGCTGGAAAAAACAACGCGGTAGGTGGTTTCGTCCTACCATTTTTCGTACAGGCCGAGAGAGTCAATTAGACTCCAAGATCGACGCTGCTTAATTATTGTAGCAAGAAGGCTCTCACCGAAAGGTATCGTTGACTCCGAGCATCGGCCAGATGAGATCTCGATCGCATTTATCCACCTACATTAGTTTAGCGATCGAGCAACTGTTGGATCGAGGGGGCACAACGATAAACCATCGCGGCCCGGCTTTCTACGCCGAGTTTGGCAAACATCCGACGCAAATAAGTGGCGACAGTACACTCGCTAATTCTAAGCTGACTGGCAATTTGTTTGTTCGCCTGCCCTAACGCCACCAGAGTGGCAATTTGTTGTTCGCGTTCGCTCAAAAGTATGTCAATATCGAGCTTTGCTGCTTGAGAAGTCGATTCAGACTCTACGATTAAGCAAATGCGATCGCCTACTGGAAAGCGAATGACTTCCTGAAGTTCTAAACTGGATGAAGAAAATAAATCGACAGCAGGCAAGGGTTTATCCTGTTTGCTTTTGACAGCATCTTTCACCATCAAAATGAAGTAGAGTCGATCTTGCAGATGAAACTCACCAACCAGATCGTATAAACAGGTAGTATCCTGGGTTGCCATCATCACCTCGCCAGCATTAAGTTATCGCAGCTTCGGAAGAATTAACTGAAGCCGTTCGGATAGGCGTTTGCCTATATGTATTACTCCATTACAGTAGAGCCATTTTCCGTAACGGGCAGAACTTCCGATAGATGCTTTCAAACTTAATATGTACGATGGTGGAAATTTATGCTCTGATACCAATCGATCGCCAAAAGGAGCAAAGCTCTAACCTTGCTCCTCTTGGCGATCGCTACTTTAAACTTGACGTGCCAGTATAACTAAGCTGCCAAGATCAGTCGCCGACTCTGCCAGTCGGTCTGCTGACGCTAATGGATGTATATTTTGGACCAGACGCTGAGCCGATGCCTGTAACTAGTACGGCGTTAACGCCGAGTCTAGCTGATGCCGCACAGTTCGATCTGATCCGGGCAGAGCCTTCGAGAACGCCCGTAGTATCGCGGAAGACGTTTAGAACGAAAGGTGGTACGCTCTCTCCGGCATTAGCAGTAGTAAATTCAGCAGTGGTTTGGGGAGGAATGTTAAACGGTCCAGAAACACCTGCTTGACCAGCACCGAAACCAAACAACCATTCCACCTGAACTTGGCAAGCTACAGCGTTGGTATTCTTAATAGAAACCACTGTTTCCGTGCCAGCGGTGCTGTTAGCATAAATCACGTCGTATAAGATGTTGGGCAGCACGGGGGCAATGGCTGGAGCAACTTTAAGAGACTGGGAACCGACACCTCCGCCGGAACCATCTGCGGCTCCAGCAAACGCCGGATTGTTGGTCAAACCAATGACTGTTGCCAATGTCATCGAAGCAATCACTGGAACGGAAAAAAGGGCTTTAGATCTCATTTTTACCTCACGAGCTTCAATATCCTGTTTTTTTCTAGAGATAATCTCTAAACACAGATATAACCGCTCGATCGCTCGAAACTACAGTCACACGTTCTGGGTCATCTAAATGGATTACTCGATTTTGGACGACAAAGAATGAATCGGAGCAGCGCAACGGTAAACTATAGCCTGCTGGTGGGCAGGCCGAACCTGGGTAAACCCGATCGACAAGCAAATCGAGTATTATGAAATCGCCCCGATCGAGCCTCTTTACCTACTTCTTATGCAAATCAAAGTTACTTGGCAGCAAAGCGATACTAACCCCGAAAGTGCTGACAACTTTGCCACCATTAGCCAGTGGTGGGCCAGTCTCGATCGTCAGCAAATCGCTTGGCGACAGCGGCTAGTGCCATCATCTGGCGATGTTAGCGAACTCAACTGGGAATCTCAACGATTTGATGAAGTTTTTGCGATCTCTCGCCCGCAAATTCGCGGTATTACTCTTTATTGGTATAAACCAGACTCCCCTCAAGAGCGCAACACCACGCCTAGCAAACTGGAGCTAGACACTTTGCACCAACAGCTATATATTTATCCACAATCGCAAAAAGAAGTTGTCTATCGGGTTGGCATCCCTGAAGTTGTCTATCAAACGCTGGAAATCAAAAATCCGCAATTAGAACTTGTGGCTGTAGGAGAAAACTACCTGCTTACCTTACGGGATAACTTGCAAAAAATTGAAATAAAAACTACTTTAAACCCAGAAAATATCGACAAAATAAAGCAACAGCTATCTTAAGATCGTCCAGATATATAGATGACGAGCCTAGTTCTATAATCTATTATCTTTTAGCTTTTGAGATTACTTCACCCTTCATAATTCGCAATTCATAATTCATATGAGGAGAAGTATTAAAGATGGAAAAACATTTACAATTAATTATCCCAGTAGTTGCTATTTCGCTGGGTTTGATAGCGGGATTGGTCTTTGAAAAGATCGTTATTAAACGACTAGAAAACTGGGCTACTAAGGCTAAAGTACCGGGCAATAAACGCATCTTTAGATCGATTCGGGGCGAGCCGAGACTTCTGTGTCTCATCGCTGGCTTGTATTGGGCAATAATTAGTCTTGATGTTTCTGAGTTATTGCCGCCAGAGACTTCTGACATCATTCAAAGAATCCTCACCGCTATTGCCCTTTACTTAGTTACTCTGATCTTAGCTCGACTAGCGGCGGAATTTATTAGTTCGATAACTCGTCGGGTTGAAGGTGTTTCTGTATCCTTACTGTCTAATCTAGGTAAGATTGTCGTCTTAGTTTTAGGTATATTAATAATCCTCGATCGCCTGGGCATTCCAATTACTCCCGTGCTGGCAACTTTGGGGATTGGCGGTTTAGCAGTAGCTTTGGCATTTCAAGAAACTCTAGCAAACTTGTTTTCTGGGTTGTACCTAGTAATTTCTAAACAAGTAAGAGATGGAGATTACATCAAATTAGAGAGCGGTCAAGAAGGATATGTCGTCGATATCACTTGGCGCAATACGGTGATTCGAGAAATATCTAACAATGTTGTTGTCGTCCCGAATACTAAGCTGGCTTCGGCAATTTATACTAATTACCATTTGCCGATTAAAGAAATAAATCTGCCGATTCAAGTGTCAGTTGGTTACGATAGCGATCTCGATCGAGTCGAAAAAGTCACTTTAGAAGTTGCCAAGGAAGTGATGGCAGAAATATCACCAAAGACTACAAACTTTGAACCTTTTCTGTTCTATCAAGAGTTTGGTGAAGCTGGGATCAACTTGGATGTTTTTTTGAGAGTTAGCGAATTTTTAGATCAACGGGCAGCCAAACACGAATTTATCAAAAAATTGCACCGACGCTACCAAAAAGAAGAGATTGAAATTGCTTGTCCTGGCATAGAAGTAGTTTATGTGAAACAGTAGGTTGGATAGAGCGTCAGCAAAACCCAACTCACCCAATCCTAATGCGATCGCCCAATGGTGTATAGATAAGTTATCGGTTATGCGGTTTCACATTTCGATCCCCCTAAATCCCCCTTAAAAAGGGGGACTTTGAGAGCTTCCCCCTCCTTGGTGCCAGCTACATGACGAGGGAACCTCGCCGCAACTCCCCCCCTTTTTAAGGGGGGCTAGGGGGGATCTAATGCAGGGACTCCAAGTTTTCCCACAGATGTGTATACACGGTAGCTCCCTTGGGAGAGGGGTTGGGGGTGAGGGCAGATCGATCGCTTATCGTTTCGCTAGCTTCTTCATCAACTTCCGCAATCGAATCGACTTGGGTGTAACTTCCACCAACTCATCGGCACTGATGTACTCTAAAGCGCGTTCTAGACTCATTTCTACCGGGGTTTGCAATTGCACGTTTTCTTCAGCCGTAGAAGCACGGAAGTTAGTCAACTGCTTGGTTTTGCAAACGTTGAGATCTAGATCTTGAGGACGGTTGTTTTCTCCGACAATCATGCCTTTATAGACTTTAACCCCAGGATTGATAAAGAAAACACCGCGATCTTCAGCATTTTTCAGGGCGTAGAAAGTCGCTACCCCTTCTTCAAAGGCAATCAGCACCCCGTTGCGACGAGTTTCGATATCTCTAGCGATCGGCCTATAGTCCAGGAAACTGTGATTCATAATCCCTTCACCGCGAGTCAAGCGCATGAATTCACCCCGGAAGCCGATCAAACCCCGTGCAGGAATGACAAACTCTAGCTGCGTGCGACCGTTACCGCCCACCTGCATATCTTGCATTTCGGCTTGGCGCTGACCCAACCGTTCGATACAACTGCCCGTACTTTCTTCCGGCACGTCTAGTACCAAGCATTCGTAAGGTTCGCAAGGTTGACCGCTGACTTCGCGGAAAATTACTTGCGGTTGGGAAACTTGAAATTCATAACCTTCCCGCCGCATGGTTTCAATTAAAATGCCCAAGTGCAATTCGCCGCGACCGGAAACCAAGAATTTATCGGGAGAATCGGTTTCTTCTACCCGCAAGGCCACGTTAGTTTCTAACTCGCGGAACAAGCGATCGCGCAATTGCCGCGAGGTGACGTAAGTGCCTTCCTGTCCGGCAAAGGGCGAATCGTTGACCGAAAAGGTCATTTGCAATGTCGGTTCGTCTACTTTGATCAGAGGCAGGGCTTGGGGTTCGTCCGGGCAAGTAATCGTCTCCCCGATATTGGCATCGGCAAACCCAGAGACGGCAACGATATTGCCTGCCGAAGCCGATTCCCAATCGATCCGCTTTAAGCCTTCAAATCCCATTAGCTTAGTCACTTTGGCTTTGATAATTTGGCCCGCTTCGTTGACTAAAGCCGCTTGCTGACCGACGCGAATTACCCCATTGTGGATTTTGCCGATGACGATCCGCCCCAAATATTCCGAATAATCTAGGGTAGTCACTTGCAATTGCAAAGATTTTGCCGGATCGCCGACTGGAGGTGGCACGTGATGCAAGATGGCCTCAAACAAAGGCTGCATATCTGCATTTTCCTCTTCGAGTTCGTTTTTGGCATAACCAGCTAACCCCGAAGCAAACAGATAGGGAAACTCGCACTGATCGTCATCTGCCCCTAATTCCAAGAACAGATCTAAGACTTTATCTATGGCCCCATAAGGATCGGCTTGAGGGCGATCGATCTTGTTGACCACTACGATGGGGCGCAACCCTTTTTCTAAGGCTTTTTTCAGCACGAATCGAGTTTGAGGCATCGGCCCTTCATTGGCATCCACGATTAAGATGCAGCCATCTACCATGCCCAATACCCGTTCGACTTCGCCGCCAAAATCGGCGTGTCCGGGAGTATCGACAATATTAATTAAGGTGTCTTGATATTTAACAGCGGTGTTTTTCGCCAGGATGGTAATCCCCCGTTCCCGTTCGATCGCATTGGAATCCATGACGCAATCGGGCACTTCTTCTCCTTCGCGAAAGATGCCAGATTGTTTCAGGAGGGCATCAACCAGGGTGGTTTTGCCGTGATCGACGTGGGCGATGATGGCTACGTTGCGAATGGGAAGCGTCATAAGTACCGAAGTATGGAGTGTTAAAGGTGTGGGGGCGATCGTCCCCACGGGAACAGCTACAGAAGGGCTATCCCTCAAGTCTATGCCAAAGCAACCTTGCTATAAGCGATCGAGCAAAACCCGCCCTCAGTCTTGCTTGCAGGAGTGGCTCGCTAAAGAGAGTTTCTGCCAGAGTCTTAGATCTGTAACGAATACTTAATAATTGTACCTCGCTCTGAGAAAGAATAACAGGAGACATGAGGCATCATCACAGCCACATACAATTAGCAATTCAATTGGGTAAAGCACATTCTTGTGGGGTAGGCATCCTGCCTGCCCCACTATCTTGTTACCAAAAATGTAACGGTTAATATTAGTTTTTTGGGAGGTTTTATCGATATAAAAAATTGGCAAAAATCATGGGAACATTTGGCTGCTTGTCAACGACTTAATAAATGTAAAGGAAACCAAAATCTCTGATTCATTGCACCAGGTAACTATGAAACTCTCTTGCAAATCTGGTTTGAAAATCTCTGTATTTTCAGCCTTAAGTATGGCTCCCATTTTTCTATTTGGCAGCACCGCTTTTGCCAGTCCAGCGATGAACGATGTCTACGTTGGGGCTGGAATTACTCAAAGCGTAACTAATGGCGGCAATCCAGGACAAGAATCGCAATTTGGCGGTAATATTTCCGGCAGAGTTCCTATTCCTAACGTGCCAATTTCTGCCAGAGGTAGCGTGTTATTTAACGATAGCACTAGTGCCATCGTTCCCACTGTCACCTACGACATGGGAATTGCTCCAAACACCAACCTTTTTGTTGGTGGAGGCGCTTCTTTCGTTCAAGATCGAGGCACGACTACTGCTTTAGGCGATCGCAACGCGCCTGTAATTACTTTAGGAGTAGAATCGAAAGTCCTCAATAATATCGTGCTCTACGGCGATACCAAAGTGGCGATCGATGCTTACGAAAATAGTTCGACTCCTGCTGTCGCTTTCTCGGCTGGGGCAGGCTTTAGCTTCTAGCACGCAATAATCCTCAGTTAGTCAGGTGTGAGCGTAGCACACCTGACTTTTTTTGCGCCTAATTATAGAGGGCAGGGCTAACAAATCTCTTCTGCCGCTACCTGGCTACAGGCTTTTAGTCCCAAGCTGGGATTGCTATGATACTCAGCCTCTGGCAGCCAAATACTGATGCTGCGATCTAAGGCTACTACATATAGATATTCTACGTCTGGATAGTAATTTATCCCGATTCGCAAGTTAGAATAATCATCCTCGCAAATTTCGTAACCGAATCGCACTAAAATTTGAGCCGCCAAACATTCTGGCGTATCTCGATCTTCGCCCGCAATTTCTCTTTCTTGCCAAAACTTTTCGATAAATGGTTGCAGAAGTGCCAGCACCTTCTTCGGACTGCCATTACGGCTGGCATAAATAATGACCGGATTGCCTTCTATCAGAATGTGACAGGGAGTAGCCATGAGAAGCTCGTACTCTTTAGAAGAAATTTAGCTCGCATCCCAAATCAAAGCAAATAGAGATTCATTGAGTCAACATCTTTAAATATTCTGAGTCAAGGAAAGCACACATAGCATCTCTCGATTGAGTAAATTACATTCTTGTGAGATAGGCTTCTAGCCTGTCCCAGGAGTCGGGCTGGAGAGCAACAACTGACAAGAAAAATACTGTAGCTCATCTATTTGAGAACTTGTGGGACAAGCAAGATGCCACAAGTGTGAACTTATGACATCAGCCCAAATTTCAAGAGCCTGAGCCATACCTGTGGTTGTTGCTGGCGTTCTTGCTGGGAAAGAGCGTTGATGTTCGATCCATAGATTTTTAATTATGATAATACCGATCTTGCCCCTCATGAATTGATAAATTAGTCTGGTTTATATAACTTTAAAAATCAACAAAAAAGCCTTTATCCATTTTATAATTAAAGGTTAACTCGCGTTTTTTACTATTTATAACAAATTAATATGCTACTTTAGCAATTTGTTCGATCGAATTATTTATGACACTATAAACATTAAAATAGTTTTATGTTACTCGAAGTTATTCAAATTTTTTGGAATTCCCCAGGATTCATAGGCATTGGCGTAACGCAGGTCAGAGGAGAAACTTACTTATATTTAAATCCAGAATCTATTGACTGGCAAAAGAAAACCCTTCTCCAGTTAGACTTGCAAAATGATATCCAAAATTTTGTCGAATTTTACCCCCATATGAAGTCTTGTCAGCTTGAAATAATGGGATATACGGTCAATATTCTAAAGTTAGACGACGATGTAATAATTTCAGTTCTGGCGGAAATAAACACTAATAATTTACCACCTATTGAGGAATTAAAGCCGATCCTCGATCGCTTAGATGAAGCAATTAATTTATTGATTTACTTCAGTCAAAATAACGTACGAATACCGACTTTTCTTAAAAAAAGAACGGCGGATAAATCCACAGTTACTTTGGCGAGAACGAATTCTCTTAACGATAAATCTGCCACTCTTTTTATCGATCGCAAAATTCCAGAAATTGTACAAATCAAAGAAATAGTTGATATCTTAGCCCGATTGATTAAGTTCAGCAGTCAATATATTGGTAAAAAATTTGCCGTCAATTATTTACAAGCAACTCGTCCTCAATTTGAATGGTTGCAAAAGTTTGTAATTGCTGACTCTGACGAAATTAAATTTGTGGGAGCAATTAACGAAGAAGTCACCAGCACTCAACTCATCTGGTTAAGAGAATGGGTTGCTGCTTTCTCAAAAAAATGTTCTCAAATTTTTCCCTACTTGCCAGTGATGTTACAAAAGCAATGCCTGACAGAGCGAGAAAGGAAAATATTAGATCTTTCTCTAAAATAATCTTAAAGCTTTATATAGATGCAGTTTGGCAAGTGGAGAAAACCCATGGAATTACGAGAGTTGGATTGGCAATATCTGTTTGACAAGCCTATTCACTTGTGCGGTAACATTCAACCACATGGCGTTTTTTTGGTTTTAGAAGAACCTGACTTCAAGATTTTACGAATTAGTAATAACACGACTTCGATTTTGGGAATTAATCCTGAAGAGCTTCTAGGCGAAAATTTAATTAAATTGTTAGGTGGCTCTCAAATAAAGACGATCGAAAAATTAATAAAGAACGATGATTTCAACTATCAAAATTTTATTAAGTTGAGATTATTAAAAGAACGAGAAGAAGTTTTAATGGATGGAATTATCCATCGCAACGTCGATAATTTATTAATTCTAGAGCTAGAACCATATTCAACTCTAAGCCAGCAAAATGATTATTTAAGTTATTATCATTTAGTCAAAGCTTCAACTCATAAGCTCCAAACAGCACCTAATCTTCAATCGCTTTGCGATCTGGCAGTTCGAGAAGTGCGAAAATTTACTGGATTCGATCGAGTAATGATTTATAAATTCGATCGCGATTGGCATGGCTGGGTAATGTCTGAAGAGAAACGAAAAGATTTAGAATCATTTTTAGACTTGCACTACCCAGAAGAAGATACTAGGCAATGCCGACCGATATTTTCGTCAGGTTATGTCAGATTAATTCCCGATATAAATTTGTTACCAGTTGAGATTCTCGGCCAGTCGGACGATGGAAATTCAATTAATTTAAGTGCATCCGTGCTTAGAGGTGTATCTCCCTGTCATGTGGAGTACCTGAAAAACATGGGTTCGATCGCTACTTTAGTGATGCCATTGCTCGACCGACAACAACTTTGGGGACTAGTTTCTTGCCATCATTATTCACCTAAATATCTTCCTTATGAAGCCAGAGAAGCTGTTAGCTTTTTAGGACGCTTGATGTCAGCAGAATTAGCTAATAAAGAAGTTAATGAAGAGTTTCAAAAGCGAGTAGAAATTAAAACCATTCAATTTGAATTACTAGAATCTCTGTCAAAGGCTAATAATTTATTGCAGGGATTAGTTGAAAATCAAACAAAATTGCTCGATTTAGTTGACGCTACAGGAGCAGTCATTTGCATAGAAGAAAATTGTATTTTGCTAGGAGAGACTCCCTCAGAAACAGAATTAGGAGGGTTACTTGCTTGGCTAGAAGATAATGTGGAATCAGAAGTATTTGAAACTCACTTGCTTTCTAGTATTTATCCAGGAGCAGAACAAATTAAAGATGTTGCTAGTGGTTTGCTATTAATTTCGATCTCAGAACACTGGAAAAACTATATTATTTGGTTTCGTCAAGAACTAATTCAAACTATAAGTTGGGCTGGCGATCGCCATCAAGCTATCACTAAAATCGAGTCAGAAGGTAGCCTCAGACTTTCGCCTCGCGGTTCGTTTGCCAAATGGCAAGAAATTGTCAAAGGTCAATCTTTACCTTGGCAAGATTATGAAATTGGAGCCGCAGAGAACTTGAGAAATACTTTAGTCAAGATGGTTCTGCGTCGAGCCGAAGAATTAGCCCAATTAGTTAGAGATTTACAACTTTCCAAGCCAGAGCTAGAGAAGCTAGCTGCTGTTAGTTCTAGCGATTTGCAGCAACCATTAAATCTCTTATCTAGCTACGTGCGGCTTTTAGAGATGTACGAGGGAGATCGACTAGATGAAAATGCCAAGGAATATATTTATTTAGCGATCGCTGGAGTGAAGCAGACGCAATCGTTAATTGATGACTTGCTGACTTACTCGCAAGTCAACACTAGGGAACATAAATTTCAACTGACGGCGGTAGAAAAGGTTTTAAATGCTGCTTTAGCCAACTTACAACAGCCGATCGCTGAAACTAGTGCTGTCATTACCCGCGATCCCTTACCCACCATCATGGCTGATGCCGCTCAATTAAGACAAATATTCCAGAACTTAATCAGTAACTCAATAAAGTTCCGCAGCAACCAAGCACCAGCCATTCATATAGGAGTAAAGCAGATCGATCGCTTCTGGCAATTCTCAGTCAAAGATAATGGCATTGGCATCGATCCCCAATGGTTCGATCGCCTCTTTATCCCCTTCCAGCGGCTTCACCCACCAGGAGAATATCCCGGCAACGGCATCGGCTTGGCGATGAGCAAAAAGGCGATCGAGCGCCACCAAGGCCGCATCTGGGTAGAATCGCAGCCCGGTGCGGGTGCTACTTTTTACTTCACTATAGCGATCGATCTGGGAGCGAGCGGAGAGGGCGGAGAGTGAGAAGAGAGGGAAGACGCTCCCGACGCGGAGAAAATTCTTAACTCCACACTCCACGCTCTTGTAAGGGCGCAATGTTTTCATTGGTGTCAACTTAGAGCTATAGCCATTGGTGGGCCTCGATCTTCAGCGCCAACCGCCAGGGGTTCAAAACCCCTGGCTAATAGCGAAAGTCCATTAAAATGGACTAAAGAACTAATTTTTCCCAAGGCAATTGAGTCCTCTTTAGAGGACTTTAACTTTGAGACAGGGGTTTTGAACCCCTGTCGGGGCGATCTTTTGACCGTTAAGTTGACGCGCATGAATGCTTTGCGCCCCTATTGCTAAACTCCTAAACTTCTGGTTTAACGTAAGGCTAGATCCGACTGCAAAGTTAAATCGAGATCTTCATCGGGGCGAATAATCACGACTTCAGCATCCCGCCTGCGCCTGCCCAACAGCCAACCGCCGAGAGCGCCAGCGCCGCCACCAAGTAAAACTTCTCCCAATCCAATCTTGCGATCGCCCGTGATCAAAGAAATTATCGACGCTGCACCAGCCCCGATCGCGGCTCCCTTTAAAATGGAACCGACGTTAGTGCCTTCTCGAATTTCTTCCCTTTCAGTAATCACTTGAGAAGTCGCATCTAGAGGCAAGCGATCGCCGTAAACCACGATTTCTCTCGCCACGAACTGAGAACCGCCTTCGCTTGGCTGTAATTTGCCGATAACCTCTGAGTTAGCCGGAATCAATACCCTGCCGTCACGAGATCTGACATTAGCAGACACTTTGAGAGTTAGAGGTACGGTTTCGTCTGGACTGACTACAATTTTTTCCGCTTCGTCATACCTCACCGGAATCCTAGTGCCATAAGGGATAGTCACCCTACCATAATTGTAGTTAGTGCTGTTTCGCGGTCTTTGTTGGGGAAATAATTGAGCCTGGGCCGCATTAGGTGTAAATATGGGCGCAGTCGCACCCACCATAATGCCGCTAGCCACAACTAGAGATGTGAACGATTTGTAAGGATTGAAGCGAGACATTGAGGATATCCTCCATAACAAAATAGTTAGCAGTTACCAATAACTATGAATTCGAGCCAGAGAAGTGCCTTTCAGGAGATGGAAAACCGCTATAAGATATCAGACGACTGTGCCAGAGATTTGTTTCACGATTTTTTATCGCTCGAACGCGGAAGCTTGGCGATCGCACTTGTAGATTATACTCAAATCGTCCAAAAACCCAATCCAAATAGTTAACTTAAAGAAGGAGTTCAGGAGTTTTGGAAGTGTGAAGTGTGGAGTGTGAAGTGTGGAGTGTGAAGTGTGGAGTGAAAAATGCTCCCCATCTCCCCATCTCCCCCTCTCCCCATCTCCCCATCTCCCCATCTCCCCCTCTCCCCATCTCCCCATCTCCCCCTATGTCCTCTTCCCCTCCGCCACGCCAATCACCAACCATCCTCGGCCAAATCACTCAGGCAGTACATACCATTCAAGCCAAGGCCAATTTTTCGCAACTGCGGCTGAATCCTAATGCCAGAGTGCCAGAAATTAAAATTGTCGATGCCAATCCCTCGCAACCAGAAGTCTATCCGCTTTTGGGCGATCGCTACTTGGTCGGACGTAGCTCGAAGTCTTGCGATATCGTCGTTCGCAACCCGGTGGTCAGCCAGGTTCATTTTTCTCTAAACCGCGAGGGCAAGAAGGGCAGATCGTTTTCGATCCAAGACGAAAATTCGACTAACGGCATCTTTTTAGGGCGGCGGCGCATCAAGTCTTTCCCGTTGCGTCACGGCGATACTTTTACTTTAGGACCGCCAGAATTAGCCTCGATCGTCAAAGTTAAGTATCACGATCCGCCACCTTGGTACGTCAAATTATTTCGCTACACCTGCTACGGAGTTGGCACGGGCGCGGCATTATTAGTATCGGCGATCGCTTTGGAAGCATCCAAAGTGCAAATCGGGCCGATTAGAGATCAAAGCGGCCCGGTAGTCATCTTTTCGCGCGAATTTGAAACTCCCTTGCGCCAACCCCGCACTCAAGCCCACCGAGAAATGGAGAGATTAAATGATTTCTCTCCTTCTCTGCCCAAAATGTTACTGGCATCGGAAGATGCTCGTTTCTACTGGCATTTCGGTATCGATCCGGTTGGCATTCTCAGGGCATTACGAGTTAATACTCGCGAGGGCGAGAGCCAACAAGGGGCTAGCACGCTCACCCAACAGATGGCTAGAAGTCTGTTTCCCGATTATGTCGGCAGAGATAAAAGCGTCGTCAGAAAATTAAAAGAAGCAGTAGTGGCTTTGAAGCTAGAAACTTTTTATAGCAAAGACCAATTGCTGCTGCTGTATTTAAACCGGGTGTTTTTAGGAGAAAACGCTTATGGTTTTGAGGATGCAGCCCAGTTTTACTTCGGTAAATCGGCTAAAGATATCAATCTCTCGGAATCGGCGGCGTTAGTCGGGATTTTGCCCGCGCCTAATGCTTTTAATCCCTGTGCTAATGCTGACAAAGCCTTAGAAAGACGCAATCTGGTTCTCAGACGGGGTTTGGAACTAGGTTTTATCACTCAAGATGAAGAACGAGATGCTAGGCGATCGCGCATTGCCGTTCGTCCGGAAGCTTGTCAGGAGGTGAGTAACGCCAAAGCGCCCTATTTCTTTACTTATGCTAGGGAGGAACTCAGGCAAATCCTGGGAGACGAATTCATCAATGAAGGCAATTTGTTTGTCGAAACCACGATCGATATGGGTATCCAACAAAAAGCCGAAGCCTCCTTTCGCAATACCCTGAGAACTAGAGGTAAAGAAGTGAGATTTTCTCAAGGGGCCTTAGTTACCCTCGACTCTAGCAGCGGGGAAATTCGAGCGATGATCGGCGGGACTGACACCAAAATCGGTCAATTCAATCGCGCTATTCAAGCCCAAAGGCAACCCGGTTCGACGTTTAAACTTTTTAGCTATACTTCGGCGATCGAACGGGGGATATCGCCGGGAAAGCAGTATTCCTGCGCCCCTTTAACTTGGCGGGGTAAAACCTATAAACCTTGCGAACGGGTGGGTGCAGGCAGCACGGATTTAGCTACTGGTTTAGCTCAATCAGAAAATGTCATCGCTTTGCGGATCGCTCAAGATGTCGGTTTGAGGCGAGTCGTCGAGATGGCGGAGCGATTGGGGGTCAAATCTCCTCTAGAGGCGGTTCCTGGGCTGGTAATCGGTCAAAGCTCGGTCAATGTTTTAGAAATGACGAGTGCTTATGGAGCCATAGCCGATCGCGGTACGTGGCACCGTCCCCATGCCATTCGGCGCATTTACGACAGCAGCCAATGTCGCGATCGCACTAAGCCGCAAACTTGCCGCTTGATTTATTCGGCTGAGGATGAAAGGGGGGCTAGTAAAAAAGTTCTAGATTCGGGCGTAGCCGATACGATGATTAACCTCTTACAAGGCGTGGTGCAGCGGGGTACGGCTGGCCGGGCTGACGTGGGACAAGGAGATGAAGGGGGAAAAACCGGAACGACCGATCGAGGCGTAGATCTGTGGTATGTCGGTTTTATTCCCAACCGCAAACTAGTTACGGGCATCTGGCTGGGAAACGACAACAACAGCCCCACCCAAAGCACTAGTGGCGAAGCCGTCAGGCTGTGGGGCGATTATATGGGTGCAGTTGTTAACAACCGCCGTCGAGTTTTCAGACAGACATCGCGATCGGAGTCTTCAAGAGACGAGCAACCGCAGCAGGAGCAACAGCAGCAACAGCAGCAACAACAGCAAGCACAACCAGAACGACAACAACAGCCAAGGCGACTCAGACGGTCGCGCATTCGACAACCAGAGGCATTAAGGCGTTTGAGGAGAAGAGCTTTTTGAGCAAACCTGAAATTATCCCAAATCCAGTTTTTAAAAGCCCCGAATCCAGCCCTCACCCCGCCCTAACGGGCACCCCTCTCCCTTGGGAGAGGGGAAGGAGCGAGGGCAAACCAAGTTTTGCTAAGCAGATTTCGTATCATACCAAATCCGGTTGACAAAACCGTATCGACCTCGCCCCGACTCTGGCTCCCCTCTCCCTTGGGAGAGGGGTTGGGGGTGAGGGCAGCAATGGATGGTATGAGAACCGGATTTCGTATCTGAGCTAATTTTATTCACCTAGCCCCCATAAAAGGCGGTAATTCCAAAGGCATAGCACCTAGCAACCCTTTGCGAAAATCAGTTAATAGCTGTCTGGCTGTACGTTGGACATCACCTCGATCGCGTCGATCTGCCAAAGCTTGCACATATGCTTCTCCTGTAAAGTCAGTCGGATCTAATTCGTAACGCGACGATAAAGGTTGCTGGGGTAAGAACTCGGCTGCTTCCTCGGTCAAATCTGCCAGCAAATCTACTAAGCCCGCTGCTACCAGTTCGGGGTGGTAAGATGCTTCGCCAATATCGTCGCAGATCGCTAACTTTAAAGCCGCTGCTTGGTTATCTAGCTTGGCAGGAATCACGCCAGGAGCATCTAATAATTCTAGTCGATCGTCAATGCGCACCCACCGCAACTGCTTGGTAACGCCAGGACGGGCGGCACTTTCAACTACTCGTCGTTTCAGTAGTCGATTGATCAGGGCAGATTTGCCCACATTAGGGAAGCCGATGACGACAGCCCGCACCGGACGGGGTAGCATCCCGCGATCGCGTCTTTTTTGGTTAATCTCAACTCCGGCTTTCTGGGCGGCTTTGGCCACAGCCGTCACTCCATCTCCATTCTGAGCGTTAGTAAAATATGGGATTTCTCCTTGAGCTTGAAACCACTCCGTCCATAACTGTCTCACCGAAGGCGCGATCGCATCGACGCGATTGATTACCAACACCCTAGATTTACTTCCCACCCAGGCCGGTACTTGGGGATGATGCGTCGCTAGAGGAATCCGAGCATCTCTCACCTCCAGCACCACATCAACTCGCTTTAGCTGTTCTTTCAGGGCTTTTTCTGCCTTAGCAATATGCCCTGGATACCATTGAATACTCATTTTTTAGAAGTTCAGAAGTTTTGGAAGTGTGGAGTGTTAAGTGTTGAGCGTGGAGCGTGGAGTGTTGAGTTAAAAATTCTCCCCATCTCCCCATCTCCCCATCTCCCCATTTCCCCATCTCCTCCTCACCTCTAAGGAACTACCAACACCGGGCAAGGAGCCAGATCGATCACGCGATTGGTAACGCTATTGGCTGCACCTTCTTCGGTTAAGCCCAGTCCTCGGCTGCCCATAATAATCAGATCGGCATCGAGTTCGTCGGCGACATCGCAGATGGTAAAAGCAGGTTTGCCCTCGCGTTCCATGGTTTCTGACTGAATGCCGCGATCGGCAAACATATTCTGGGCGTTTTTGAGCAGTTCGGCTATGGCCTCTTCCGATGTCATCGGACTTTCTAATAGCTCCCCTTCTTCTACCGATTCTTCTACTACCGATAGCAAGACTAGGCGACTGCTATAGGTGTTGACGATCTCGATTACGACTTCAGCCGCTTCGCGAGCTTCTCGACTTCGATCTACAGGAAACAGAACCGTCTTAAACATTGCAAGCTTCTCCTATGCACCCACTCCGCTACAACAATGTACCAGAATTTTCTGCCGTTACGATTGGCTATCTGGATGCCAGCACCGATCGCACCGAGGCTTTAGATCCTTAACTCTAAGCTAACTTAATTTGACCTACTCCCACGCATGAATGACGTGGGATTCAAGGCTCAAGCAGGGATTGCAGTCTGCGACTGTCTGACATCCCCTAACCTTATGGTTGAAGCCCCAACCATTTTGATATTTTTAGCCGCG
>JAESGS010000270.1_pt1 | contig 60251 bp, 41 predicted proteins | sample 9269761 | NCBI WGS metagenome assembly JAESGS01 (sample SAMN15741799, study PRJNA653493) | algae metagenome | isolation source: Cyanosarcina radialis HA8281-LM2 and co-occurring heterotrophs from damp... | place: USA: Makauwahi cave, Hawaii | collected 2011-01-06 | reverse complement strand
AGCTTCTTCCTCCGTTAGAACCCGGAGCGGAAGCGTTGGGGTGTTGCGCAACACCCAATCGCTTCCGCTCCGGGTTCTACGATCGGATCAGCCCGTCACCACCAGGTTATCGCGGTGGATCAACTCGACGTAAGGCAGGTTCCCGACCCGGCTTTGAATTTGCTCGGTCGGCAAGCCCATGATCTTCCGGGTGTCGGCGGCGGAATAGTTCGTCAGCCCGCGGGCGATCTCGTGGCCGTCGGCGTCTGTCACGGCCACCACGTCCCCCTTGCCGTACTCCCCCTCGACCGCGCGGACGCCGACGGGCAGCAGACTCGTCCCCTTCTCCACCACCGCGCGTCGCGCCCCGGCATCGACCTTGATCGTCCCCTTCGGCTGGGCCGTGAACCCGACCCACCGCTTCCACGCCGGGACCGAATCGCCGTGCGGCAGGAACAGCGTGCCGACCGGCTCGGCTTGGAAAATCCGGTCGAGGATGCCGTCAATCGAACCGTTCGCCATGACGACGGCCCCGCCCGCGGCGGTCGCGAGCCGAGCCGCCCGCAGCTTGCTCTTCATGCCGCCGGTCCCGAGGTCGCTCTTGCTGGCCCCGGCCATGCCGGTGACGGCCGCGTCGATGTGCGAAACGGCCGTCACGAGTTTCGCGTTGGCATCCGAGCGCGGGTCGGCCGAGTAGAGGCCGTCCACGTTGGTAAGCAGGACGAGCAAGGGAGCCTGGAGAAGGTTTGCCACCATTGCGGCGAGTTGGTCGTTGTCGCCGAACTTGATCTCGGCGATGCTGACGGTGTCGTTCTCGTTGATGATCGGCAGGGCGTTGAACTCGAACAGCATCGAGATCGTGTTCCGCATGTTCAGGTAGCGGACGCGGGCGTCGAAGTCGCTGGCCGTGAGCAGAATCTGCGCGGCGTGGATGCCGAACGGGTTGAGCGATTCCTGGTAGAGCTGCATAAGGGCCGACTGGCCGACGGCGGCGCATGCCTGGAGGTGCGGCAGGTCGGTCGGCCGCTTGCCGAGGCCGAGTTTACCAACACCCGCCCCGATCGCGCCGGAGCTAACGAGTACGATCCGATGCCCGGCCGCGCGGAGGCGAGCGATCTGCTCCGCCAGCGACTGAATCCGCCGCCGGTCGAGTTCGCCGGCCTTGTTCGCGAGGACGTTCGTGCCGACCTTCACGACAACCGTGGACGGCCGGGACACGAGCGATTGTCGAAGTTCATCCGCCGCCACGCGCATCACTCCAGAAGGGCAAAATCCAGAACGGGAATTATACGTCGCGCGTCAATGTCTCACCGCCACGGGTGGCACCCGTGGCGGTGGCGGCGGTGGCGGAGTCGCTGCCGTTCTGGCAGTCAGGTCACGGATCGGTAACGGAATGTTTGACCCGCCGGCCGAGTGTGGTTTATCATCACCCCAGGTCACTTTTTGATCTTTCCTTCCGAACCGGGGTCCACGATGCCGACGCGGCGACCTGTGCGAACCCTCGCGACGTTGACCTCTCTCCTCCTTGTCGCGTTTGCGTCCGCCGCCCCCAAGCCGATCGAGTCAGCCGAGACGCTGTTGACCCGCGCCGCCGTCGCCGAGAAGGCGAGCGAGTGGGAGCGGGCGCTCGAACTGTACCTGAAGGCGTACCTCGGCGGCCGGCAGACTTCCGAAGTCCGCGACAAGATCACCGCCTGCTACCGGCACGCGGCCCAAGTCCGCCGCCACCGCGACCCGCTGTTCCAGCAGCACGTCGTCGCGCTGTCGTCGGCCGACGCGCTGAACCTGTACGCCGAGGTCCTCGACAAGCTCTCGACGCTGCACGCCGACCGCGACCGGGCGACCCCGGCGAAGCTGTTCGGCAGCGGCGTCGAGGAGTTCGACCGGGCGCTGACGAACCGCACGTTCCGCAAAGACTACCTGCCCGCCGCGAGCGACGCAACGGTGGCGAAGTTCCGGCGGACGCTGCAAGACTTCTGGAAGTCGCAGCCGCCGAAGACCGTCCGCGAGGCCCGGGCCGCCGTAGTGGAGCTGACGCGGGCGGCGCAGACCGAGTTGGGGCTGAAGGCGAGTTCAGCCATCATCCTCGAACTGCTCTGCGGGTCGTGCAACAGCCTGGACGAGTACACGGTCTACCTGTCGCCGACGCAGCCGCCGTCCGACACGGCTGGCGTCGCCGAACTCGCCGGTTACGGCCTGGTCGTTGCGATCCGCGACGGCAACCTCGTCATCGAGCGAGTGCTGGCCGACTCGTGGGCGGCGCAGAACACGACCCTGCGGACCGGCGACCGAATCGGCCGCGTCAACGGCCGCCCGCTCGCCCCGGCGACGGCCGTGGGCCTGACCGAAGCCCTCCGCCAGCCGCTCGATGGCACACACGAGATCGAGGTCCTCGGTGGCGAGACGCTGATGTCCGTCCCGGTGCGGCTGCCGACGCCGCTGCCCACCGTGCGGCAAGTCTCGATGTTGAACACGAAGGACGGCGTCGGCTACGTCAAACTCGCGTCGTTCGGCGAGGCGACGCTGTTGGAACTCGACGCCGCGATCCTGCGGCTGAAGGACCAGGGCTTGCGGTCGCTCGTCCTCGACCTCCGCGGCAACACCGGCGGGCACTTCCTCGCCGGCGTCCGGGTGGCCGAGCGGTTCTTGCCGTCCGGCATCATCGCGACGACCGAGGCCCAGGTTCCCGAGTTTTCCGACCGCGTATTCTCTTCGGAAAGTGGGATTATGGCCCTCGACGTGCCGCTGACGGTCCTGATCGACACGAAGACGATGTCCGCCGCCGAGGTGGTGGCGAGCGCGCTGAAGGAACACGGCCGGGCCACGGTCGTCGGGATGCCGAGCTTCGGCAAGGGCGTCGTGCAGTTCCCGTTCAAGCTGTCCGCCGCCGACGGCGCGGACTCGGGCGGCGTCCACAAGATGCGGTCCGGCACCCTCGTGCTGACGATAGCGAAGGTGCTGACCGCGGGCGGCACGCCGCTCCACCGCCAGGGCGTGCTGCCGGACCTCGTCGAGTCGGACGCCGACCGCCAGATGACGCTAGCGCTCGAACGGGCGACCGCCGCCGCGGGGATGCGCTGATGCCCGGTGGTATCTCCGCGTCCGAAAGTCTCGCCTGCCGCCGGTTGGTGGACCTTGCGCTGGCCGAAGACCTCGGCACGACGAACGACCGCACCACGCTCGCGCTCATCCCGCCGGACAAGCAGGCCACGGCCGCGTTCGTCGCCCGGAGCGGCGGCACCATCGCCGGCCTGCCGGCGGCCGCGATGGTGGTCGAAACCGTTTCCCGCGACCTCCGCTTCGAGTCGCTCATCGCCGACGGCCAACGGGTCGAACCGCGGACGACCATCGCCCGCGTGTCGGGGCCGCTGCAAGCCATCCTCGTCGCCGAGCGGACGGCCCTCAACTTCATCCAGCGCCTCTCCGGCGTCGCGACGCAGACGCGGAAGTTCGCGGACGCCGTGGCCGGTCTACCGGTTCTGGTACTCGACACGCGGAAGACGACCCCCGGTTGGCGGCAGTTGGAGAAGTACGCGGTCCGCATGGGCGGCGGAACGAACCACCGGATCGGGCTGTACGACGCGATCCTCATCAAGGACAACCACATCGCCGGCGTCAGCGGCGACGTGCGGCGCGCCGTCGAGCTGGCCCGCGCCTTCCCTGGCAACGCGGGGTTGGCCGTCGAGGTCGAAGTCGATTCGCTCGACCAACTCGACCGCGTCCTGCCCGCGAAGCCGGAGATCGTGCTGCTCGACAACATGCCGCCGGACGTGATGCGAGCGGCCGTCGCGAAGCGAAACGCCGTGTCGCCAGCGACGCTGCTGGAAGCGTCCGGTGGCGTGACGCTGACGACCATCCGGGGCATCGCCGAGACCGGCGTGGACCGGATCAGCGTCGGTGCGTTGACGCACTCGGCCGTCGCCCTCGACATCGCCCTCGACTTCCTCGCGTGACCCCGCCGACCGAAACCTGGACGTTCGACACCCGACACGTCGGCCGGCAGGTGCTCGTCTTCGACTCGCTAACCAGCACGAACGACACGGCCGCCGACTTCGACGACGGCACGCTCGTCGTCGCGCGTCACCAGACGCGCGGCCGCGGGCAGCACGGCCGCGTCTGGGAGAGCCGGCCGAAAGCCTCCCTCCTAGCGTCCGTCGCACTCCGCCCGCCGGCGGAACTGAACCGCCCGGTGATCTTGACCGCGTGGGCGGCCGTGGCCGTCGGCGACGCGATCCGCGAGCTGACCGGCGTGCAGGCCCGCATCAAGTGGCCGAACGACCTGCTCGTCCGCGGCAAGAAGGTCTGCGGCATCCTCATCGAGCAGCGACGCGCGACCGTCGTGGGCTTCGGGTTGAACCTGAACCAGTCTCATTCCGATTTCACAAGTGCGAACCTGCTCGACGCGACCTCGTTGGGCATTCTTTCCAACCGCGAGTTCGACCTGCACACCGCGACCGAGACGGTTGTGAGGAAGCTCGACGCCGAGTGGTCCCGGCTACTCGACGGGGAGCGGGTTCCCCTGGAATCCGACTGGAAGTGGAGGTTCGGGCTGCTCGGCCGGCACGTCGTCGTCGAACTCGCGGACGGCACCCACGAGGCCGGCCGGCTGCTCGACCTGGGCTTCGACGGCCTCGAACTCGACCAAGGGGACGGGGCCGTGCGGCACGTCACGCCGGAGTTCGTCCGGCACATCGCCCCGGCCTAGCCCGGCTAACCGCGCGACCTATATCATGCAGTAACCTGCCTCTACTCCTTCCTTGAGGTCGATTCATGTCCTCCGCCTTGCTCCTCGCGGCGTTCGCGCTGGCCGCCCCATCTACCGCTTCCACGGGCGACTGGCCGCAGTGGCGCGGCCCGAACCGCGACGGCAAGTCGCCCGAAACCGGGCTGATCGCCGGGTGGCCGGAGAACGGGCCGGCGGTCGCGTGGGAGAATCTGAAGGTCGGCATCGGGTACGGGTCGCCCACCGTCGTCGGCGACAAGGTGTTCCTCCTCGGCGGCGACGCGAACGCCGCCGGGTCGGCCGAGCACGTCCTCTGCTTGAAATTGGCCGACGGGAAGGAAGTCTGGCGGACGCCGTTCAAGACCAGCCCCGGCAAGTTCCTCGACGGGTGGGGCGGCGGGCCGCGGTCCACCCCGACGTTCGCCAACGACCACCTCTACTGCCTCGGGTCCACCGGCGACCTGCTCTGCCTGAAGGCGGCCGACGGGAAGGAAGTTTGGCGGAAAAATCTGGTCAAGGACTTCGGCGGCGTGATCCCCACGTGGGGCTACAGCGAGTCGCCGCTGATCGACGGCGAGAACGTGATCTGCACCCCCGGCAAGGGGACCGGCATGGTCGCGCTCAACGCGAAGACCGGCAAGACGGCTTGGGCGTGCAAGGACTTCAACGACGCGGCTGGTTACTCGTCGGTCGTGGCGGCCGACGTTGGCGGCGTCCGGATTTACGTCCAACAGACCATGACCTCGGCCCTCGGCGTCCGGGCGAAGGACGGGAAGCTCATGTTCAAGGTCGGCGAGATCGCTAGGAAGACGGCCGTGATCCCGACGCCGATCGTCGCGGACGGGTACGCGTTCTTCACTGCCGGCTACCAGGCCGGGTGCGAGTGCTACAAGCTGTCCGCGAGCGGCGACACGGTCAAGGCGGAGAAGGTGTACACCAAGTACGAGACGGTCCAGAACCACCACGGCGGCGTCATTCAGCTCGGCGACTTCGTCTACGGCCACAGCGACAAGGAGGGGTGGGTCTGCTTCGCGTTCAAGAAGGCGGAGGACGCCCCGGTCTGGAAGGACAAGAGCATCGGCAAGGGGTCGATCACCTACGTGGACGGCCACTTCCTGTGTTACGAGGAGCGGTCGGGCGACCTGACCGTCATCAAGGCGACGGACGCCGGGTTCAACGCCGTCGGCAAGCTGAAGCTGCCGAAGCGCAGCCCGACGAACAAGGGCCGCGGGGCGATCTGGGCGCACCCGGTCGTCGCGCACGGGAAGCTGTTCCTCCGCGACTTCGACTACCTGTACTGCTTCGATCTGAAAAAGTAACTCGCACTTGTAAGGCGGCGGACCGGTCCGGGTATTGGCCCTCGACGCCGCCGGAGGACGTGACCGCGTGAGCGATGCCATCGCCGCCCTTCGCGCCCGCCAGTGGGACCGGGTCCGCCACCTGTTCGCGGAATTGAACGGCAACCTGTTCTATCGCGAGAAGTACGGCGGGCGGGTTCCCGTGCTGACGGCTTGGGACGACTTCGGCCGGCTGCCGCTCACGACGAAGGCCGAGTTCGTCCGCGACCAAGCCTTGAATCCGCCCTACGGCACGAACCACACCGACCCCCGCGACCGGTACACGCGGTTCCACCAAACGTCCGGCACGACCACCGGCTCGCCCCTCTGCTGGCTCGACACGCCGGAGAGCTGGTCGGCCGTGCTCGACTGCTGGGCAACGGTCTTCCGCGACCTCGCCCTCACCCGGTCGGACGTGTTGTTCTTCCCGTTCTCGTTCGGGCCGTTCCTGGGCTTCTGGAGCGGGTTCGAGGGGGCGGCGCGGGCCGGGTTCCGCGTCCTGTCCGGCGGCGGAATGACCAGCACCGCCCGGCTGCGGTTCCTGACCCAGCACGCGGCCACGGTCGTCTTCGCCACCCCGACCTACGCCTACCACTTGACGGAAGTGGCGGAGCGGGAAGGCATCCGACTTGCGGACTCGGCCGTGCGATTGTTGATCCTCGCCGGCGAACCGGGCGGGAACATCCCGGCCACGCGGCAGCGGATCGAGGCGGGGTGGGGAGCGAAGGTCATCGACCACTACGGCCTCACGGAGGTCGGCCCGGTCGCGCTGGAGTTACCCGACGAGCCGGGTGGCATGAACGTGTTGGACGAGGCGTGCTATGCGGAGGTCATCGACCCCGCGACCGGCGGCCCGACCCCGCCCGGCGAGGTCGGCGAGCTGGTGCTGACGAACCTGACGCGGATCGCCTGCCCGGTCATCCGCTACCGCACCGGCGACCTGGTGCGGGCGGCGGCCGGAGTTCGTACAACGACTCGGCTGGAGGGCGGCATCCTCGGCCGGGCGGACGAGATGTTCCACGTCCGCGGGAACAACGTCTACCCGGCGGCGATCGAGGCCATCGTCCGGCGGTTCCCGGAGGTCGCGGAGTACCGGCTGACGATCGACACCACCGGCCCGCTGACCGACCTGTGGCTGGAACTGGAACCGGCCGCGGCGGACTCGCCGGACGTGGCCGCCTCAGTCCGCCGGGCGATCCAGGACGAACTGTTGTTCCGCGCCCAGGTGACGACGCTTCCGCCCGGAAGCCTGCCCCGGTTCGAGATGAAGGCGAAGCGGTTGGTCGTGAAACGTTGACCCCACCTGCCCGCACCCCGTCACGAGGAGACTCACGAATGTCGGCCGGACCCCGATCCCCCCTCCCCCGCGTCGCGGCACTGGCGGCCCTCTTGGTCGCGGCCGCGACGACCCCCGCGGCCGATTGGATTCACTGGCGCGGCCCGGACCAGACCGGGTTCTCGCCGGAGAAGGGCATCCCCGGCAGCTTCGGCGTCAACCAGGTCGGCAAGAACGGCCTGATCTGGCGGTCGAACGTCGGCGGGCGGTCGGCCCCGCTCGTCATGAACGGCCACCTCTACCTCATCACCGCGTCCGGCAGCGGGCTGACGGAAGGCGAGCGGGTCGTTTGCCTGAAGGAGGCCACCGGCGAGCAGGTCTGGGAGAAGAAGTTCAACGTCTTCCACACGGACATCGTGTCGAGCCGCCTCGGGTGGACGAGCCTGACGGCCGACCCGGAGGCCGGCCTCGTCTACTGCCACGGCACGCAGGGGCACGTCTTCGCGTTCGACGCCAAGACCGGCGACGTGAAGTGGCAGCGGAACCTGACCGAAGAGTTCGGCCGCATCACCGGGTACGGCGGGCGGATCTCGTCGCCGATCTTCGACAGCGGGCTGGTCATCGTCGGGTTCGTGAACTCGTCGTGGGGCAACCACGCCCGCGGCGGCAACCGGTATCTCGCCCTCGACGGCAAGACTGGTGAGGTCGTCTGGTGGCAGGAGGTGTCGAACCCGCAGCGGATGATGAAGGGGACGTATTACTCGAACGCCGTCGTGGAAGTCATCAACGGCCAGCGGTTGCTCATCACCGGCGGGGCGGACGGCGCGGTCCACGCGCTCAAGGTCCGCAACGGCGAACACGTCTGGTCCTACGCCTTCGGGGCCGGCGTGGTGAACCCGTCGCCGGTCGTCAGCGGCAACCACGTCTTCATCTCGCACGGTGAAGAGAACCTCGGCGGCGGGCCGATCGGCAAGGTCATCTGCGTGGACGCCGCGCAGGTGAACCCGAGCACGAAGCAGCCGAAGCTGGTGTGGGAGACGAAGCGGATCAAGCTCGCGACCGGCGGCAGCCGGCAGGGCGTGCGGTTCGGCCTCGCGTCGCCGGCCATCGCGGACGGCATCCTCTACTTGCCGGACGACGCCGGCGAGTTGTACGCTTTCGACGCGAAGACCGGCGACGGCCTCTGGACGTACAAGTTCGGCACGGTCTCCCGCGGCGCGCCGCTCGTCGTGGACGGCAAGCTGTTTATCTTCGACGTGAACGCGAAGCTGGCCGTGCTGGAACTGAAGGGCAAAAAGCCGCCCGTCGAGCTGAACGTCATCCCGTTCCGGGTGGCGGCCGGGTCCGGGTTCGTCGAGACGCACGGCACGCCGATCGCCGTGAACGGCCGGCTGTACTTCTCCACCCGCGACTTCACGTACTGCATCGGCGAGGCCGGAGCGAGGCCGGCGGAGGCCAAGAGCGCCGCGGCCGCGACCGCGGAGACGCCGTTTAACGAGGCCGCGGCCCCGGCGTCGATCCGCATCTTCCCGGCCGAAGTCGCGGTCGCGCCGGGCAAGGAACTCGCCCTGAAGGTGGTGTTCATGGACGCGAACGGCCGCGAGGTGAAGGCACCGGCCGACGCGAAGGTCGAGTGGACGCTGGCCGTGCCGCCGGTCCCGATGGGCCAGCCGACGCCGCCGGCGCTGAAGGCCGAACTGAAGCCGGGCGGCGCGACGGCGGCCGTCGTGATCGACAAGACGCCGAGCCAGCAGGGGTACGTCGCGGCGAAGGTCGGGAAGTTGACCGCCCCGCTCGCCCGCGTCCGGGTCGTGCCTCAGCTTCCCTACGCGAACGACTTCGAGAAGGTCCCCGTGAACGTCGCCCCCGGCGGGTGGGTGAACGCGAACGCGAAATACTTCGTGAAGGAGATCGACGACGGCGGGAAGAAGAACAAGGTGCTCGCGAAGGTGAACACCGACAGCCGCCCGCCGTTCGCGCGGGCCAACGGGTACATCACCGGCCCGGCCGCCGCCGATTACACCATCGAGTGCGACCTGCAAGGCACCGAGGTCCGCGGGCAGCTGCCGGACATGGGCGTGATCAACAGCCGCTACCTACTCGTCCTCGAAGGAAAGCCCGACCCCGGATTCAACAACAAGCGGACGCTCAGCATCGTGTCGTGGGAGGCCCGACTGCGGGTGAACAAGGCCATCGAGTTCGACTGGAAGCCGGGCGTCTGGTACGCCGCGAAGTTCACCGTCACACCCGGCGGAAAAGGCGGCAGCATCAAGGGCAAGGTCTGGGAGAAGGGCAAGCCCGAGCCGGAGAAGTGGACCATCGAATTCGACGACCCGCTGCCGAACACGGAAGGCGCGGCCGCGTTGTACGGGTACGTCACGAACATGCAGGCGAAGGACGACGGGACGACGGCCCCCGGCTCGGACATTTACTACGACAACCTCAAAGTCACCCCGAACGCCAAGAAGTAACCCGACCCCGAACCACACGAGACGAACACATGAAGGCGATACGAACGCTGGCGGCGGCCCTCCTCTCGCTCGGCGCGGTAGCGGGGGTCGGGTACGTCGCGATGAAGGGCATTCCCCCGAAGGCCGACGCGAAACCGGCCGAGGTGGCGAAGGCCGATTTGAAAAAGGACGACACGGCGAAGGTTGACGCGAAGGTCCCCGTCTCGACGCCGGCCCCGGGCCCGATGAAGCCGGAGGCGAAGGCCGAGCCGACGCCGGACGCGAAGCCGAAGAAGTTAGACGACGCCAAGCCGACGCCGGCCGACGCGAAGGCCGTGAAGGCCGACGTGGCGGTCAAGGCCGGCGGCAGCGAGGTCACGATGTTCGGCGGCACGCCGGACCGGAACTTCGTCAACCTCGTGGACAAGAACGTCGTCGAGAAGCCGGAACAGGGCGGGCCGGAGCAACTCTGGACGGCGGAACTCGGGTCGCGGGCCTACGGCGGGCCGATCATCGCCGGCGGCAAGGTGTTCGTCGGCACGAACAACGAGAAGCCGCGGAACAAGCGGGACGTGCGGAAGAACGCCGACGGCGAGGAGGAGCCGATCGACAAGGGCAACCTCATGTGCTTCGACCAGAAGACCGGCGAGTTCCTCTGGCAGGCCGTCCACGACAAGCTCCCGTCCGGCCAGGTCAACGACTGGCCGAAGGAGGGCATCTGCTCCACCCCGCTCGTCGAGGGGAATCGCGTCTACTACGTCAGCAACCGCTGCACACTCGTCTGCGCCGACGTGAACGGCCTCGCGGACGGCAACCAGGGCGTCACGACCGAGAAGTACAAGGACAAGACGGACGCGGACATCATCTGGGAGTACGACATGATCGGGGAGCAGAACGTCTTCCCGCACAACATGGCGGCGTGCAGCCCGCTCGTCGTCGGCGACTACGTCTACGTCGTCACGGCCAACGGCGTGGACGAGAACCACATCAACATCCCGACGCCGCAGGCCCCGAGTTTCGTCTGCGTCGAGAAGCAGACCGGCAAGTTGAAGTGGAAGAGCAACGTCCCCGGCAAGGACATCATGCACGGGCAGTGGTCGAACGCCGTGTACGGGGAGATCGGCGGCGTCAAGCAGGTGATCTTCCCCGGCGGCGACGGCTACCTGTACAGCTTCGACCCGGCCAGCGGCGAGATCATCTGGAAGTTCGACGCCAACCCGAAGAGCGCCGTCTACGACCTCGGCGGCACCGGGACGCGGAACGACTTCGTCGGCACGCCGGTCGTCCACGACGGCAAGGTGTTCATCGGCCTCGGCCAGGACCCGGAGCACTTCACCGGCATCTCGCACTTCTGGTGCATCGACCCGGCCGGGAAGAAGGGGGACATCTCGCCGGAGGTCGTGGACAAGGTCGAGAAGACGGCCGACGGCAAGGAGGTCATGACCGGCAAGCCGAACCCGAACTCCGCCGTCGTGTGGCACTTCGGCGGGCCGGAGAAGCGGAAGGTCGCGTCCCGCGACTTCGTCTTCGGCCGGACGATGAGCACGGCCGCGATCGTGGACGGCGTCGTGTACATCTCGGAGCTGCAGGGCCAGCTGCACTGCCTGGACGCGAAGACCGGCAAGCAGTTCTGGCAGTACGACACGAAGGGCGCGATCTGGGGGTCGCCGTACTACGTGGACGGCAAGGTCTACCTCGCGACGGAAGGCGGCGAAATCTTCGTGTTCAAGCACGCGAAGACGCCGAAGACGATCAACGAGCTGACGATCGAGGCGGCCGACGACAAGGACCTGCGGACGAAGACGCAGGAGATGCGGAAGGAGATCGAGAAAGAGTTCTTACTCGCGAAGGTCGAGTTCGACGCGGCCGTCCGCAGCACCCCGGTCGTGGCCGACGGCGTGCTGTACGTGATGACCGAGAAGTCGGTGTCCGCCTTCAAAAAGAAGTAACCGTGAACCGCCCGCGAATCCCGGCGATTCGCGGGCGGATTCCGTTAGACTTCGGCCGCGGCTGCGGACCTATCAATAGCAAGACATCCTCCCACAAGGGCACACCCGTGTTACCCGATACGCCTGGCAAGCCGACGCCCGTGACCGGCGGGTCGCTCGACGAAAAGATCGCGAACGCCAAGAAGCAGCTCGACGCGCACTTCGTCGAGACGGTGAAGTGGCACTTCAACCCGGAGACCGGCACGCCGTTCTGGTTGGAGAAGGCGAAGTCCTTCGACTTCAACCCGCTGACCGACGTGAAGTCGTTCGACGACATTAAGCGGTTCCCGATTTTCGAGGACGAGTGGCTCCGCGGCGGCCCGGTCCGGAAGTGGGTGCCGAAGGCGTTCGCGAACCGCGGCGTCTACGTGTTCGAGACCGGCGGCACGACCGGGCTGCCGAAGTCGCGGATCGTCATCGACGACTTCAAGATCGACTACGAGATGATGTCCGACACGCTGCCGGACAAGGCTTTCCCGCGGGGGAGCAACTGGCTGATGCTCGGCCCGTCCGGCCCGCGGCGGCTGCGGCTGGCGATCGAGCACCTGGCCCAGTACCGCGGCGGCATCTGCTTCGCCGTGGACCTCGACCCGCGGTGGGTCGTGAAGTGCATCAAGGACCGGAAGATTTCCGAGGCGAATGCGTACAAGGAGCACTGCATCGACCAGGCGCTGACGGTCCTCGCCGGCGGCCACGAGATCAAGTGCATGTTCACGACGCCGAAGCTTCTCGCCGCGCTCGACGAGGCGCTACGGGCCGGCAAGCTGGAGGACAAGTACCGGTCACTCGGCAAGCCGGTCCCGGCCGGCGGGCTGCGGTCGATCAAGAGCACCGGCATCGTCGGCATCTTCTCCGGCGGCACGGAGTTCACCCCGCAGTTCACCCGCGAAGCCTACGAGGAGATGCTGGACAACGGCGACGTGTACATGACGCCGACCTACGGCAACACGCTCATGGGGCTGGCGTGCTCGAAGCCGATCGGCCCGGACGACGGGTTCAAGATCACGTACTACGCCCCGCAGCCGCGGGCCGTCATCCAGGTGGTGAACCCGAAGAACTACGACGAGATCGTCCCCTACGGCGGGACCGGCCGGGTGCTGCTGACGACGCTGACGAAGGAGTTCTTCGTGCCGCGGTTCCCGGAGCGGGACGAGGGGGAGCGGGAGAAGCCGTTCGAGAAGTACCCGTGGGACGGCGTCAGCGGCGTGCGGCCGTTCTCGGAGATCGCCGGGTCCACGGTCGTCGGCGTGTACTAAAGGTGGCCCGATGCCGTCGCCGTTCCCCGGAATGGACCCGTACCTGGAAGACCCGGCCTTCTGGTCGGGCTTTCACACGCGATTCATCGTCGCGATTGGCGCGGCGCTGACCAGTTACTTACCGGACGGCTACTACGCGGACGTGGAACAGCACGTCTGGGTCGAGGAGGAGGACGCGGACGACCGGCAACCGTTCGGGTATCCGGACGCATACGTCGCGGAAACCGGCGTTACGGCTGTCGCAGCCAAGCCGAGCCGGGTGACGAAGCCGACGAACGAAGTCATGATGGCGAAGCTAGCCAAGAAGAAGGCACACAAGTTTTTGAAAGTCGTCGATCAACCGGGCAACCGACTCGTGTCGGTTATCGAAGTCCTCAGCCCATCCAACAAGAAGCCCGGTGAGGACCGCGACAGTTACTTGTTTAAGCGGGACGAGTACCTCGCCACCGGAACGAACCTTGTCGAAATCGACCTCCTGCTGGACGGCGAGCGCGTGCCCGTCGGTCGGCCGCGGCCGCAGGCGGACTACTACGCCCTCGTCAGCCGGGCCAACCGATACCCGCGGGCCTCGTTGTGGGCCTTCACCGTCCGCGACCCCATGCCGGTACTCCCGATTCCGTTGAAGCCGAAGCACGGAGAGATCGCCCTCGACCTCCGCGCCTGCCTCAACCGGGCCTACGCCGATGCCGGGTACGAGAATCGCATCGACTACGCTTCGCCCCCGTCCGTCGGCCTGCGTAAGCCCGACGCGGACTGGGCGGTAGAATTACTGAGTAAGCACTCGAAGAAGAAACCCAGGACCCCCCGACGATGATCCGCATCCCCGCGCTCCGGTTCGGCAAGCCGTACACCAGCCTCGATAAGGCCACCCTCGTCCACCACGTCACCGGCGAGCCGGTCGCCGAGGTCAGCCAGGTCACCGGCAGCCAGATTTCCCGCGACATCGGGACGTGCGAGCGCGCCCGCAAGGACCTCGCCGCGATTCCCATCCGCGACATCCTCGCGATGTACAAGAAGGCCGCGGACTACTTCCTCAACGGCACGCTGCCGTGCGGCGACGCGGAGCTGACGTTCGCCGACTACGTGCGGAACCTGTCCGCCACGACCGGCTCGCCGATGGTCTTCTGCGACCGGAACGCTCGCAAGGTCCACTACGTCCTCAGTAACATCGAGGAAGTCATCGGCGGCCTCACCCGCGGGTTGGACCTGGAGGCGCTCGACAAGGGGTACACGCGGAAGAACGGCCGGATGCAGGCGTTCTTCCCGGCGACCGACGTGTTCGGGGCCGTGCTGCCGTCGAACTCGCCGGGCGTCCACTCGCTGTGGGTGCCGACGCTCGCGTTCAAGATCCCGCTGTTGCTCAAGCCCGGCCGCGAGGAGCCGTGGACGCCGTACCGCGTCCTCCAGGCGTTCCTCAAGGCCGGCATCCCGGCCCACGTCCTGGGCTTCCTACCGGCCGACCACGCCGGGGCCGGGGACATCCTCCGGCTGTGCGGCCGGTCGATGGCGTTCGGCGACGACCGGACGATGGCCCCGTACAAGAACGACCACCGCGTCGAGATCCACGGGACCGGGTACAGCAAGATCATCTTCGGCGAGGACGAGGCCGACAACTACGAGAAGTACCTCGACATGCTCGTGGAGGCCATCGCGGCGAACGGCGGCCGGGCGTGCGTGAACGCCTCGGCCGTGTGGACGCCGAAGAACGCGGACAAGATCGCCGACGCGCTGGCGAAGAAGCTGGCCGGCGTGAAGCCGCGGCCGTGGGACGACCCGGCGTGCGAGATCAGCGCGTTCGCCAAGCCGGAGGTCGGCGAGGCGATCAACAACCTGATCGACGAGTCGCTGAAGACGCCCGGCGCGACCGACGTGACCGAGAAATTCCGCGGCACGCCGCGGCTGGTGAAGGACGGCCGGCTCGCGTACCTGTTGCCCACCATCGTCCGGTGCGAGACGCCGGAGCACCCGCTGGCGAACAAGGAGTTTTTGTTCCCCTACGCGAGCGTGATAGAATGCCCGCAGGCCGACGTGCTGAAGCGCATCGGCTACACCCTCGCGGCGACCGTCCTCACCAACGACGCCGGGTTCGTCGGCGAGGCGATGGCGTGCGGGAACATCGACCGCCTCAACATCGGGCCGTTGCCGACCAATCGGCTGACCTGGGACCAGCCGCATGAAGGCAACCTCTTCACCCACCTCTACAAACAACGCGCCCTCCAGATCGCCGATGGCCACACCGCAGGCGTTTGACGTTCAGCCGCTCGGCCGGGTCGTGTTCGAGGCCGGCGGGCTGAACCGGCTCGGCGAACTCACGCGGTCGCTGCCGGGGTCGCGGGTGCTGCTCGTCACCGATCCGGGGCTGGAGAAGGCCGGCCACCCGCACCGGGCAGAGGCGTCGCTCCGCGCGGCCGGGTTTCACGTCACCGTCTTCGACCGCGTCAAGGAGAACCCGACCGAGGTAGAGGTAGCCGACGGCGTCGCGACGGCGCTGGCGGCCGGCGCTGACCTGATCGTCGCCGTCGGCGGCGGGTCGAGCATGGACTGCGCGAAGGGGATCAACTTCATCTACACGAACGGCGGCCGGATGGCCGACTACAAGGGGCACGACAAGGCGACGAAGCCGATGCTCCCGAGCGTCGGCGTGCCGACGACGGCCGGGACCGGCAGCGAGGCCCAGAGCTACGCCCTCATCACCGACGCCTCGTCGCACATGAAGATGGCCTGCGGCGACAAGAAGGCCGCGTTCCGCGTCTCGATCCTCGACCCGGAGGTGACGCTCTCGCAGCCGCGGACGGTCACCGCCGTCACCGGCATCGACGCCGTCGCGCACGCCGTCGAGTCGTTCGTCTGCACGAAGGCAAACCCGATGTCCCGCACGTATTCGTTCGCCGCCTGGAAGCACCTCGAATCGAGCTTCGAGACGGTCCTCCGCGAACCCGACAACTTGCCCGCCCGCGCCGCGATGCAGCTCGGCTCGCACTTCGCGGGCATGGCCATCGAGGCGGCGATGCTCGGCGTCTGCCACAGCTGCGCGAACCCGCTGACGGCCCACTACGGCATCACCCACGGCGTCGCCATCGGCCTCATGCTGCCGCACGTGGTCCGGTTCAACGCCCCGGCCGCGCACCCCCTCTACGCCCAACTCGTCGGCGAGGCGAAGCTCGACAACCACGAGCCGCCGGCGGAGATTCTCGCGAAGCGGATTACGGCCCTCGTCAAGGCCGCCGGGCTGCCGACCTCGCTGAAAGAGGCGAACGTGAACGACGGTATCCTCCCTTTGCTGGCGCACGAGGCGAACCAGCAGTGGACGGCCCGGTTCAACCCGCGGACCGTCGGCGAGCCGGAAATCCTGGAAATCTACCGTGCCGCGTGGTGACCCGATGACCCGCTTCCTCCTTTCGCTCGCGCTCCTTTCAATCCCCTTCATCCCCCTCACGGCCGACGACTGGCCCGTCTTCCGCGGCACGCCGGAAGGCGTCGGGGTGGCGAACGCGAAGCTGCCGGACCAACTCCAGGAGCGGTGGACGTTCAAGACCGGCAACGCCATCGAGGGTGCGGTCGCCATCGTGAACGGCGTCGTCTACGTCGGCTCGGCGGACAAGCACGTCTACGCCATCGACCTGAAGACCGGCCAACAAAAGTGGAAGGCCCCGCTCGGGTCCACCGTGTCCGCGTCGCCGGCCGTCCGCAAGGACCGGGTGTACGTCGGCACGACCGACGGCAAGCTCGTCTGCCTGACGGCCGCGGACGGCAAGCCGGTCTGGGAGTTCGCCGTCGAGGGGGCGATCAAGTCCGGCGTCAACTTCCACGGCGAGAACGTGCTGCTCGGCTCCCGCGACATCCCGCTCTACTGCGTCGGGCCGGACGGCAAGAAGGTGTGGGAGTTCCCGATCGACGGCGGGTCGAACGGCACGCCCACGGTCGTCGGCGACCGGACGTTCGTGGCCGGGTGCGACAGCATCTTTCACGTCCTCGACGCCAAGACCGGCAAGGAACTCGGCCAAGTGAACCTCGACGACCAGGCGGCCGCGACGCCATCCGTGGTCGGCGACTTCGCGTACTTCGGAACGATGGGCAAGTCGCAGGTGGTGGCCATCGACCTGAAGAACATGAAGAAGGTCTGGACGTTCGAGGCCCCGCGGCGGCAGCAGCCGTTTTACGCCTCGGCCGCGACGACGGAGAAGCTCGTCGTCATCGGCAGCCAGGATAAGAAGGTGTACGCCATCGACCGGCAGCTCGGCACGGGGCGGTGGGACTTCACGACCGACGGGCAGGTGGACGGGTCGCCGGTCGTCGTCGGCGAACGGGTGTACGTCGGCTGCCTGTCGAACGACGGCAACTTCTACGTCCTGGACCTGAAGACCGGCAAGAAGGTGCAAGAGATCAACCTCGACAGCGCCGTGACCGGCTCCCCGGCCGTCGGCCCCGACTGCGTGCTCGTCGGGACCGACAAAGGGACGCTCTACTGCTTCGGGTCAAAGTAGTAGGCACACTCCGTGTGCCGTTTGCTGTGGGTCGCAGCGACTCCGTGAAGGCGCTCGCGGCAGGAAGGAAACGGCACACGGAGTGTGCCTACTATGGCCGCCCTTCGATTCGATCATTTCCTCCTTGTTTGACGGCCGGCGCGGTCAGCTTCAACCCGACGATGCCGAAAACGATTAACCCGACGCAAATCAACCGGGCCGCGCTCGCGGACTCGCCGAACAGCGTGATGCCGAGCAGTACCGTGCCGACCGCGCCAATGCCGGTCCACACGGCGTAGGCCGTGCCGATGGGCAGCGTGCGGAGCGAGACGCCGAGCAGGAACAGGCTCACGACCATCGCGGCGACCGTGCCGACGCTCGGCCAGAGCCGGGTGAACCCGTGGCTGTACTTCAGCCCCACCGCCCAACCGATCTCGAACAGCCCTGCGAAGAGGAGGTAGACCCAGCCCATAACGCACCTCGCGTTGGTGCGGGGTCGTCCCCACGAAAAAGGGAAACCCGCGGCAGGTCGTCCGGCCGCGGGAGGCGGTTGAAGATACCGACTCGCTGTTGAAGCCTTACAGTTCGTTCAGCATCTCCTTCGCGTCGCCGAACGCGCCGGGGCGGACGTTCATCTTGTCCATCATCGACAGGTACAGCCGACACATCTGGCGGTTCGGCTTGTCGCGGTAATTCAGCACCTTGCCGCCGGCGACCCGCCCGCCGCCGCGGCCGACCATCACGACCGGCAGTTGGCTGTTGTCGTGGCTGCCGGTCATCATGCTCGACAGGAACAGCAGCATCGAGTTGTCGAGCACCGTCCGCTCGCCTTCCTGAATGGCGTCGAGCTTCTTCGCGACGTAGGCGAGCTGCTCGACGAAGAACTGGTTGACTTTCAGCCAGTCGGCCGTGTCCGAGTGGGACAGAAGGTGGTGGATCATGTAATCGACGCCGAGGTGCGGGAACCGCAGCGACGAGTGGTCGTTGTTCAGTTTCAGCGTGCAAACCCGCGTCGTGTCGGTCTGGAAGCCGAGGACGAGGATGTCGCACATCAGCCGCATGTGGTCGGCGACGTTCTGCGGCAGCCCGTCCTTCGGCCGTGGCATGTTCGGCTTGGTGAGTGTCGGCCGCCAGCCCTGCAACTCGCCCTTCTTCCCGGCCGTGTCGATCCGCTGCTCCACGTCGCGGACCGAGTCGAGGTACTCGTCGAGCTTCCGCTGGTCGCCGCTGCTGATGTCCTTGCGGAAGTCCTTCGCGTCGGCGAGGACGGCGTCGAGGACGCTCTTGTCCCCCTTCTGCGCGCCGTCCTTGAACAGCCGGTCGAACGCGAGGGCCGGGTAGAGTTCGAGCGGCGTCGGCGTCGTCGGCGAGGTCCACGAGACGTGCGAGCTGTACAGCATCGAGTAGTTCTTGTGGACCGACGGGTTCGCCGCCTCGCACGCCAGCACGAGACTCGGAACCTTCGTCGTGCGGCCGTAGGTCTGCGCGACGAGTTGGTCGAAACTCGTGCCGGAGCGGATGTCGCCGCCGGAGGCGAGCGGCGCGCCGGACAGCAGGTTGCCGGTCTGCGAGCTGTGGATGTTCCCCTTCAGGGCCTCGGCGTTGTAGAGGCCGCCGATGAACGTCGTCTTCTCGCGGAGGTCGGCGAGCGGCTTCAGGACTTGGCCGAACTCCAGCGTGTTGCCCTCGCCGCGGGCCCACCACTCCTTGCCGTGGAACCCGTTCCCGGCGAAGAACACGGCGACGCGGACCGGGGCGTCGCTCGCCTTCGCCTTCGGCTCGTCGCCCCAGACGCGGACGGATTCGAGCCACGGCAGGGCCATCGTGACGCCGACGCCGCGGAGCATCGCCCGGCGGGAGAGAACGTGGGTGGACATGATTGCCTCGGTTGAAGGTTAGTCTTCGGTCGTGTTTTGGCTGCCGCGAATCTCGCGGAACTGCTTGCTTCGGACGATCGCTTCCAGCGCCACGCCGACGCGGTAGCCGTTCGCCTTGAGCCGCTCCTGCATCTCGTCGAGCAGCGGCTCGTCCGACAACTGCACGCCGCGGCCGAGGGCGTAGCCGAGCAGCTTCTTGCAGAACTGCCGGACGAATGCGTCCTTCCGCGTGGTGAGGAGGTAGGTCCGTAGGCCGTCGATGCCGTCGAACTTCGCGCCGTCCATCGTCGTCACGTTCGTGTCGATCGGCCGGTCGCCGAGGTCCTTCTCCCGCCGCCGGCCGATGGCGTCGTACCGCTCCAGGGCGAACCCGTAGGCGTCGATCCGCTTGTGGCAGACGGCACACTTCGGGTCCGTCGTGTGTTTCTCGACCAACTGCCGGACGGTCAGCCCGGCCGTCGCGGATTCGTCGTCCGGCAACTGCGGTACGTCCTTCGGCGGCCGCGGTAACTTCTCGCCGAGCAGCACCTCGGACACCCAGTTGCCGCGCAAGATCGGACTTGTCCGCGACGCGCCGGACTGCGTCGTGAGCGTCGTCGCGAGGCCGAGGATGCCGCCGCGGCCGTGCTTCTTCGCTTCGTCGATCCGCCGCCACTCCGGGCCGGTTACGCCGGGGATGCCGTAATGCTTGGCAAGCGACTCATTCACGAACGTGTGGTCGGCATCCAGCAAATCGAGGACCGACCGGTCGTTCTGGAAGAAGTCGGTGAAGAAGCGGACCGTCTCCTCGTACATGTCGCCGCGGAGGGCCGTGAACGTCGGGAAATGACGCTCGCTCTTTTCGTTCAGTTGGTCGAAGTTATTGACGTGCAGCCACTGGCACGCGAACTCGGTCGCCAGCCGCCGGGTGCGGCCGTCGGCGAGCATCCGCTTGATCTGCCGCACCGACTCGCCCGCGTCGGTCGGCTTCGCGGCCCACAGGTCGGGGTCGGGGGCGGACGACCAGAGGAAGTAGCTGAGGCGGGTAGCGAGTTCCGCGTCCGTCACCGCCACGGCGTCCTTCGCCGGTCCCGGCTTCTCGATACGGTAGAGGAACGCGGGCGAAACAAGGACGCGGGCGAGCGTCAGCCGGATCGCCTCGTCGTGCGGCAACTCCGCGCGGAGCTTGCGGTACAAGCCCGTGAGTTCCTCCCCCTCCTTCGCTGTCAGCGGCCGACGGTATGCGCGGCCGGCGAAGTCGAGGACGGCGTTGAGATGTTTCGGCTCGGCGTCCACGAGTTGCTTGCGGAACGTGGCCGCGCGGTCGTGGATCGGCTTCCGCAGCGGCTCGAACAGCTTCGGGTTGCTGTCCTGGGTGGCGAACTCCATGAGTTGCTGGAAGGCGTCCACGCTGGTCAGCGCGTCCTGGCTGACGAAGTGCAGTTCCTCCCAGAGCCGGTCGAGCCGCACCCGCTCGGCGTCCGTCAGCATTAACTTGGCGAGGCGGTCGTCCTCGCGGTAGTAGAGGGTCAACGTGACCACTTCATCGACCGGCACGATCTTCGTGTAGCAGGCCGCGGGCGGGAAAAAGTCGCGGAACTGGTCGAACTGAGCCGCGAGACGCTTACGGGCGGGACCGCTCTCGGCGACGAGGACCGGCAGGCCCGGCTCCAGCGAAGTCGTGGATGGCTTGGCGGCCGACGCCCGGAGTTGCACGCTCGCGGCGTCGCCAACGGGAACGCCGGCGGTGACGAGTTCGTACCCGGCGGCGAGGTCGGCGGGCAGCCGCACTTCAACAACACTTGGGGCCTTCACGCACAGGCTGTTCGCGTCCACTGCGCCGCCGGCCGGGTGCTTGCCGAACAGGGCCGGGTCGATGCCCCACTCGTTCGTCTCGGTGAGTTTCACGTCCGCGGCCGGCGAGAGATTGCCGAACAACGGCCCGGAGAGGGAGCGGAGTTGACGGCATAACACGCCGTCTGGCGTGTCGCCGTTCGCAGGGGCGAGCCCGAGCAGCATTTTTTGAAACGATTCCGCGAGTTTCACCTTCTCGCCGGGCTGGTCAGCGTTCACCCAACGGTCGAGGATCGAATCCGTCGGGACGACGAACCCGGCGTCGCCGGCCGCGGCCACCGGCTCGGTGTAGAAGTGCCACGCGGCCTTGTTGCCGTGCGCGTCGGCGTGCGGGTTGCCCGCGAGGATGTCGCCGGACACGTCCTTCGCCAGGTCCCACGTCTTGTCGCCGGCCGTTAGCGTGAGGTTCACGCCGGTCAGGTCGCAGGCGTGGTTGCCGTCCCGCGGGCCGATCAGCAGCGCGATCAGGTCGTTCGGCCGCACCAGGACCTTCTCGACGGCCGGAATCTTCTGCTCGCGGCCGCCCTGCGCGGTCCCCGCGGCGAGCCGCCGGCGGGTCGCGCCGCGGCGGTGTTCGAGCACCCAGGTCACGCCGTTACCGCACTCAGGATGCGCGTGAGCCACTTTCACTTCGACCCTCATCGTCGCGGTCGTCGCGCTCTGCCAGCCGACGGCGGTTTGCAGTTCCGGGGCCGGGTGGACCACGACCGAGTGCGGGTTCGCGTTGCCGGGGATGCGCACGTGTGTGTCCGAAGAGTTCGCGAGAATCATCGGCGTCTCCGGGCTGCCCCAGCCGTTGATGAACGCGTACCCGCCGACGCGAGGCAGCTTCGTCTTGAAGTGGCTCTGAATCGCCACCGACCCGCCGTCGCCGACGCCGAGGTAGGCCAGCCACGCGCGCAGGACGCCTTCGTCCAGGTCGTGCTTCTTCGCAAGCGTCGCCGGATCGACACTGGCCTTCGCCACCGCGACTTCGCCGGCGGCGCGGAGATAATCTGCGGTTTTCTCCAACGCCTTCGTGCGGCGGGCGGTGCGGTCTTGCACGACGGCGCGCACGTCCTTCAGCAGGATCGTCGGCTTGTTCGCGGCGAGCAGCTTCGGCTGCTGCCACGTCACGAAGTCCGGGTCGTTGCCGTCGCCGGCGTCGGACGCCGCGAGGTAGAAGCGGACCTCGTCGCCGGTCGCGGGCGGGAGCTTGAACCGAACGTCCTGCCGCGGGACGAGCGGGTTCACCGGTTCGAGCCACGCCTTCGGGCCGTCCAGCTTTCCGATGTGTCCGACGCTGTTGAACTTCCACAGCGCCGCCTGCCACCGCTCGATGTCGGCCATGATAGCGGCCGTGTCGTCCGGCGTCGCGGTGGCCCACCGCTTCCGCAAGTCCGTCAGCAAAAGCGACGGCTCCGCGGTCGTGAACGTGTCCCACACGGCCGCGAGGTACTTCGCGCTCAAGCCGTGGTCCTTCGCCGCCTGGTCGAGCGACTTCCGGTTCGCCCGGATCGCGTCGCGCTCGACGATCGTGGCGCGGACGTACTTCTCGACCGGCAGCCGGCCGCCCTCCTTGCCGTCCCATACCAGCCCTTGCAGGCTGACCTTCGACCCGACGCCGGCGTCGGTGTACCGGTTGTAGGTCGCGCGGATGTCCGCCAGGATTTCGTTCGTCCAGTCGCGGCGGGTGGCACTCGGTGAAAACCGCAGGCCGTCCGGCAGCAGGACCGCATGGGCGGCGACCCCCTTCGCGGCATCGAGATACTTCGTGAGCAGCGTCGGCGACATGACGAGGGCATTGCCGGTGTTCGTGAACCCCTCCCCGGCCGCCCCGTCTACCGGGAACTCCTTCGCCGGCGTCAGCGCCGGCACGCCGGTCAGGTCGCGGAGCGTGTACGTGTACTCGGCGTTGCTCAGCCGCCGCAGCACGACGCGGCCGGGGTCGCCGGCGTGCGCGCGGGCCTCGTCCTTGAGGAACGCCTTCACCCACGTCTTGAGTTTCGTCCGCTCGTCGTCGGTGGGCTGCTTCGCTTCCGGCGGCGGCATCTGGCCGGAGTCGAGCATCTCGGCCACCTTCTGCCACACCTTCGTGCCCTTCCGCACGTCGGCGAGCGTCGCGAACGTCTGCAGATTCACGTCCGCCTCCTGCCGCTTGTCCGAGTGGCAGTTCTGGCAGTACCGGGTGACGAGCGGGCGGACGGTCTTGGCGTAGTCGTCGGCGGGGTCGGCCGCGGTCGTGGCGGGGCGCGGGCCAGACGAGAGATAGCCGACGGCGAGGGCCAACAACCCGGCCGGGAGAACGAAGCGGTTCAAGGGGGCACGCTCCGGGGAGAACGAGCGAACACGGCGGGTGGGATTCGAGACCGTGGGGTTATCGTACACGGAAAATATCGCACGGGAAAATGGAACCCGGACGCGAAGATTGATCTTTTACCGAACGGGCCGTTTGCGTAAACTTCGCCACTGGACGACCCACCCCGCGTGGACGGATACGCGATGACGACCACCCCCTCGGCCAACGACCTGACCCGGCAACAACTCGAAGAGTTGGACGCCCTCCTCCAGCGGATGCTCGCCTTGCCGACGCCGACGACGGAGCCGAAGCCCGTTGCGATGCCGGCCGAGCTACCGCTGCCGCCGGTCGGCGAGTCGTGGCGGGTGGACCGGCCGACGCCGGCGGCCCCCAAACAACCTTACGTCGCGGCCCCGTTGACCGTGCCGAGCTTCGCGTCGCCGGAGGAAGCGGCGGCGGACGAGGTCGATCTCACGGCGATGCCGGAGCCGATCGACGTCACCCGCCACGAGGCCCCGGTCACGAGCAAGTACCTGCTGCCGCCGGACCCGCCGGAGCCGGCCGAGCCGACGCCGCCGACGGTGTCGAACGACGCGATGTTCGCGACGCCAACGGTCCCGGTCACGCCGTCGCTGCCGTACTGCCCGCCGGCGGAAGTGCCGCTCGTCGCGGCGGTCGAGATGCCGCAGTTCGGCCGGATCAAACTGGATGAGATCAACGTCAACCCGCTGCCGATGCCGTCGAACGACCCGGAGCCGACGACGACGGTGGAACCGCCGGCGGAGGCCGCGGCGACCGCCGGCGTGCCGGTGCTGGCGTGGCCGGTGTACGCGGTGAACTGGGTGGCCGAGGAGTGCCTGAAGGTGTTCGGCGGCGAGTCGCTGACGCACCCGTCCGCGAAGTGGGCGATGGGCCTCGCCGGCATGGTGATGATGGCGGCCGCGGGTGTGTGGACGGCCCACGGGTACGGTGTCGTGACGCTGCCGATCAAGTAACTCCCCACGATCAAAAAAACGAAGCCCGGCCGTTCGGCCGGGCTTCTTCCTTTCACTTCGTGATCAATGGCGGAACAGGAATTCCCGCGTGTTGATGACGGCCCACAGCACGTCCTCCCACGCCTTCCGCTTGTCGGCCCCCTTCGCGATGTGTCCGAGGGCGACCTTCTTCTCGTCGTCGAACGCCGGCCGGGCCAGCGCCGCGTGGTAAATCTCGTCCAGAATCTCGGCCTCCGACTTCTTCGCCGTCAGCAGCGTGCCGAGGCGGTTCGCCGCGTTGCGGACCTTCTCGTTCACGGTCGGGCCGTTGATGAGCTGCAGCGCCTGGCCGAGGTTGCCGTCGCTCTCGCGTTCGCACTCACACGCTAGTTCCCGCGCCGGCTGGCCGAACGCCTTCAGGAACGGGTGGTTCACCTCGCCGTCCACAAGTTGCACGGCCCGCGTCCCGGCCGGCAGCCCGGCGAACTTCTCCGGCACGGCCGTCACGTCGCACAGCGCGTCGAGCAGTTGCTCGGCCGTCAGCAGCTTCGTGACGGCGTGCGAGAAGTACTTCGCGTCGTCCTTGTTCGTCTCGTTCGGCACGGCCGACAGTTGATACGTCCGCGAGGTCATGATCGTCTTCACGAGTTGCCGCAGGTCGAACTTTTTCGCCGCGAAGTCCTTCGCCAGCGCGTCGAGCAATTCGTCGTTGCTCGACGGGTTCGAGTCGCGGAAGTCGTCCACCGGGTCCACGATCCCCTTGCCCATCAGGTGGAACCAGACGCGGTTCACGACGCTCTTGGCGAAGAACGGGTTGCCCGGCGACGTGAGCCACTCGGCCAGCACCTCGCGGCGGTCTTGGCCGGGCTTTACGTCCGCGTCGCCGACGCTGATGTACCGCGGCTTCATCACCTTCCCGGTCCGCGGCTGCGTCACCTCGCCCTCGCGGGCCGTGAACACGACCTCGGCCGCCGTCGCCGCGTTCGCCTTCGCGACGCCCGGCTCCGGCTTCTGCTTCACGCGGGCGAACCACGCCGCGAACCCGTAGTAGTCGTCCTGCGTCCACCGCTCGAACGGGTGGTTGTGGCATTTCGCGCACTGCATCCGCACGCCCATAAACAGTTGGGCCGTGCTCTCTGCCAAGCTCTGCGGGTCCTTCGCGATCCGGTAGTAGTTCGCCGGCGGGTTGTTGAACGTGTTCCCGTCCGCCGTCAGCAACTCCCGCACCATAACGTCGATCGGCGTGTTCGTGGCGATCTTGTTGCGAAGCCACTCGTGGAACGCGTGCGACCCCTTGAGCTGGATCGTCTTCCGGCTCGACCGCAGGATGTCCGCCCACTTCAGCGTCCAGAAGTCCGAGAACTCCGGCTGTTGAATCAGATGGTCCACCAGCTTCGCCCGCTTGTCCGCGGCCTTGTCCGTCAGGAACGCCTTCGACTCGTCGATGGTCGGCAGTCGGCCGATGCTGTCGAGGTACGCCCGGCGGACGAACTCGTAGTCGGTGCAAACGTCGGACGGTAGGATCGTCATCTGCTTCAGCTTCGCGAAGACGTGCGTGTCCACGTAGTTCGCTTCCGGCGTCTTCGGCCACTGGAACCCCTCGCGGGGTTCGAGGAACATGAGCCGGACGGACACCATCTCTTCGAGGTAGCGGCACAGGATGGCCACTTCGCCGGGCCGCTTGAACTCGACGAGGCCGGTCGGCGTCACGTCGGCCACGGCCGGGTCGCTGCTGCTGAAGTTCGTCAGCCGGGTCACGTCGCGGGCCTTCTTGTCCGCGAACGTGGCGACGACCGCGAGTTGCTGCCACTTCGCCGGGGCGAGCTGCACCCGCGAGCCGGGGAGTACCGTCACGGACTGCACGGCCGGCAACGTCGGGGCGTCGTCCTGCATCCCCTCGCCGAGCCACGCGGCGACCATCTCGGCCGGCAGGCTGCTCGGCCCGAACCGCGACCCGCCCTCGTGCGGCACGCGGCCCATGCCCTTCAGCAGGAACAGGCTGCCCATCGGGTTGTGCTTGTCCGACCGGCGGCCGAACTGCTCGCGGCTGAGTTGCAGGTAGTCCGCCGCCGGGTCGAACCCGCGAAGGCTGAGCTTGAACCCGTTCTTCCCGCTCGGCGTGCCGTGGCACGCGCCCATGTTGCACCCGCCGACGTTCAGCGCGGCGACCACGTCGTGCCGGAAGCTGGCCGGCGTCGCCTCGGAAATCTTGGAGACGGTGATCGTCGCCGTCGCGGTCTGGCTGCCGGCGGTGATCGTCAGCTTCGCCGTGCCGTCCTTCTTCCCGCGGAGGAACAGGCCGTCCGAAACTTCCACGATCCCGGCCGGCTCGACCTTCACGTCAACGGCGGGCGTCAGGTCGCGGAGCTGGCCGTTCGCGTACTGCCCGGTGACGACGAGCTGTCGGGCGTCGCGGACGCCGGTAAGGGTGACGGTATTCGGGCTAATCTGCAGGCCGGTCGGCTGGCCGATCAGGTCTTTCCGCTCGCCCTCGACGGGCGGCAGGGCGAACGCGGCAGGCACGGCCGACAGGAGCAGGACGAGCGCGAGCGAAACGCGGCGGAGGGAAGGCATGGAAACCCTCGAGGCGGGACCGGGTTCGGGTCGCGGGAGCGACGCTGGCAGGAGAACCCGTTTGATTAAGATGGATTCTAGCCCCGAATACGTCTGGGTGCGAGAGGAAAGTTTTTCGGACCGGAGGCCGGATGAGCGAACCCGTCACCGCCGTGGCGCTGGACCCGAACGAACTGCTCCTGGAAGGGACGGTCGAAATCCGGCCGTGCCGCGTCTGTCGGATTCGGCTGACGACCACTTCGGGGAACCTCGGCAAACTCGTGGCATGCCCCGGCTGCGGGTGTGCCGAACGGGCGCTGGCCGCGGAGGGGCCGTTCGTGACCGTGGCCCAGCCGCTCGTCCCGCTCGAGGTAGTGGATCGAACCGGGAGCACGGAGCCAACCGCCGCGCCGGTGATGCCGTACCGCCGGCTCGACCCGTTCGACGATTGTAGCCCGATGGTCGATGCCGTCGGGCAGCTGCTCTGGGTGTCCGCCGCGTTCCTCGTCGTCGGCGCGATTTACTCGGCCGCGAGTTTCTGGAAGCGGGCCGAGGGTGAGGAAATGGCCGTGTACGCCGCGGCCGCGGTCCGTCTCGTGGTGGCCGGGCTGAACGTCCTCGCCAGCGGCGGCGTGACGGCCCGGCACGGCTGGGGCTGGTGGTTGGGAATTCTTTCTTCGCTCGGCGTGTTGGCCGTCGGCGGGTGGACGCTGCGTGAACGGACCGTGCGGCCGGGCCACGCGGCCGGGCAGTTCGACTTTGCCGTCCTGTTGGAAATGCCGTCGCTGCTGATCGGCGTCTTCGCCCTCGTCGTCCTCGTTGCGCCGCGGTACGCGGCCGAGTTCCGCCGGCCGGCCGGTCAGGCCGGGACCATGTAGGTTCCCACCAACTCGTCATACGGCCCCTGGTGGGTGTACCGCAGCCCGACGATCAGGTAGCCGAGGAACGTCACCACGGTCAGCATCACGAACCCGAGCCGGACGTACACCCAGTCGGGGTGTAGGGCCTGGACCCAGGTGTTCAACAGAAGCACGATCAACATCGGCGCGCCGATCACGACCTCGCGGAGGGCGCACACCCACCGGCCCGCCGGGCGGCCGTCGCGGCGGACGAGGGCGATCCCGGACAGCAGGTACGACACACCACCGCGGAACGCGAACGCGAACGCGGCGAACACGACGACGATCAGCACCAGGAGGAACGAGTCGCCGGCCGCGTGAACCCGCCGGGCCTCCCCCTCGACCGCCTCCGGGTTATTCCGCCCGCCGGCGGCGAGCAGCAGCCGGTATTCGGCCACGGCGTGGTACTCCGGCTGCCGGAACAGTTCGTCCGGCGCGTTCTGGAACGCGCTCAAGCTGTCGGCCAACACGCGCTCCGGCCGGCTCAACGTCTCCCGTTGATTTTGCAACCGCTCGACCGCGCGGGCGTGCTCCGTGGCCAGGGCCGCTTTCATGCCGGGCAGGTGTTCCGGGGCCAGCACGTCCCGGAGGAACGGGCTGTTCTCACGCCACGCGGCCACGACTTCGGGCGAATCGAGGGCGTGCAGGACGGCCAGCGTCTGCTTCGCGGCCTCGTCGGCCCGGACGGCGTACCGGACGCAGAACCCCAGGGACAGGACGACGGCCGCGAACAGCGCCCACCCGGAGATCGCGAGTACGAGGCCGAGGTGGGCCGTCCGCATCCCGCTCGTCACCTCCGGCTGGTGGGCGTGGCTGGCGAGTAGCTCCTCGTGCATGGCCAAGAGCGTCGGCGGGTCGTCCGCCCGGAACAGCCGCTCGACCACCCGCGTCGCGTGCGGCGGGAGCGGCGACTCGATGCCGGTCCCCGACGGCTTCACGCCCCCTTCGAGCGTGACGGCGGCCACCTGCCGGACCAATTCCAATGCGTTCGGCGACGCGGGCACGGCCTTGAGCCGCTTCGGCGGGATCGGGAATTCCAACAGGTGAACACGGCCGTTCGGCTCGACCCACAAGTGATCGACGCCCAGCCGGGCCGGCGTGCTGCCGTCCGCCTCGCTGTCCTGGAGTTCCAGCACGACCTGTTCGAGGACCATCCGGGCGTCGGCCCACGACAGCAGGTGTTCCTTCGTGACGACATCGACGAGCGGCGCGCCGGTCGGGGCCACGAACGCGACCCACCCGTAGGCCCCGTCGTTCCAGACCAGTTCGCCGGTACTCACGGCCCGCAACCGCCCCGGCCGCACGGGGGACGGCGGCAGCCCGTCCGGGAGCAGCTTCGCCGGGCGGACCCACAACAGAATCCGCCGGTTCAGCGACTCGTCCTCGGCGACCCACACGGCCGCGCCGTCCGCGAGGTCCTGGAGTCGCCCGCGGACGGAGAACCCGCCGACGACGGCCGGCAGTTGCGGGTCGGCCGTCGGGTGTTCCAACGGGTTCTCGAACTGGCTCTTCAGCCGCGGCCGGTGCTCGCTCCGCGGCCGCTGCACGACCCGGCAGCCGCTCGCGTAGTCGTGGACGCCCTGCTGCGTGCTCGATTGCTTCCGCTGAAGGAACAGCCCGACGACGCCCGCGAACAGGACGGCGACGCCGACGACCGGCCCGACGGCGGGCACGAGCATCAAGACGCCGGCGAGCATCAACAGCGCGACGACGATGACGTGGAACACGACCGTGCGGGTCAACGCCGGGCCGGGGCCGGGCCGCCCGACCTGGCCGAGCCGGGTCGCCCGCAGGCGGAACAGCAGCTTGCCGACGGTCGAGCCGAACCACCCTTCCGAGACGGTGAAGTACGCGATGAGGATGGCAAGGAACAGCCAGTCCCCCTCGATCCCGTCCGCGACGCTCGGCTTCGCGACGATCAAGTCGTACAGCACGACGAACGGGATCGTGAGGAACAGGATGCAGAACATCACGTCGATCAGGTACGCGGACACGAGGTCGCGCATCCGCGGCGGCCGCTGCCGTTCCGGCAGCACGTCCTGCAGCGCGTCGCGGAATTCCTCCAGGCTCCCGTACCGCCGGTTGCGGTCGCGGTCGAGCGCCCGGAACACGATCCGCTCGACTTCCCGCGGCACGTCCGGCCGCTGCGCCCGGATCGACGGCGGCGGCTCGGAGATCGCCTTCGCCAACGCCGCCGTCATGCTCGTGTGGTGGTGCGGCGGCCGGCCGACGAGCAAGTAGTACAACGTTGCCGCCACCGAGTACACGTCCGAGTCGTAGCTAACTTCGTCGCCGCGGATTTGCTCCGGCGAGGCGAACAGGACCGTGCCGAGGAAAGCGCCGGAACTCGTGAGGTGCTTCTGCTGGTGGCGGCTGTCGAGCGACTTCGACAGGCCGAAGTCGCCGATCTTCACCCGGTCGTCGTCCGTCAGGAAGCAGTTCGACGGCTTCACGTCCCGGTGGAGCATCCCGAGTCGGTGCGCCTCGATGAGGCCGTCGAGCACGTCCAGGATGCGGTGGACGGCCCGGTCCCATGCCATCGGGCCGCGCTTGTCCACGAGGTCCTTGAGCGTGCTACCGGGCATCAGCTCCATGACGATGAACGGCCGCCCCTCGTCGGCGTCCACGCCGTACACGAACACGCACCGCGGGTGGCTGATCTGGCTGGCGAGGCGGCCCTCCTGCTTGAACCGCTCGACCGAGGTCGGGTTCGTCACGAGCTTCGGCGACAGCAGCTTGAGAGCGACCCGCTCGCCGCTGTCGTCGGATTCGGCCTCGAACACCTGCCCCATCCCGCCGGTCCCGAGCTTGCGGAGCAACCGGTAGCACCCCACCCGCTCGGGCGGCGGCGGGTCGGGTTGCGGCTCCGGGTGGGACGTGGTGCGGTAGTCGGTAGTGAGGTCCGGGTCAGAAACCGGATCGAGGATGAGGGTGGGGGATTCGGACGCGGCGCTGGAGTCGCCGACGTTCGCGAGGCCGCGGATGCGGGTGTCGTCGAGGGGCTTGCCGCAATACATGCAGAACCGCGCGTCCGTTTGCTCGGAGAGGGACCGCTCGCAGTTCGGACACGTCTTCAACATGACGGCTCGGGAGAGATTCGTTGGTGAAACTCTAATCTTTGAATGGCCGAATCGACAAGGTAGGTCGGTCCTAATGATTTTTGTTTCACTCTTTCGCACCGCGGATACGGTATACTTTTCCTTACCTACGGCTTGTTCAGTCCCCGCGCGTCGATGGGCGTCCATGACCTCCGTTAGCCTCCCGTTCACCGACGCCTTCCTCCGGCTGTCGCTGCCGTTTCCCGGCCTGTCCGCCTCCACCCGCGGCGGGCTGACGCTGCTGTGCGTCGTCCTCTTTTTCGCGCTACTCGTGCTGCTCTACCGGTACGAGATGCGGCTGATCCGCCGGCGGTTCGCCCTGGCGCTCGTCGGCCTGCGGATCGCGGCGTTCGCGGTCGTCTTCGTCACGCTCGCGTTCGAGCCGGTGCTGGCCCGGTCAGTGAAGGAGGAAGTCCCCGGCAAGGTGCTGATCGCCGTGGACCGGTCGGACAGCATGAAGGTGACCGACCCGTCGCGGCCGACGGCGGAGAAACTGCGGATCGCGAAGGCGCTCAAGCTCGTGCCGGACCTAGCGACCGACGCCCAACTCGAATCGTGGGCGAAGGATAGCGAATCCGGCGGCGCGCCGCGGTTCGGGTTCGGCGCGGCGGGCGAGGCCGAGCGGTTCGCGGCCGTCATCAAGAAGATCGACGACGTGAACCGGTTGGAGATTTGCTCGCGGATACTCACGAAGGACGGCCTCGGCCTGATCGACGCCGTGAAGGAGAAGCACCAGCTCGAACTCATCGGCTTCGGGAAAGACGTGGTCGCGCTGCCCGCCACGGCGGAACGGCTGAGAGAGGCTCTCTCCCCGACGAAGAAGGACGGCCAGACGACGCTTTATACCGACTTGAAGCTGCCGCTGGCCCGCGCCGCGGAGTCGGCCGGCGACGGCAACGAGGACAAGGGGGCGAAGTTGCTCGGCGTCGTGCTGCTGACCGACGGCCGCCACAACTGGGGCGAGTCCCCGGCGATCCGCGCCGGCGAACTCGGGCAGCGGAAGGTTCCGATCTTCTCCGTCGCCATCGCCCCGAAGGACCCGCCGACGGACATCGCCGTCGTCACGGCCCAGGCCCAGGCCGCGACCGTGTTTAAAGGGAGCATCGTCCCCGTCGAGGTCGGCGTCCGCATCACCGGCTGGCCGGCCGGGAAGGTGAAGGTGACGCTCGACTTCCCGACCAACCCGGACGGGCAGCGGAAGCCGCCGCTGGAAGAGTCGGTGGACCACGATGGCCGGGACGCCGTTTATCCGCTGACGTTCAAGGCGAAGATGGACGAACCCGGCCCGCAACTGATGACCGTCACCGCGGAGGCCGGCGACAAGGACCGGTTCCCGGAGAACAACAAGCGGACGGCCCGCGTCAACGTCGTCAAGGACCGGGCGAAGGTCATGCTCATCGACGGCGAGAGCCGGTGGGAGTTCCACTACCTGCACACCTGCCTCGGCCGCGACCCGAACATGGACGTGCGGAGCGTCGTGTTCCGCCAGCCGCGGCTCGGCAAGCTGAGCGACGAAGAACTCCGCAAGATGGGCACGCCGGCGAACAAGCTGCCGGACGACCTGGAAGTGCTCACGTCCTACGACTGCATCGTCCTCGGCGACGTGGAGCCGACGCAGATGAACCCCGCCCAGCGGGAGGCGATCGAGAAGTACGTCGCCGAGGCCGGCGGGACGCTCGTGATGCTGGCCGGGAAGCGGGCGCTGCCGATGGTCTACGCGGATCAAGAGAACGAGCCGTTCCGCAAGCTGCTGCCGATCAAGAACCCGAAGCCGTTCAACAGCGACGACGGGTTCCCGCTGAACATCACCGGCGAGGGGGAGCGGAGCTGGTTCCTCTCGATGGGCGACTCGGCCGGGCAGAATCGGGCGGCGTGGGACCGGTTCCCGCTGCACTACTGGGCCGCCGTCGGCGAGCTGAAGGACGGGGCCGAGTCGCTGGCGGCCGTGCCCGGCGGCGGGCCGCGGGACCGGGCCGTGATCGCCCGGCACAGCTACGGGTTCGGCCGGGTGTTGTACGTTGGCATCGACTCGACGTGGCGGTGGCGGTTCAAGACCGGCGACTTCTTCCACCACCGGTTCTGGGGGCAGGTGGCGCAATGGGCCGCGTCCGACCGGCTCTTGCCGGTGACGAACGCCAGCGGCACGATCCGGTTCGGCACGCGGGAGCCGATCTACGCCGGCGGGCAGGACGTGGAGGTCGTCGTCCGCACGTCCGACGCGGTGAAGAAGCTCGGCCCGAACGCCCTCAAGGGGGCGCGGGTCATCCGGCTGCCGGAGGACGTGGACGGGAAGGAAACGCCGGTCGGCCTCATCCCGCTGACGCACCCGGAGGGCCGGCCGCGGGACCTGAGCGGCAAGGCCCACGACCTGACGCCGGGCAAGTACGCGGTGGAGTTGGAAATCCCGGAGTGGGCCGACCAACTTCAAGGCCCGCCCGGCCCCGACGGCCGCGCGACGAAGCTGCGGTGTACGTTCGAGGTCGCGCCGCCGGACAACGAGGAACTCGTCGATCTCGCGGCGAACCTGTCGCTCTTGGAAGAACTCGCCCAGGCGGGCGGCGGGAAGGTGTATTCCATCGAGACGGCGAAGGAACTGATCGACGCGCTGGCGGCGCAGTCGGCCACGCGGGAGTATTTCATCGAGCGCCCCCTCCGTCGGTCGTGGTGGGTGCTGGGCATCTTCCTGGTGCTTCTGACGCTCGAATGGGTCCTGCGGAAGTGGGCCGGCCTGCCGTGAGGCGGGGTTCCAACTCGCCCGGAGCAACACCGGCCGGTTGGAACTCGCCCCGCGGCCACCGCGTTCAATGCGGTGAATCAGACCGGCAGCGCGAGTAGCTCGTCGAGCTTCGTGCCGCGGCGTTGCAGCTTCTCGACCATCGCCTCGCGGCGGTCCCGCTTCATCTCGCCGGTCACCTTCCGGGTCATCCGCAGGACGAACGCGATCTCGTGGAGCATGTCTTCGACGGACCGCGTCGAGGTGGTGGTTTCGGCGGCTTGGGTCGCGTTATTGTTGCACATGGTTGTGGCCTCCGTGCTAGGGGTTCCGGTTGATGCCGGGAACAATCGCACGGCCCGTGCCAAACACACGTCACGGCCGAAAGAAAGCAGAAACCGCCTCGAAACAAAGACTCGCCGCCGCGCGGCCGCGGGATGTGTGCGTTGAACGGGCGGGAGCGGCGTGCAACTTCTTCAACTTCAGTGCTTCCGTACAAACCCGGCGGAAGATTTGGCACGACCGGCAAGTTGCCTCAACCGCGCTTGACGCCCCAGGCTGTGTGCTTCGCCGGGGCTTTCACCAACATGAACGGCTTCATGGCCGCGAACTCGTCGAACAGCGCGTTTGCCCGCGGCGGGTCGAGCTTGTCGCGGTGGGCGTGGAGCAGGTAGCGGAGCGTCAGCGGCTCGGCCTTCGTGATCGTCCGCGGCTCGCGGAAGCAGGCGGACGCGCCCATCCAGCCGTCCTCGCGGACGTGCCAGGCCGTCGGGTGGCCGGGGTTCGACGGGTGGTCGAAGAACGTGACCCCTTCCGCGTGCCCGCCGGGCTGCTCGCCGGAGTAGTCCACCCACTTCGCCGGCTGTCCGAAAATCGCCGGTTCGCCCGTTTTGCCGTCGCTGTTCGTGATGACCCCACCGCCGAAGAACGCCGAGATTGCCTTCGCCACGCGGACCGCCAGGAACCCGAAGTTCGTCTTGCCGAACTCCAGGCTCGCGGCCGTCGGCCGGAACGCGGTCTGGAGTTCGAGCAGCGTCTCGTCCCGCGGCCCCGGCCGGACGGCGGCGAAGAGTTCTTGTTCCAGGAGCGGCTTCGGGTCGTGGCCGTCGAACCAGCCGAGTTTCACGGCCATGACCGCCTCGGCGTCGCCGTCCTGGTACGCGAGCCAGTCGAGCTGCCGGACGCGGGCCGGGGAGCGGTCGCCCCAGAAGTCGATACCGAGGACCTTGTGGTGCGCGAACCAGATGGAGCGGTGGTGGTCGTGGTCCGGCGCGCCGGGGTGCCCCATTCGCGTGAGCGACAGCCCGGACGCCGGGCCGACGAGCGGGTAGAAGAACGGCCGCGGGTGTTGCGGGCCGTCGTGCCACCGGAGGCGCTCGCGGCCGTCGATGAGGAACGCGACCTGATGATCCGGCAGCGGCAGCAGGGTGCAGCGCGGGGATGGCACGGTCAAACCTCCAGTCACGTCAGTGATGAACGGGATGAGCAATCGCTAATGTGTTTTCACCCCGAAGGGGTGTGAGAACCCAGCCCAGGGCCAGGAGCGGAGCGACGCCGCCCTGGGTGGGGATCGCAACCACCCGGCAGGCTGAAAGCCTGCGAGCGCTCAGCCCAGAGCAACGCCCTGGGCGCGGGCGGTTGCCGCGCCGGAACCGTGCCTCACACGCCGGCGGGCGTCCGACGCGCCGGCCGCGCTTGTCGCAGGCTTTCAGCCTGCGGGGTGGTTGCGATCCCCACCCAGGGCGGCGTCGCTCCACTCCTGGCCCTGGGCTGAGCGCTCCCAGGCCGTTGGCCTGAAAACCATGATCGCCCGTCACACCTTCGGCTCGAACGCCGGGGCGTACTCCTTCGTCCACAGCTTCATCGCGTCCGGGTCGTTGTGGATCGCCCCCGTCTTCGCGTCGCAGTGCAGCGTCCGGCCGACGCGGTGGGCGATGTTCCCCAGGTGGCACAACAGCGTGCTCGTCGCCCCGAGCGCGATCTCGCTGTTCGGCTTCGCGTCGCCGCGGACGGCCGCCAGGAAGTTCGCGACGTGGATCGCCGTGTCCCCGCCCTTCACCGGCTCCGTCGAGATTTCTTTGCCCTTCGGGTCGAAGACCGTGTACGCCTTGTCGCTGATCGTCATCGTCCCCTTCTCGCCGTGGAACAGGCAGTCGAACGCGTTGCCGCCGGGGTTGCGGTTGCAGCTCAGTCCCTCCCACGTCGCCGTCTTGCCCTCGGCGAAATCGTAGCTGACGACGTGCGTGTCCGGCGTCTGCTGGTCGTCCTTGTACCGGTAACGGCCGCCGGCGGACGTGACCTTCACCGGGGCCTCGACGCCCAACCCCCAGCGGAGCAGGTCGAGCGTGTGGATTCCGTTGTTGCCGAGTTCGCCGTTGCCCCAGTGCCAGAACCAGTGCCAGGTGTAGTGCAGGTAGTTCGACCGGAACTCCTTCCGCGTGCTCGGCCCCTGCCACAGGTCGTAGTCTAGGCCGGCCGGCGGGTCGCCGGGCTTGCCCTCGCCGATCGACTCGCGGTTGGCCATGTACCACGCCTGCGCGAAGTAGACGCGGCCGATGATCCCCTCGTGCAGCTTCGCGATGGCCTCCTGCACCTTCGGCCAGCTCCGCCGCTGGTTGCCCATCTGCACGACCTTGTTGTGCTTCCGCGCCGCCGCGACGAGCATCTCCCCCTCCCGCGGCGTGTGGCTGCACGGCTTCTCGATGTAGCAGTGCTTGCCGGCCGCGCACCCGAAGATGCCGGCCGGGGCGTGCCAGTGGTTCGGGGCGGCGCACACCAGCACGTCCACGGCCTTGTCGTCGAGAAGTTTGCGGAAGTCCGCGACCGCCTCCGGCTTCGGCCGGTTTGCCTTCACCAGCCCGTCCGCCGCCTTCCCCGCCCGTGCCGGGTCCGGGTCGCAGACGTAGGCGACGGTCACGTTCGGCTGGGCGGCGAAGATTTTCGACAGTTCCGTGCCGCGGCCGCCCATGCCCATGACGCCGACGACGAGCTTGTCGCCCGCGGCGGCGCGGGTGGTCGCGGCTAGTGCTGCGGCGGTCGCGGCCGTGCCGAGGAAGGTTCTGCGGGTGGGGTTGGACATGATTCACCAGGTGAAGAGGAAGCGGTGAGTGGGTGATACCGATAGTAAAGCGGGCGCGGTTCGCGTACAACTACGGACGCGACGGAATCTGCAAATGTCGGCTCTTGTGGAACCCTGAGCGGAAGCGACGGGGTGGGGAGGCGGTCCAACACCCCGTCGCTTCCGCTCAGGGTTCCACAAGAGCCGGCAGAACCTCAGGAGCGGCGATGTCGGCCCCCCGACAGGAAAGTTTGCCGTCCGTCCTTTGGGTAATCCTCTTTTGTTCCGTAGCCTTCGCCGTCACGCCCGTCATCAACTCGATTCGCCGCCCGGAATCGAACAAGGACTACTCCCTCTGGTACGGCATCGGGCAGGTCGTCCGCGATGACGGGCCGCTGTACCAACTCGGGCCGAAAGGCGAAGTGGCGTACATGTACCCGCCGACGGCGGCGGTCCTTTTCTTTGCGCCGCTGACGGCCCTCGGGCCGGTTGCATTCGTCGTCGTGTTGGTGGTGGGAACGGCGCTCTCGTGGGCGGGGTGCGTGTACCTGTCGATCCGCGCCGCGACCGGCCGCTGGCGGGGCCACCCGCGATGGTACTACCTGCTCACGGTCGTGCTGGGCGGGCTGTACGTCTACGATTTGTTCCTGCTCGGACAGGTGAATCTCTTCCTGCTTTTTCTCGTCCTGATGGCGATGGAACTGCTTCGCCATCAGCGGTCGTGGCTTGCGGGAACCTGCCTCGGCCTGGCAATTGCGATCAAAGTCTTCCCGCTGCCACTCCTCGTTTACTGGGCCGTGCGGCGGGAAGAACGGGCGATTCTTGCGACCATCTTTGCCGTCGGCGTGTTCGTCGTCGTCCTGCCCGGCGCGGTCCGCGGGGTCGGGCGCAACTCCGAGGAAGTGCGGCAGTGGTTCGGCCTCATGGTCGGCGACCAGTCCGGGAACACGATGGCCGCCCGGTCCAGCACGGGCTTCACGCGGCGGAACCAGTCGCTCGTGTCGGTGGCCCACCGCCTGACCCGCGACCTCGACTCGGGCGAACACGTCCGCGTGAACGTCGTGAACCTGTCGCCACAGGCGTCGCAGCTGATCGGCCTCGCCGCGGTCGGCGTCCTCGGCCTCGTGCTGTTGGCCGCGACCCGCTGCCGGTTCGCGCCGACGCCCGAAGCAGATGCCCAAGAAACGGCGATGGTGCTGATCCTCGTCGTGCTCTCGTCGCCGCTGGCGTGGACGTACTTCTTCTGCTGGCTGCTCCCCGCGTGGGCCGTCGCCCTGCACGCCTGCCGAACCCGCCGGTGGGCGATCCTGCCGACCGTTTTCAGCGGGTTCCTGCTGGTCCTCGCGTTCACCGAACAATTCGACCCGCGGTTGCAAGCCTGCGGTGTCACGGCGTGGGGCGGCGTCGGCCTGTACCTCACGCTCGCGGCCGTGCGGTTCCGTAGAACGACGCCGGACGATTCCACCGCGAGGGGTTCATCATGAAGGCCGCGTACATCGACGCCCCCGGACCGCCGGACGTGATTCGTGTCGGCGAGTTACCGACGCCGGAGCCGAAGGTGGGCGAAGTGCTGGTCCGCGTGCTCGCGTCGGCCGTGAACCCCATCGACACGTACATCCGCGGCGGTCTGGTCGCGGCGAACCTGCCGAAGCCGTTCATCCCCGGCTGCGACCTCGCGGGCACGGTCGAGGCCGTCGGGCCGAACGTCGCGCGGTTCAAGGTCGGCGACCGGGTGTGGGGGTCGAACCAGGGCCTCGCCGGGCGGCAGGGGACGCTCGCGGAGTTTGCCGCCGTCGATGAGAAATGGCTGTACCCAACCCCGGCGAACGTCTTGGACGCGGACGCGGCGGCAGTCGCGCTCGTCGGCATCACGGCCCACCTCGGCCTGTTCGACCGCACGAACCTGACTGCCGGCGAGACGGTGTTCGTCAACGGCGGGACCGGCGGCGTCGGGTCGGCCGTCGTGCAGATGGCGAAGGCCGTCGGCGCTCGCGTCGTCACGACCGTCGGCTCGGCGGAGAAAGCGGTAGCGGCGAAGGCGTTCGGGGCGGACGTGGTTGTCAACTACAAGACGGATGACGTTGCCTCGGCCGTGAAGGACGCGACCGGCGGCAAGGGCGTGGACGTGTGGTTCGAGACGCTGCCGCCCGCCGACTTCGACAAGACGGTGGACCTCATGGCCCCGCGCGGCCGGATCGTCGTCATGGCCGGTCGCGCCGCGCGGCCGGTGTTCCCGAACGGGCCGTTCTACGTAAAAGGGCTGGCGATGTTCGGCTTCGCCATGTTCAACGCCCCGCCAGAGCAACAACGGGCGTGCGCCGAGCAGATCAACGGGTGGCTCGTCGCCGGGAAGTTGCGGGCGAGCATCGGCCGCACGTTCCCGCTCGCGGAGTCGGCCGCCGCACACCAACTTCAAGAGGAAAACACGTTGAAGAAGGCCGGAACCCTGTCCGGGAAAATCCTGGTGCGTCCGGACCGGTAATTGCTGGGGAATTCTGAATGGCGCGGCGCTCTGTAACCGATATAACAGCCGTGCCGATGGGATGAGATCGGCGGGTCACGTACCTCGACGTAGGATACGCAAAATGAAGCGAGCGCTTATTACGGGCATCACGGGCCAGGACGGGAGCTACCTGGCGGAACTGCTACTCGCGAAGGGCTACGAGGTCCACGGCATCGTCCGCCGGGCCAGCACCGAGACGTTCGAGCGGATCAACCACCTCTCCGGCAAAATTCAGCTGCACCAGGCCGACCTGCTCGATCAGCTCTCCCTGATCGACGTCATCAAGGTGGCTAACCCGGACGAGGTCTACAACCTCGCCGCCCAGAGCTTCGTGCCGACGAGCTGGAAGCAGCCGGTCCTCACCGGCGAGTTCACGGCCATCGGCGTCACGCGGATGCTCGAAGCGATCAAGCTGCTCGGCAAGGACCGCATCCGGTTCTACCAGGCGTCGTCGAGCGAGATGTACGGCAAGGTCCAGGCCGTGCCCCAAACGGAGGACACCCCGTTCTACCCTCGCAGTCCTTACGGGGTCGCGAAGCTCTACGGCCACTGGATCACGATCAACTACCGCGAGAGCTACAAGATGTACTGCGTCAGCGGCATCTTGTTCAACCACGAGAGCGAGCGCCGCGGCCGGGAGTTCGTCACCCGCAAGGTGACCGACGGCGTGGCCCGGATCAAGCTCGGCCTCGCGAAGGAGCTGAAGCTCGGCAACCTCGACGCGAAGCGGGACTGGGGCTTCGCCGGCGACTACGTCCGCGCCATGTGGCTGATGCTCCAGCAGGACACGCCGGACGACTACGTGATTGCTACCGGCGAGACGCACACCGTCGAGAAGCTCGTGGACACGGCGTTCCGTGCCGTGGACCTCGACTGGAAGAAGTACGTCAAGACCGACCCGGCCCTCGTCCGCCCGGCCGAGGTGGACCTGCTCATCGGCGACCCGGCGAAGGCGAAGCAGAAGCTCGGCTGGGTCCCGGAGGTCTCCTTCGAGCAACTCGTCGAGCGGATGGTGAAGGCCGACCTCGACCGGTTGAAGAACTCCGCCACCCCGGACGTGAAGGCCCAGGGCATCTGACCGGGAACGGAGTCTCCTCCCCATGCGGATCCTGATCACCGGCGTGACGGGCTTCATCGGCGGCCACCTCGTCGAACACCTCGGTCGGGCGGGCGGACACCACCTGTTCGGCGTCAGCCGGCAGGGGGCGTTCGCCCCGGAGTGGGCGCACCTCGACGGCCGCGTGCAATTGCACGCGGCCGAACTGTCGGACCGGGCGGCCGTCGAAGCGATCCTCCGCGAAGTCCGGCCGGACGCGCTCTACCACCTCGCCGGGTACTCGAACCCGCGGGACGCCGGCAAGAACGCCGAGCAGTGCTGGGCGGACAACTTCGGCAGCACCGAGGCGCTGTACGCGGCCGTCCTCGCCAGCGGCGTCCGGCCGCGGGTCCTGTTCGCCTCCACCGGGCACGTCTACGGCAACCTGCAACAGGGCACGGGCACGTGCGACGAGCAAACGCCGACGAACGCCCGCGGCCCGTACGCCGAGAGTAAGTTGAAGGCCGAGGAGTTGAGCGTCCGCACGGCGAACGAGTCCGGGCTGGACATCGTTTGCGTCCGGCTGTTCAACCAGATCGGCCCGCGGCAGTCGAAAGGGTTCGTCGTCTCGGACTACGCCAGTCAGATCGCCGAGGTCGAGGCCGGGAAGCGGGCCGGCATCCGCAAGGGCGACCTGTCCGGCTACCGCGACTTCACCGACGTGCGGGACGTGGTCGTCGCGCTCGACCTGCTCATGACGACGCAACAGCCGGTCCGCGGCCGCATCTTCAACGCGGCGAGCGGCCGGTTGGTGCAACTCGACCAGATCGTGGACTCGCTTTGCGGCATGGCGAGAACGAGCATCCCGGTCGAAACGGCCGGCGACGGCTCGCCGCGGTCGCAACTCCTGTCGCAGACCATCGACGTCTCGGCCCTGCGTCAACTCACCGGCTGGCGGCCGCGGTACGAACTCGACCAGACGCTCCGCGACACGCTCGACTACTGGCGAACCGTCGTCGCGCGGTCATAATTTTCCCGACACGTCGAAAATCGGTTTCCCGTCTTTCGCCCGAACGGGCGAGTTCTATCCTTTCTCGGTAGCCTCTTTCATCGCCCAAGCGGAGACGTGAATCGTGAAAATCGCGGTCATCGGCACGGGGTACGTCGGCCTCGTCACGGGGACGTGCCTCGCCGAAAGCGGCAACGACGTGGTCTGCGTGGACAACAACGCGAAGAAGGTCGAGACGCTCAACGCCGGCGGCATCCCGATCTACGAGCCGGGCCTCGAAGAGCTGGTGAAGAAGAACCGCCGCGACGGCCGGCTGACGTTCACGACCGACCTGGCGAAGGCCGTGCGGGCGGCGCGGATCGTGTTCATCGCCGTCGGCACGCCGCAGTCGGAGGCCGGGGACGCCGACCTGTCCGCGGTCTGGGCCGTCAGCGACGCCATCGGCGACGCCCTGCGGGACGTGCCGCCCGGCCCGCCGGGGGCGCGGGTCGTCATCGTCAAGAGCACCGTCCCGGTCGGCACGAACCGCGGCGTCGCCGAGCGGCTGAACCGGAAGGGGGCCGGGCACGTCGATACCGCGAGCAACCCGGAGTTCCTGAAGGAAGGGGCCGCGATCAACGACTTCAACAAGCCGGACCGCGTCGTCGTCGGCGTGCGGAAGCCGGAGGTCGCGGAAGTGCTGCGGGAGTTGTACGCCCCGTTCCTGCGGACGGAGCGGCCGTTCATCGTCATGTCGCCGGAGTCGAGCGAGATGACGAAGTACGCGGCGAACGCCATGCTCGCCACGAAGATCAGCTTCATCAACGAAATGGCGAACCTCTGCGACCGCGTCGGGGCGGACATCAACGACGTGCGGAAGGGCATGGGCCACGACCAGCGGATCGGGTTCCAGTTCCTGTTCCCCGGCCCCGGCTACGGCGGGTCGTGCTTCCCGAAGGACGTGCAGGCGATCATCGCCATGGGCCGCCGGACGAACCTCCCGCTGAAGCTGATGGAAGCCGTGGACGACGTGAACGACGACCAGAAGCAGGTGCTGTTCCAGAAGATCAAGTTCCACTTCAAGGACGCGCTGGCCGGGAAGACGCTGGCCGTCTGGGGGCTGGCGTTCAAGCCGCAGACGGACGACATCCGCGAGGCCCCGGCCCTGGTACTGATCGACGAGCTGCTGAAGGCCGGCGTGAAACTCCGCGTCCACGACCCGGAGGCGATGGCGAACGTGCGGGACATCTACGGCGACAAGCTGTCCTACGCCGAGGGGCCGTACGGGGCGCTCGAGGGGGCGGACGGGCTGGTGATCGTGACCGAGTGGAAGGCGTTCCAAAACCCGGACTTCGACATGATGAAGAAGCTGCTCGCCGGGCACGTCATCTTCGACGGGCGGAACATCTACGACGAGAAGGCGATGCAGACCGCGGGGTACACCTACTACGCCATCGGCCGCGGGAAGAAGGCGTACTCGCAGGGTGGGTAAAGGCTTTTGCGAGGCCCGACACGAGACATTCGACGGGTCGAAGCCCAAGACCACACACCCTGGACCTTCTTCACCCCGAAGGGGTGGGACATGTCAGCCCAGGGCAACGCGCTGGGTAGACGGCCACCTAACGCAACAAGCCCTGAAGGGGCGTGACAGCGCAACTGTCACGCCCCTTCAGGGCTTCCCTCCGCGGGTGTCCGACCCTGGGCGTTGCCCTGGGCTGACATGTCCCAGGCTTTCGGCCTGAAAACCTGCTCAATGGGCTGCTTTTCGGAGCGGTTGCCGTCAACAAAAACGGCCGCCTCCCTTCGGAGGCGGCCAGTCGCGTTTAACGGCTTCGTCGCTTAGTGGTTCAACATGAACTCGTTCGTGTTGAGCAGCGCCCAGAACAGGTCCTGGTAGAAGCTCAGGTCGTTCGGCCCGGTCCCCGGAACCATCCGCGGGCCGGTCGGGGTCGGCGGCGCGACCGGCTGCTTCGGCCGCTTCGGGTCGGGCTTCGCCGGCGTCACCGGCTTCGCGTCCGGCTTCGCCTCCGCCGCGATCACCGCCCCCTTGTTCATGATGTTCGTGATCTTCACCCGCTCCTCGGACGTGGGCTTGCGGGTCAGCGTCGCCAGGAACAGCTCGTCGATGACCGCGGACGAGTTGACCGCCGCCGTCCCGTTCTTCGAGTGCTTCGCCACGACCCGCGTGACCGGGTTCGTCGCCGTCTTCTTCACGACCTCGTCGTTCAGCTCCTTGCCGTTCATCATCAGGAGGGCCTGCACGACCGTGCCGTTGAACGTCATCTCGTTCCCCTCGTCGTCGCCGAAGTTGCGGACGAGTTTCGACATCCACTGGTCCCGTTGCCGCTTCCGGGCGTCGGCGTCCTGGTACAGCTCGGACTTCGTGGCCGTGTTGATCGCCTCGAACAGCACCTCCGGCGACAGCGCCTTCAGCGGCATCCGGGCGAAGTACGCGTCGTACTTCTGGTCCACGTAGTCCTTGTTCGCCACGTGGCTGAGGCTGTAGGCGTCGCTGCAGCAAATCCAGTAGAGCAGCTTCTTCATGTCGTACTTGTAGTTGGCGAACTCCTTGCCCAACTCGGCGAGCAGTTCCGGGTGGACGACCTCGTTGTGCGACCCGAAGTCGTCGATGCTCGCCTCCTTGTTCAGCCCGCGGCCGAACAGGTGGCCCCAGACGCGGTTGACGTAGGCTTTCGAGAAGTTGTCGTGCTTCAACACGAACTCCGCGAGCGCGTCCCGCCGGGACTTCTCCGCCTTCCCGATGAGCTTCACGTCCGTTTCGCCCGACTCCGCCTTCGCCAGGTCCTTCAGGAAGTTCGGCTTCGTCGCCATCAGCTTCCCGTCGCGGCGCTCGTAGAAGATGATCGACTGCGCGTTGTACTTCGTCTCGTCGGTCAGCTCGACCTGCACCGGGTTCGCCATCATCCGCCGGTCCTGGTCGGAGGTCGGCGTCTTGTCCCGGACGGTCTGCCGGAAGAACGCGTTCACGCCCCAGAAGTCGCCCTGCACCCACTCCTTGTTGAACGGGTGGTCGTGACACTGGGTGCAGTTCGTCTGGATGCCGAGGAATAGGCGGGTGACCCGCGACGTGATCGGAACGGCGTCGAACTTGCCCATCTCCGCCTGCTTCTCGTTGGGCGTCGGTTCGCCGAGGTGGTGGATGATGAAATTCACCGCCCCATTCTCGTTCGACTTCCCCTTCGCGGTGAGCAGCTTCGTGACGAGTTCGTCGTACGGCGTGACGGCCGCTTCGAGGTTCGCCCCGAGTTCCGTCTCCAGCCAGACGCCCATCTGCTGGCGGTACAGCGGGTGGCCGGTCCGGGTGAGCAGCCAGACGGTCCAGATGTTCGACCAGTGCTCGGCGAACTCGTCGGTGTAGGAGAAGCTCAGCTCCTTCTTGCCGTCCAGCTTCACGGTCATGCCGTTGACCTTCGGCTTGTACTCCTTCGCGTACAGTAGCCGGTGAATCAACTTGGCCCGGCGGCCGGCGCTCTTGTCGGCGTCGAAGTCGAGGGCTTCCTCGGTCGTCGGGATGCGGCCGATCAGGTCGATGAAGGCCCGCCGCATGAACTCCAGGTCCGTGGCCTTCTCGGCCGGCTTCTTGACGCCGGCCTTCTCCCACCCGTCCTTGATGTGCTTGTTGATGGCATCGGTCTGCGGCGCGACGGTAACGTCGGCGGCGCGGGCGGTCAGCGTCAGGCAGAGGCCGAGCGAGAACAGCCCGGCGGCGATTCGAGTCATCGGGTGACCCCCAGAGGAGCGGCGAACGGGCGGCCGGCGTGGGGGCCGACCCGCACGGTCTGATTGTAGTCTAACCCACCGGCGGACCACGGGTCCAGGGATACGGGCGGCGGCGTTACGCTAGTGATACAACACTAGGACGCACCCGCGGGTTCCGGAGTTCCAAAAGCTCTGCCCGCCGCGCTTTGAGGCAAATACCCGATGCGGCTCGATTTGAAGACGATCGCGAAGCGGATGCGGGAGGCGGAAACGGAAGAGTTGTTGGACCGCGTCACGGTGTTCCGCGACGAGATGGAGCCGGCCGCCGTGGACCTGATAGAAGGCGAACTGGCCCGCCGCGGGGTGACGGACGGCGAGAAGGCCGACCACGAGCACCGGCGGCGCGAGCGGCTCGTGCTGCGGGCGGACGGCACGGCCGTGCGGTGCAGCTTCTGCCGACGGCCGGCCGTCGTGCAGGCCCGCGGGTGGTTCCGGGTCCTGCGATTTCTGCCGCTGTACCCGAAACTTTTCGCGTACTGCGAACTGCACGAGAAGTAGTGGGCGACCCGTTGGGTCGCCCGCTAACCGGGGTCGTTCTTCTTTTCTTCCGCGTCCTGCTTCTGGAAGTCGAACTCGGGGATGTACTCGTACCCTTGCGGCGCGTCGGGGTTCGGCTGCAACGGCTTCCGGACCGGCTCGGCCGCGCGCCGGGCCGCGTTCGCTTGATACCACCGGGCCACGTTCCAGATGGCCAGGAACGCGCAGATCAGGTTCGCCATCGTCCAGTTCCGCACCGGGAACCGGTCCACCTGCTCCGGCTCGAACAGCGATTCGCGGAAGAAGATGAGCACCGCGAGAGTGCCCCAGATCGCGGCTGCGAGCAGTTGCCAATGTCGTAGCATCGCGACCTCCTCGGTGTTACCATCGTCCTTCAGTTTACCGATCCGCTCGGAGGGTGTCGTCATGGCCGAGAAAACCGTCCGCGTGGCCGTCATCGGCCGGACCGGCAAGGGGAACTACGGGCACGGCCTCGACACCATCTGGCTCCAAGTTCCGAACGTCGAGATCGTGGCCGTCGCCGACGAGAACGAGAAGGGCCGGGCCGCGGCCGTGGCGAAGCTGAGGGCGAAGGCCGGCTACGCCGACTACCGGGAGATGCTGGCGAAGGAGCGGCCGCAGGTGGTGAGCGTCGCCGACCGCTGGCCGGACTGCCACCGGGACATGGTGCTGGCGTGCGCCGAACACGGGGCGAACATTTTCCTGGAGAAGCCGGCCGCACGAACGCTTCAGGAAGCGGACGAGATGGTCGCGGCGTGCGAGAAGCATCACGTGAAGTGCGCCGTCGCCCACCAGACGCGGTACAGCCCGCGGGTTAAGGTGATCCGCGATCTGATCGGCGAGGGCAAGATCGGCGACGTGATTGAGCTGCACGGCCACGGCAAGGAAGACCAGCGCGGCGGCGGTGAGGACCTCATGGTCCTCGGGACGCACACGTTCGACCTGATGCGATACCTCGTCGGCGACGCGCGGTGGTGTTTCGCGCGGATCAACCAGTCGGGCCGCAAGGCGGTGGCCGGGGACGTGCGGCCCGGCGGCGAGCAGATCGGCCCGATCGTCGGCGACCACATTACGGCGACATATGGGTTCGACGGCCTCGCCGTCGGCCGGTACACGACGCTCAAGGCGAAGGCCGGGGCCGGCAGCCGGTTCTCCCTCGAAATCCGCGGCACGAAGGGGATGATCCACGTCGGGTTCGGGGCACTACCGCCGGCGTACCTGTGCGAGGACCCGGCGTGGATGCCGGGCAAAAGCAAGGCCGCGTGGCAGCAGATCACGTCCGCCGGCGTCGGCAAGCCGGAACCGCTGAAGGCCGGCGACGTGGGCAACGGCAACATCTGGTGCGTGCAGGACTTGTTGAAGGCCGTCGCCGAGGACCGGCAACCACTCGACGGCATCGCCGACGGCCGGGCGGCACTGGAGATGATCCTGGCCGTATACGAGTCGCACCGAACAGAGAAGGCCGTCGAGTTGCCGCTGAAGAACCGAAAACACCCGCTGGCCGGGTGGTAGTTGATGCAAGGACCAATCGTCATTTTACCAGTCGCGTCAACCCAGGTGGCGTTTCCGCCACGGGGGCCACCCGTGGCGGTGGCGGCGGTGGCGGCGTCCAAACGGTCGGTTGAATGACGGCGTTCGGACACCGCCGTGAGCTGCCGTTGACGGGCCTTTCCCGACCGGGCTACACTTCGGCCGTAACCAGGGAAGGCTCGTCATGATGCTGCCGCGACTGTCCGCGTCCCCGACCCCGTCGCCGGCGAGCGCCATCGCCTGGGACGAGACGCCCTGCCCGCTGTGCGGCCACGCCGAGGCCGACTGCGTGCAGGAGGCGCAAGACCCGACGCCGACGGCCGGCGAGGGGCTGTGGTTCGCGGTCGTCCAGTGCCGACACTGCGCGCTGAAGTACACGAACCCGCGGCCGGACGCCGCGAGCATCGGGGCGTTCTACCCGACCGACTACAAGCCGCACCGCCGGCCGCGGAAGATTCAACTCGCCCGCGCCAACTCATGGTGGGGCCGCGTCTCCGGCCGGTCGCCGGAGCGCCGCGGCATCCTGCCCGTCGAGAAGCCCGGCCGCCTGCTCGACTTCGGCTGCGGCGGCGGCTCGTTCCTAAAGCGGATGGCCGACCAGGGCTGGGAAGTCACGGGGCTGGACGCGTCCGTCGGCGCGGTGCGGGAGGTGCAAGAATCGCTCGGCCTGAAGGCCCTCGTCGGGACGCTGCCGCACGACGACCTCGCGCCGGCGTCGTTCGACGTGATTACGATGTGGCACTCGCTCGAACACGTCCACGACCCGCTCGGCATCCTCCGCGAAGCCTACCGGCTGCTGACCCCCGGCGGGAAGCTGATCGTGGCGTGCCCGAACATCGACAGTTGGCCGTTCCGGTGGTTCGGCCCGGCGTGGTTCGGCCTCGACTTGCCGCGCCACCTCGTCCACTTCACCCCGGCGACGCTCCGCGACGCGCTCGAGTCGTGCGGCTACCGGGTCGAGTCGCAGCGGCTCGTCCGGCACAGCGACTGGCTGCGGTCGTCGGCGAAGCTGGCCGTGCAGAAGAACACGGCCTCATTGTGGCAACGGCCGTTGACGTGGAAGCCGGTCGCGAAGTGCGCGGCGTGGCTGACCTACGCATTCGGCCAGAGCGACTGCATGATCGCCGTGGCCGAACGGCCGGCGAATTAACCCAACAACTCCTTTACCACCCGGCCGTGAACGTCGGTCAGGCGGAAGTTCCGCCCGGCGTACCGGTACGTCAGCTTCTCGTGGTCCAGGCCCAACTGGTGCAGGATCGTCGCGTGCAGGTCGTGCATGTGAACCTTGTCCTGCACGGCCGCGTGCCCGAACTCGTCGGTCGCGCCGAACGCGAACCCCGGCTTGAACCCGCCGCCGGCGAGCCAGACGGTGAACCCGCCGGGGTTGTGGTCGCGGCCCGTCCCGTTCTTCTCGGCGTAGGGCGTCCGCCCGAACTCACCGCCCCACCAGACGATCGTGTCCTTCAACAGCCCGCGGCGTTCGAGGTCCGCGAGCAGCCCGGCGATCGGCTTGTCCACCGCCTTCGCGTGGTCGCCGTGCTTCGGCAGGTTGGAGTGCTGGTCCCACGCCGGGTTCGCGGAGTTGTCGCCGTAGGTCACCTGCACGAACCGGACGCCGCTCTCGCACAGCCGCCGGGCCATCAGGCACTCGCGGCCGAACGTGTCGGTCGGCTTCTCACCAATGCCGTACAGGGCGAGCGTCTCCTTCGTCTCTTTCGAGAGGTCGAGCGCGTCCGGGGCATTCTGCTGCATCCGCCACGCGAGTTCGTAGGAGTTCGCGACCGCCTCCAGTTCCGCGTCGCCGGGCGTCCGCTTCAACTGCTCGGCGTGCAGCTCCCGCAGCAGGTCGAACGGCGCGGCGGTCCCGCTGACGTTGCGGATCGCGACCTCCGACGCCGGGCCGCCGGCACGGCCGAGCGGCGTCCCCTGGTAGACGGCCGGCAGGAAGGCGTTGCCGTAGTTCCGCGCCCCGCCGTTGCCGCTCGACGGGGCGATGGAGACGAACCCCGGCAGGTTTTGGTTTTCCGTGCCGAGGCCGTAGAGCGTCCACGACCCAAAGCTCGGCCGGACGAAACTCGTGGAGCCGCAGTGCAGGAACAGCGTGGCCGGGCCGTGGGCCACGCCCTCGGTGTGCAAGGAGTGGAGGAACGTCAGCCCGTCGAGGTGGTCGTTGACGGTCGGGAACAGGTCGGACGCCCACCGGCCGGTCTGCCCGTGCTGGGCGAACTTCCACAGCGGCTTCATGACCCGTTGCGTGGACCCGCGGTTGCCGGTGTTGGCCAGGACGCGGGCGTCGTCGAACGGCATCTGCTTGCCGTTGTCCTTCTCCAGCCGCGGCTTGTAGTCGTAGGAATCGACGTGGCTGACGCCGCCCTGCATGAACAGGAAGATGACCCGCTTCGCCTTCGGCGCGTGGTGCGGGGCCTTCGGCGCGAGCGGGTCGTCCTTCGCGGCCTGGGCCGTGGACAGCCCGGCGAGCGCCAACGCGCCGAAGCCGCAGCCGGTGCGGGAGAGCCAGTCACGGCGGGAGATCGGGGAGAGCACGGTTCAACCCTCAGTTCACGTATCGGAAGTCGGCGGACGCGAACACCGCGTGGAACAGCTTCGCCCACGCATCACTCGCGTCGGAACGGTTCTGCAGGAACTTCGTTGCGACCTCCCGCTCGCCGGCCGTCGGCTCGCGGCCGAGGGTCAGGCGGTACAGGCGGGTCAACCGTTGGTCGTCATTCATGTTCCGGGAGCCGTCGAGCAACCGCTGGGCCGCAGCCTTCGCCTGCTCCGCGACGAACGGGTTGTTCATCAGGTAGAGGGCCTGCGGGGCGACGGTGCTGACGTTCCGCGCGCCCGTCACGGTGCTCGGGTCGGCCATGTCGAACACTTCCAACAGTTCCGGCATCGCGTTACGGAACATCGGCAGGTAGACGCTCCGTCGGGTCGAGGTCGTCTTGTACGAGTAGTCGGCGGCAAGCGTCGCGGGGTAGGTAGGCCCTTCCCTCTCGGGTGATAGTTGCCCGCTGACCGACAGAATCGTGTCGCGCAGGACCTCGGCGTCCTGGCGGCGGCGGTTGAACCGGCCGAAGAGCCGGTTGTCCGGGTCAACGGCGAGTAGCTTCGCGTCGCCCACGGTCGATTGCTGGTAGGTCCGGCTGAGGACGATCGAGCGGACGAGCTTCTTCATCGACCAACCGTCGGCGACGAACTTTGTCGCGAGGTGGTCGAGGAGTTCCGGGTGCGACGGCAATTCGCCGGTCGTGCCGAAGTTGTCCGTCGTGCGGACGAGGCCGGACCCGAACAGCCAGTGCCAGGTACGGTTGACGATGACGCGGGCGGTCAGCGGGTTGTCCTTCGACGTGATCCACTCGGCCAACTCCCGCCGGCCGCTCTGGCCCTTCGGGAAGGTCGGGGCCGGGCCGTGCAGCGCCACTTGCAGTACGCCGCGCGGGGCGGCGTCGCCGAGGTTGTGGACGCTGCCGCGGACGTGGACGCGGGCGCCCTCGATCTGCTTCTCCTCGACGACGGAAATCGCCTTCGGCCGCTTCGGGCTGACTTCCTGGAGCTTTTTCAACTCCGCTTCCATCGCCTTCAGCGTATCGCTCGTGCCGGCCTTCCCGACCGCCTTCGTGGCTCCGGATTCGGTCTTCTCGACCGGGACGAACGCGATGGCGTCGGCGGTGACGTGGCCCTTCGTGTTCTCGTTCGAGATGATGACGTAGGCCAGCCCGCCCTTCTCGAACCGGTGCTCGCCGAGGGACACGAAGCGATCATCCACCGGCGGGTTCTTCCGCATGTCCACGGTCAGTTCCTTCTCGCCGTCGGCACTGAAGACGGCGACCGGGACGTTCTCCGCCCTCGACGTGCCCGGCGAGTACGCCAGCCGGACCTCGTACTTGCCCGGCGGCAGGTTGTCCGGCTGGAACGTGAGCGTCTTCTCGCCCTTCCCGGCGTTCATGTCGTGCAGGTAACCGGCGGCGATGTACTGGCCGGAGTGCGTCGAGTGCATCCAGTCGCCGACCTTCTTCGCGGCCGCGTCGTCCACCACGACGCCGGGCACGTCCTTGACGGGAAGAATCCCCCCGGCCTTCGCGACGCTCGTTTTCCCCTTCTCGGCCTTGATCCGGGCCTGCAGCGCGGCGATGGCGTCCTCGGCCGTCTTGAGCACCGTCTCGTCAGCCGGATCGACCGGCAGCGGCACGTCGATCCACTTCGAGACGTTCGCGTGTTCCAGCGTCTTCGCGTTCCGCAGGATGCCGGCGAGGGCGTAGTAGTCCTTCGTCGGGATCGGGTCGAACTTGTGGTCGTGACACCGGGCGCACGTCACGGTCTGGGCGAGGAAGCCCTTCGTAATCACGTCGAGCTGCTCGTCCACCACGTCCATGCGGAGTTGCTTCTTGTCCTGCTCTTCGAGGTTCGTGTTGCCGAGGGCGAGGAACGTCGTGGCCGTCGTCTGCCGCCGCTTCGCGGCCCAGTCGTCGGCCGGGAGCAAGTCCCCGGCGATCTGTTCCTTCACGAACCGGTCGAACGGCACATCGTTGTTGAACGACTCGATGACGTAGTCGCGGTACCGCCACGCCTCGTCGAGTACGAACCCGCGGAGCGTTACCGACTCGGCGTACCGGGCCACGTCCAGCCAGTGGCGGCCCCACCGCTCGCCGAAGTGCGGCGACGCGAGCAGCTTGTCCACCAGCTTCTCGACCGCATCGCCGGATGGGTCCTTCACGAACGCATCGACTTCCTCCGGCGTCGGCGGAAGGCCGATCAGGTCGTAGTAGAGCCGCCGGGCGAGCGTCGCGCGGTCGGCCGGCTTCGCCGGCGCGAACCGCTTCTCTTCGAGCTTCGAGAGAATGAAGCGGTCAATGTCGGCCTTTGCCCAGTCCGCGTTCGTGACCGCGGGCGCGGCCGGAGCCTTCGGGAGTTGGTACGCCCAGAACTTGCGGCCGTCTTCGACGGACATACCGACCTGCCTCCGGGCCGCGACTTTCCCGCCGCGGGGATCGGGCGCGCCCATGTTCACCCACTTCTCGAAGTCCGAGATCACCGCGTCCGGCAGCTTCCCCTTCGGCGGCATCTTCACGTCGCCGTCGTACTTCAGCGACTTCAGGAGCAGACTCTCGGCCGCTTTGTGCGGGACGACAACCTTGCCACTCTCGCCGCCCTTCTTCACCCCCTCGGCCGTGTCGAGGTAAAGTTCCGCCTTCAATTTGTTGTTCTTTTCCGCATCGGACGAATGGCACTTCACGCAATGCTCGACGAGGACGGGGCGGATTTTCGCCTCGAAGAACTCCACGCCTTTCGGGTCGGGGTCGGCGGCGCGGACGGCGGAACAGCACAAGAGCGCGAGGACGAGGCCGGGGGAGTGTCGGAACGTCATCGGTCTACCAGAAGAGGGTCGGCGGCGTGCGGAACTTTTGTATTGTGCCAAATCGCGTAGGGAATCGCAACACCCAGACTTCCGAAGTCCGGCTTCGACTTCGGAAGTCGAGGGGAAGAGTGGCGTATCCCGGTCCCACGGGCGCTTCTGCGCGGGATCGACTTCCGAAGTCGAAGCCGGACTTCGGAAGTCGGGTCACTTCTCCCCGATGCCGTACTGCTCGATCTTGCGGTAGAGCGAACTCAGCCCGATGCCGAGCCGCTTCGCCGCCTCCCGCTTGTCCGGCGTCTGTCGAAGTATCCGCTCGATGTGCAGCTTCTCGAACCGCGCCGCCGCCTCGTTCAGGTCGTCCACGGCCGACGGGTCCGCCGGGTTCGGGGCGATGTCCGGCGGCAGATCGGACGGCTGGATCAGCGGACCGTCGCCGAGGATGATCGCCCGCTGGATCGCGTTGTCCAGCTCGCGGACGTTGCCCTTCCACGGGTAACGCATGAGCAACTCGACGGCCTCCCGGCTGGCCCCGACGAACCGCTTGCCCATCGCCTGCGCGTGCTTCGCGATGAGCCGCTCGACGAACTCCGGGATGTCCTCCCGCCGGTCCCGTAGCGGCGGCAGCGTGAGCGTGACGATGTTCAGCCGGTAGAACAGGTCCTCGCGGAACCGCCCGGCCGCGACCTCGTCTTGCAGGTTCTTGTGCGTCGCCGCGACGACGCGGGCCGACACCGGGACCGGCTCGTTCGCGCCGATCGGCAAGATTTCCTTCTGCTCTATCGCGCGAAGGAGTTTCGCCTGCGTGCCGAGCGGCAGTTCGCCGATCTCGTCGAGGAAGACCGTGCCCGTCCCGGCGTACACGAACAGCCCGGCCTGGTCCGAGTCCGCGCCAGGGAATGCCCCTTTCAGGTGGCCGAACAGTTGGTTCTCCAGCCGCTCGCCGGGGATTGCGGCGCAGTTCACGGCGAGGAACCGGCTCTCGACGCCGCCGGTCTGGGCGAAGCGGTGGACGGCCTTCGCCATGAGCTTCTTGCCCGTCCCGCTCTCGCCGAGGATGAGAACCGTCGAAGGCGTCGGGCCGACCTTCTGTGCGAGTTGCATCGCCGTCTGCATCGCCGGGCTGCGGCCGATCACCATGTCCCCGGCATCCGCCTGCCGGTTCAGTTCGCGGCGGAGCCACTGGTTTTCGCGGGCGATCTCCTTCTGCGTCATCAGCCGCCGAATCTTCTGCGAAACCTCTTGCAGGATGATCGGCTTCATCAGGTAGTCGGACGCGCCTTTGTGGAAGGCTTCGACGGCGGTATCGACTGTCGCGTAGGCGGTGATGAGCAGGACGAACGTTTCCGGGTTGCTCCGTGACACACGCTCCAAAACTTCGAGGCCGTCGAGGCCGGGGAGGTTGATGTCGCAGATCACCACGTCGAAGGGGGCCTTGCGGATCGTCGAGAGGGCGTGCTCGCCGCTCGCGGCGGTGGCGACGCGGAACCCCTGCCCGTGCAGGAACTCGGCGAGCGTCTCGCGGATGAGTTGCTCGTCATCGACGACGAGGACGGACGTGGCTTCGACGCGGTTCGGCATCAGGCGACCTCCGCCGGGCGCGGCGCGGCGACGGGGCGGACCGTCGGCAGCGCCACGCGGAACGTCGTCCCGTGACCGGACTCGCTCTCCACCTCGACCCGCCCGCCGTGCTCCTCCGCGATCTTGCGGATGACGAACAGCCCCAGCCCGGTGCCGTGCCGCTTCGTCGTGAAGTACGGCCGAAACAGCTTCGCCCGCACGTCCGCCGGGATGCCGGTCCCGTCGTCGGACACGGCGAGTTGCATCGTGCCGTTCGCGCAAGAAGCGGACACGGTGATGCGGCCGCCCTTCCCCGTCGCGTCGATGGCGTTCAGCACGAGGTTGAACACGATCTGCACGAGCTGGTCCCGCACGCCGGGGACGAGCGGCAGGTCGTCGGCGAGGGCCACGGCGATCGTGCGGTTCTTGCCGCCCTTGTAGAACTTCGCGATGCCGAGCGCCTCGTCGATGATGTCGCGGACGGAGACGTTGCCCCGCTGCGTGCTGGCCGGGCGGCTGAAGTTCACGAGTTCGCGGAGGATCGACTGGATACGGACGAGCTGCCCGCCGACCTGCCCGAGCTTGTTCCGCGTGTAGTCGTCGAGATCGCGGTGTTCGAGCATCTGGACGAGCGAACTGATCGCCGTGAGCGGGTTGCCGACCTCGTGCGCGATCCCGGCCGCGAGCAGGCCGAACGCGGCCATCTTCTCCTGGTGCAGCACCTGGGCCTGCGTCTCTTCGAGTTCCCGGGTCCGCTCGGCGATTCGGGTTTCGAGCTGGTTCTTATTTTCTTGCAACTCGTCGTTCAACACGCGAAGCCGCTCGCCGGCCCGCTTGAGCAGCTTCGCCAGCCCGCTCGCGGCCCACGCCACCCAGACGAGGACCACGAGCATGAGCGCCGCCAGCTGCGGGTCGCCGCCGGGCAGCGTCGCGAACAGGACCCCGTAACTGAGGCAGGCGAGGCCGCAGGTGATGAACGTCGTCCGCGGCGAGAATCGGATGGCGCAGCAGACGAGCGACAGGATGTAGTAGTAGCGGAACGGGCTTTCGAGGCCGGTGTGGAAGTAGCAGAGCAGCCCGATGAACAGGCTCTCCATGATGGAGATGACGAGCGGCTGGTCGCGGAACAGGACCCGGCGGCGGGTGAAGTAGTACGTGTCGAGGGCGGTGAACGCGAGGCCGAGGAGCAGGATGAGGTTCAGCGGCCGCGGGTCGGCGGTCGCGGCGACGTTCGCGAGGACGACGCCGACGACGAGGCCGAACCAGCGGATTTTGACCGCGATGGATTCGGCCGCAAGGTCCCAGTCCGCGTCCGTCGGCGTGGGGGCGAAGCGAGAAATGAACTCCCGTGGCATGACGTTAGTTTAGTCACGGCCACGGGACCGCGGCCCGGTTACTTCGTCCCGATGGCCCAGAGGTTGTTGAACCCGCGGAGGTAGATGCAGCCGCCGGACACGGCCGGGGACGCGGTGAACGTGTCCGGCAACTTGTTCTCGGCCAGCTTCTCGAACGTCCGGCCGGCCTTTACGACGATCACCAACCCGTCCCGGCCAGTGAGGTAGAGCTTGCCGTCCGCGTACACCGGGCTGGCCCGGTGTCGCATGTTCGACACTTTCTCGGCGTACACCGGCTTGCCGGTCTTCGCCTCGTGGCAGTAGAGAGTGCCGCCCTCGCCCATGATGTAAACGAGGTCGTCCACCAACAGCGGCGACGGCACGTCCGGCGTGTCCTTCGGCAGCCGCCAAAGTTCGCCGGCGCTGCCGGGGTTGATCGTGCCCTTCGCGGTCGCCGGATCGACGCCCACCGTCACGCCCCGCTTGCACGACGGCACGACGATCAGGTCCGGCGTCACCAGCGGCGACGACACGGCCCGCCACGCCATGTTGTACTTCATCTTCGGGTTCAACTCCGCGACCCGCCAGACCTCTTCGCCGGTGTCGAGCTTGTGGGCGGTGCAGTAGTCGTTGCCGTGAGAGATGAGAAGCGCCTGCTCGCCCTTCTCCCAGACGAACGGCGAGGCGTAAACGTCCGGCGACTCGCCGCGGCCGTCGCTCTGTCGCTTGTGCTGCCACACTTCCGAGCCGTCCTTCGTGTTCAGCGCGACCAACAGCTGCGCTTTGCGGTGCAACAGCGAGAGGTACAGCCGATCCTTGTACAGCACCGGCGTCTGGTGGACGCCGAACTGGATGGCGAACTCGCCGTACTTCTCCTGCGCGTCGAAGCCCCACGCCTTCTTGCCGGTGAAGTCGAACGCGGCGACGTGGCCGGACCCGGCGAACGCGAACACGAGCTTCCCGTCCGTGCTGCACGACGCGGAGGCGTCGTTCCCCTCGTCGTTACGGTACGCCTTGCCGCGGCTCGTGCCGAGCTTCTCGCTCCACTTCGGCTTCCCGTCCGTGCCGATGCACTTCACGAACAGGTCGGCCCCCTCCTGCGTCGTGATGAAGATGCTCTCGCCCCAGACGCACGGCGTTGAGGCCCCCATGCCCGGCAGCGGCGTCTTCCACACGACGTTCTTGTCTGCCGCCCACGCCGTCGGCAGGCCGGTCTCGGGGCTGTGGCCGTCGTTCACCGGCCCGCGCCACTGCGGCCAGTTCTCGGCGGAAGCGAGGTGAGCCGAGCCGAGGAGCGCCCCGGCGGCGAGGAGGATGCGTGCGATCATGATGAATGTGGGAAGGTGGGTGCGGGGTGGGACCGTTCCGGGAAACGCTACCCGAACACGGGCGATTCTACAATCAAAACCCGCGGAGCGTCAGGTGGTTCTTCCAACTCCAGCGGTTCAGGAAGAAGTCCTTCGCCGACAGGTAGCCGCGGGTGTAGAGCTGGTCCTTCTGGTCGGCCGTGACGCCGAACTGCGTGGCCGTGATGCCGAGGCCGGTCAGGTCGAGGTCGATCACCCGCCCCTGGTGCCGCTGGCTGAGGTAGCGGCGGTCCCCGGCCAGCATCATCGTCTTCAACATGCTCGACAGCAGCTCCGTGGCCGTATCGATCTTCGACGGCAGCGCGTCGGCCCGGTCGATGAGGCGGAACCCGAACGTCGGCCACGACGGGGCGACGCCGGGCGTGTCGTCGTCGAAAATCCAGAGCGGGAAGTTGCTGAGGATGCCGCCGTCCACGATCCGGCTCTGTTCCAGCGTCCCCGGCTCGAAGAAGAACGGGATGCTCATCGACAGCCGCACGGCTTCCGCCACGCCGAACCCCCGCTGCTTGGGCGTCAGCGGCGGCCGGTAGTCCACGCGGGCGGCCTGCATCGTCGTGGTCGGCGTCCCTTCCGCCGGTCGCGCGGGCGTCGGCCGCGCCGGTTCCAGGTCGTCCGGCAGAACCTTCATCTCGCCCTTCGTCACGTCCGAGATCACAACCTTCAGTTGCCGGTCGGTCGCGAGGTGGCTACGGTCCCACATCTCGCCGAACGTCTGCTTCCCGGCCCACTTCAGAATCTCGTCGAGCCACGCCCGGAACGGGTCGGACGAGTATTCGCCCAGCTCGCCGGTCATCGCCAAGTTCGTGAGCAGAAGAATTGGATGTTCCAGGTCGTCGCTCGGGTCGCCGTTGAAGATGAGGCGGCTCGTCTTCTTCGATAGGAAGTGCATGAAGTCGAGGTGGCCGAGAATCTGTTCGAGCTGGTCGATGTTCAGGTCCGCGGCGAGCAAACTGGCCGTGATCGCCCCGGCGGACGTGCCGGCCAGCCCGTGCCAGCGGATGCCGACCTCCGAGCAGAGCCGGGCCGCGCCGAGGAATGCCGTGCCGAGCACGCCGCCCCCCTCGAACACCGCGTCGGCGTCGAACAGTTGGTTCGCGCGCTCCAGCGGGGCCATGTTTATTTCGATCTTCGCACGGTCGGCGGCGGTCAGGTAGAGGCCGTACTTGCGACGGGTCTCGACGGGGTTCCAGATCGCGGCCATGCGGACCTCCGGGATGAACGGACACTCTACCGGACCGGGTGAGACGGGTGAAGGTTGGATCGTGGGGCAGTTCCTGCTAGAGTGAAACCGCCACCGCCGCCACCGCCACGGGTGGCCCCCCGTGGCGGAATCGCCACCTGGGTTGACGCGACGCATAGAATTGAAGATTGTGCCCGCCCGCCGACGGGCCGAAAGCCGGTCGTCACATTGTCCGCATCCGCCTTGTCCGCCTCCGGCACGGGCCGCTAGGATAGCTCATTCCGGCCCCCCGTACCCCCGTCGGACCCGCTATGCCATCCAGCTCGACGAAGCGCCCCGGTTCGCCGAAACCCGCGATGCCCACGTTCGACCCCGCGAACCCGTTCATCGTCCAGTCCGACCGCTCAATCCTGGTGGAAGTCGATAACCCGAAGTACGCCGCCGCCCGCGACGCCCTCGCCCCGTTCGCGGAGCTGGAGAAAAGCCCGGAACACATCCACACGTACCGGATCAGCAACCTGTCGCTGTGGAACGCCGCCGCCGCCGGGATCACGGCCGACCAGATGATCGACGTGCTGAACCAGTACACGAAGTTCCCAATCCCGGCGAATCTGCCCGCCGACATCGCCGAGACGGTCAGCCGGTACGGACGGGTGAAACTCGAGCGGATCGACGAGAACTCGCTAAAACTCGTCTGCCGCGACAAGCCGTTGCTCGAAGAATTGGCCCGCCAGAAGAAGCTGCAAGAGTACCTCGGGGAGCGGCTCGACGGCCTCAGTTTCGCGATCCAGCCCGGTCATCGGGGCGTCTTGAAGCAGGCCCTCATCGCCGTCGGCTACCCGGCCGAGGACCTGGCCGGGTACACGGAAGGCGCGAACCTGCCGGTGGCGCTGCGGGAGGTCGCGACGACCGGGCTGCCGTTCCACGTCCGCGACTACCAGCGGGACGCGGCCGCCGTGTTCCACGCCGGCGGCGACGTGCGGGGCGGGTCCGGCGTCATCGTGCTGCCGTGCGGGGCGGGGAAAACCATCGTCGGCATTAACGTCATGTCGCTGCTTCAGAAGAACACGCTGGTGCTGACGACGAGCGTGACGGCCGTGAAGCAGTGGGTCCGCGAGATCATCGACAAGACGACGCTGACGGCCGAGGACGTTAAGGAGTACACCGGCGACACGAAGGAGATCGGCAACGTCACGGTCGCGACGTACCAGATTCTCACGTACCGGCCCGGCAAGAAGCGGAAGAAGAAGGGGGCCGAGACGGACGAGGAGCTGTTGAACGGCGAGCCGGAGCTCGTCGAGGAGGAAGCGGACGACGAAGAGACCCGCCGCGGGCCGGGGTCGCCGGAGGACTACCCGCACTTCAAACTCTTCGAGCAACGCGACTGGGGCCTCATCATCTACGACGAGGTCCACCTGCTGCCCGCGCCGGTGTTCCGCGTGACGGCCCAGATTCAGGCCCGCCGCCGCCTCGGGCTGACCGCGACGCTGATCCGCGAGGACCAGCGGGAGGGGGACGTGTTCAGCCTGATCGGGCCGAAGAAGTACGACGTGCCCTGGCGGGAACTGGAAACAAAGGGGTGGATCGCGTCCGCGTCGTGTTCGGAAATCCGCGTCGGGCTGCCGGACGACAAGGCCCGGATGGAGTACGCCGTCGCCGAGTGGCGGCAGAAGTACCGCCTCGCCAGCGAGAACCCGCTCAAGGACGAAATCGTCGCCCGGCTGCTCGAACGCCACGCGAACGAGCGGGTGATCGTGATCGGCCAGTACCTGACGCAACTGAAGAACATGAGCAAGCGGTTCGACCTGCCGCTCATCACCGGGTCCACGCCGAACGGCGAGCGGGAGCTGCTGTACAACCAGTTCCGCCGCGGCGAGGTCCGCCACCTGGTGCTGTCGAAGGTCGGCAACTTCGCCATCGACCTGCCGGACGCGAACGTCCTCATTCAAGTGTCCGGCACGTTCGGCAGCCGCCAGGAGGAGGCCCAGCGGCTCGGCCGCGTGCTCCGGCCGAAGGGCGACGGCGGGGCCGCCCACTTCTACACGGTCGTGACTCGCGACACGAAGGAACTCGACTTCGCCCAGCACCGGCAGATGTTCCTGACGGAACAGGGGTACAGCTACGAAATCCTCGACGAGCGCGGGTTCATCACGCCGCCGAAGGCGGAGTGTACGTGAGGGTTTTCACCACGAAGGGGTAGCAGAACGCAAGCAAGCGGCGATGGCTGCTGTCTTTGTTCCCTCCCCCCCAAGGGGGGAGGGAACAAAACAACAAACCCCGGCTCGGTGCTTTGTGCTCTGTCGAAACCCTGGGCGAGGGCGGCGTCAGCTCTGATTATCGGACACGCTCCCTCCAGAATCAGAG
>JAESGS010000269.1_pt1 | contig 60351 bp, 51 predicted proteins | sample 9269761 | NCBI WGS metagenome assembly JAESGS01 (sample SAMN15741799, study PRJNA653493) | algae metagenome | isolation source: Cyanosarcina radialis HA8281-LM2 and co-occurring heterotrophs from damp... | place: USA: Makauwahi cave, Hawaii | collected 2011-01-06 | reverse complement strand
TCTGTTTACTTGCTTTGTGTTATTGTTTTGACGAGGTTAAAGATTGATATCTTTGGCTTTCAAACTTGTTTAGTTGTCGAGGTGCGGTGCTCTGCTCGTTTTGCAGCGCATTTACCAATGTATCAACCTAGAAAGGAATTGTCAACTGTCAGGGCAAACTTTTTTTATAAAAGGCTAAAGTCTTTACAGAACAAAGATTTGAGCTTAAGTTTTTGGGATAAGCTGGAAAAATATAGAAAAATTTTGCTGTAATGGCGATCGCAATTCTACCTCCACCGATAATTTTAGATCGCCTGCTGCGAGAATGGTTGCGGGAAGATATTGGTAGAGGCGATCGCACTACTCAAGCATTGGTCGATCGCAAAGGGCAAGCTAAATGGATAGCGAAAGCTCCTGGAACGATCGCGGGCTTGACAGTAGGAGCGAGGGTGTTTGAGCTTTTGAATGCAGAAGTCAAGTTTGTGCCTGTTGTTTCTGAAGGAATGCAGTGCCAACCTGGAGATGTAGTTGCAGAGATTGATGGTTCGCTGGCGGCGCTGTTAATGGGGGAACGAGTGGCGCTCAATTTGGCTATGCGCTTGAGCGGGATCGCGACTTTGACTGGTGAATACGTCAAGCAAATTGCCGATTTACCAGCAAAGTTAGTAGATACTCGCAAGACAACTCCAGGGTTGAGGTTGTTGGAGAAGTATGCCACTCAAGTCGGAGGAGCAGTAAATCATCGCTTGGGGTTAGATGATGCGGTGATGATTAAGGACAATCACATTGCGGCTGCTGGCGGGATCGAAAAAGCGATCGCTTTGATTCGAGCGCAAATGCCTTATCCTCTGACGATTGAAGTGGAAACGGAAAGCTTAGCCCAAGTGGAAGAAGCTCTAAAGTTTGGGGCTGATATTATTATGTTGGACAATATGGATTTAGATATGATGGCTCAAGCCGTGCAAATTATTCGGCAACGTAGCGATCGCATTAAAATCGAAGCCTCTGGAAATATCACTTTAGAAAATATTAGAAGCGTGGCTGCAACTGGGGTGGACTACATTTCTAGCAGCGCCCCCATAACCCGCTCGACTTGGCTGGATTTGAGTATGAGGTCGATTTGAGTTGGTTCGAGTCGAGCGAATTCAAAATTACTGTGAGATAGTCATCCGACCTGCACTTTGAATGGAACAGCCCAGAGGGCTACAGTTCGACAAGCTCACCGCAAGTCCCACAAGAATTGACTAATTATTTTTGATTTTCAGATAATAATATTGAGATAGAGCAACGGTTTGGAGACTTACATCTGCGGTTTAATTGGGGACAATAGGAATGAATAACAAGGGAGGAAAAAAGGAAAAAGGCCGTGCAAATTACCTTCTTAGGGACGAGTTCTGGAGTACCGACGCGATCGCGCAATGTTTCCAGCGTAGCCTTGCGATTGCCCCAAAGAGCAGAAGTTTGGTTGTTCGATTGCGGCGAGGGAACGCAGCATCAAATCCTCCGCAGCGATTTAAAAATCAGTCAGATCTGCCGCATTTTTATTACTCATATGCATGGCGATCACACCTTTGGCTTGATGGGCTTGCTGGCCAGTTATGGACTAGCAGGCAGTCCGACAAAAATCGAGATTTACGGCCCGCCAGGGTTGTCGGAATATTTACAAGCCTGTCAGCGATATTCTCATACCAACCTTTCCTATCCCCTGAAAGTTTATCCGATCGAACCGGGAACGATTTATGAAGATGATGAATTTATCGTCAGTTGCGGCTATCTCAAACATCGAGTGACAGCTTTTGGCTACCGGATAACTGAGAAAGAGCGACCGGGACGCTTTAATGTCGAGAAAGCCAAAGAGTTAGGAATTCCTTTTGGCCCGTTGTATGGCAAGCTCAAAGCCGGAGAACAAATTACTTTACCCGACGGTCGCGAGATTCGGGGAACCGATTTGTGCGCTCCGCCAGAAGTCGGCCGCAAAGTAGTTTATTGTACGGATACGGTTTATTATGAGGGGGCGGTGGAATTAGCGCGGGATGCCGATGTCTTAATTCACGAAGCTACTTTTGCCCATCAAGACGCTCAGTTAGCGTTCGATCGGTTGCATTCAACCTCGACTATGGCGGCTCAAGTGGCTTTAGGCGCAGGAGTAAAGCAGTTAATTATGACCCATTTCAGTCCTCGGTATGCCCCTGGTAATAACCTGGTTCTAGATGACCTGTTGCAAGAAGCACGGGCAATTTTTCCGAATACACAATTAGCTCATGATTTTCTCACCTATGAAGTTCCCCGACGACTGAGCCAGACAGGATAAGTAGGTAAGCTTCGATTAACTTTCGATCGTTTGTGGTGGTTTAGGTTTGACTGAGATTTCGATATAATACTCTCCAGATTGAGGCTTTACCAAAGTGGCAAGGGTTGATGTTTCTCTACTCAACAAATGCTGTTGGTAGTTGCCAAGTTGTATATATGTAATTTAAGCCCAGCAGTTAGCAACAAAGATCGCGTCTCCCTTTCCTCTCTGCTTGGGAATATATGAGGGAGGTATTTAGGTGAGAAGAGCGATCGATAGCAATTTAAGAGAAATTTAGATGTTAGGAAAAATTTGGCAATCGATCGTCAGGTGGTTTAGAAGCTTGTTTGGTGGCACTGCGAGATCTAAGCTATCTTCAGCAGCCGTCGGGCAAGCACCTCCGACTTTGGACGATACAGATTATGAATATTTGTTCATGCAGCTTTTAGAAGGAATAGCTCATGGCTGGCAACAGCCGCGAGTGGTCAAGTTTTTTGAGGATCTGGAAAACAGGATTAGCGACGAGCAATGGCTCGCGTGGCTGGGGCGATTTAAAGAAAGGTTGCTGGCTTCTTCAGCACCAAATAATGAGTTAGGCTCCCGTTTGGTGCGGTTGGGCGAGATGGGTTATGGAGAAATAGGGGAAACTGCCTATGATACTGGAATGCAGTTGCTAACGCGAGGGAGCAGTCAAGCAATGCCGCTGGCATTTTCTTCACCGATCGTTGACGAATATGATGACTCTGAAGTGGGAATGATTGAGTATGCTGGAGCCGATAGCCTGACAGCAACTGCATCTGATGATGAAATTATCGAATATGCTGGAGCCGATAGCTTGACGGCAGCAGCATCGGATGATGGCATTATCGAGTATGCCGGACCGGATGGGATCGCTCCGGAAAATCCCGAAACAGGTCAGGTCAGAGAAATTTCCTTAGATGAATTTCTGGTGATGTTGCAGGAAGATCCCGATCTGGTAAAACAAGTAGCAGAACAATTGCAAATAGAAACTAGCGACCCTCAAGAGATCGTGCGAGCCGTGATCGCTCAAATTCAAGGGGACGAAACTACCAATGATAATGGACAAATGAAGGATGAAGGATGAAAGGCATCCCAATAGACATCTCCAGAAATTAAGATCGAGGGCAGGCTTTCCTGCCTACTCCACAAGAATTGTTGGAGAGGTCTAATGACAACTGACAACTGACAACTGACAACTGCTCATGTCTTCTTCGCCCAAAATCCAAAGTTTATATACAGATGGAGCTTGTATTGGCAATCCTGGCCCTGGTGGGTGGGGGGTAGCGATCTATTTTCAAGACGGTAGCATTCACGAACTGGGAGCCTCTGAACCAGCTACTACCAATAATCGGATGGAAATGCAAGCTGCGATCGCGGCGCTAGAATTTTTGGCAGCAACTCAATTACAGGAATCAGTTACTCTTTATACAGATAGCGAATATCTGATTAACGGTATTACCAAATGGATTAAAGGTTGGAAGCGCAAAGGTTGGAAAACCTCGCAAGGACAAGCGGTTCTCAATCAAGACTTGTGGGAAACTTTAGATCGACTCAACCACCGAGGAATAAATTGGCAGCACGTCCGAGGACATAATGGTAATGTCGGCAACGAACGCTGCGATGCGATCGCCCGTGCTTTTGCCAGTAGCAAAAGACCTTCACTCCAGCATTCTTCGACCTTAGAAAAATTTGGTTCGCTACCAACCACAGATACTCTAGGTAAAACGATAGAATCGAGTAACTTATCTGCAAACTCTCATATTCTCGATCTAGCTATGTCAGATTCAAATATTGCTGTTACTAATGATGGTTTAGAAAGTTTGCCGAGCGAGGTGAGAGTGGCTAACCTCACTCATCTGATCGAGGCTTTACGTATAGCCGATGAAATAGCGACTAAAGGCTATCTGATCGCTAGCTCGGAATTAGCTGACTTAATGGATGTCAATGCCAGTGCAGTTACAGCTAAAGGAGATAACTGGGTTTGGCGCAACTGGATAGTTTCTAGAGTGCGGCGTGAAGGGAATCAGATTCTCTGGCAATTAGAAAGAGTGGAAGAGTGAGGAATACATCATGTCTGATGATTTCAGTTCCTAGCCAATTGTTTCGTAACTTCAAGGTATGAGTATCTAACAGGAAACAACTCTTTCTATAAATTTTTTATTCATTACTTCTCCTTGCTGATTTTGAGTGAGATACTCCCGATTTTTGTCTAAAGCATCGATCGCGCTAGAAAATTGTGGGACAGCCCAGAGGGCTATCCCACAAGAATTACCCCATCATTTTTTGTCTAGACAATTGGGTACACTTCACTCTAGTTGCTAAGAGCGTCCTTTGTCTTATCAACAGTACGTTGGACGGCGTTCTTGGTCTTATCTACGGCTTTTTGAGTTCGAGCGGCATCTCGATCGGCTCTTTCTTCGATCCGAGCCGCATCTCTGTTAGCTTTGCGCTGGACAAAATTACCGTTATTATCTGTTGCTCTATCTACTCGATCGGCATTTTTATTGGCAGTTCGCTTTACTTTGTCTGCCGCATCTCGGATAAAGTTTTTAGTTTGCTTTGCATCTTCACCAGCTTTCTCTTGAACTCGATCGCCCGCATCTGCAACTAAGACCGAGTTGGCAGTAGGAGCGGCCAGGGCAGCGTTATTTGAGTTAAATCCACCCTGCCAAACGAAGGAAAAGGCCGATACGCAAAGTAGACTAGCAGCCATCCAGCGTCCTATATTTGAAAGCTGTTTCTTCCAATAATTCAGTTTCATAGAATACCATCTCCATGAGATTTAGCATTCTATATTTACCCCGTTTAGCTAGTCCATCAAATCGTTCGCCAGATAGAGATACTAGATAGAGATGCGCTCTATCTAAGTCTTGTTTTCGATCGCGAATGGCCTGTATTTAATTACCTTTTCCGTCTCCATCTCGCCGTGTCATATCGAATCCGGTTAAACACCCATAACGTAATAAGAAACCCAACATTGCTGGAGTGTTGGGTTTCGCAAGCTCAACCCAACCTACGAGCGATCGCTTCTTCTAGATCTGCCAGGGCGCGATCGCGGTAAGCTGCATAACGCTCTTGTTTGTTGCGGATTCGCACGGGTAATTCGGGCAAAATGCCAAAATTGGGTGGCATGGGTTGGAAATGCTTGGGCGATGCCGAACTAATAAACTCGAACAACGCTCCCATCATCGTTGTTGGCGGTAACACTAGGGGTTCTTTCCCTAAAGCCAATCGGGCAGCGTTAGTTCCAGCCAGCCAACCGCCAGCAGCAGCGGCCGTATAGCCTTCAGTTCCGATTAACTGTCCAGCAGCTAATAGGGTAGGACGCTGTTTGAATTGCAAGGAAGGTTGCAACAACTGAGGAGCATTGATAAACGTGTTGCGGTGCATCACTCCCAACCGGACAAATTCAGCCTCCTCCAGTCCGGGAATTAGCTGAAACACCCGTTTTTGTTCGCCCCAGCGCAAGTTAGTTTGGAAGCCTACCAGGTTCCATAACTGTCCGGCTTTGTCTTCTTGCCGCAATTGCACTACCGCATATGGACGAACGCCAGTACGCGCGTCGGTAAGTCCTACGGGTTTCAGGGGGCCGTAGCGCATGGTATCTTCTCCCCGCCTGGCCAGTTCTTCAATTGGCAAGCAAGCTTCAAAGAATTTAGCAGTTTCGCGCTCGAAGTCTTTCAGTTCCACTTGTTCGGCCGCCCGCAACTCTTGCCAAAAGTGGAGGTACTGCTCTCGATCCATCGGGCAGTTGAGATAAGCAGCATCTCCTTTGTCGTAGCGAGAGGCTAAAAAGGCAATATCTCGATTTATCGATTCTCCCACTACGATCGGACTGGCGGCATCAAAAAAACTCAGATATTCGCTATTGGCAAATTGGCGTAAATCTTCGGCTAAGTCATGGCTAGTTAAAGGGCCGGTGGTGAGAACGACAATGCCACTTGGGGGAATTTGGCGAACTTCCGATCGATTTAACTCGATTAAAGGGTGCTGCGACAGAGTTGCAGTCAAGTCGCGACCGAATAATCCTCGATCGACGGCTAACGCGCCCCCCGCTGGCACGTTATGTTCGTCGGCTTTACCGATGACGATCGAACCCAGGCGGCGCAATTCGGCGTGTAACAATCCAGGGGCGCGATCGCTTTCTTTGGCTCCAAAAGAATTACTGCATACCAGTTCTGCCAACTCTCCCGTATGATGGGCAGGACTGAGCTTTACAGGTCGCATTTCGTGCAGGACTACAGGTACGCCCATGCGAGCGATTTGCCAAGCTGCCTCCGTACCTGCTAATCCGCCACCAATTACGTGAATTCGATCGTCGTTCATCGTTAGTTACTTTCTCTCCCCATCTCCCCATCTCCCCATCACCTACTCTTCTCCAGTCGATCGAGCAATTCCTCTGCCATCCTATACCATTCTTCCCGTAGGGGTTCGTCTTCTGGTTTATTCGTCAGTTGTCGGTTTAAATTTGGATACTTGGCATAAAACATGGCATCTACCCGGCGATGAAAATCTGCCCCTGGAATTTTCAAGGCCACCCGCCGCTTAGTAATTAGGGTGCTGCGGTCTTTCTCTGGTTTCATCATCGGTTTTTCCGGTTGCCAGGGCAGCCATTCTTCAAAAGGTAGGGGCAACCAACCAGAGGCTAAGAGCGCCCAACTGCCAACACCAGCAACACTAGCAGCTAAAGTAGCTACCACTATTACCTTGGCACAACGCTTTAATAAATTTTTATTCGATCGACCAATTACTACAGTCTGCTTTTTCTGGCTGTCAGTACCAGCGCCAGTCGATCTTTCGTTCTTGCTAAAAAAATTAACCGTTCGCATTTGCGAAACTTTAGGATCGACCGCTGCCAAGGCTTGAATTACTCCTCTAGCTGACTGGTAGCGATCGCTCGGTCGATAAGCTAACATCCGATCTAAAATTGCGCCTAAAGAGCGATCGACTGTTGCGTGTTGTCGCCATTTCCAAGCTGCATTTTGAGCATCATAGAGTTCTGAAGGATCTTTTCCGGTTAATAGCACTAAAACTGTAACTGCCAAGGCATAGAGGTCGCTAGAGGGGTCGGCTATACCTCTAATTATTTGTTCGTCGGGGGCGTAGACTTGTTTACCGATCCGAGTCGGGTTTCTTAAAGGGTTAAACAGAGATATGGCGTTGGCTGCTGCTTGTTTGACACCACCAAAATCGATTAATATTGGCAGCTTGTCAGACTGGCGTTGAATTAAGTTATCAGGAGAAATATCTCGATGTATTACTCCTAGCGAATGGATGTACTCTAAAACTGGCAGGATTTGCAGCATTAGTTCCGTTGCTTCTCGATCGCTAAAGCATTTACCTCTTTTCAAGTAGGATTTGAGCAAATCTAGATAATTTTCGCCTTCTATGTAGTCTTGCACTAAAAACAGGGCATCTTCTCCAACAACTTTCACCCTTAACATTTCTCGAAACCGAGGAATTTGGGGATGTTGCAACTTATAGAGTACGCCTGCTTCCCGTTCAAACAACTCTTTAGCTTTTTGCAAGTCTTTGCTGTCTTGAACTTGAGGAGCAAATTCTTTCAGCACGCAACTTTCATTAGATAAAGTCAGATCGCGAGCTAGATATGTACGTCCAAAGCCACCGCGTCCTAGTTCGCAAACAATCCGATAGCGGTTTTGTAGCGTTAATCCAGGAATCAAAGAAGAGGTATTAGACATGGAAGCCACAAGCGCAGCAATTATTCAATGAGTGAAGGCAGGTCAGGAATTTAAACACCACTCAATTTTAGAACAAAAAATTTAGGAGTTTAGGAGTTTAGGAGTTTAGAAGCTTAGAAGGGCGGGAAGTGTGGAGTGTGGAGTAAAGAATTTTGTATCCTGTGGAGCGTCTCCCCTTTTCGCCCTCTGCTCGTCAACTTTACAAATCTACTGGACGATCGCTCTCCATCCCTTTAACAATTATTTCTCTTAATTTGGCATAACTAAAGGATTCTAATTCGACAAAATTACCCGCATCTAACCAGTTTAACTCTTTCATTAATAACTTCTGTTTGATACTTTCTGGCAGCTTCTTGGCTTCTTGTCCCGATTCATATGAATTTTGGACTAGGATATTTTCATTTTTGAACAGTTGACGCGGCCACAAACCTAGATCGTGAATTTTGGTATTTCGATCGATTGGCAAATTTGGCTCGTTTGTCAACTGAGAAACTAAGCTCGCGCCTTCAGGAGCAGCATCGTGCAAGACATATATTTTTAAGTCAGGGTAGCGTTCGATCGCTTGTTTGACTTTTTTCCAATTTTCTAATTTATAACCATCGATATCGCAAATCGCACAATTGTTTTCTAAAGGAAAGTTATTAGCTAGCAGCAATTGAGCTATTTCCGGGCGATCGCAGATAATAATTTGCTGAAACCTGTCAGGATTGCCTTGCCAGCCCGTTTCCGATTTAGGATAGGGCAGCAGTTTTTCTAAAGTGCGAGAGTTGACTTCATTCCATCTTTCTAACCAATCTTGAAATTGATTTTGAGTTATTGAAGTTGGCTCTGAATTGGTTGCAATAGACGAAAATTTAAAGATCGCGATCGCTCCAGCCAACAGGATTAATAGAATCGCCGGAATTGTATAAGCTTCTTGAGGTCTACCGTAATCGGGAAAGGCGATCGGAAAAATTCCAATTATTAAGCCCAACAAGGTGATAAATATGACTACAATTAAGGTGGAATCTATTTTTTTGGTATTAGTATTACGTAATTCTTTATCTAATCGATAGAATAACTGCTGAGGGGCAAAAAACAAAGTTTGTCGCTCGGAAATATCGTCGATCGCTCGATCGAAAACATCATCAGTAAATAGATCTGCATATTTTTGTTGGGGATCGAAGACGAAAGAATGCTGGCAGTTTTTGCATCGTCCAGAATTAGTGATGCGATCGAGCCAGCTATTATCCGTCTCGCAGCTAATACATTTCATTTGTGCTACTTTAATTTTGGCAAATCTAATAATTATATAGCACTTCTCAATTGCCTGAAGTACATTCTTGTGGGGTAGGCTTCCAGGGTAGCCCACTGGGACAGCCGGGACGGCTATCCCACAAGTCATTTAGAAACGCTATATCTCAGATTGTATGTTTGACTCGCGAGTTTATTGTGTATTTCTAGTAGATACTGTAGTAGTAGCCACTTCTAATTTGACCACAGGATCGGTCGGCTCGCTAATTTGACCGATCAAATCTATGGTTACTTGGCGAGAATCAGTGACATTTCTTATTACCAGTCCATTATCGGCGATCGAATCAACTAATTCATCGCAATTAAATTGATTAGCACCTGGAGTACAAGGGCCGACAGAACGATAAATTGTATTGGGTTCTACCCAAGTAGCCGTACTGGGACGAATATAGTAGATTACTAAGCGATTAGCTACTAAATTACCCGAACTAGAAGTGGTTAAGTCAATAGGAGTACCTCCGGGTGTAGCGGCTACTTTGAAATTATTGTTATCGATATTAACTACATAGTAAATCGTATTTGTATTTTTTTGTAAGCCAGTTGCTATTGTGCCACTGCCTGTAAACATCACCGCATTCCGATTGGCAAAACCATGATTTGGCAGATTGATGACATCGGTAGCCGCTGTCATGCTACTAACGGTTAAGGGAATCTGCAAATATAATTTAGCTGCTGGCGGTGGAGTGCTAGAACCTAAGCTTGAGTTCGGCCAAGCCCAAGTTGGTGCTGAGCTACTAGCGTTGCTTGCCGTTCTGATGTCATCGCTGATGAAATCAAGGGCGCGATTTAAGTTGTTGCGGCTAGCAGTTTCAGCCTCAGTTTTTTCGTTGGCTTGAAGAATATTGACTAATCCAATGCCAATGCCAGCGACAATAATTGTTGTCAGGGCGATCGCTATTAGCAATTCTATGAGAGTAAATCCCGATCGATCGTTTGGCTTTATCGAAATTCGATCTAGCTTAAATTTCATTACTATTCTTATGGTGAAGTTATACAATTGCCGGGACTAATTGGGTTATCATTTATCGACCCATTGTAATCCCCTATTCTCAACAGCCCTAACCCTCTAGACACTACTAAGCACTTTAATGGTCTAGGAGAATTAGGAGTAGCAAACAGTAAAGTTCCACCACTAGATGGAGTATTGATTCTGCCTTTAAAATCAAAGGTAATTACCCACGGGTTAGCAGGAGTAGTTGGTTTAGATCTAATTGTAATTCCTTGTAAAACGCGATCGCCTGAGAACAAACATTCTCGATCTTGGTCGGAATTTGGCACTATAGCGGCAGGTTGAGTAGGAGTATCGACGACTATCCTAATGCTACAGTTTCTACTTCTACGAATAGCTTGTCTTTGAGCTTCTTGCAAAGCGCCTCTAGTTTGAAACGTAGCTTCATTTACTCTCCTAGCGTTCAATCCTGCCAAAAAACTAGGAGCAGCGATCGCTCCGATAATACCAATTATTATCATCACTACGATGAGTTCAAATAGAGTAAAACCTAGATGTTTTTGACTGGTATTTAATGGCAACATTAGGGCGATCGCATTCCAAGCAACAACATTATACCCCAACTTCAAAGAGGACAGAACAAAGCTGCATTTGGCACGATTGTAGTATACATCTGTGCTACTGGTTCGCCTGCAAGATTGTCGGTGGGGCGAATTTCATATTTTACTTGCAGTAAGTTATAAGGAGCAACATCGGCGATCGTCAGAGTTTTTTTCAATTCAAATCCTTGCTGTCCGGCATCAGGAGTTGGCGTAGCTCCTCCAACTTGAGTTTGTTTTAATTTACTGATTTTGTCTTCATTTATGGTTTCCTCGTTCCCGACCCGATCGCTACCAATATATTTATCGCGCAAACCGTCGGCAAATCCTGAAGTTCTATCTACTGCCGTAGTAATTCCGCATCGACTAATTTCTACTACTCTAGTAGTAGCTGATTGGTTTTTTTTCAAGTTAGGCGAAATAGTTAATGTATTACCACTTTTACTGTTAATTGTATAGATATCGCTTTCTGTGCCAATTTTTATTTTGTCTCCCACATCAAAATCATCATCAGATGTGACTTCAATTTCAACGTCGGTTGCAGGAGGAATTGTATTAGGAGTAGCATTAGCAGCCAAGGTGGTGTATTTATAAGTAGCTGCTTGATATTTTAGCTTTTCTAAATCTTCTTGAATCCAAGTAGTACCTTCGCTATATTGTCTGGCCCGCGATTTCAGTAAAGAACCAACTACCATTGACTGCATAGTTACAGCCACAAATATGGTTGCCATTAGCATTCCAACCAACACTTCTACTAAGGTGAAGCCTGACGTTGAATGCAACTTTTTAGGAGATTTTTTTAACATCGATCGCGATTTTAATTGTTTACTGCTCGCACTTTAAACTACTAGTTGAAACAGTGCTGCACCTTTGCCAACTAACGGGTGCAGAAACTATTGGTATTCCTATAGATTTTTCAGTTGCAAAGAAATTGTTATATTCGCCTTCTACTGCGATTAAAGGTTTAGTATCGGGATAATCGCTGACCTGATCCCATTCTTTCACCCAAACCGAACCAGTGAAGTTTGCCTGAGTAAGATTGCCTGAGCCATTTGTTAAGGCACGACCTGTGGCATCAGGAGCATAAATTAAGGCTTTAACGTTTCCATTGCCATTAATCTCTACCAAAGTGGTATGGCAAGTTGGGGAAGGTGGCGTGCATTGATAAGCATTATTTGCTGGATTACCGTAAATTTGCAACCTAAAAGCTTCTTTATCGCTATTAATGTCAACAATACCATCTAGTTTAATATTTTTTTGAACGTAAAATATGATTTTTGGATCTGTATCTGGAGGTGAGACAGTATTACCATCAATAGTAATTTTTACAGTTCCAGTAGTAGCCAAATCTCCTTTAATTACATAAGCATAATAACCATTAGTTTTAGTATCTGTCGCCCTTGGCAATTTTAGATCTGACAAAGACCCCAAACCCGATAATGAAGTGACTTGCATGGCGGTGGGAATAGCAGCAAGGTCGAGAGAGGGAGGAGGGGGAAAAGGAATATCTCTACTAGCCTTAGCTTCACCGATAGTATCGACATTATCTTGAGTAATGTGTTGAAGTGGCGGACATTGATTGACTAATATGCTGCCTCTAATTTTGTTATCACCTAAGTCGTTGGCATCATTTACTTGTTGCAGCCATAAGCCTGGAACTGGACTGTTATCGGGAGAAGGATTGTTGACGGGAACAGTAACTTGCAAAATGTTGCTGCTTTTGCCAACATCGTCATTCCAATTAGATTCACCTTGAATTACTAAAGTACCAGTTTGATTGGAAGCATTATAAGTATAATTGAGGATTTTGTAGCGATCGCGATTGTTATTAATCTGTACTGGCTTGCCTACGCGCAAACCTTCATCCCCTTCCACGAAGCGATCTAAGTCGAAGCCATGTTCGTTATTGCAGGTGTCTTGATTTTGCTGGTTAGGGTTAGAATCCTTCCACTGAGCCAGATTTGTCTGAGCTAGGGCGCGATTGTATTTATAGCTTAAAAAACTGAGGACTTCAGCTACACCTGCTTCAGCTACGTTCGACGCTTCGCTAGTTTTCTTTTGAGATGAAGCGGTTAGTTGATTGTCATGGGAAAGTACGACCATGGTAATACCGATCAGGATCATCATTAACCCTAGTCCAAAGATCGTCGGCAACACAAATCCCCGATCGCTAGAGTGTCGAATTAAGGCAGCTTTCCTCTTGAGATTCATACGCTATAAATCATCCCGTGTTGCTAGTCTAGCAAAGGAGCTTTTATGAAAGAGGGAAAAGAGAAAACAGACAAATGATTTTCAGCCTTTCTCCTCGATCGCTCTTATTTTATAAGCTGGCACAATGCGATCGACTAAACCAGCAAATTTACAAGAATTTACCTGCTACTTTACCTACTTAGAAGCGATCGCTAGCCTTCACCTCCAACCCTTCTCCCCTCATCATCTCGATTGGCAACTGTGCCTTCTCTTTAATTCTCTAAATTGGTAGCACTCGCCTGATGTAACTGCTGCACCTGTTCGAGAGATAACCCAGTTACCCTTGATATAGTCTCGATCGCTATACCTTCTCTGAGCAAATTGAGTGCCACCTCTTGACGTTCTTCAGCCTTACCTTCAGCTATACCCTCAGCCTTACCTTCAGCTATACCCTCAGCCTTACCTTCGGTCTTAGCTTCCTGCCAAATCTCCCGATAAATAGTAGATTCCTGCATCAGTTCTCTCCTTAACACTCGCCGAATTACTTCTGGTTCTAATACTAACCCAGCTAAAATGGCGGTTGCTGCTGCCACATTACTCTGTACTCTTCTTGGCGAAATCTGCTCGATCGTTTGCGCGACTTGTTGCAAGACGTTAGAACGAACGCCAGTTTGACTCAACACCGCTAACGGCAATAAGCCAGGAGATGACAACAACCTTTCTGTGGGTTCCTCCCACAGCCGAATTACCTCAAATTCGTGACGGGTTCTCTCCAAGGTGAAGAAAGTCTCTCGCACCAAATCTGAACCCGTCTCTTTGAGATAAATTACTACTTGACGCATGGTTTTTTGGGGAAACCGACGATAGACGCGCAAGCGATAATCTGCCATCCGAAAAGGCAGATCTGGATCTGGTTGAGTTTGGAATTCTATGTGAAGGACAACTTCATCAGATTGCAGCAAAATCAACGCATCAGCCCGGATCGGTTCGACTGAGAGTTCCGAGGGACTTAATTGAGTTAGGGAGATGGGTTCTCCCAACAGCCAGGTAGCAAAGTCATCGGCAAAGGTTTCTACCAGAAACTTACAGGTTGAATCAAACATGAGGCGATCGCACCTCTAAATGCCCCACGATTAATAGTGATTCAAGTTAATTCCTGCTTCTTTTGCCATAGCTGCTAACCCTTTCTTTTCTAAGGTTTTGATGGCTTTGGTAGAGATGTGCAGTCTTACCCAACGCTTGCCTTCAGCCCACCAAATTCGCTTCCACTGTAAGTTAGGCTGTTGCAGCTTTTTAGTCCGACGGTGGGAGTGGGAAATAGCATAGGCATTGTTTGCCTTTTTACCTGTTAGTTGACATCTGCGTGACATAGGAAACCTTATAGAGTGCGACAGACTTTATATTGTACCGAAATGTAGGACGGTGGGGGAGAGGGAGAGAGGGCGAAGAGGGCGAAAATTTAATTACCTCCTGCCTCCTGAACTTCTGAACTTCTAAACTTCTGAACTTCTGAACTCCTCAAGTTAAGACTTTGAGATAGACGCGATCGCATCTTTTTGTTTCTACTCCTGTCGCCGCTAAATAGCCGCTGCTTTCGTAAAGCCGAACTGCTTCTTTGAGAACGCTGGCGGTTTCTAGCCAGATTTGATGGAAACCTTGAGAGGTAATGGCGGTTTCTAGCTGTTGCAGTAAATACTTACCTAAACCTTGACCCCTGACTTGAGGTAAAAGGTACATTTTGCGAAGTTCTACGGCTTTTTCGCCCCGACTTGTGGGGTGATAAGCACCAGTACCGACGATTCGTTCTTGCTGCTCTACCACCCAAAATTCACCCCCAGGAACGAGATAGTATTGTTCTACTTCTAAAACATCTCGATCGGCTCCTTCCGGTTCCCAAGGCAGGCCGTATTCAGTTAATACTGTATGAATGACTTCAGCCGCAGCTAGGCGATCGCTCTGTTCCCAAGGACGAAGGTAAAAATCAAGATATTGGTTCATTTGAGGCTCAGTTGAGAGAGCGATTCCTTATAGTATCCTTTGAAAGGCGATCGTTTCTCATTCGGTGCTTTCCTTCTAGTGTTAAAGTCAAAAAATCTGGACTAACTCCGAACTTTGAACTCCGAATTCCGAACTCAGGTTATTGCTCTTGATAGTTCCAGAGCAATCCACCATCGACGTAATAAGTAGAACCCGTGATGTAATCGGCATCAGAAGAAGCTAAAAATGATACTAATCCTGCCACATCTTCTGGTTTGCCTAAGCGACTCAAGGGAATGTTTTTTAGAACTGCATTGAGTTTCTCTTTGTCGTTAAGCAATTCTTGGTTGATAGGAGTAGCGATCGCGCCTGGTGCGACGTTATTAATCGTTACTCCCAGTGGTGCTAGTTCGACTGCTAAGTTTCGCATCATCATTTTCAAGCCACCTTTACTGGCGCAGTAGGCCGTGAAGTGAGGAAATGGCAATTCTTCGTGAACCGAACTGATATTAATTACTTTACCGGGGCGATCGGTTTCTTTAAGATGCTTGACAAAGGCTTGCGTCGTAAAGAAAACTCCTTTTAAGTTGACATCTAATACTTGGTCGTAATCGGCTTCGGAAATGTCTAGAAAATCCTCATTTTTTTGGATTCCGGCATTATTTACTAAGATGTCTAATTTGCCAAACTGCTCGATGCTTTCGCGCACGAGTTCCCGTGCTTCGCTTACGCTCGATAAATCCGCTCGAACGATCGCTCCTTTTTTCGGACACTGCGCCATGTAACAGTTTCCACCTGCCGCCTGTACCTTGTGTAGGGTTTCTTCAGCCCCTTCAGGGCTAGAACGGTAATTGATAACTACGCTGGCTCCCTCCTCAGCAAGACGAATAGCGATCGCTTGTCCGATTCCCTGACTGCTACCTGTCACCAATGTTACTTTGTTTTCGAGTTTCATGACCTGAACCGTAGTGTTTAAGATAAGAACTCAAATGGTCAGATAAGATTTTCATCAGGCTCGCGAAAATCAACGGTTTTAAGATCTTAATCAGGATTGATTGGGGGACTATTCAGAAATTTCACGCTTTTACGCTTTAATCGATCGTCTTCGCTTTTGGGAGTCGAACGATGATTGTTAGAAACACCTTATCTTTATCTGGCTCTGCAACCATCTATCTATTGGCATTATTGACACAGCCAAAAGTCTAGTTTCTTCCGCTCTCGACAGGTTTAAGCGATCGTCTAATGAAGAGCGTATAGTTAGGAATGAGCCGATCCCGTTCGCTATATGTCTGAGTCCTTAGCCCCCCTAATTTTGACTTTAAAGCTAGATCGCGAGACATTTATCTATTTCGATCGCTTGCGACAGAAATATTTTCCCACAGAAAAAAACTTTTTGCCCGCTCACGTCACCCTCTTTCATGCCTTACCGGGCGAGGAAGCTTCTGAGATCCAACAGAGGCTACAAGATTATTGCTCCCGCACCTCAATTTTTACCCTGACCTTTCCCAAGTTACGATTTCTCGGCAGAGGTGTAGCGGTAGAAATCGACTCTCCCCCATTGACTCAACTCCGCCAACACCTGGCAAAAAGCTGGCACGATTGGTTGAGCCACCAAGATCGACAGGGGTATCGACCTCATATCACCATTACCAATAAAACTACCGCCGAGCGATCGCGCCAGTTGTACGAGCAGATGACAAATGATTGGCAAGCCTTTGAGGGTTATGGGGAAGGATTGTTACTGTGGTACTACCTGGGAGGCCCCTGGAAATTGCTAGATGAGTTTGTTTTTAGGCCCTAGGAACCAAACGCCGATCGAACTTTACTTTCAGTCCATCGCGCGGACGAGAAAAGGGTAGCACCACTCGTTCTAGATTATGACTGGGAAGTAATTCCCAATCATAATCGCAACGATCTGTGTAAATCTCACAGTTGGTAAATAAAAATCTAGCGGCATCATGTTCTATGCACTCATATTTCCACCTCAAACTGAGTCCTGGGCATCTTATATTCGTCGCGCCTTGCAACTGTTTTTTAAATAAATTCGATCGCCTTTTGCCCAACTCTTATCATCTACGACGAAAGTTAGAAGAGGCTTATCCGACTTTCGTTGATGGCAGCCAAAACGTTTTTCCGATGTTTCTTCTCAGTTAAATCCCTACGATCGAAACAGTTAAGCAAATAGCTCAACTCTAATAACTAGGAGAAAACAAATGACAACAACGTTTTCTAATAAGCCAAACAAGTTAAGTCAGAGAAATAAAAACTATGAGTAATGCCTCAATAACAGCAAGCAGAAATAACATTGGCGTGGCTATTTTCAACGCGATCGACTTTCTCAAGTGCGAGCAACTGAACTATGGAGAGTTTAAAACCTATCTCTCAATAGATAAAACGATGAAGTCAGACAGTTGTACTTTTGACGGCACGCCATTTACTACCGCACTGGTTCTTTATTCTCTGAAATTTGTAGAAGATCCAAGAGTTAGCGAAATGACCCAAAAGGCAATTCAATTCCTAGTAGAAGAGAGGGAAAGAGGTGGAGTATGGAGGTTTTGGTCGTCGAAAAATCCCAGAAACAAACTATGTCCTCCAGATTTAGATGTTACTGCTTGTATTGCCTACGTCCTCAAACAACATTATTCTCCTCTGCTTTATTCCTTCCTGTTTGGTTCCAATCTCAATATTTTCCTCAATTGCAGGAACGATCGAGGGCTATTTTATACGTTTATTAGCCCCAATTTACCCAGAAATCCGATCGATAGCGGGGTGAATGCTAACGCGCTACTCTACCTGGGTGAATGTGAGGAGACTAAACCAATTTGTGATTACTTAAACGACCTAGTATTAAGCGATCGAGAAAAGGGGTCAGATCGTTGGTATGCTGAAACAGCTTTGTACTATTTCATATCTAGAGCGTATTTTCAGGGTGCTTCTAGCTTAAAAAAATCTCAGAACGTTATCGTCGAGAAAACTTTAGCACTACAACTAGCAGACGGTTACTTCGGTAACGACTTGAATACTGCTCTTGCTGTTTGTACGTTACTCAACTATCAATATAGCGATCGCATTGTTCTAGAACGGGCGATTCACAGTATCCTGGAACGCCAGGGAGAGAATGGAGCCTGGTCGAGAATTCCCCTTTGGAGTGCCACCCCAGAAGTCGTTTGGGGAGGAGAAGCTAGCGATTGGCCGGTGGGTTTTTGGGGTTCTGAAGAACTAACAACTGCTTTCTCGATTGAGGCTTTGGCAAGGTATCAGCAGCAACTCGAAATGAATTAATTTCGATCGCTCCCCAAAAGCTAACTCTGACTCAATATTTCAAATCTTGAAATATTGAATTGATTCGCATGAAATTTTTATCGCTTAATTGGACTCATTATGTTTAACCAACCCCAATTCAAACCTCATTTCCACGTTGAAGCCGTAGAACCAAGTACCGTTTATCTCATGAGCGAACGGGGACATATTGCCCTCAGCGGTCACATCTACGTCTTGTTAGCCCCCCTCCTGAACGGTCGGCACACCGTTAATGAAATTGTCGATCGGCTCAAAGAACATACATCAATTTTGGGAATCTACCACACCTTGACCAATCTGGAGAGTCAAGGCTACCTCACCGAAGCGGTAAACGCTCTACCCGATGAAGTGGCTGCTTTCTGGAGTTTGCAAGGCGTAGATCCTGGAGTCGCCGTTAGCAAACTGCAAGATACCAGAGTTGCTGTAAAGACCTTCGGGGCGGTAAAAACAGAACCGTTTATATCTGCCTTAGAATCGCTAAATATCCAGGTGAACAGGGAATTATTAAAAAATTCTGCCAAATTACCAGCTTCATCCTTTCCAAGCGCAGCAAATCCAAAATCCAAAATCCAAAATCCAAAATCGAGTGAGGGAGACTTCACCGTTGTCTTGACCGACGATCACCTGCAACCGGGTTTAGATGAATTTAACTCCCAAGCCTTACGCAGTCAAAAACCTTGGATGTTGGTCAAACCTGTCGGTGCAACTATCTGGGTCGGCCCGATCTTTGTTCCCGGTCAAACGGGTTGTTGGCATTGCCTGGCCCAACGCTTGCGGGGAAACCGGGAAGTCGAAACTACCGTTGGCCGGCAAAAAGGAGTTGAAACTCCCTTTCCCACCGCTCGATCGATCCTCCCCGCCCACTTGCAAATCGGCTTAAATTTAGCCGCAGCCGAAGCAGCCAAATGGATAGTGCAAGGGCAAAACGATCGGCTAGAAGGCCAGGTGCTGACTTTGGATCTAGCTTCCCTATCGATGCAGCAACACCTTTTAGTTAAACGCCCGCAATGTCGGGCTTGTGGCGAACAAGCGGCTTTTGAGTATTACAAACCCAAACCGATCGTACTCGAAAGTCAGAAGAAGCTATTCACCGCAGACGGCGGCCATCGCTGTTTCACTCCAGAACAAACGATCGAGAAATACTCGCATCACATCAGCCCGATTACAGGAGTTGTCAGCGCCCTGCCCAAAAAGGAGATAGACAATAATTTGATTCACGTTTACAGCGCCATTCACCAGTTCGGAGGGAGACTCGACAGCCTGGCAGGTCTGCGCCATAGCTTGCGTCATAAGAGTGCTGGCAAGGGGAAAACCGACCAGCAATCGAAAGCCAGCGGTTTGTGCGAAGCGATCGAACGGTATTCCGGCGTGTTTGCAGGCGACGAAGTTCGCATCAAAGGCACTTATCCCCATTTAGAGTCGATCGCCATTCACCCCAACGATTGTATGCTCTTTAGCGATCGCCAATACCAAAACCGCTCCCGATGGAACCCACAACACGGCAGCTTTGCCTGGGTGCCCGAACCATTTGATGAGGAGAAAGAAATTGAGTGGACGCAGGTTTGGTCGCTAACCCATCAACAGTTCAAGTATTTGCCGACGGCTTACTGTTACTATGGCTATCCACTTGCTGACGACTATCGTTTCTGTCGGGGAGATTCCAACGGCAACGCTGCGGGCAATACCTTAGAAGAGGCCATTCTTCAAGGGTTTATGGAATTAGTCGAACGGGACTGCGTGGCTTTGTGGTGGTACAACCGCATCCAACGGCCCGCTGTGGACTTAGACAGTTTTGACGAGCCGTATCTGGGAGCATTGAAAGAATATTACCAAACTCAAAACCGAGAGGTCTGGGTGTTAGATATCACCAATGACTTTAATATTCCCTGCTTTGCCGCCTTGTCTCGACGCACGGTGGGAGCAACTGAAGAGATCCTCATCGGGTTTGGCACTCATTTCGATGCTAAAGTTGCCATGCTCAGGGCGGTAACTGAGATGAATCAGGGCTTGGGGATCGATCTCGATAATGGCAAGGCGGTGCCTGACGATCCAGATTGGCAATATTGGCTCAAGTCGGCCACTTTAGAGAATCAGCCTTACCTAGCGGGCGATCGCACTGTGCCTGTAAAAGTTTACTCGGATTACCCAGATCGCTATTGCAACGATCTGCGGCAAGACGTACTCGCCTGCGTGGAAATTGCCGCCCAACACGGCATGGAAACCTTAGTTCTCGACCAAACCCGCCCGGATATCGGTCTGAAGGTAGTCAAGGTCATCGTTCCTGGGATGCGCCACTTTTGGAGTCGATTTGCGCCGGGGCGACTGTATGAGGTTCCCGTAAAAATGGGTTGGTTGCCTGCGCCATTAACAGAAGAGCAACTCAATCCGATACCGATGTTTTTCTAAACCCGATCGATACTAACCAGCCCTCACCCCCAACCCCTCTCCCACCTCAAAGAAGCCCTCTCCTACGAGGAGAGGGTAAAGGAAGTTTCTGTTATCTGAGGGGAGCCGGAGGCGGGATGAGGGAAAGAAGGTTTTGGCGATCGAATCTTGCATCATTTATCAATTCATCCTTGCTGTTATCGGTGAGACAGGACGGGTTTGATTTGAAAATTCAGTTCTGCCCTAAACCTGGCTGGCAAAACCCACCCCTACAGATTGCCCCTACCAATGTCTATTGCATCCTGGTTTCAAATTAAAACTTAAAAGAAATATATGTCACAGCAATTCCTTCTATCTTTCAAACCAGACGTTTCCCTCATGGAACCAGAAGCAACAGAGCAACTGGTTCTCCAATCGTCAACCCGCTCTTTGACATTTAAGCAGACGCAATCGGGGTTGAAAACCGCGCTCAAAACCCTAGCAGATGGTGGTGCCACCTTAGCCGAACTCACCCAAATGGTGCAGCAAGACGATGGAAATTTTCTGGCCCTAAGATTTTATGCCTACCTGCAAAAGTTCTCTAAGTTGGGTTGGCTTTGTCATTCGGTCTTAGCCCAAGGAAAAGCGATCGCGATGGCCGTTCCCATGACCTCAGACGATCGGTTTTCTGACAGCGAAGTAGCTGTCGAATCTAAATACGTCCTGTCTCGCTTTGCCTATTGCCATCAAGTTAGAGGGCAACTGGTGCTGGAGTCGCCGCGATCTCAAGCTCAAGTGCTGTTAACAGATTGGCAAGGAGCAGCCTTATTGAACCAGTTAGCCAAACCTCAAAGTTGCAATGAATTGGTAATGGGAATTCCGGGGATTTCATTAGAAACCGTAAAGCAGTTTGTCAGTCTACTTCTGGGCGCTCAAATGCTCTGTGAAGTCAGCGAAGACGGCACTATCGGCGAACAAGCCAATGTCACCCTCGCCCAATGGGAATTTCACGACCTCTTATTTCATGCCCGCAGCCGACAAGGAAGGCACGCCCATCCTTTTGGGGGAACTTACCGTTTTTTAGACAAAATCGAGCCACTGCCTGCCGTCAAATCTCCAATGTCCGAGGAGGTAATCGAGCTATACAAACCAGACCTAGAAACGCTCAAAACCACCGAAGCTTCCTTCACCCAAGTTTTAGAGTCGAGAAAGTCGATTCGGGAATATGGAGAAATCCCCATTACCGCCCAACAATTGGGAGAGTTTCTCTATCGCTGCGCTAGAGTCAAACGCATCCTCAAAACCGATCGCGGTGAAATCCTCAGCCGTCCCTATCCCAGTGGCGGGGCGCTTTACGAATTGGAACTTTATCTTGCAGTCAATAATTGCCAGGGCATTGCTTCTGGTTTATATCATTACGATCCTCTCGCCCATCAACTGGGTCGGATTTCCGACAGAACGGCAACTGTAGAGGCCCTACTAAATGATGCTCGGCGATCGATGGGTCAAGAAGGTATGCCTCAAGTTCTGATCGTTATTGCCGCTAGGTTCCAACGGCTGGCTTGGAAGTATGAATCGATGGCTTATGCAGTGATGCTCAAGCACGTTGGGGTTCTCTATCAGACCATGTACTTGGTAGCAACGGCGATGAAATTAGCTCCTTGCGGTCTTGGGGGTGGTAACTCCGATTTATTTACTCAAGCAACAGGATGTGACTACTACGCAGAAACTTCTGTGGGCGAGTTTGCTTTAGGTTGCTAGCTGCCAAAATCTTCAGAAATCAATGGCTATTTAAAATTTCCCAAGGTTAAGGAAAAGCTAATGATACTAAATCCAGTTATTAAAAACATGAATCCAGCCCTCACCCCCAACTCCTCTCCTGCGGGAGAGGGGTGCCGGAGGCGGGGTGAGGGAAACCCCCTTTTGCTAAGCGGAACTGATATGAGATGTCATATCGATCGATTGTTTCAGCAAAGTGCGTCCGCAGTTACTAGCCTGCTATCTCCAAGTCGAGGAGAACTCAAACGCACAACTGCCCCCAAGAAAGTTATTGTGATTGGGGCGGGATTAGCAGGTCTGGCAGCGGCCTGCGAACTCACCCAAGCAGGTCACGATGTCACGGTTTTGGAAGCTCGCACCCGTCCGGGCGGTCGAGTCTACACGCTGCGCGAACCCTTTGCTGAAGGGATGTATGCCGAAACGGGGGCGTTATCGTTTTCCGATCGCCACGATCTGACCATGAAGTACGCCCAGCGTTTCCAGTTACCATTAGTTCCCATCTCTTGGCGCAATAGTGCTACTTTCTACTATCTGCACGGTCAGCGAATCGGGCTGACCCGGAAGACTGAATGGCCGTTGGATTTGATGCCTACAGAAAAGCAGATGGGACTGTTCGGGATGCGGTGGAAGTATACCGCATCGGTTTTAAAACAACTCGGCAATCCCGCTGCGCCCAATTGGCCTGGGGAGGCGCTTGAGCAGTACGATCGCATGACCTTTTTAGAATTCCTGCAAGATCGAGGTGCGTCACCCGCTGCGATCGCGCTTTTAAGGCTGGGCTATTTCGATCTCTGGGGGGATGGGATCGATCGAGTTTCAGCCCTTACCCTGTTGCGCGATTTGGCCCTGCATCCCAAGCCTTCAATTTTCCCGCCCAAGCTGCCTCGCTGGTATTCGATTCAGGGCGGTAACGATCTACTGCCAAAAGCCTTGGCTACCCGACTTGCCGATCGGATTCACTATCGCTCGCCAGTGGTAAAAATCGAGCGAGATGCCCAAAGCGTGCGGGTGGTTTGCTGGCAAGCTGGTAATTACCACACCCTGAATGCCGATTATCTAATTGTTGCCATTCCCTTTTCAGTTCTCAAACAAATTGAAATCTCCCCCAGATTTTCTCCAGAAAAGCAAAGAGCGATCGAACAACTGCCTTATACTTCGGTCGCACGAGTTTATCTGCAATCGAGCAAGAAATATTGGGGCGATCGAGGTCCCAAATCTTGGGCAGCTACAGATCTGCCGATTATGGGGATTCGGGAACCAACTTACAACCAATCTACTCGTCGAGGGATTTTAGAGTCTTACATGGCGGGCGAGCGGGCGCGGCAAGTGACAGCCCTGTCGGAGAGCGATCGACTCAGCTTTACAGTTCGACAAATGGAGAAAGTTCTCCCCGGTATGGCAGCGAACTTTGAAACTGGAGTCTCGAAGTGCTGGGATGAAGACGAATGGGCCCGTGGGGGTTACGCCTGGTTCAAGCCCGGACAAATGCGTTCGTTATGGCCCCACATCGCTAGACCCGAAGGGCGGGTGCATTTTGCGGGGGAACATACATCTTCAATGCCCGGTTGGATGCAAGGAGCGCTGGAATCAGGCGAGCAGGCGGCGCGGGAGATCGAGCATGAATGTCGGTTGCAGCAGGAGTAAATCTGTGAGCCTGATTAAACTCTTATTACAAACCTCCTGGACTACAGTGGCGATCGCGACGTTGGCGGGCGGAATTAGCGGTGGCTGCGCTGTCGGTTTAATTACTCTCATCGTTACAGCTTTGGATCGATCTCAACCGCATTCTTTCCTGACTATCTTTGGATTTATGGGGTTGTGCTGCCTGCAAGCGATCGCTCGCTTCATCTCAGAGGTTTCATTAACTCGACTCGGACAAGGAATAACCTGTCACCTGCAAATGTTGCTAGGACAACGCATTCTGGCTTCATCGCTACGTCAGATCGAAACTATCGGCGCACCTGCATTACTGGCTTCTCTGACTGAGGATGTCGAGTCGATATCGAACTTCGTCAGCTTGATTCCTGTGGTTGGCATTAGTATTGCCGTCGTCAGTGGATGTCTGGTCTATCTAGCCTGCCTCTCAGGGATGCTCTTGCTCGTCCTGCTGGTATTTGTGGCTCTGGGCGTTGTCAGCATTCAGTGCTTGCAGTCCAAAGCGATCGCCGAGCTTAAGTTAGCCCGCCAGCACCAGGATCGACTATTCCAACACTTCCGCGCTCTGACCGAGGGCATTAAGGAACTCAAGCTGCATCGCGATCGCCGTCAGGCATTTCTGCATGAAGACCTACACCTCACTACTGTTGCCGTTAAAAAACACAAAATTGCCGGGTTCGCCAGCTACATTGGGGCTGCCAGTTGGGGGCAAGCGTTACATTTCCTCATTGTGGGGGTGCTACTGTTTTTGCTGCCTAACTTTCAACCAGTTTCTGCCTCAATTCTGTCAGCTTATGTCCTTACATTTATTTATATGGGAACCTACATCGGGCAAATTCTTAGCCTGCTACCTAACCTGGGTAAAGTCAGGGTGGCTTTACAGAAAATCTCCGACCTCAGACTGCTCTTAGAGAGTAATGCCGAGCCAAGAGCCTTTAGCGGCTCCGAGTCTGGTTTGTCCTGGCAACGCCTAGAACTAGTAGGAGTTACCCATAGCTACCGCCAGGAACGGGACGACAGTACCTTCACTCTCGGTCCGCTCGACCTGAAATTAACTCCCTGCCAACTGGTTTTCATCACTGGAGGAAATGGCAGCGGCAAATCAACCCTAGCCAAGTTGCTCACAGGGTTATACATTCCCGAAGCCGGAGAAATTCGACTTGACGATCGCTCGCTCGATGATGCTAATCGGGAGTGGTATCGCCAGCATTTTTCTCCAGTTTTCTCCGATTTTTATTTATTTGAAAGGTTCCTGGGACTCGATCGAACTGACAGCCGGGTGCGAGACTATTTAGTCAAACTTCAACTCGATCGCAAAGTCAAGGTTGCAGATGGCAGGCTCTCGACCACAAATCTATCCCAAGGGCAGCGCAAACGGCTGGCACTCCTAACAGCTTATTTAGAAGATCGCCCCATCTATTTGTTCGACGAATGGGCTTCCGACCAAGATCCTATCTTTAAAAAGACGTTCTACGAACAACTTTTACCAGATCTAAAAGCTAAAGGCAAAACTGTTTTAGTTATTAGCCATGACGAGCAATATTTTGGCATAGCCGATCGGATCGTCAAGTTAGATTGCGGCCGGGTTGTTGAAAACAATATTAGAGGATGTTTGAAAAGTCAAAATTCTTGCGCTCGATCCCCCCTAGCCCCCCTTAAAAAGGGGGGGGACAGGCTCAAAGTCACCCTTCTTAAGGGAGATTTAGGGGGATCTCCAACGTGAGAGCGTAGCCATAAATGCTTTTCAAACATCCTCTAACGATTTCTTCCCAACCTTCAAGTTATTGTCCTTCAAATTCTCAATTCCCATCCCTAGCTTGCTGACGATGCCATCAACGAAAGTTAGAGAAACGAAGTAACTTTCGTCGATCTCAAATCGCAACGTTTTGGAGACGCTTTCTAGAGTTGAACTGCTTACGATGAAGACATTCATCCCATGTTTATTTCTGGAGGAGAATGCCGCGATCGCAACTACGATCGCAACCAATACTAGCAAACTAGAACCGTTTTACCAGGAACGGAAATCCATACAACAGTCCTAATTGAACTTTTGAAAAAAGGAGAAAAACCATGAAGACAACTATGACAACTCAGACCACCGCTCTCGAACAGTTTTACATTGAACTGTTGAAAGATCCAGTGCTGCAAGAGCGACTCAAAGCCGCCACCGACCCCGAAAGCCTTTGCGAACTAGCTGTAGAACTAGGAAAGGAAAAAGGCTTTAGTTTTACTAAAGAAGAAGCATTAGCTGCCATGGCTATAGAAGCTGCCATAGGTGGCGATTACCTGGAGATTGGAGATCCTCTATCTCCTGGAGGACCAGTTGGCTTGAGTTCTACTAATGCCGGGGAAGATAAAGGCGGCACGGGCTACAGCGGGTCTAAATAATTCATGAACATTGTAGTGCGAGCGTCCCGCTCGCGCGAGCAAGATGCTCGCACTACAAAAAACTTGACGTTCACAAATCAAATAGACTCGCTATATTGTCGGTGACAAGTGGGAATCCATACAACAGACCTGATTGAACTTTTGAACCCAAAAAGCGTGCAGTGCGATCGAGCGTTCGATCGAAGCACGTTGTCATCTAACACCAATTCTCAAAAATAACTGGAGATTTAGTTGAGTAGGGAAAAGGGTAAAGGCTTGCCCCTTATCCCCCTATGCTTTACCCACATCGGCTGTAACCCTTATTCCACAGGCATTGTGGGACTCGAATTCTCACCGATTCCTTCGTCTGGAGGGGGCGAGTGGGGACGCAGCCGCCGCAGGAGGGGGGTTTGGGGGTCAGACCCCCCAATTCTTTTGACTAACCCACCAATTTATGGCAGAGGTAAAGCCTTACCAGTCAAGAATTTGAAGACTTATGGGTAATGGATAGCCCTTATCCCCAGAGGGGCCCCACCTTCCCCTTTTCCCCTTTAACCATTGGCACTATTTATTTAGCTACTTTTGATAAACGGTATAAAGCCATCTTTTTTAAATAGGAGCATAATATCGTGAACTGTTCGATGCAAGATTATCTGAAAATAGTTACTTCTCACCTGCACTCAGACTTAGTTTCTGCCGAAGCTTTGTCCTACATTCAACCCCTCGCCCAAATCTTACCAGCCTCATCTATGGCTGGCTTTGAATGCCGTTTGGGGGCAGATCGATCGGGAGTAGATTTCCAAGTTCGTCTCCCTTGTCTCGATTGCAGCCTACCAGAAAGTTTTTTGACCGCTCCGGCGTGGCAATTTTTGCAGGAGTTTTATCAGAATTGGGCATCGCCAAATTCTTCCCTGTCTCAAAAAATCGAACATATCGGGCTGGAATTTGATGTCAACGAACGGCTACCTCAAGTCCCCATTCCCTGTATTTTCTTGGCATTCAATCGGGAAACTGCGATCGATGCCGAACGGCTGGTGAAAATGATCGAGTTCCTCCAGCATTCGATGTCCCCGTTGCTTGAGTCTAACCTGCAACTTTGTGCCGATTCCCTACCCGCTGGAGCGTTTATCAGCCATCTGGGAGCCATGCTATCTCGATCGGTCAATGCTGTCAGAGTAAATGTCAAGGGAATTTCTCCAGATCGATTATCAGATTACCTGATGCAAATCGGTTGGAGCGATCCGACAAATACATTTTCTACCCTGACTTCTACTATATCTAAGTTAGTAGATTCCATTCTCTTGAGTTTCGATGTCGGCGATACTGTTTTACCTAGAATTGGTTTGGAATGTTTTCTCAATCGCCAGCCCTACGAAAACCCCCAATGGGACTTCTTGCTAGATTATTTAATTGCAGAGGAATTGTGTACCCCAGAGAAGAAAAATGCCCTGCTAAATTGGCCTGGTTATTCTCATCGAGGGTCGTCTCCAGACCTGTGGCCGAGCAATATCAGCTTTGGCGATCGCTTTCTAGGTTCTAGAGCCATCAGTCTATTTTCCAGGTGGATCAGCCATATCAAAGTAGTTTATCGATCGGGCAATTTTTTGGAAGCAAAAGCATATTTGGGATTTGCTCATAGTTGGGTTGCTCCCGATGTCCTGCGTCGCTCGCGGTCAAGCAATGGTTAGGGTTCGTAGACGCAAAATCGATCGCGTCCTTCCTGTTTGGCCCGATATAAAGCTTTGTCAGCCACGGCAATTGGCGTTTTACCAGAAATATCTAGTTGGGGCACGATACAGGAAATCCCGATGCTAATCGTCACTCGATCGCTAATAGGCGAAGTAGCATGAGGAATCTGGAGTCGATCGATCTCGGCAATAATTTTTTGCGCGACGATTTTTGCCCCCTCGATCGGGGTATGGGGTAGGATAATAGCAAATTCTTCGCCACCATAACGAGCTAGGAGATCGTGGCGATGTAGTAATGTCGCCTGAATCGCTCTAGCAACTGAGATCAAGCATTCATCGCCTAGTTGGTGGCCGTAGCGATCGTTGTAAAGCTTAAAATAATCGACATCTAGCAGCAGTAGAGATAAAGGTTGCTGTTGCTGGGCCAAAAACTGCCACTGCTGTAACCAGTATTCATCGAAGCGGCGACGATTGGCCACCCCTGTTAAACCGTCCAGAGTAGCGAGGCGATGGAGTTCTCGATTGGCTGTTTCCAAAGCCGCAGTTCGCTCGGCCACCTTGATTTCTAAGATTTGATTGTATTCTTCCAGTTGGAGTTGCGCTGCTTGTAATTCTGCTAGGGTTTGGGTGAGTTCTTCTTTTTGCCGTTCCAGAGCAATAATGTCTCGATAGGAGCGCAAAGCTACGAGAGTTGCGGTCAGTAATTTTTGGCGAGTCAACTCTACCTTGAGTTGGTAGTCGTTGATATCGTACTGACGAATGACAGACTCTTCCGGTGCTTCTCCCGGTTGTCCCGTCCGCAAAATAATCCGTACTCGCTGATTTTTGAGTTCGTCCCGAATGTAGCGAACTAGTTGCAATCCTGCATCGCTAGTTTCCATCATGGCATCGAGGAAAATTAAAGCCGCATCGGGACAATTGACGGCGATCGCCTCTTTGCCTTCTTTACCCGAATAGGCAGAAATCAAGGCGAGCGGACGACCTTCAAACTCGCAATTTTTCAGGGCTAATTTGGTGGCCCGATGAACGTCTGGCTCGTCATCGACTACGATCGCTTTCCAAGTATCGCTAGAAGTTGTGGGCGCGGCAGAACTAGCGCCCTCTTCCCCGCCAAACAAATCGTCATCTTCAAGAAAGATAATTAAATCTTCCTCTTCTTGTCGTTCTTCTTTTCTAGATTTTTGTGGCTTTTCGTCAGACATCGATCGAATTCCTCACCAGTAATTAAGAGTTAATTCGATCGGGTAGTTCGATCGTAAATTCAGTACCTTTACCGACTTCGCTAGTTAAAGAAATTTTTCCCTGCAATTTTTGGGTGACGAGATTGTAGGTAATATGCAGTCCCAAACCCGTGCCGCCTCGATCTCTCGCGGTGGTAAAAAAGGGATCGAAAACTCTTTTTAAATTATCTCGTTCGATGCCGCCACCATCATCGCGATAAATTAGCAAAATTCGATCGTCTCTTTTAGTTGCTCGCAATTCTAGATGACCTTTTTCTCCATTTTTATAGGCGTGCAGCAGAGAATTAGTAATTAAATTAGTCACGACTTGGGCGATCGCTCCTGGATAGCTGTGCATCTCGATCGTTTCGTCGCCTGCGATCGTCACCTGATGGGAGCCTTTTTTCAATTGTGGTGAAAGGCTGACAACAAGTTCTTCTAGATAGGGTTTGAGGGCAAAAGTTCTTTTCTCTAAGCTCGATTGGTCTACTGCTACTTGCTTGAAGCTTTGAATCAATTCTCCCGCTCGTTCGAGATTTCTTAAAAGTAAATCCGTGCTTTCTTTAGCTACTTCGAGATAACCATCTAAAAGCGATCGCTTAAGCCGATTTGCCGCCACAGCCGCTAACAGAGACTCAGTTTCTATCATCAAGGTAGAGGCGACGGTGATGCAAGTTCCAACGGGGGTATTGATTTCGTGGGCGACACCCGCCACCAACCCCCCTAAAGCGGCCATTTTTTCCGCCTCGACTAACTTGTCTTGCATCAAAGTCAAGTCGTTAAATGCTCGTTCGACATCGAGATTCTTTTTCTCCAACACCGCTTGAGAGGCTTCTAGCTCGCAAATCACCCCTTTTAAGAGCGACTCTTTATTGCGATTGGTAACTTCCAGACGAGCGCGATCTGTTTCCGATCGCTCCAATTTTTTCTGGAGAATGCGGATTTGCTTCTGTAAATCTTTGATTTCTGCTGCCTTGTCTTCGTCTGCCATATCTACCTAGTTAATTGCCAATCAGTAGGGTGACGAAAGTTGTATTGTGGAAAAATGTTTGCCCGTTATCTTGTAACGGCGCAACCTCTCCATAAGTATAAAAGCCACAGGCAGCTATTTTATCTTGGAGGGCAGGAATTAATGCTCGATATTCTTCATTGGCTCTCGTCCCCATTACCCATCGCCGCCAAGCACAAGAAAAACAGAGGGCAGCTTTTGGTTCTTCTCCACCATAATTTTTCCAGGCTTCGGCAAAAGAAGCTGCTGAAGCGTTAACTACATCTTCAAGAGTGGTATCGGTAATTTGGACGATCGAATGTTCTGGCACGTCTCCAGAAACTTTGACGCTACCTTCTTCGAGATCGTAGCTCAGAGCTCCTCTCAAGAAAAATCGCTCTTCTCCCGGAGGAAACACGGCTAGTGGGTAGGCGGAATCTGGTTTGTAATCGTTTAAATAGTGGTGATAAAAATCAAGAGCGGGTTTGCCGTCGATTTCATAAATGATATTTCGATCTACTTTAGTAATTTGACTGCGTTTGCCGATCGGATGCCAACCTCCAGCAATGCCATGAGAAAAATGAATGTCTCCAGCAAACAGCAAGATCGGCACGGCATCGCTGAGAACCTCGGTTTGATAAAACTGATAGGTGCGCTGCATTTCCCGCTGCTCGGCTGCTGCGCCGCCAAATAGAGGAATATTATCGCCCAAACCCGCCTCCAGTCCTCGCAAAATCGACACGGTACTGGTAGTCAAACTTTCTGGAAGGACGATCGCCAATTTAATCGGCAAGTTAAATTGTTGTTTGGCTGTTGCTGCTGTCGCCTGGGCGATGGCTTCGGGATCTTGGGAAATATTGCGTCCCACAGCCGCCCTAATTTCGATGCCTTCGCCATAAAAAACAGTTAAGGCGATCGAATCTTGCTGGAATTCCAACACCGAGGAAAGCTCGCCATCGGTAGTACAGCCGATTAATTCGATGTCGGGAAAAGCTCGATCGATCTCCTGCAAAATTAACTCGCGATCGAAGTCAACGGCGGCAAACAGAATTCCGGCTTGGGGAATTTTATCTCCCAGCTTATTCTTGCATTGCTGCAAAACTTCGGCGATCGCTTCTAAAGAATCGGGATCGTTACTGTGACCGACGGCTATTTCCAGCATTTTCCTCTTATTAATGACTGTCTTCTTACTATTAGTACCCAATTTGGGCGCAGAAATTGACAGGAAAAAGGATCGATTGCAGCTATCTGCTGCCAAATAAGCTTAAGCAATCGTTGGAGCGATCGCCGATGGGGGCGATTCGATGAAGATGTCCTTCTTAATAAAGCATCTGACAAATTATTTGGGTAATAAACTTTATTCTGATACTTTTATTCAATCGGGTTTATAAATTTGAAAAAACTACTTTAAGAAGCATTAAAAAGTTATGAACATTACTAATATTTACCCAACCTCCGGTGTGATTGGGCAAGGAGTCAAGATTTCTGGCAGCGGTTTCAGTAGTAAAGATCTTGAGGTTTACTTTAATGGGTTCTCATCCTCAGATCAGAACTTGCAAGATTTCACGCGATCGATCGCGTGAAATCGATCCGATCCTAATTCTCCCGTTATCATCGCAGCCCGCGTAGCCAATTACAGCTTTGTTTAAACTGTTGGGATTAAACCGAGGATTCAGCCCACGCCTGGGCGATCCTGCCCGTAGGCTTGCCAAGCCAAATCGACCAGCCCATTGAGGATCGCTGCTGCCACTACAGGGTTGCCCTTACGTCCGTCAACTGTAATATGAGGAATCAACGAGTCTTTCAACCGGGCTTTGGCCACATCGGCCTCGACAAAACCTGCTGGCGTACCGATTACCAATGCAGGTTTAATTTCCTCACCTTCGATTAATTCCACCAAAGTTGTCAAAGCCGTCTGGGCTTGACCGACAACAAAAATAGCTTCGGGATAGCGTTTGGCTAACGTTTCCATTCCCCAAGCCATCTGGGTTTTTTCTTTTTGGGGCCGAGTCAGCGCGTCCATACTGCAATAGACGGGATTGGCAAAGGTGGTTTGAATATTTGGGGTGACAGCCACCTGCACCATGGGAGCATCGACCACAATTGTCGTCCTGGCGGCCATCGCTGCTGCCCCGGAATGTAGCGCTCGTTCGGAAAAGCTGATTAGAGATTTATATTCAAAATCAGCCGTAGCATAAATCGCCCGCCGAACGATCTCGTATTCCGCTGGGGAAAACAAGTGCGAACCGATTTCGCGATCGATAATTGCTAAACTTTGGGCATCCGTGACGTGCCATTCCATAGAGGAGTTCAGGAGTTCAGGAGTTCAGAAGTTCAGGAGTTCAGAAGGTGTATAGCCATACAAAAGTAAGGCTACGCCAAGTAATCTCTTGAAGTAGATTTTACTGCAACTTCTGTAACTTCTGTATTCTTGACTTTAAGTTTCTGAAGGGGAAGACTTTGCCAGTGCTGGAGATAAGAAAGCCACTAGCGCACCGATCAGAAAGCCAGAAACGTTGCGAACTAGGGGCAACCAGTCAGCAGTTCGAGATACTACCGGGCCGATGCCGAAGGAAATAAACAAAATCCCCCATAGAGGCGAGAAAATTAACGCCCACTGCCAAGCCACGATTTGTCCTTCTTTGCGAGGATGAGCGGCAAATCCTAAGATAATTCCACCCAAGATTGAAGTTACTAAGGTGAGAATCCATTGCTCCCTGGGCAATCCGGGGACGACGCGGCATCCACCTTGCCGCAAGCAGGTTTTGAGCGATTCGATCGCCGATACGATCGCTTGGTCTTCGCCGTTTTCCCGCACGAAATAAAGGTTGCCGAAACGGGTTTGCAATTCGATCCAGAAGGTGCGAGGCATCAGCTTGTAAGCCGCATCGCCAACATTGAAGTTTAAGATGTTGCCCCCACGGGTATCGGCTACCAGCAATATGCTTTTGTCATCTAGTTGCCAATAATCTTTGACTGCCCGACCTGGTGTGGTATCGAATTGAGTCAAAACTCGCAGTTTCCAGCCAGTTTCGGCTTCAAATTTTTCTAAATCTTGAGCCAGTTCTCGTTCTTGAACGTCGTTTAAAGATTTGGCCAGGTCGATAATGGGGGTTTGAGTTGACGGGAGTAACTGGGGATTATCGAAAGCCCAGGCGCTAGGAGCGATCGCCCAGGCAGAAAAGGCTAAACATAAGGCAGCTAAGAGTCTCAGCACTCTTTGGGGGAAACGATGGTACATATTGGTGTCTATCTGCATCTCAAGTGGGAAAGCTCAGAACGAACTGAAGAAGTTTTATTTAGAAAAAAATAATCAAATATTTACACTTCTTTACTTTACGCTAATTTTAGAAGCGATCGCCAAGTTTGGGGCCAAGTCAACTGATGGCAACCCTTCCTAGTGAATTGTTAAAAACAGATTAACATCGATTACTTAGCCTCAAGGCGACAAATTTCTCTCCTTGCCCACTGCTTGCCATCTATTAAGGGAGCAATGCTTTCCTTGCTGTTTTTGTCAATTATGTTAAGCTAAGTGAAGTTTAAGAAATTTGACATAAAAGATTTGTAGCTATCTTATATTCACCTTTGAGAAGGAGCGATCGCCTCAATGGACTTTATAGACCAGGTGTTGGAAAAATTAAGAGAATGGGCGCGGAAGTTAGTTGATGCTTTGCTGGGCCCGGAAGCAGAACCGGAACCCGAACTAATTCCCATTCCAGTAAACGATCGGCAACGCCGCTAGTTGTAAAATTGTGAGTTCTGAAGGTGGACGCTGGGTAAGCGTGTTAGTTTTGCACGGGCCAAATCTCAATCTCTTAGGACAACGAGAACCGGGGATTTATGGTTCTGTAACTTTAGATAAAATAAATCGCCTGTTGGTCGCAGAAGGAGAAAAACTACAGGCGAAAGTTTCTGCTATACAGTCAAATCATGAGGGCGTTTTGGTAGATGCCATTCACCAGGCCTCAGACCAGTACCACGGCCTAGTAATTAATGCTGGCGCTTATACCCATACCAGCGTGGCGATTAGAGATGCGATCGCTGCCGTCCAAATTCCTACTGTGGAAGTGCATCTGAGTAACATCTATCGCCGCGAAGAATTTCGCCATCATTCGTATATCGCCCCAGTCGCGATCGGTCAAATTAGCGGTTTTGGGGCTGATAGCTATCTGCTAGGCTTGCACGCTTTGCTCCGCCATCTTCAGGCCAAAGCCGAGAATATATAGTACAATTGTACTATTGTCTCGATCGCGTCTGACTATGATTGATGCAGAATTATTGAAAGCTTTAAAAACTCCTTTTGCTCCTGAAGATCACAAAGAAAGAAGTCTTCCTGGGGGAGGTCGCTGGTTTTACCTGCCTTGGCAAAAAATCAAGGCCCGTCTAGACCAAACTTTTCCCGAATGGCAGTGCAGCTTCTCCGACCCGGTAATTACTGGCGAATTGATAGTCATTAGGTGTCGGATTACGATCGCAGGCGTAACTCGCGAAGGGGTAGGTAACTCTGATGCCTACGGTGAAAAGACTTCAGCCGGAGGGTATAAGTTTGGTTCCCCAGTGGAAAAGGCTACCGCTGATGCCCTGAAAAACGCCGCTGAAATGTTTGGCGTGGGGGCATATCTCGACGATCAGCAGTTTGTGGTCAAATATCTACACTCCAAAGGCGACTATCGGGGCGTGAAGTTTGCTCAAGAAAACGATTGGAAGACTCACGGTGCGATGGGAAAACCAGTCAAAACCGGAGAAGTTAGCCGCGACCAATGGCTGGCACAGCAGAAACGATAAGAGCGTCTTCGCTATTCTCGGCTCGAATCCAGGCAAAGCAACCGTCATAACCAGCAATACCAAATCCGGTTCTCATACCATCCATTGCTGCCCTCACCCCCAACCCCTCTCCCGTGGGAGCTACCGTGTATACATAAGTTATCGGTTATGTCGTTTCACACTCAGATCCCCCTAAATCCCCCTTAAAAAGGGGGACTTTGAGAGCTTCCCCCTCCTTGGTGCCAGCTACATGACGAGGGAACCTCGCCGCAACTCCCCCCCTTTTTAAGGGGGGCTAGGGGGGATCTAATGCAGGGCCTCCAAGTTTTCCCACAGATGTGTATACACGGTAGCCTCTCAGGAGAGGGGAGCCGGATTTAGTATTAAAGCGCAGTTGAGAGTTCGGCTTAGGCTACCGGGAAGGCGATGGTGATGGGGTCGGACTTGGTGACGGGCTGGGCGACGGACTAGGCGATGGGGTCGGTCTGGGCGACAGCCTGAGTGAAGGACTAGGCGATGGTGATGGTGAAGGACTAGGCAATGGTGATGGTGACGGGCTAGGCAATGGGGTCGGTCTGGGCGACAGCCTGAGTGAAGGACTAGGCGATAGTGATGGTGACGGGCTAGGCGATGGTGAGGCTTCGGGTGAAGACTCCGGTGAAGGTGACGGTTCTGCCCCTCCTGTCGGTTGAGGTCGATCTTCTTGTTGCCGCGCCAATCTTGCTTGGACGCGCTTGCGACCGTCGAGCGCTAAGGGATAATTAGGCTTGAGTTCGATCGCTTTTTCATAGTCAGCTAAGGCGGCTTCATCTCGCTTTAGCCTTTCTAAGGCAAAACCTTTGTGATACCAAGCTTCAGCATTTTCTGGCGACAATTGAGTCGCTTTTTCATAGGCAGTTAGCGCGTCTTCAAACCTTTCTAAATTTAGTAGGGCGAAGCCTTTGTTCTGCCAAGCTTGTTTGTTATCTGGCTGCAACTGAATCGTTTTCTCGTAAGCAGCAACGGCTTCAGCATATCGTTCCAAATTCTCTAACGTTACGCCTTTGTTGTACCAAGCTTCGGCGTAATTAGGTTTGAATTGAGTTGCTTTATCGTAAGCAATGTTGGCTTCAGAATATCGCTTTAATTCTCCTAGCGCGTAGCCTTTGCCATACCAAGCTTCAGCATAATTTGCCCTCAATTGCGTCACTCGATCGTAAGCTGCGATCGCCTCTGGATAGCGCCGCAAATTTCTTAAGGCTAAAGCTTTGCCATACCAAGCTTCTGGATTTTTAGCATTGAAGCTCAGAGATTTATCGTAGGCTACAACTGCTTCTGAGTAACGCCGCAATTGGCTGAGGGCATAACCTTTGCCATACCAAGCTTCGGGATATTTTGCTTTTAATTTAATCGCTCTGTCATAAGAAGCGATCGCCGGATCGTAACGTTTTAAAATCAACAGGATTACGCCCCGGTTATACCAAACTGATGCGTACTGCGGTTGAATTTCGACAAACTTATCGTAAGCACTCAAGGCTTCTTCGTAACGTTGTAACTGTTGTAAAGAAAAGCCCTTTCCTAACCAAGCAGGCGCATACTTAGGACTAATTTTAATCGCTCGATCGTAAGCGGCGATCGCCTCTTGATAGCGTCCCTGCTTTTTCAATTGCTCGCCTTGTTGGTAAAAATTAACCGCACTGGGTCTTTGGGCTGTTGGCTGCTTATTTGTTGGGGTCGGCTTGGCGCTTACCAAAGACTCATTTGAGGGCAATTCGGACCCAGGCAGGTTGCGCCCGTATCCCAGACTAGCACTAACAATTGCTGTCGCTATAACTACCGACGCGATCGAAATGTAGCCTAGCTTAAATTTGGGGTTTGAGTTTGGCATTGGGAACATAGTCGCAAGTAGAGAGATCGAAAGAAAGGAGATCGGGAGCAGTAGGTTGGGTTGAACAACGTGAAACCCAACAATGCCAGCAGGAGTTTAGAAGTTTAGGAGCCAGAATTTAGGTAGTAGAGGCGTATTTAGGAAATAAGCTCGCGATCTCGATCGAGATTTGTTTACCAGATATTATCCGATCGCTGCTCGAATTTATGTAAATGTTGCTCGAATTTGTGTAAAATCGGCAGATATGCTTAATCTCTTGACAACTAACTAACTAGACAAAAATAAACTTCGATCTTCAATTTTGCAAATAAGATGTCAACGCAATTCCCAATCAATCCCAACCTAACGGTAGTGGCTGTTTATTAGGAGTTTTATCGATCGTGAGAATTAACTACTTGATGCCAACAATCATAGGGATCTCAATTGCCATAGTGCAAGTACAGTCTGCTGTAGCCTTATCATCAGCAGAAATCGGCCAGATTGCTAAAACCATTACTGTGCGCATTGAAGGGCAAAAGAGTCGAGGTTCGGGAGTAATAATTAAGCGCGAAGGCAAAACTTATTACGTTCTTACAGCCGCTCATGTCCTGCCAGATACTAACAAATATACAATCTTTACCCCAGATGGAAATCGCCACCAAATAGACTACAAAACTAAAAAAGATGGGGCAGAAGTAGATCTGGCGATCGTTCAATTTAGCAGCGAAAAAGATTATGCAGTTGCTAAATTAGGAAACTCCGATCGCCTGCTGGAAGGAATGCCAGTTTATGTATCTGGGTTTCCTGCCCCCAGTTCGGCGAGGCCCAATCCTGACTTCAATTTTCTCATCGGTAACGTCGTTGCCAACGGCTCGCAACCGCAGCCAGATGGTTACACTTTGGTTTACAACAATAACACTCGCCCTGGAATTAGCGGCGGTGGGGTGTTAAACGACAAAGGGGAATTAGTCGGCATTCACGGCAAAGCCGAAACGACTGCCGATGCCAATGCCGAGATCGTCAGAACTGGCAATAACTTGGGAATTCCGATCGATACCTTTGTCAGACTGGCCTTAATCGATGTTGGCGTAAGTCTTCCCAGTCGAACGGCAACAGTTGCCCCTACCGCCGATGACTTCTACATTCAAGCCGCCAATAAGTACAAACAGAAAGACTATCGAGGGGCGATCGCAGCTTACAGCGAAGCGATAAAACTCAATCCTAAATTAGCCCCAGCCTACAGCAACCGAGGTGCGGCTCGCTATCGAATGGGAGACAAACCAGGAGCGATCGCCGATTATACCCAAGCGATCGCTCTCAACTCTAAATTAACTCTAGCCTATAACAATCGAGGTGTCGCCCGATTTGAGATCGGAGAAAAGCTAGAGGCAGTTGAGGATTTTTCTCAGACGATCGAACTCGATCCGCGCTCGGCATTAGCCTATCAAAATCGGGGATTAGCCAATTATTACCTGAAAAAATATCCAGCCGCGATCGCCGATCTCAGCCAAGCGATCGAACTCGATCCGCAATCGGCCCAAGCCTACAACTATCGGGGATTAGCATATTACGATCGAGGAAGCAAAGCAGAAGCAGTGAATAATTTTTCTAGCGCGATCGCCTTAAATCCAGAATTAGCCCCAGCCTACTACAACCGAGGATTAGTTCGAGCCGAATTGAAACAAGAGCCAGCCGCGACCGCCGATTTTGCCAGAGCGATCGCCCTCAACCCCCAATTACTAAAAGACGAAGAGCGATCGGATAAAAACAACCCAGAACCCAACATCGATTTCGAGCGAGGGATGGCCTTAACTCCCCAATCCGCCCAAGCATACTACCAGCGAGGCGTTGCCCGCTACAACCTGGGCGATCTTGGAGGGGCGCTGTTCGATTTCAACCGCGCGATCGCCCTAGATGCCAATTATGCCGATGCTTACCGCCAGCGGGGCATATTGCGGGGGTCGCAAAAAGATAACTACGGCGCGATGGCCGATTTTGACAAAGCTATTGCTTTGGCCCCCCAGTCGCCACCAGCTTACTACCATCGAGGATTAGTCCGCTACGAACTGCAAAACTTAGAAGCAGCCATCAGCGATTGGCGCAGGGCCGCTGGCATCGATCGGCAGTTACCAGAAGTGCGGTTGGCACTAGCTGTAGCTTTGTATGCCAAAGGCGATCGGCGAGAGTCTATCCCGCTAGCCAGAACTGCTATTGGGATCGATCGGCGTTTAGCTGACATCAAGTTTTTGCGGGCAAACAATTGGGGCGATCGCTTGCTCCAAGATGCCGCCAAGTTATTGCAGGAATTATAAGTTGGTCATCGGGCATATGGCATAGGAATACTACCTGCTACAATTTTTGGGCTGAAGTGAAAAAAGTGCGCCCACTGGGACACTCTCGCCATGGACATCAACCGACAACAGCGTCGCCTTTTCATCTCGCTAGTATCCCTGTTGACTTTCGCCTTTATCGGCACGATTAGTCTTTCTTACTTTGTCGCCCGTAACGCCATCCGTAAGAACATTATTGAAAAGGAACTGCCGCTGACAGGAGATAGCATTTACTCCGAAATCCAGCGCGATTTAATCAAACCCGTCTTCGTGTCGGATCAAATGGCTCATAATACTTTCTTACTCGATTGGATCGCCAAAGGCGAGCAAGATCCAGATGCGATCGTTCGCTATCTCTCGGAAATCCAACAACGTTATAATGCCTTGACCAGTTTTTATGTCTCCGATCGCACGCGTCGCTATTTTACGGGAAAAACTATTACCAAGACGATTAGTGAAACAGACGAGGACGATCGTTGGTTTTTTCGCGTGCGGGCAATGAAAGAGCCTTACGAAATCAATGTTGAGGCCGATGCGCAAAACAACAATCGACTGACCGCATTTATCAACTTTCGAGTGGTCGATTCTGCCGGACGCTTTCTAGGAGCAACTGGCGTTGGTCTGGCAAGCGACAGCATTTTTAAGCTGGTCGAAGAGTACAAACACAAATTCAACCGGGATATTACTTTCTTCGATCTCGCTGGCAATAGCACGGTTTACGATCCCAACAGCAATTCACCTACAGTACGGCTGAGCGAACGACCTGGAATCAAGGTGCTTACTAGCGAGATCTTGAATGGCTCTCCGATCCCGGTTAACTTGTCGTACAAAAGTGCGACGGATGATTCGCTCGTACACGTTAACTCGCGCTTCGTACCGGAACTGAAATGGTATCTAGTAGTATCGCAAGACGAGAAAGAAGCGGTCAGTCCGCTCAACCACATTCTCCTCGTCAATCTGGGAATTGGCTCTTTGGCGACGCTCGGTGCCCTCGTGCTGGCAATTTGGCTGGTTTCTCGTCACCAGCAGCGGTTGGTCCGCGTAGCCGTCACTGATAAGCTAACGGGCGTGGCTAATCGCTCGTCGGCAGATACCAAGTTTTCCCAAGTACGCGAGGAGGCCAAAGCATCTGGCGAAACGTTTTCGGTCTTAGTAATTGACTGCGATCGCTTCAAGCAAGTCAATGATGAGTACGGACATTTAGTCGGCGATCTGGTGATTGCCGAAATCGCTCGATCGATCCGCCAGAACATCCGCAGCAGCGACTATCTGGCGCGATGGGGAGGAGAGGAATTCCTGGTGCTGCTACCGAACGCCAATTGCGCTGGAGCCATGAGGAGAGCGGAGGCGCTTCGCGTGGCAGTAGAAAATCACGTCTTTACAGCCAGCGATGTATCCTTGAAAAAAACCGTCAGCATCGGAGTGGCAGAGTGGGATCGAACTGAAAGCAATGAGGCTCTCTTCGATCGCGCCGATCGAGCGTTGCTAGAATCGAAACAATCGGGACGCAATCGCGTCACAGCGGCGACGACAGCCGCCGAATACGTGTAACAGTCAATCCAATTCGCAATTCGCAATTATCTCCATGCTTAAAAGCAGTAGCTCTATGTAACGAAGAAATCTTTTCTTTGTCCATGGATGGAGCTAGAGGTTTAAAACCGCAATTAATACCAAATCCGGTTTACAAAACCGTTTTTCCCTGAAGGAGCCTCCGGCTCCCCTCTCCCGTGGGAGAGGGGTTGGGCGCTGCCCTGAAGCTCTGCCGAAGGGGGTGAGGGCAGCAATGGATGGTATGAGAACCGGATTTGATATAACAATTGCCAATTGCGAATAGACAATTGTTTTGCTTAATAGTCTTTCGGTAGAAGATCTAGCAACGATTCAGGTAGGACGCGACGCAGCCAAACTTCCCAAGTGGCAGAGTATTTCTGATACTGCACCCCACCCAAAATGATTAAAACACCAACAAATGAAAGCGCGATCGGAAACAAGAGTGAATCGCGAAATACTGTATAAGCAAGATGTCCCAGATAACCTATAATCCCCATCGCACCGAAGACGACAAAGACGCGCCGCTTCAGCAAGACAGATAGCAGGATGAGAAACAGATTTATCAGGAAGTAGAGGAAGCGCTCCCATTCTCCAGCTTGATTCATCAATGTCAAACCGCCCCAAAAAGCCATCAATCCAGATAGATAGAGCCAAAAGGCAAAGTCTCCCTGACTGCGATGGATGCGCCTATCGACCAGAAAAGCAATAACGATCGTGGCGATTCCAAACCAGAAAGAAACCAGACAGCGCTCGTTCCAAGTGAATTCCTCTTGCCCGTAAATCAGCGGGGTCAAATCCATTGACATATACCATAGCGTATAGGCGATCGGTAGCGTCAGGAAAGGAAAGCGAATCCACTTCAGCGCCAGCAATCCAGCTATAATCGTGCCTGCTTCCATGTAAAACCAACTGGCTTTCACCCAGATATGGTAGTTGCGATAGTTGCCAGGATCTCCATCGGGCCAAATGCCCGTCATGCGCTGAAAGCCATAAATCGCCAGCGGGACCATGCACACGGCAATAGTGGTTAGCAACCCACCAGGAATTTTCAGATCCCGCTGGAACCACAAATGCCATCCGGTCGAAGCAAAAATTAGCAGATAAACGCCAGCCAAGGCAAAAATTCCCCCACCTCCCAGCGACTCCCAGGCTAAGGTGAGGTAGAAAAACATCCCGAAAATGACGATGAGTGCGCCGAAGTAGTAAGCAACATTGGCAAAATTAAATTGCGGTACGTTCCGTTGGCGTTCTTGCCAAGCCTGCCAGAGTCGTTCTGCTAACCCAGCATCGAGCAACTCTTGGCTAACAGCCCAATCTAGATCCTCTCGTCCGATTTTCATAGGGATTTCGACGCTCCAAACATCTTGATAAAGGGTTGGTATATCGGCATGAGCAACACATCTTGGGTAGGGGCGCAATGTATTCATTGGTGTCAAGTTAACGGTCAAAACCTTTATCCGTCAGTGGTTGAAAACCCCTGCCTCATAGCTAAAGTCCTCTAAAGAGGACTCAATGATGGTAAATTTAGTCCACTTCAGTGGACTTGTGCTATTAGCCGGGGGTTTTGAACCCCAGGCGGTTGGCGCTGAAGATTGAGGCCCAGTAATGGTTCTAGCCCTAACTTGACACCAATGCAGTGTATTGCACCCCTACAAGCAATTTATATGTAACAGGTATTTAGCAAAATGGTATGAGTTTATTTTTTATCGCTATCTTAATCCTTGCTAACCCACAAGCTCGATCGCTTGTGACAGTTTGAAAATTGACCACCAACAGTGAGATCGATGACAGAGCCTTCTAAGTTATTACTTAAATTGAGTCGGCAGCTATTTGCCGATGCGATCGAACGAGACAAATTTATTGAAGCCTTAACAAATCCTCAACCATTTTATCCTGCTATTCTTTGGTGTCGGGAGCAGCCAGAAAATTGGCCTTTTACGATCGAACCAGCAACTAGTTGGCAACCAAAGTTTGTCGATCGCTTGTCTTTAGATGCTAAACCTGGCAAGCATCCTTATCATCAAGCAGGGTATTTTTACTGTCTGGATTTTTCTTCAGTATTTGCTGCGACTGTTTTGTTAGCTATTCAAAAGCCAGTAAATTTAGTTTTTGATATCTGCGCTTCTCCTGGTGGCAAAAGTATTTTTGCTTGGCAGGCTTTACGGCCAAATTTATTAATATCTAACGAAGCGATCGGCAAACGCTTGGGGATGTTGCATTCTAATTTAAAGCGTTGCCAGATTCAGCCAGCAGTTTTGTTGAACTTAGATTCGAGCATTTTAGCGAAAGAATTTGCTCGTACTAGCGATTTAGCGATCGTCGATGCGCCTTGCAGCGGTCAATCTTTATTAGCTAAGGGTGGTAAAGCACCTGGATGCTTTCATCCAGCAACGATTAATCAAAATGCCAATCGTCAAAAAAGAATTTTAGCTAATTCAGCCCAAGTAGTCGCGCCACAAGGTTATTTAGCTTATATGACTTGTACTTATTCGATCGAAGAAAACGAACGAGTTTGTGAATGGTTTTTAAAGAAGTTTCCCCAATTTAGAACGGTAGAAATCGATCGCTTAGCCGATTATCGATCCGATCTGACCGCTCTCAATTGCTATCGGATGTTTCCTCAAAGCCGACTGGGGGCAGGAGCGTTTACAGTTCTGTTTCAAAATACTGAAGATGGAGCGACAAATCGATTGCCAGATGGGTTGATGGAGAAAGCGATCGCTATTTTTGAACGGGAAAGCGATCGCTAACATGAGGTATTCTGGTTGGGCTTGTTGGGTTTCGCAGAGCTATACCCAACCTACGGCTACTTTTTGGTTTTTCTCCGGGTTTTCGGTTTGGCTTCCTCTTCTGTGGGCGGCTCGTCCTCTTGGGGGCTGGGCGGGGCTGCCTCTGCTTCTGCTTCTGCTGGGGTGTTTTCTACCGCAGTCTTCGATTTAGCTCGCTTAGCTTCTACTTGAGGCTCTGGTTTGGCTTGCTCCTCTTCTGCTTCTTCAGCTTGCTTGGCTTCTACTTGAGGTTCTGGTTCTGCTTCTTCAGTTTCTTCTTCCTTCGAGAGCGAACCGAGGGGTACGAGTTCTACAGCCGATTGTTCTTGCAGCCATTTGAGAGTTTTCTCTTTGAGCAAATCGCTTTTTACCACTTCCTGCAATCGATTTTCATCGATCGATTGCCCGGAAAGTTCTTTTTTCCACTTCTCTACTTCTGCTGCTAGCGCCTCCGGGTCTACCTCTAAAGATTCCCGTTTGGCTATTTCCTCAAGTCCTAAAGACTGCTTCAGGCGATCGATCGCTTCGGGGCGAGATTTTTCTCGCAACTGCGAAACCATTTCTTCATTCAGCATCTTTTTGACATCCATGCCGTAACTGCTCAATTGGGCTACAGTTTGCCTGAGCATGGTTTCGACTTCTCGCTCGATCGAGGTTTCGGGCAGATCGATTTCGACGTGGTTGAGTAATTCTTTTGCCAGTGCGTCGTTGATGCTTTCAGTAGTAGCTTTCTCAGCCCGCTCGCGAAAGCGAGATGTCAAAGATTCTTGCAGTTCGCTTAAAGTTTCAAACTCGCTGACCTCTTGAGCAAAGTCATCATCTAAAGTTGGTAATTCTTTTTCTTTGATATCTTTGAGAGTGATGGTAAAAACCGTATTCTTGCCCGCCAAATCTTCTCTAGGATAGTCTTCATCAAAAGCGATCGAGACATCTTTAGTCTCTCCAGCACTCATGCCGATTATGCCCTCAACCATCTCTCGCAGAAATTGCTCTGGTTCTAACTCAATTTCCGCATCAGTCGCTTTCAAACCGGGAATTTCTTCAGGTTCGCCCTCTTCACCTTCAGCTTCAGCAAATCGCGCGTTGTAGTCTACTACAGCCACATCTCCTTCCTGGGCGGCGCGTCCTTCTACCGGAATCAAGGTAGCTTTTTCCTTCTGGCGTTCTGCCAAAAACTTGTCTACTTCAGAAGTTTCAAAAACCGTCTCTTCGGCTTTGACATTCCAGCCCTTGTAATCTGTGACTTGCACTTCCGGCGGTACGTCCACCGATGCCGAAAAGGTAAAAGGTTCTCCCGGTTGAAAATCTTTGGCCAAATCCTCTAATGAGGATAACACTTGGTAATTGCCGATCGCGTCGATCTCTTCTTGCTTGAGAGCTTCGCGAAAACCATCTTGAATGAGGTCTTCCAACGCTGCTAGTTTAATTCTTTCAGTCCCGAGGCGCTGGAGCATAATTTGAGGTGGCACCTTGCCAGGGCGAAATCCAGGAATTTTCACCGAGCGCGACAGATCTTTGACTACCTTGTTGTAGACCTGTTGGGACATCTCGCCTGGAATCTCTATTTTTAGCCCAATCCGGCTCGCGGGAAGCTTTTCCTGAGTAACTTTCATTTATTGCAGTATTATTATGCTTGCAGTAATCTATTATGCTATCTCAACTTATGGCCAACCACCTTAAATCTTTACGTACTGCTTCTCTAGAAAACGCCCGCGTATTCGTTCAAACCATGATTACGCTGGCATCTGCTTCATTAGGGTTAGTGGCCGCCCTAGCCTGGAATGAAGCGATTAAAGCGACAATCAAGGCGGTGTTTAAGACTGAAGACTCTCTAGCCGGACTTTATACCTATGCCATTCTGACTACTGTATTGTCGATCGGGGTTTTGACTGCGTTAGCTAAACTTGCTGCTAAGATTGGCGCTCAGACAGCTATTAATCGCGAGGCTGAAGGGTAGACTTAAGGAGAGAGGGGGAGAAGGAGATCAGGGGAGGCAGGGGAGAGGGGGAGATGGGGAGATGGGGAGATGGGGAGGCAGGGGAGAGGGGGAAGAATTAACTACTGACAACTGACAACTGACAATTGACTATGAACGCTTTATATAAAGTTGCTATTTTAGGGGCTACGGGAGCAGTGGGGACTGAGTTGCTCCAGTTGCTCGAAAGCCGTAATTTTCCTTTAGCCGATTTGAAGTTACTATCTTCGCCTCGATCGGCCGGTACGACTCTAGAATTTAAAGGGCAGAACTTACCAGTTGAGGCTGTGAGCGATCGCTCTTTTGATGGCATTGACATCGTGCTGGCTTCGGCGGGAGGTTCTACATCCAAAGCTTGGGCACCCAAAGCGGTAGAAGCGGGTGCTGTCGTCATCGATAATTCCAGTGCTTTTCGGATGAAACCAGAAGTCCCGTTGATCGTGCCGGAGGTCAATCCAGAAGCGGCTAAAGACCATCGGGGCATTATCGCTAATCCCAACTGTACGACCATTTTGATGAACGTAGCTGTTTGGCCTTTGCATCAGGTTCAACCTGTTAAACGTCTAGTAGCAGCTACCTATCAATCGGCCAGCGGTGCTGGTGCTAGGGCGATGGCAGAAGTGGAAGAACAAGCCAGAGCAATTCTGCGAGGGGAAACGCCCAAGCCAGATATTTTCCCGTATCCCTTGGCATTTAATCTATTTCCTCACAATACGCCGATCGACGATCGAGGATATTGCGAGGAAGAAATGAAAATGGTCAACGAAACTCGCAAGATATTTAATGCTCCAAGTTTGCAAATTACGGCAACTTGCGTGCGGGTTCCCGTACTCCGCGCTCATTCAGAAGCGATTAACCTAGAGTTTAGCGAGCCTTTTTCGGTAGCTAAAGCTAGAGAAATTTTAGCAACTGCCCCTGGAGTAAAATTGGTAGAAGACTGGCAAGCCAATTATTTTCCGATGCCGATCGATGCTACTGGTAAAGATGAGGTTTTGGTGGGGAGAATTCGTCAAGATATCTCTCATCCCTGTGGCTTGGAATTATGGCTCTGTGGCGATCAAATTCGCAAGGGTGCGGCTTTGAATGCCGTACAAATTGCTGAATTGTTGGTAGCGAAGAATTTAGTTAGATCGGTATCTAGTTTGCTAGCATGAATTCTTTTTTTACCACAGATGGATACAGATAAACACAGATGAACACAGATATGGCAATTCATTGATAAGCTGATATCTTTACTGTGTCTGGTGTGGTTCGTTAAAAACCATCTTTGAGGAGTTAGTAGTGCAGGCGATCGATTTTGGGCGAGTAATTACAGCAATGGTAACGCCGTTCGGTGCAGATGGTAGCGTTAATTATGAAGTCGCCGAAAAGTTAGCGGCCCATCTAGTTGACAATGGCACCGATGCGATCGTAGTATGCGGCACGACGGGTGAATCTCCTACGCTAACATGGGATGAAGAATACCAACTATTTCAGGTGGTGCAAAAAGCCGTCAGCGGCAAGGCAAAAATTTTGGCTGGTACTGGTTCTAACTCGACTAAAGAGGCGATCGCCGCTACCGAAAAAGCTGCTAAATTAGGATTAGATGGCTCTTTACAAGTCGTTCCCTATTACAACAAACCGCCGCAAGAAGGACTCTATCAACATTTTCAGGCGATCGCCCAAGCTTGTCCTCAATTACCGATAATGTTATATAATATACCTGGTAGGACGGGGCAAGACTTGCTACCAGAAACGGTAGCTAGATTGGCAGAAATTCCCAATATTGTAGCGATTAAAGAAGCAAGCGGTAATCTCGATCGAGTAACTCAAATTCGCTGCTGGACACCTAACGACTTTGCCATTTATTCTGGAGACGATTCCCTGACTTTACCGATCTTATCTGTAGGTGGAAGAGGGATCGTCAGCGTTGCCAGTCACATCGTTGGCTCTCAAATTCAACAAATGGTGAGAGCGTTTGAAAGCGGTAAAATACAGGTAGCAACTCAAATTCACCTGCAATTATTTCCCCTGTTTAAAGCGATCTTTTATACTACTAATCCGATTCCGATTAAAGCAGCTTTAAGATTGCAAGGCTGGCAGGTTGGTTCTACTCGCCTACCGCTGGGAGATATGCCAGAAGAGTTAAATAAGAAGTTAGAAGCAGTTATGAAGGAGCTTTCATTGATAGCTTAGGAGTTCAGAAGTATGCGCCGAGCGCAGGCTAAGCGCAAAGCGCACGCTACGCGAACGCCAACAGAAGTTCAGAAGTTCAGACTTTACTCTTGAATGTTTACAGCTATAGATAAAGTTGCTGGAAACTATTTAAATCAATAACCTGTCTTGGATAAATGCAAATTTTGACTCGAAACTAAACACTTTTAAAAAGGAGCAAATGACTACAGATTAAATTAACTCCAAACCATCCAGTTCATATCGCTACCCAAGAAGCAATCTACGGGAAGCAAACATTCTTTTTGCTGACTTTTAGGTTTCTAGATACTCCACAATATCTCTTGCCAAAGTCGATAACTCATCAATTGCATCTGCGTTTATCGGCGTTAATCTGCTTTGATCTGCGTTAAGTATCCAAAATTTGGATTTAGCTACCAGGTTTATGTAAAAGCTGCATCGGCGCTCAACAATTTTTCGTCTTTATTATCCTTTCATCTCAAATCAAAATGACAAATAACGGCTCAAAACTCACTCTCAAAATTATTCCACTCGGTGGGCTGCATGAAATTGGTAAGAATACCTGCGTATTTGAAATCGACGACGAAATCGTGCTATTAGATGCCGGGTTGGCATTTCCCAGCGATGGGATGCACGGCATCAATATCGTGCTGCCGGATATGACTTATCTGCGAGAAAATCGGCACAAAATCAAAGGCATGATTGTCACTCACGGGCACGAAGATCATATCGGCGGGATTCCCTATCATCTCAAGCAATTCGATATTCCCGTCATCTACGGACCGCGATTAGCCATGTCGCTATTAGAAGGCAAATTGCAAGAAGCTGGCGTAGCCAACCGCACCGAATTGAGGCGAATAGCCCCGCGCGATATCGTCAGAATCGGTAAATCTTTTGTAGTGGAATTCATTCGCAATACCCACTCGATCGCGGATAGTTGTTGCGTAGCCATTCATACTCCCGCTGGCGTAGTGATTCACACGGGGGACTTTAAAATCGACCACACCCCAGTAGATGGCGAAACCTTCGATTTACACAGGTTGGCAGAACATGGGGCCAAAGGGGTTCTGTGCCTGATTAGCGACTCGACTAACTCAGAAGTCCCAGGATTTACCGCTTCCGAAAGTTCCGTTACTCCCAACCTCGATCGCATTTTTGCCGAAGCACAAGGACGACTGCTAGTAACGACTTTTGCCTCGTCAGTTCATCGGGTCAACATTTTGCTCAACCTGGCCCAAAAGCACAATCGTATCGTGTCAGTAGTCGGGCGATCGATGTTGAACGTGATCGCTCAAGCCCGCAATCTAGGTTACATCAAATGCCCGGATAATATCTTCGAGCCGTTGCACGCCATTCGGAATTTACCCGACGATAAGGTACTAATTTTGACTACAGGTTCTCAAGGCGAACCGATGTCAGCTTTAACTCGAATTGCCAACTGCGAACATCGAGACATCAAAATCCGTCAGGGCGACACGGTAGTATTTTCTGCCAACCCGATTCCTGGAAATACGATCGCGGTAGTCAACACGATCGATAAGCTGATGATGCAAGGGGCCAAAGTCATCTACGGCCGGGAAAAGGGCATTCACGTTTCCGGGCATGGCTGTCAAGAAGATCAAAAGTTGATGCTGGCTTTGACTCGCCCCAAATATTTCTTGCCAGTCCACGGCGAGCATCGGATGCTGGTGAAACACGCCCAAACCGCTCAGAGTTTAGGCATTCCCGCTGACAACATGGTGATTATCGACAACGGCGATATCGTCGAAGTCTCTGAGTCGGGAATTGGCATTGCCGGCCAAGTTCCGTCGGGTATTCAACTAGTTGATAATTCTGGAGTCGTCCACGACAACGTAATGAAGGAAAGGCAGCAGCTAGCTGAAGATGGAGTAGTTACAGTAGCAGCAGCGATCGATTGGCAAGGTAAGTTGATAGCCAAACCAGAAGTTCACCTGCGAGGTATAGTAACCTCAGTAGAGCGATCGATGTTGCAAAACCTAGTCCAGAAGAAGATCGAAACGGTATTGAGCGATCGGCACAATGAATTTTTCCGTTCTTTCAACGGCACTGAAACCGACGTTGATTGGGCGGGGATACAAGTGCAAATCGAGCGCGAGTTAGACCGACTAGTTCGGCGCGAACTTCAAAGTCGTCCCCTGTTAGTCTTCTTACTGCAAACCCCAGAGGAACCAACTGTTAAGGTGGGAAGAACTCGCCAGCGTCCCACGGCCAATATCGCTTCTTAGAAATCAAATCAATTCGCAATTAATCCCTTGCCATATGATGGTAGCGCCAATACCTCGATGCGATCGAGAGGTTGGTGCTACCGGAAATTGTGAATTAAGAATTGCATTCGTGCAGCGTACCGGAGGCATTTATTGACAATTGTTTTAAACTGTCATATTCAGCGATTTCTCGCCGCAAATTGTCGATCGTTATTTGCAATCCATTTTGTCGAGATGAAAATTGACGCTGAAGTAAATTGTCTTTGATTTTCAACAGTTCGACTAATGCCTGTTCTAAATCTTTGAGTCGATCTTGGGTGACTTGGTATTGATGTTCGTTTTGAATCATAATTATTTTCCAACTGTGGAAACAATCGCCACAGTCAAGCCAACCAAGCTAAAATTTCTCCTCTTTTCCCTTTATTCCCGCACGCCTTCAACGATGCTTAACGGGCATTGAGTAGGCACGATGCGGGTGAGTTGGAAACCAGCAGCGGCGAATAAATCTCGGAATTCAGTTTCCGTGCGTTCCCGCCCCCCAGTAGTCATCAACAGCATTTCCAGATCGAGGAACTTAGCAATTGAGGGGTCGTTAGGGGAGCCAATGACGTTATCGACTACTAAAACTTTGCCGTTGGCTGGCAACACCCGATGGCAGTTTTTCAAAATAGCGATCGCTTTCTCGTCGCTCCAATCGTGGATGATGGTTTTCATGATATAGGCATCGCCACCGCTGGGTACGGAATCAAAGAAACTGCCTGCGATCGCTTGACATCGTTCTCCTAGTCCAGCCTCAGATAAATGTCGATCGATTCCAGCAATGACTTGGGGCAGGTCGTAAACTATCCCTTTTAAGTGCGGATTGGCTTTGAGAATGGCAGCTAAAAAGCTACCGTGTCCGCCGCCGACATCCACTAGAGTGTTTATTGATGAGAAGTTATAAGCTGGGACGATCGCGGGGTTGAAAAGCTTGCTAAAGCCAGTCATAGCGGCATCAAAGATGGCAGCGGCTTCTGGGTTCTGATTGAAGTAGGGAAATACAGGCATCCCAAAAACGCGATCGAATGCGGGTTGGCCGGTTTTAACGCTGTAAAGAATTTCTCCCCATGGCTGCCAGTGGACTGGTTCGCCACCGATCCAGATGGCGCTTGCTTTCATGGAATGAGGATGGTCGCTGCGTAAAAATTCGGCTAGAGGGGTCAAAGTAAACTGACGATTTTCTCCTTCGTGAAAGATTCCGACACTGGATAAGGCCCGCAGCAGGCGATACAGAGATTGAGGATCGACTTGGGTAGATCCTGCCAACTCCTCGCTGCTTTTAGCCCCATCTTCGAGCAAATCGGCAATCCCTAGTTTGGCAGCAGCATAAATAGCTTGCGTTACCCATTTCCCCGAAATCATTTGCATTAGCACTTCGGGTAACGGCATTTCTGGTTTAGTTGCAGACATGATATCTCCTCAGATGTATGGTGTGAGATTTACAGACATGGTTTCAAAATCCCATTTATTCTTTAGTCCGCGTAGGCGGACTTTGATTGTATAGCCGCGAATTCATTCGCCCGATCGAATAAATCTCACTCCAATCGTTGTACTTTAGCAATTTTGGGGTCGATAATTTTTTGTCCGGCATCAGCAAATTTGACGGCTATAGAAAGTTTTTTCCCCGTGCCGAAAAGGTGAGTAATTTCTCCGATTCCAAAAGTAGGATGCAGCAGGCGATCGCCTAGTTTCCAGTCTTCAATTTCTTGAATTTTTGCCGATTTTAATGCGGTTGCTTTAGTCCCGCTGGCAGTTTTAGTCTTAGCTCTACTCGTCAACAACTCTGCTGGTAATTCAGCTAAAAACTGCGATTTCATAGCTGGTTGAGGATAACCCCACAATTGCCGTTCTCGCGTATGGGTGAGATACAATCTTTCTTGGGCGCGGGTAATGCCGACATAGCACAGGCGGCGTTCTTCTTCTATGGCTTCGGGATTGTCTAAACTGCGGCTGTAAGGCAACAATCCTTGCTCCATCCCGACTAAAAATACTACGGGGAATTCCAATCCTTTAGCTGAGTGCAATGTCATCAGCGATACGGCTTTTTGTCCCTCTTGCAAGTTGTCTAAATCGGAAGCTAAGGAAGCATTGGCTAAAAAGTTTTCTAGGGTGGGTTCCTCGTTAGTTTCTTCAAATTGGACGATCGCACTAAATAATTCTTGGATGTTGGCGATTCTACCTTCAGCTTCATCCGTACCCTGATTTTTTAAATCCTGGATGTAACCGGATGCTTCCATTAACTCTCTAAGGGCTTCTGAAGGCAAGAGATTTGCTAATTCAGCTTTTACCTTGGCAATTAGTTTGACGAATTCCATGATGGGTTTGGCGGTGCGTCCGGCTAAAGTTTTGACTGAAGTTTCATCTTCAATAATTTCCCACAAGGGCACTCCTAATTCTTGAGCGGCAGTTTGCAAGCGATCGATCGTCGTATCGCCAATGCCGCGACGGGGGGTATTAATTACCCGTTTCAAGCTGACTGTATCGGCAGGATTAACTAAAATTCTGAGGTAGGCTAGGGCATCTTTAACTTCTTTGCGATCGTAAAACTTCAATCCCCCAACTATTTGATAATTTACCCCCCAGCGTACTAAAACTTCTTCTAACGCGCGAGATTGAGCGTTGATCCGGTAAAGAATGGCAAAGCTACCTAGATCGAATTCCGAGCTATTAGTTGTTAGTTGGCGAATTTGCTGCACGACAAAATCGGCTTCATAATCTTGATTTTCAGCCCGATGGCAGTAAATCAATTCGCCTTCATCGCGAGTGGGACGGAGAATTTTTTCAATCCGTTGAGTGTTATTTTCAATTAGTTGATTTGCTGCTTCTAAAATCGTTCTTTGAGAACGGTAGTTTTCTTCTAGTTTGACTGTGCTTTGGGTATCTTCGTCAGATAAACCATCGCCAAAATCTTGTTGAAATTCTAGCAAAATCCGAAAATCTGCCATCCGAAAACTATAAATTGCCTGATCGACATCGCCCACTACAAATACCGATCGATTTTGCCATTTATTAAATTGTTGCGGGTCTTCCCCATTAGTCGTCAGCAAACGAATTAGCTCGTACTGAGTGCGGTTAGTATCTTGATATTCATCGACTAAAATGTGATGAAATCGCTGATGCCAATAATTTAATATTTGCTCGTTTTGCAGGAATAAGTTTACTGGAGTTAAAATCAAATCGTCGAAATCTAGGCCGTTATTTTCTGCCAGCCGATCTTGATAAGCAGTATAAACCTCGGCGATTACCCGACCCCGATAATTTGGCTGTTCGGCTTCAAATTGCCTGGGAGATAAACCTAAGTTTTTAGCATTGCTAATGGCATAACGAACGCCACGCGGCTCGAATTTTTTATCATCTAAATTAAGCTGCTTGAGGACTATTTCTTTGACCAGCGTTTGAGCATCAGATTCATCAAAAATCGTAAAGTTGCGGTTCCATTGGCGTTTTTTCTCATCTTGATATTTTTCAATATCGAATCGCAAGATGCGGGCAAATAAACTGTGAAACGTCCCGATCCACAAATTTTTAATGTATTTTTTATAGACTTGAGCTTGCAGCCTGGTTTGTTCCTCTGGAGCTAAATTTTCCCAAGGTTTCCCGTATACAGCTTCAGCTTGCTGCGTAGCAAATAAGATCTCGATTCGCTCTTTCATCTCCCGCGCGGCTTTATTGGTAAAAGTGACGGCGAGAATGTTTTCCGGATCGACGCGGTGCTTAAGAATTAAATTCGCAATCCGATAAGTCAACGCTCTAGTTTTTCCCGAACCAGCACCAGCAACGACCAACAGAGGACCGCAGAAATGCTCGACAGCGCGGCGTTGAGATGAGTTGAGGTGGCTGAGAAAGTCTGTAGTTGCATTCATGGCGATCGCTTTGGTATTTCCCGATTAATATCTTATCTTGCAGAATCGAGGCCAATCGTTTTTCGGCTAGTTTGGTGGGAGCGATCGATAGGACAGTTAATTTTTTGTCACACTACCTTTACCAGTTAGGGGAGAGTAAAGATTACAGTTTGGGTATATAGACACCGATCGCCCTTCCCCAGATGAAAGCCAGACTCATTGCCACTCAGCAGCTAACCCTTCCCGAACGGGATGCGATGTATGCCCTCTTGGGGACTCACTTTGAAGGTGTCAAGCGAGAGGTATTCGACACCGACTTAGAGAACAAAAACTGGGTAATCTGGTTGGCAGATGAAAGCGGCATCCTCAAGGGTTTTTCTACCCTCTCGATCTACGAAACCGAGTTCGAGGGAGAAATCATGACAGTTGTATACTCTGGCGATACCATTATGGACCCCAGTGCTTGGTCGAGTTCGGTGCTGTCGCGAACTTGGATTGCCTCAGTCGATCGACTGCGCCTTCAGTATCCTAGAGGGAAGTTTTACTGGCTGTTAATCTCTTCTGGATATCGTACCTACCGCTTTCTACCAACTTTCTGGCAAGAGTTTTACCCGCGTTACGATCGGCCTGCACCACCAGAGGTGAAGAAATTGATGGACTTTTTGGCAAGCGATCGCTTTGGCAACTGCTACAGCCAATCCACAGGAATCGTCCGCTTTCCTCATACTCACGTCCTGCGCAACGGACTCAAAGGAATTCCTCCAGAACGGTTGCAAGATCCTCATATCAACTTCTTCAACGATCGAAATCCCGGTCATCTCCAAGGCGACGAATTGGTTTGTCTGACCGAGATCCAACAGGAAAATCTAACTTCAGCAGGTAAAAGAATGTGGTTTGCCACTCCTAGTTTGCAGGCCGCGTAATGCGATCGCTGTCAGTTCAAAGGCAGGCAGGATGCCTACCTTACAAGAATTTTTGGAGATGTCTATTGACTTGTGGGATAGCCGTCCCGGCTGTCCCACTTTAATTGCGAATTGCGAATTACGAATTGGCAATTGTTTTCCGATATTCCATAATTTTGACTGAAATTATGGGTATGAGTTTGGCAGCTAATTGAGTAAAACCAAACTTCCTTTTTAGAGGTGGTGGCAACTCTTGCCAAGCCATGGGAGTAAAGCCAAAGCGACTGTAAAATTTGGCTAACTTACTACCCAAGCATTCGATATAAAGCGGTTCGGTAGCCTGGGCGATGAGATGGCAAGTGAGATAGCTACCCAAACCGCGATCGCGCCATGCAGGTGCTACTACCAAACTACCGAGTTCTTGCGCTCCGGCAAAAGAGCGCAATTGTCCGCAAGCTACTATTTGCCCGCTGCATTCAATTACCCAAAACTGCGACCAACGCAACTGAGTCGGATCGAGCATCGCCCTCAAAACCAATTTCCGAATTGCCCAGATATCCTCAGCCTCAGCCGATCGAATCCTACATCCTGGTGGTAACTCATCTAAATTCATGTATATTTGCTCCCCTTCCTCGCCCTCTCTCCCTCTGCCTCCCAAAAGTCGCTAACATAGATGCTATAGGGATTTGGGAGCAAAAGTAAGTCGAGATGTTAAAACAACTTATTCCCGATCTCAGAGCTATTGCCTTCTGGCATCGGGTCAATTGCGAATTGCGAATTGTTAATTGCGAATTGTTATGACCGAAACCTTAACGTGCCTGAATTATATTAATGGTGAGTGGAAACCCGCGCGATCGCCAGCCACTCTAGAAAGTCGCAATCCGGCTAACTGGAATGAAGTTGTCGCCACCTTACCGCGATCGGATGCGGCCGATGTCGAGATCGCAGTTAACGCCGCGCATCAAGCCTATCGTACCTGGCGGCTGGTTCCCGCGCCAGCTAGAGCCGAATTCATCTATCGCATCGGCGAACTTCTGGGTCAGAAAAAAGAAGAACTAGCCCAGTTAATGAGTCGGGAGATGGGCAAACCCCTCACCGAGTCTCGCGGCGACGTTCAAGAAGCGATCGACTGTGCTTTCTACTATGCTGGGGAAGGTCGGCGGCTGTTCGGGCAAACCACCACTTCAGAGTTGAGCAACAAGTTTGCCATGACGGTGCGGATGCCGATTGGGGTTTGCGCTTTGATAACCCCGTGGAATTTTCCGGTGGCCATTCCTTGCTGGAAGGCTTTGCCAGCTTTGGTCTGCGGCAATACGATAATTTTTAAACCTGCTAAGGATACTTCAGCCTGTGCCAACCTGTTAGTGCAGATCTTTCACGAGGCTGGGTTGCCAGCGGGTGTAGTCAATTTGATTCACGGTTCCGGTCAAGAGGTGGGGCGGGCATTATTAGAGCATCCTGGAATTGACTTAGTTTCCTTTACTGGCTCTTCCGAGACGGGGGCAGAGGTAGCCTCAACCTGCGGACGCACTCACAAAAGAGTTTGCCTGGAAATGGGGGGTAAAAACGCTCAAGTAGTGATGGAGGATGCCGATTTAGAACTGGCATTAGAGGGGGCATTGTGGGGCGCGTTTGGAACGACGGGGCAACGCTGTACGGCTACCAGTCGGTTAATTTTGCACCGCGACATTAAAGCCGAATTCACTGCCAAATTGGTAGAACGCACTCGTCAGTTGCGTTTGGGGGCAGCGATCGATCCTCAAACTCAGATCGGGCCTTTGGTAAATCCAGCCCAGTTAAAACGGGTCATTGATTACCTAGAAGTCGCTCGCAGCGAGGGCGCTAAGGTGTTAATTGGTGGAGAAGTACCTAAAGATGAAACCTTGCAGCACGGCTCCTTCTTTCTGCCTACTATTTTGGATGGAGTTACTCCGCAAATGCGGGTGGCTCGCGAAGAGATTTTCGGGCCGGTATTGTCTTTAATTGAAGTGAATTCTTTTCAAGAGGCGATCGCCGTTTTGAACGATACTCCTTATGGACTTTCCTCATCAATTTATACTCGCGATGTCAACCTAGCTTTTCAAGCGATGCGAGATATTGAAGCGGGCATCACTTACATTAACGGCCCGACTATTGGAGCCGAGGTCCACTTACCTTTTGGTGGGGTAAAACAAACAGGCAACGGCCACCGCGAAGCTGGTAGTACCGCCCTTGATATCTTTACGGAATGGAAGACGGTTTATGTAGACTTTTCCGGCCAGTTGCAACGCGCTCAAATCGACAACCGTTCTTAAAAGTATTCGATCGAGTCAAAAGTCATACCATTTGTCGCACCATGAATTTGAGCTATCAACGCCAGGGGTTCAAAACCCCTGGCTAATAGCTCAAGTCCATTGAAATGGACTAAAGAAGGAAATTATGTGAGATTCACACAGATCGGCCAGTCCTCTTTAGAGGACTTTTGCTTTGAGACAGGGGTTTTCAACCCCTGGCGGAGCGTGCTTTTTACCGTTAATTTGACGCGGATGAATGCTTTGCGCCCCTATCTAGGATATAAGGCATTCGCTCTTACACAGCTTTGGCCTTGCGCTGGAGTTCTCGGTGCTGGGCGAGACGCGCCACCACGTTGAAAGCTCCAGGAGTTAGTTTAGTCACCGTCTCTTCGCTGCCATCAGTCTGACCGCCTATAGCTTTCCAGGCATTAAGTCCGCCTTTGAGTTCGGCTACATTCCAAAATCCAGCACCGCGAAGTTGTTGAGCGGCTTGAGAAGTTTCTTCGTCAGAAGCACCGTAGACGTAGATATCGCGCTTGAAACTAAGACCTTGCGCCCGGTCTACCAATTGGTCTAGGGGCATGGGCATAGCTCCCGTAATATGACCTTTATTAAAAGTATCGCGATCGCGCACGTCAAGAATAGTTAAAGCGGGTTCGCCCCATTCCAGCCTAGATTTAAGTTCCCGAACGCTGGCTTGTTCGTGCAAAGAGGGAGGCTTAGGTAAGGGGGCTGTCACCACTTTCTTGGCAGCTTCGACATCATCTTCTTTAGCAGCTAAGGGAGCCGCCGCCATTTTCTTAGCAGAGCCAGCCGTATTATCTCCCGCCGAAGCCATCTGATGCCCCATTTCCTTGACAGAATCACCAGCATTGCCTACAGCATCTAAAGCTTGTTGCCCCATTTCCTTAGCAGAATCAGCCGCATTCCCCACGGCATCTAAAGCTTGTTGACCCATTTCTTTAGCAGAATCAGCCGCATTCTCGGCAGCAGAAGTCGCATCTTGCCTCATTTCCTCGGCAGATTTAGTCACATTTTCTTGGTTGTCCATGACTAGAACTCTCATTTATACTTCTCACCAGCCAGCTTAGTAGATCCTTTTTTTTTCAGACTCTTTCCTAAGTCGTTTACTACCTCTTTCTTTGGTTATGTTTATTATTCTTTTTTTCAACTCTCCACAACCGAAAATTTTGGTATCAGAAATAATTCCTGCGGTAGAGAACAATAAAAAATTAAAGTGAGATAATCAAAGCCAAATCTTATTTTTGGATTAATTTTCATGAACTTTAACTTTTTTGACATATTTTGGGTGTTTTTCCTATTTTCATCTTTACAGCCTTTATGGCAGCGCCGTCAGATCGAATTTCGGCGAATTCAAGCTCTAAAGGCATTGGAACAGCAACGGCGCAGTCGAGTTATTTTGCTGATTCATCGTCAAGAATCGATTAGCTTGCTGGGTATTCCTATTTCTCGCTATATCACGATCGAAGACTCAGAACAGCTATTGCGGGCTATTCGTCTCACTCCGCCTAATACGCCTATCGACTTGGTTTTGCACACGCCTGGAGGTCTGGTTTTAGCTACAGAACAAATCGCTAGGGCCCTATTGCGTCACCCAGCCAAAGTGACAGTTTTAGTCCCCCACTATGCCATGAGTGGAGGAACTCTGCTGGCTTTAGCCGCCGACGAAATTGCCATGGATGCCAACGCCGTGTTAGGTCCTGTCGATCCGCAATTAGGTAACTTCCCGGCTGCCAGCCTGTTGAAGGTTGTTGCCGAAAAGCCTATTGGTGAAATCGACGATGAAACGTTGATTATGGCCGATTTAGCTGGTAAGGCGATCCAGCAGGTGCAAAGATTTGTCAGAAGGTTGCTAGCCGATGATATCCCAGCCCCGAAAATTGCCCCCGAAAAGGTAGAATCTATTATCGAATCTCTGACCACTGGCAAAGTTACCCATGACTACCCGATTACCGTAGAAGAAGCTAGAGAAATGGGTTTGCCAATTACGATCGGCTTACCGGAAGCGATTTACAATCTGATGGAACTGTATCCTCAGCCTCAAGGAGGAAGACCTTCAGTGCAATATATTCCCATGCCTTACAAACCGCGTCCGGCTTTTCCAGAACCCAAAGGTAGACCTCTACCCGAAACCGGATCGATTAGAAGCTAAAAATCGGACAAAAATGCCTCAACTAGGGTTAGTATGTATCACGGCATCAAAAGAAGTGCGCTACCGCACGATTACGCGCAAGCGGTTATTGCAGTTAGCTCCTACAGAACAAGAGCAGGTTTTGCAAAAGTTATATAAAGACAACTTGCAAACTTTAAATAATGCTCTAGATTTTTGCGATCGCCATCACATCCAACTTTATCGACTGACTTCGGCGTTATTTCCATTTGCCGATAGTGAAGAAGGAGAGGGAATATTGCCCCAGTTGAGCGCCGAAATGAAGACTATTGGCGATCGCGCTAAATCTTTAAAAATCCGCATAGTCATTCATCCAGACCAGTTTGTAGTCATTAGTTCCGATACGCCTACCGTAATTGAAAACAGCATCAAAATTCTTCAGACGCAAGCCCAAATTTTAGAGATGTTAGGGCTAGATCGATCGCCTTGGAATACGATCGAGATCCACGGCGGCAAATCCAATCGAGCCGAACGACTCGTAGAACAAATTCGCAATTTACCAGAACCAATTCGTTGCCGTCTGGCATTAGAAAATGATGAATATGCCTACAGTGCAACCGAGATTCTAGAAGTCTGCCAAGCTGCTGGCGTGCCAATGGTGTTTGATGCCCATCACCACGTCATTCACGAAGGTTTAGATAGTTACGAACATCCCAGCGTGGCCGAAATGCTAGCCGCTGCCCGCACTACTTGGCCGGTGGCAGAGTGGCAATTAGTGCATATTTCTAATGGCCGCAAAGCCTTTGGCGATCCAAATCACAGCGACTTAATCTCTACCATGCCCAGTTCTTACACCAACGCTCCTTGGATTGAAATCGAAGCCAAGTTTAAAGAACAAGCTATTAAAAAAATCCACCAAGAATGGCTGATTTGAGTGCGAGCATCTCGTCGAGATGTTGGCGCTAGAGATATTCATATCAAATCCGTTTAGCAAAAGCTGGTTTGCCCTCACCCCGCCCTAACGGGCACCCCTCTCCCAAGGGAGCTACGGTGTATACACATCTCGCCCTCACCCTAAATCCCTCTCCCACGGGAGAGGGACGAAAGACTCTAACCGCCTGAATTGGTCATGGAGAATTGCTGGCGACTGAACTGGAAACTGGCTTGACTC
>JAESGS010000268.1_pt1 | contig 60567 bp, 66 predicted proteins | sample 9269761 | NCBI WGS metagenome assembly JAESGS01 (sample SAMN15741799, study PRJNA653493) | algae metagenome | isolation source: Cyanosarcina radialis HA8281-LM2 and co-occurring heterotrophs from damp... | place: USA: Makauwahi cave, Hawaii | collected 2011-01-06 | reverse complement strand
GACGTACTCGTTGCCGCAGCATGGCTAACGGCACGGCTTAAGCGTGCCGGTGGTGTGCGCGCGCACCACCGGCACGCTTACGCCGTGCCGTTCGCCTACTGCTCGCCTACTCCTTCCCCAGCACGAGATCGACGACCCAACAGCCGCGGACGTGCGGCCCGTCGCCGCGGCAGTGGCCGAGGATCGCGGCGTCCTCGCACCCGGCGTCCTGCAGCGCGTCCGCCAGGATCGGCAGCCGGTCGAACGCCCGGTCGTCGTAAATGGCGCGCGCGAGGTCGACGGCCGTGGAACTGCGCCACGTGGGGTCGAACGCGACCGGGCGGAACGGGTTGCCGAAGATGTCGCGAAAGATGTGAGCTTGCCAGAGTAACGCCGCAGGCTTCCGCGCCACGGCATACGACACGGCTGTTCGATATCCCTGATCCGGTTCCATCAGCCACTTCACCACGCCCTGGATTTTCACTTGGTTCATCGGCCCGCCTCGAAGGTGAAACGTGTGGGCCATTTGATTCCTCGCCGCCCTCCATTCCTCCTCCGTGCCGTCCCCACCGAAGTACCGCTCGGCCGTTGCAAGCGCATGCCGAAACGCCGTGTTGAGAATGTTGGACTCTTGCCGCCGACATTCCGCACACACGAAGAGGGAAAGTTTCCTTCTGTGATGCTCCGCGTTCAGGTGGTGAAGCATCGGTCGAGGGTCAGTCGCCGCCATCCACTCTTCTTCCGTCATCCCCGCGCCCTCCCCGTTGTCCCGATGATACACGTAACGGCCGCCCAACGCCGCGCCCCCGGCGGCCGTTCGGTCTGGTAGACTGGTCTCGCCGACCCCCATCTCGACAAGGAGGCGTTCGCATGTCCCCGAAAGCGTCGGTCCTCGTCCTCGTCGCCGGCCTCGCGGCCCTGTGGTTGCTGCCCGGCACGCCCAAGCCCCCGCCCGCCGAGCCGCACCTGTCCAGCGGCCACACGCACGACAACCTCACCGTGTTCGTCCTCCGTGGGCCGGACGTGCTGCCGGACGCCAACATCCTCACCCTCCAGGAGGCCCTCGACCGCAACCTCGCCGTCGTCCACGAGACCGGCAGCGTCAACCTCCTCGAAGTCGAGAACCTGTCGGCCGACCATCAGGTGTTCCTCCAGTCCGGCGACATCGTCAAGGGCGGCAAGCAGGACCGGATCGTGTCGAAGGACCTGCTCGTGGCCGCGAAGTCCGGCCGCGTGCCGTGCCCGGCCAACTGCTGCGAGCAGAGCCGGTGGCAGCCCCGCGGGAAGGAGGCGGCCGGGAACTTCGAGAAGTCCACCGACTTCGCCGTCGGCAACCCCATCAAGATCGCGAACCAGGCCGGTTCGCAGGGCGGCGTCTGGAAGGAGGTGGCGAACACGCAGGCGGTGCTGTCGCAGACGCTCGGCAAGCCGGTGACGGCGAACGCGTCGCCGACGAGCCTGCAACTGGCGCTGGAGGACGCGGACCTGCGGGCGAAGGTGGCCGGGTACGAGCGGTCGCTCGGCGGGCTGGCGACGGCGTACCCGGACGCCGTCGGCGTGGTGGTGGCGGTGAACGGGCAGGTGATCGCGTCCGACGTGTACGGGTCGAGGGCGCTGTTCCGCAAGGCGTGGCCGAAGCTGCTGCGGTCGGCGGCCGTGGACGCGGTGGCGCAGACGCCGCCGGCGGCCGTCGCCGCCGCGACGCGGGAGGACGCGGAGGCGTTCCTGGCGAAGCGGGAGGAAAGCGAGGTTGTGGCGAATGATGTTGCGATCACCGAAGATCGGGAGATCGGCCAGTTCTGGCGTCGTTTTTGGGCAAACGACAATCCTGGAGAACCGGTAGCGATTACCGGCGGTATCGATTCCCCCGAGCCAACCCGCGTTCAACGCCAAGAAAACCTAGCCGGTCGCTCAGGCGAGACGCGGGAAGTATCGAACAACTCCGGCGGTGGCACGGCGGACGTGATCGGGGAGGTTCAACAACTCGTCGAGAGCCCGCGAGAACTCGCTAAGGTCGGGATGCCACCGCCGAACCTAAACCCGACGAACCCGACGCCGAACGCCGGCCCGCAGAATTTGCTTCGGCCATTCGTTGATAATACCATGCAGTCCTATCAACTCGGCCTCCGCGTCGATCTACCCGTGGGCCAGACGGTCGGCACGCCACCTTCCCCCGGCGTCGTCACGTTCGAGTCGCGGGCGGGGGCGCAGGGGAACGCCCTCGTCCACCGCGGGAAGCTCAAGAAATGACGCCCGACCCGCGGACGACGGCGCTGCTCGTCGTGGACGCGCAGCGCGGGTTCACCGACCTCTGCCCGGCCGAGCTGCCCGTGCCCGGCGGGGCGGCCATCGTCCCGGCCGTGAACGCGCTGCTCGCCCTGCCGTTCGCCCGCATCGACGCGACGCAGGACTGGCACCCGCCGGACCACCGCTCGTTCCGGGGGCAACGCGACGACCTCTACCCGCCGCACTGCGTCCGCGGCACGCCGGGGGCGGACTTCCTGCCGGGGCTGGACGCGCACCGCTTCTCCGCGGTCTGGCGGAAGGGGTACGACCGCGACTTCGAGGCGTACGCGGTGACGGCCCAGCACCCGGCGTTCGCGAAGTTTTTGTGGGCGAGCGGCGTGCGAACCGTCGTGGTGTGCGGCATCGCGACGAACATCTGCTGCTTCTTCGCGGCCCGCGACCTGCGGGCGGCCGGGTTCGACGTGTGGATGGCCGAAGACGCCTCCGCCGGCATCGACGTGCCGGCCGCGGGGCTGTTCCAGGAGCGGGCGAAGGCCGAGGGGATCGCGATGGGGTTGCGGTACGTGACGGTGGACGAAATCCAAAAAGCAATGGCCCGCAGATGACGCGGACTTCGGCGCAGATGAAGAGGATCAAAACCAAGACTTGATTTTGGTCTTATCCGGTTTTTTATCTGCGCCGAAGTCCGCGTCATCTGCGGGCCATTCTTTGTTTCGCACGCTCCAGAATCATCGCGTGGTCGAACGCCAGCTCCGGCAGCTTCCCTATCGCGAACCACCGCGCGTCGCTCGCGTCATCTCCCGCCGTCGCCTTCATCGCATCCACCCGCGCCAGGAACACGACGCTCACCGTCCACCCCCGCGGGTCGCGGCCGGGGTCGCCGGACGTGTAGAGCTGCTCCAGATCGTTGATTCTCAAACCCGTCTCTTCCTGCAACTCTCGTTTCGCAGCGTCGGCCAACCGTTCGTTCTCCTCGACAAAACCGCCGGGCAAGGCCCACCGCCCCTTAAAAGGGTCGCCCGCACGTTGGATCAAGAGAACGCGGGGGGTGTCCTCGCGGGTCGCGAGGACCACGTCCACGGTCAAGGCCGGCCGCGGGAATTCGTAACTGAACTTCTGCGCACGCTTCGCGGGCATCGTAACCTCGTGGGCCGTCAGGGAGTGGGAGCCGGTTTCACCCCGCCTTCACACGACGTTACCGCCTTTTCCGGGCGTCGGGAAGCGAAAGAAATGCGAACCCCCCGATAGAATTGGCCGTCCGAACAAGCCAGAACTCACGTCGGAATCATCACGAACATGGTGGATATATGTGCCCCCAGAAGGTTCTCTGTTGGGAACCGACGGACCTCGGTTCGCCGGTGCTGACGGCCGCGCAGAAGCTCTACGAGAACACGATCGACGCCGACGAGCGCATCCCGTGGATGTGGATCGAGCGGGCCGTCGGTGAACGGGCGTTCCGGCGGCCGACCGGGTGGATGAAACATCTCATCCTCGCGTCGGACGCCGCGGACATCGACGACCCGGCCGGGCTGTTGGGGTACGCCTACGGCGCGTTCATCCCCGGCTTCGGCGGCTACCTGTGTTACGTCGGCGTGTCGGAAAAGGCCCGGCAGCGGGGCGTCGGGTCGCGGTTGTTCGAGTCGGTGTTCAAGACGTTCGCCGCCGACGCGGCCTACGCCGGCGAGCCGTTGCCGTTCGTGCTGTGGGAGAGCTACCGGCCGACGGCCGACGAGCCGGCCGCGATCTGGGACGCCCGCGTGCGCCTCTTCGACCGCGTCGGCGGGCTGTGGGTGGACGGGCTGGAGTTGGTCACGCCGGACTACGGGGACGAGTCGCCGACGGCGGCCGTGCCGCTGCAACTGTTCGTGAAGCCGGTGGACGAGCCGGCGGCGGGCTTCACGTCGGACCGGCTGACGGGGATCGCGAAGGAGTTGATGGAGAAGGTGTACCACGAGAAGCCGGGCGACTACTTCCACGACGCGACGTTCGCCGGGCTGCCGGTCCCGCGGCTGCGGCCGGCGCGGCAGTCGGCGCGGGTGGCGGTGTAGACCCGACTTCCGAAGTCCGGCTTCGACTTCGGAAGTCGATGCGGAAGAGGGGCATCCGCGAACACGGCGAAGGCGCTGGTGCCGTTCGACTTCCGAAGTCGAAGCCGGACTTCGGAAGTCAGGCTTCAAACTCCAGCGGCTTCACGTCCGGGTCCACCCACGTCGTCCGCGCCCGCTCGGACTCCAGCAACTCCTGCGAGTAGTACGTCCGCACCCACGCCATGTCGAGCGCCGCCGCGATCGCGTCGATCAGCTCCGCCGCGTTCCGGCCCTCCGCGCGGCGCACCCAGTCGTTCACCGCGCGCATGAACAGGAGCGTGATCGTCTCGTGGTAGCCGTCCGGCGGGCCGCCGCTGGCCGCGTTGTACCGCGGGATGCTCCGCTTCGCCCGGCTCACCGCCTCCTCATACGGGAAGCCCCGCAGGTACGCCACCGCCACGGCGATGTGCGCCCGGTGCGTCCACCGCTCGTAGGGCCACCGGCACTGCTCGAACTGCTCCACCAGCTCCGCGATTTCCGCGTCACTCTTGAACGGCACGTCGATCTTGACCCGCGACATGTGGTTCCCCCGGCGGCGTAAGTTCCCCAGTGTGGGACGGTGGGAACCTGGGGCGGGTTCGGGGCCGCACGAAAATCGAAAATCGGACCGCGGCGGCGAGAAAATCGCCTTGTCACGGTTTCGGCCCGACGTTATCAGCCGCGAAACAGTGTCGCCCACGGTAGGCGGTCGAGCGGGGGGTATCCGATGGCGTCGGTCATTCGGCGGTTCTTGGCCGCGTGCGCAGTCACGGGCGTCTGCGCCTCGGCCGGCTTCGGGCAAGCGCCGGTCGTGAAGCTCGGCGCGGACACGATCACCCCGCCGCCGCTGGTCGGCGCGGCCGCCTCGGAAGAGGCCGGGGTCAAGGACCTGACGCCGGGCATCATGCCGGGGCTGTTCGACCCGCTGCACAACGAGGGGCACGCGGCCGGGCACGGCGGCGGCGGCCACGGCGAGGCCCACGGGCACGACGGCCCCGGCTTCTACGGCACGGCCGAGTACCTGCTGCTCCGGCCCCGCCGCGGCGCGTTCGACTTCGCCCTCGTCGATCCGAACAAGGACCTGATCCCCGGCGGCAACCTCGAAAGCCTGAACTACGAGCAGCGGAGCGGCGTCCGCGCCGGCGTCGGCTACCGGTTCAGCGACTCCGCGTGGGCGGCCGGGTTCACGTACACGTTCCTCCGCAGCGGGGCCGACCGCACGCTGAATTCGACGCCGACGGGCGTGATCTACCCGACGCTCACCCGCCCCGGCCTGATCGACAACGCGGGCTTCGCCCAGGCGACGGCGAGCCTCGAGTACAACGTCTTCGACCTGGAAGTCGGTCGGCAGATCCACGCGGACGAGCGGCTGAACATGCGGCTGTACGCCGGCCTGCGGTTCGCCACCATCCGGCAGGACTTCGACGTGCTGTACGACCTGCGGGACGCGAACCTGGCGCGGGTGCGGACGAAGTCGAACTTCGACGGGTTCGGCCCGCTGCTCGGCGGCGAGGGGAGCCTGAAGACGTTCGGCGGGTTCCACATCTTCGGCCGGGCGCAGGCGAGCCTGCTGACGGGGAACATCACGAACCCGTACGCGGAGACGCAGAACGACGGCGGCACGCTGTTCGCGACGGTGGACTACCGGACGCGGCGGGTGATCCCGGTGATGGGCGCGGGCGTGGGCGTCGGCTGGGAGAACCGCGGCGTGGCCCTCCGCGTCGGGTACGAGATGACGAACTGGTTCAACCTGATCGACCAAATCCGGTTCACGAACGACCTCGCCGAGGGGAAGCTGGTCACCCGCCCCGGCGACCTGTCGCTGGAAGGGTTGTTCGTGCAACTGGCGATCCAGTATTGATCGACCGGGAACCGCAACACACGACGGGCGGGGGAGGAAACTCCCCCGCCCGTTCGCGTTCCGTGAAAATTCCGCGCGCCCGGCTTGTCGGGGCGTAGGGAGTTCGTTGAATAGCTCTTCCGACTGGAAAAGGTCGCGACCGAGGAACGTATGCCGACGATCAACCAACTGACGAAGAAGCCGCGGCAGCCGCAGCGGTCGAAGCCGCGGCACCCGGCCATGCAGGGCTGCCCGCAGAAGCGGGGCGTCTGCACCGTCGTGAAGACGATGACCCCGAAGAAGCCGAACTCGGCCCTGCGGAAGGTGGCCCGCGTCCGCCTCAGCACCGGGGTGGAAGTGACGGCGTACATCGGCGGCGAGGGCCACAACCTGCAGGAGCACTCGATCGTGCTCGTCCGCGGCGGCCGCGTCCGCGACCTGCCCGGCGTGCGGTACCACATCGTCCGCGGCGTGCTCGACTGCCAGGGCGTCCAGGACCGGAAGCAAGCCCGGTCGAAGTACGGCGCGAAGGCCGAAGGCAAGTAACCGAACACCCGAACGACTTAAGGATTCCCGACGATGGCCAGCAAGAGCCGCACGGCGAGCTACGACAAGTTGATGCCGGACACCCGGTACGGCTCGCTGTTGCTCAGCAAGTTCATCAACTGCCTGATGTACGACGGCAAGAAGGCGACCGCCACGCGGGTCGTGTACGACGCCCTCGATCAGATCAAGAAGCGGATGCCGGACGTGCCGCCGGTCGAGGTGTTCACCCAGGCGCTGAACAACATCAAGCCGACGCTGGAAGTCCGCAGCCGCCGGGTCGGCGGGGCGAACTACCAGGTGCCGATGCAGGTGAAGGCGAAGCGGCAAGAATCGCTGGCGATCCGGTGGCTCCTCGCCGCGATCCGGGCGAAGGCCGGCCGGCCGACGCACCAGCGGCTGGCGGACGAACTTATGGCCGCGTACCGCCGCGAGGGCGAGGCGATGGCCAAGCGCGAACAAACGATCAAGATGGCCGAGGCGAACAAGGCGTTCAGCCACTTCGCGTGGTAACGCTCTCGGCAAGAAACACCAACGGGCGGCGGTTCGCGAGGACCGCCGCCCGTTTCCGTTGTCACTTCTTTTTCTTCGCCGGCTTCGATTCCGGTTTCGGTTCGGCCTTCGGTTCCGGCTTCGCCTCGGCCTTGGTCTCCGTCGTCGTCTCGGCCTTCGCCTCCGGCTTCGCGGCCTCCGTGTCCTTCTTCGCCGCTTCCTTGTAGCTGTCCTTGCGGTAGTCCGTCTCGTAGAACCCGGACCCCTTGAAGATCAGCGCCGCCCCGCCGCTGATGAGCCGCCGGAGCTTCTTCTTCTTGCACGCCGGGCACTTCGTCAGTTCCGGATCGTGGAACGACTGCCACTCCTCGAACGTGTGGCCGCATGCGTCGCACTGGTAGTCATACGTGGGCATCGCCGATTATCCCTCCGCCGCGACGATGACGCTCGCCGGTCGCAGCACGCGGTCGTGAATGAGGAAGCCGTTCTGTAGCACCTGCACCACCGCCCCCGGCGGCACGTCCGCCGACGGCTGCTGCATCACCGCTTGGTGCTGGTTCGGGTCGAACGGCGCGCCGGGTTCGATCTCGATCCGGGTGACGCCGTGCCGCTTGAGCACGTCCAGGAACAGGCTGATGGTCGCCTGCACGCCCTTCGCCAGCGGCCCCTCGTCGCCGGCCTTCCGCGCCTCGGCGACGGCGCGATCCAAGTTATCAATCGCGGCCAGTGTGTCCCGCGCCAGCGGCTCGTGGGCGAACTTCCGCTGCCGCTCGGCGTCCTGGATCAGCCGCTTCCGCGAGTTGTCGAAGTCGGCGATCAGCGACTTGTAGTCCGCGATCTGCCGCTGCGCCTTGTCCAAGTCGGCCTGCACCGCCGCGACATCGACGAGCGGAACGTCGTCGAGCGGGATGCCGTTTACGTCGGTATCTTGTTCATTCATGGTGAGGTTCTCAAGTTCAAGACGGCCCGCAGATGACGCAGACTTCGACGCAGATGAAAACCGGATAAGAAGAAATCATCGTCTTGGTTTTGATCCTCTTCATCTGCGTCGAAGTCTGCGTCATCTGCGGGCCATTCTTCTTTTTCACTCGGGCGTCAGCCAGTCCTTCAACTTGCTGAAGAAGCTCTTCTTCGGCGGCGTCGCGGCGTGGACCTTCTCCTGCACCGCGAGCTGCTTGAACAGTGCCTCCATCTCCGGCGTCAGTTGTTGCGGCGTGTCCACGACGACTTGGATCAAGAGGTCGCCCCGCTTCTTCGGGCTGCGGACGTGCGGCATCCCGTGGCCGACGATGCGGATGACCTCGTGCGTTTGCAGGCCCCGCGGCAGGTGGTGCTGCACCTTCTCGCCGGTGAGGGTGGTGATCTCGATCGGCCCGCCGAGCGCCGCCTGGCTGAACGTGATCGGCCACTGGCAGATCAGGTTGTGCCCGTCCCGCTGGAAGAACCGGTGCTCCTTCACGCGGACGACGAGTTCGAGGTCGCCCCGCCGCGCGCCGGGGTCGCCGGCGTCGCCCTGGCCCTGGATGCGGATGCGGTTGCCGGAATCGACGCCGGGCGGGATGTCGATGTCGATGTTCTTGCGGTTCGCGACCCGGCCGCTGCCGCGACAGCTGCCGCACGGGTCCGGGTTGATGAGGCCGCGGCCGCCGCAAGCGTTGCACGGCGTTTGCACCTGGAAGATGCCCTGCCGCTGGACGGTGACGCCCTGCCCGCCGCACCGCTTGCACGGCTGCGGCTGCGTCCCCGGCTTCGCCCCGCTGCCGTTGCACGTGGCGCAGAAGTCCTCGTTCTGGAGCGCGATCGTCCGCTTCACGCCGGTGACGGCTTCTTTCAGGTCGATGTCGATGACGGCCTGGATGTCGCGGCCCGGCTGCGGCCCGGCGGTGCGTTGTCGGCGGCCGCCCCCGCCGCCGAAAAAGTTGCTGAAGATGTCGCCGAAGACCTCGGACAGGTCGATGTTGCCGCCGGCGAACCCGCCGGCCTGGGCGTTCAGCCCCTCGTGCCCGTGGCGGTCGTAGATGCCGCGCTTCTCGGGGTTGGACAGGACCTCGAAGGCTTCTTGCGCCTCCTTGAACTTCTCGGTCGCCTCGGCGTCGCCGCCGTTGCGGTCCGGGTGGTACTGCATGGCCAGCTTGCGGAACGACTTCTTCACGTCGTCGCCGGAGGCGTCCTTCGTGACGCCGAGGACTTCGTAGTAATCGCGCTTGGCCATGTGTGAACTCTTCTCGCCGTTCGACCGCATCCAACCCGGTTCGACAACCCTGCCCCGCGGCCGGTTTTCAGGCTGAAAGCCTGGAACATGTCAGCCCAGGGCAACGCCCTGGGTACGAGTTCCACCCGTTGCATAAGCCCTGAAAGGGCGGAAGAGTGTTCCGCCCTTTCAGGGCTTGGTCCGGAGGACTGGTCTACCCAGGGCGTTGCCCTGGGCTGACATGTTGCGCCCCTTCGGGGCAAAAACCCCTGTGGTGTGGGGCCGTCCATCGGCACGCTCCGACGGACAATCCCACCATTCTAACCGCCCGGCCGTCCCTCGGACTGTTGCCGCCGGTATTCCGGCGTCAGCACCCCGGCGAAGCCCCAGTTCTCCGGGTCGATCTCGTCGATAACGATGTGCGTGTGCTCCGGCCGCTTGCCGAGGACGCGCCGCAACGTCTCCGTAATCTCCGCGACGATCCGCGCCTTCTGCTCGGCCGTCACCCCGTCGCGAGTGATCTTCACGTTTACGTAGGGCATCGCCGCCCCCCATCCGTGCCAGCGAAAAAGGGCCAGAGGCCACGGCTGACCTCTGACCCCTGATTCCTGACCCCTGACCCCTGCTTAAGCGATCGCCCCGGCGATCTTCGAGTCCTTGTCGTCCTCGTCGATCTTCGTGACCATCACTTCCGTCGTCAGCATCAGCCCGGCGATGCTCGCCGCGTTCGTCAGGGCCGCCTTCGTCACCACCAGCGGGTCGATGATCCCGGCCTTGAACATGTCCACGTACTCGCCGTCGTTGGCGTTGTACCCGATGTTCGCCGACTTCTCGCCGCGGGTCAGCACCTCGTCGGCGACGACGGCCGCGTCCACGCCGCAGTTCTCCGCGATCGTGCGGATCGGCTTCGCCAGCGCGCGGGCCACGATCTCCGCCCCGGCCTTCTCGTCGCCCTTCAGCTTGTCGGCCAGCTTCTCGACCTCCGGCACGCACCGCAGGAGGGCCACGCCGCCGCCGGCGACGATGCCTTCCGCCACGGCCGCGCGGGTCGCGTGCAGGGCGTCTTCCACCAGGTCCTTCTGCTGCTTCATCTCGGCTTCCGTCGCCGCCCCGACGCGGATGATCGCCACCCCGCCGACCATCTTCGCCAGCCGCTCGCTGAACTTCTCCTTGTCGTAGCTGCTGGTCGTCTGGTCCATCTGCGTGCGGATCATCTGCACCCGGTCCAGGATCGCCTTCTCGCGGGCGTCGTCCGGGTTCACGATGATCGTCGTGTTCTCCTTGTCCACCACGACGCGGTCGGCGGAGCCGAGTTGCTCCAGCTCGATGTTCTCGAGCTTGATGCCGAGGTCCTCGCTGATGAACTCGCCGCCGGTGAGGACGGCGATGTCGCCGAGCATGGCCTTGCGGCGGTCGCCGAACCCGGGGGCCTTCACGGCGCACACGTCGATCAGCCCGCGGAGCTTGTTGACGACGAGCATGGCGAGCGCCTCGCTCTCCACGTCTTCCGCGATGATGAGCAGCGGCTTGCGGGCCTGCGCCGCCTTCTCCAAGAGCGGCAGGAACTCGCGGACGTTCGACAGCTTCTTCTCGTAGATGAGGATGATCGGGCTTTCGGCCTCCCACTTCAGGTCGGCGTTGCCGGCCGCGAAGTACGGGCTGATGTACCCCTTGTCGAACTGCATACCCTCAAGATATTCGACCTGCGTTTCGCTCGTCTTGCCTTCCTCGATGGTGATGACGCCGTCCTGCCCGACCTTGCTCATGGCCTCGGCCATCAGCTTGCCGACGGTCGGGTTGTTGTTCGCCGAGATCGTGGCGACCTGCTCCATCTCTTCCGGCTTCGACAGCTTCTTGACGAGCGACCCTTCCAGCACCTCGACGGCCTTCGCGACGGCCTTGTCGATGCCCCGCTTGACGGCCATCGGGTTCGCCCCGACGCCGACGGTCCGCAGCCCTTCCTGGTAGATGGAGAGGGCGAGGACGGTGGCGGTCGTCGTGCCGTCGCCGGCCACGTCGTTCGCCTTCTGGGCGACGGCGTTGACGAGCTTCGCGCCCATGTTCTCGAACGGGTCGGGGAGTTCGATCTCCTTCGACACGGACACCCCGTCCTTGGTGACCGTGGGGCCGCCGAACGACTTGTCGATGATGACGTTTCGGCCGGTCGGCCCGAGGGTGACGCCGACGGCCTTCGCCAGCTTGTCGGCCCCCGCGAGCAGCTTCTTACGGGCGTCGTCGGTGTACAGGAGCTGTTTCGCCATGTGAGTCTCCGGATTTTTCACCGCAGAGAACGCGGAGGGCGCAGAGAGAAAGAAAGAGAAAACCAGATCATGTTCTCAAATCAGAATCTTCCCTCTGTTTTTCTCTCTGCGTTCTTTGCGGCCTCTGCGGTGAAATCTGTATTTGGGTTTTGGTGTTACTTGGTGACTTTCGCGAGCAGGTCGCTCTCGCGGAGGATTTTGATCTCCTTGCCGCCGACTTCCACGTCGCTGCCGCTGTACTTGCCGTACAGGACGGTGTCGCCGACCTTCACGGCCATCGCCAGCCGCTGGCCGTTCTCGCTGAGCTTGCCGGGGCCGGCGGCGACCACCTTGCCCTGCTGCGGCTTCTGCTTGGCCGTGTCCGGCAGCAGGATGCCGCCGGCCGTCTTCTCTTCCGCCTCCTGCGGCTCGACCACGATCCGGTCGTCCAGCGGCCGCAGCGTCGCGGCCTTGTCGCCCTTCGCCATGTCACAAGCTCCCGTGTTGAAAACGATGGTCTCGAATCACTTCGGCGTCACGTGTTCGTGCAGGCCGTCCGGTATTCCAGGTGCCAGATTTCCTTGCCCGTGTTGTACGAGTCGAAGCAGAAGTTCATGGCGTACTTGTTGAGCCACACCCCGGCCGCGCTCTTCAGGGCGTCAGTGTTCAGTGCCGTGTTCGCCCCCAGTTGCACCTCCCGCCCGCCGGACAGGATGGTGAAGTCCAGGTCGAACACGAACCCGGTCGCGTGCGGGTTCGACCCCCGCGGGGCGTAGGCGTTGTCCACAATGTCGAACAGCTGCCGCATCAACTCCGGCGTCCAGCCGGGGGCCTGGGCGACGCGGTTGCGGAACGCCGTCCGCCGCGGGTCGCCCTGCCGGCCGAGCACGCCCTGCGCGTCGGCCTCCAGGTTCGTCGGGAACGTCATCCCCGCGAAGGCCGCCGTGTTCGCGACCGTCCGCTTGATGATCCGCAGGTAGGTCGCCCCCTGCGACGCGTCGTCCGGGCGGTAGCCGCTCTGAACCACCGCCGTCTTGATGCTCCAGTCGTCGATGCTGTCGCCGTAGTCCAACAGCGCCGTCATGAGCAGTTCCGTCGGGTTGACGGCGTCGGGGTGTAGCTTGGCCGAGCCGTTGTTGCCGCGGCCGGCATAGACCACCAGCTTGCTCTCGTCCGCGTACGCCGTGGGCCGGTTGTCCTGGTTGCTGTGCGTCGCCGGCTTCGGGAACACGTAATACTGATGGTCCTTGATCTTCTTCTTCGTCGCCTTGTCCAGTTCCAGTTCGAGCATGGGAGGGGCCTCGGGGGTGGGCGGGCGACGCTCAGGGTATACGGCCGGCCGATGCGACCGGTTTAACCGTCCGTCCCGATTTCCATCGCCGCCCGCAGACCCGAGAGGCCCGAACCGGGGGCGGCCCGTGCCGCCCCGCGGCCGCTTACATCATGCCGCCCATGCCACCCATGCCGCCCATCCCCATGCCGCCCATGCCACCCATCCCGCCGTGGTCGTGGTGGTCGTGGTGGCCGCCGCCGGCCGCCTTCGGCTCCGGGATGTCGGCGATCACGCCCTCGCTGGTCAAGAGCAGGCACGCGACGCTCGCCCCGTTCTGCAGGGCCGACCGCGTCACCTTCACCGGGTCGATGACGCCGGCCTTGCGGAGGTCTTCGTAGTTGTCCGTGTCGGCGTTGTACCCGTAGTTCTTGTCCTTGCCCTTGAGGATGTTGTTGACGATCACCGTGCCGTCCTTGCCGGCGTTCTCCGCGATCAACCGGCACGGCATCTCCAGGGCGCGGAACAGGACCTTCAACCCGGCCGCGTCGTCGCCGTCGAGCTTCACCTTGTCCAGCACCTTGCGGGCTTGCAGCAGGGCCACGCCGCCGCCGGGGACGATCCCCTCTTCGATGGCCGCCTTCGTCGCCGCGTGCGCGTCCTCGTAGAGGGCCTTCCGCTCCTTCATTTCCGTTTCCGTCGCGGCCCCGACCTTCACCTGGGCCACGCCGCCGGCCAGCTTCGCTAGCCGCTCTTGCAGCTTCTCGGTGTCGTACTCGCTGTCCGTCTTCTCCATCTCGGCCCGGATGACGTTGCACCGGCCCTCGACGGCCGCCTTCTTGCCCGCGCCTTCCGTGATGGTCGTGTTCTCGGCGTCGATCTTGACCTTCTTCGCCCGGCCGAGGTCCGTCAGTTGGACGTTCTCGAGCTGGATGCCGAGGTCCTTGAAGATCGCCTTGCCGCCGGTCAGGATGGCGATGTCTTCGAGCATCGCCTTGCGGCGGTCGCCGTAGCCGGGGGCCTTCACGGCGCAGACTTGCAGCACGCCCTTGAGCTTGTTCAGCACGAGCGTCGCGAGGGCTTCGCCCTCGATGTCCTCGGCGATGATGACGAGCGGCGACTTCTGCTGGCTGATCTTTTCGAGCAGCGGGATCAGGTCCTTAACGGCCGTGACCTTCTCCTCGAAGATGAGGATGTACGGGTTCTCGAACTCGCAGGTGACGCTGTCCTGGTTGTTGACGAAGTGCGGCGACAGGAACCCGCGGTCGAACTGCATCCCCTGGACGACGTCCAGTTCGGTGTCGTTCGTCTTGCCTTCCTCGATGGTGATGACGCCGTTCGCGCCGACGAGCTTCATCGCCTCGGCCAGCTTCTTGCCGATCTCCTTGTTGTTGTTCGCGGAGATGGTGGCGACTTCGGTGATCTCCTTCGTGTCCTTCGGGTCGATCTTCTCGGCGAGCTTGCCGAGTTCCTCGACGACCCGCTCGACGCCGGCCTGGACGCCGCGGACGACGGCCATCGGGTCGTTGCCGCCGGCGATGGCCTTCAGCCCCTCGCGGAAGATGAACTCGGCCAGGACGGTCGCGGTCGTGGTGCCGTCGCCGGCCACGTCGCTGGTCTTGCTGGCGGCTTCCTTGACGAGTTGCGCCCCCATGTTCTCGAACGGGTCTTGCAGCTCGATGTCCTCGGCGACGGTGACGCCGTCCTTGGTGACGTTCGGCGCGCCCCAGCCCTTGTCGAGGACGGCGTTGCGGCCCCGCGGCCCGAGCGTGGACCGGACGGCGCGGGCGAGTTTGCTGGCCCCGGCGAGGAGCTTCTGGCGGGCGTCGTCGGCGAAGGCGAGCTGCTTGGCGGCCATCCGGTGATCTCCGTGGGAAGGGTCGAGAGTATCGTGTGCGGTGCGATGAGCAAACGCGATGCCGCCCTGGTGATGTCGGCGCAAGACGTTGATTTCAATCGGATTGAGGCGAATCGTGTGAAGCAGCCGTTCCGCCGAAATGACAGGGTGGCAGAACGGGTGGCAGTCGCCCCCGACTTCCGAAGTCCGGCTTCGACTTCGGAAGTCGAACAGGGCCAGAAGGCATCCGGACGAGTAGGAACGCCCCTGCGCGGGATCGACTTCCGAAGTCGAAGCCGGACTTCGGAAGTCAGGGCCGCACCCACGTCCCGTTCGCGATCTCGCCGTGGTGGTTGTTGCCGGAGTGGTCGGTCAGCTTCGCCCCCTGGCCCTCGTCGAACTTGTACCACGCGACCGTGTCCGCGTCGGCCGCGAACGCAGCGGGCGGGGCGAACCCGTCGGTCTTGTACCGGGCCGCCTTCGACACCCGCAACTCGTGCATCGTGCCGTGGAAGAACCCGCCGGGCACGGCCTTCGTCCCGGAGCCGATCACGGCCGCCGGCCGCGTCGGCGGGAACGAATCGCGGTCGAAGTCCAGGTGGCCGACATCCCGGCCGTCGAGGAACAGTTGATACCGGCCCTTCCCGGCGGCGCGGGCGAACGCGACGGCGGCGACGTGAACCCGCGTCAACGGCGGGACCGCGTGGCCGCTTTCCTCGATCCAGTCGCCCTTGCCGACGTGGAAGCCGACAGCGATGTCCCCGTCCTCGTCGATTCCCAGGCCGCCGCCGGGTTCGCCCAGGAGGCAGAGGTGCCGCTGCTGGCCGCGGACCGGGAAGGTCGTCAGCCACGCCTCGATGGTGACCGGCAGCTTGCCGTCGAACCGCAGCGTCGGGACGCGGACGAACGTGGACCGGCCGTCGAACGCCAGGCCGGGACCGGTCTTCGTCACGACCGGCTCCTCCTCGGTCTTCTTCGGCCGCGGGACCGGCACGAACGGCTTCTCGACCCGCACCCGCACGATCGCCCGGCCGTTCTTCGCCACGCCGAACGCCGCCGGGCTGAGTTTCACGTTCTCCCGCGGCTCGGCCAGCTCGATTGTGTAGTCGTCGCCAGCCGGCAGCGGAATCTCGCGGGTCCGCGTCCGCTCCGCGACCGGCGTGCCGTTCCGCTTCACCGTCACCGCCACGTCGGCGGGCACGTCCGCGGCGAGTTCGACGACGAGCGTGCCCTTCGGCGTCGCGAAGACGCCGAGCGCCGCGGCGACCGCGACGGCCGCGAGCGCCGCGAGGCCGACGGCCGGGAGCACCCACGTCGGCGACGCCTTCCGCGGTTCCGGCCGCTGGACGATTTCCTCCTCCGTCGCGTCGATGTCGGCGAACGGGTCGGCCCCCGGCGGGACGTGCGTGGCCGTCGGCAGCGCCTCGACCGCCGCGGGCGACGCCCGCTTCAGCCGCAGCGCCCGTAGGTCGTCCGCGACGTGCGCCGCCGACTGCGGGCGGTCCGCCGGCTTCTTCGCCAGTAGGCGGTGGATGATTTTCGCCAGCGGCTCCGGAACGGCCGGGTTCACGGTGCGGACCGGCGGCGGGTCGTCGGCGACGACGGCGGCGAGCGTGCCCAGCGACCCGGTGCCGACGAACGGCGGGCGGCCGGTGGCGAGCCGGTAGAGGACGACGCCGAGGCTGAACAGGTCGCTGCGGTGGTCGGCCTTCTCGCCGCGGGCCTGCTCCGGGGCCATGAACGCCGGCGTGCCGACGAGGACGCCGGTGGTCGTCGCGTCGCCGTCCGCGTCCGCGGGGTCGGCCGGCTTCGCGAGGCCGAAGTCGAGGAGCTTCACCCGGCCGTTCGGGGCTTCGAGCCAGACGTTCGCCGGCTTCACGTCCCGGTGGACGAGGCCGGCCGCGTGCGCCGCCGCCAGCCCCAAGGCAATCTCGCGGCCGACGCGGGCGGCGTCCGCCGGGTCGAGCGGCCCCTTGTTCTTGAGGTAGGCGTCGAGGGTCGTGCCGCGGAGCAGCTGCATTGCCATGTACGGGACGCCGTCCCGCTCGTCGGCCTCGTGGATGGTGACGATGTGGTCGTGCGTCAACCGGGCGACGGCGCGGGCTTCCCGGAGGAACCGGTCCCGCGCCTCGGGGACGGCGGCGTACTTCGGCAGCAGCACCTTGAGCGCGACCTTCCGCTTCAGCCGGTCGTCGAACCCGAGGTAGACGACGCCCATGCCGCCGCGGCCGACCTCCTTGACGACGCGGTACGGGCCCAGCGACCCGACCTCGCCGTCTTGCCGCGGCGGGCCGAACGCGGGGGTGGTTTGCAGATCCGCCGGGAGCGGCAGCGGGCCGGCCGTCTCGTAGGGGACGCTGCTGTCTTGCAGCTCCGTCGGGTCGGCCTTCGCCGGGACCTTCGGTTGAGGCTGGTTGGCCATCGCGCGGACCCCAGGGACGTGTCCGGGCATTGTAGGCCGCGGCAGGCCCGTCGAGCGAGGTTGCGCCCGCAACGGCGAGCGTCACGGCGTGAGCGTGACGTGTCTCGGACCGGGCGGCGGCTGAGTGTCAACTCTTGTAGAACCCTGAGCGGAAGCGACGGGGTGTAAAGACTGTCTCCACACCCCGTCGCTTCCGCTCAGGGTTCCACCGTTGCGATTGGGACGATGTGGGTTCTGGGTTTCGAGACACGTCACGCTCACGCCGTGACGCTCGCCGTTGAGAGCGTCCGGCCGCGCCCGACCGGATCGGCCTTACTTCCCCGTCTTGTGGATCGTCAGGAACACGGACCCCGTCACCGCCTTCGTCGTGTCCTTCGACGCGAGGTTGTACCCGAGCTGCATCGACTGCGCCGGCCGTGCGCCGCCCTTCAACTTGACGTGAACCGTGTGTCCGTCCGCCAGTAGCTCCGCCGAGGCGATCGGCACATCATCTTGCCCTTCGACCTTCGGGTCGGACACCTTCCACCGCTTGGAGCCGTACTCGCCGCTCCACCGGTAGCCCCACCAGGCGGCCCGGTAGTTCGCCGGGTCGGAGGCCGCCTTCGCGTCCAGTTCGCGGGAGAACGTCAGCTTCACGCCGTCCGGCACGACCTCCATCTTCACCGGCACGTCGAGCGGCTTGTCCGTCAGCCGCACGCGCTGGAGGCTGCCGTCCGCCTTCGCCGCCGTCTGCCAGCCGTTCAGGCCGACGACGTAGAGCTGCCCGTCCTTCGGGTGGAACCGGCCCGTCCGCGACCCGGACAGGAACCGCACGGGAAGCTCCGCGACCCCGCCCTGAACTGTCGGTTGGGGGGAACCCCCCGCGGGTTCCCCCCCGTCCCCCCTCCTGGTATCCCCGACTTCCTGCCTAAGCAACACGTACAGCTTGCACCGGCCGTAGCTGAAGTGCAGCGGCAGCCCCGCGAGGACGCCCCACCGCTTGTCGTCCGGCGTCCAGATTTGACACCCCGCGGAGTTGTCCACCTCCCGCGGCAGCCAGCAGAGCGGCTCGTCGTACTTCTCCGGCTTCGTCGCGCGGTGGTGCGCCCGCATGTCGCCGTAGAACCCGCCCTGCTTGTACTGGTCGATCCGCGTCGCCGGCATCCAGTTCCCCTCTTGGTCCGCGCCGGTGACGATCCCGGTCGGCGACACGCCGAGGCCGATCGGGTGGCGGAACCCGGTGCAGAAGATTTCGCTCTTCGCCCCGTCCTTGCTGACGCGCATGAGGCAGCCGCCGGTCGGCGTGTCGGTGTCGCCGGTCTTGTGGAAGTAGAAGTTCCCCTGCGGGTCGGTTTCCAGGCTCGTGTCGTAGCTGTGCTCGCCGCCGGAACAGTGCCAGTCGTTGTTGACGCACTCGTAGAAGTCGGCCTCGCCGTCGTTGTTCTCGTCGTGCAGCCGCGTGAGCTGGCCGCGCTCGAGGACGTGGATTTTGCCGTCGATGACCTTCACGCCGAGCGGCTGGTAGAGGCCGGTGGCGAACCGCTGCCAGTGGCACTCGTCCTTCGCCTCGTCGATGCGGACGAGCCACACGTCGCCGTGGGCGGTGGACACGACGACGCGGCCGTCCGGCAGGAAATCGACCGCGGTGCAGAAGAAGAGGGCCTTGAACGGGTTGTCGTGGGGGATGGTCAGCGTGTCGAGGGCGAACGGGCCGTCTGTGCTGCCGCGGACGAGCTTCGTGACGAGCGGCTTGCCCCACCGGAGGCCGCCGGGCTTGAGGAAGTCCTCGGGGAACTCGTGATCGTCCGGGTTGTTTGAAGACGTCACGTTGTTGACGGCGATCGTCGTCGTTCGGTCGTTGCGAGTCATGGTCAGCTCGCGCCCGCCCGACGGGTTCAACTTGAGGTCGTGCTTGTGCGGTTCAATCTGGATGGAACGAACGATGGCGTCTCCGCGGAGCCTCGCCGTCTCGTACACGACCGCGTCGCCGACGGTGTACTTCAACACGACGCGGTCGTTGTGCAGGTAGTAGCCCTTGTACTTCGCCCACTCCTTCGGCAGCGGGGCGGTGTGGCGGAGGACGCCGGCGTCCCACGTGCCGGTCCCGCTCGCCCAGCCGGGGCCGGCCGGCAGCGCGAACGCCATCGTGCCGTTCGGCGTCGGCGTGTTCAAGAGGCCGAACCGCCGCGGGCTGATGTTCACGAACCCGCCGGTCCACCCGGCGACGACCTTCATCGTGTTGCGGTCGAACGCGACGCCGGCCTTGCCGCCGGCGAGCTTGATGACGGTCGCCTTGTAGGCCATGTACTGGTCCTTGCCGACCGGGTAGCGGAAGCTGCAGTTCAGGACCGGGCCGGTGTCCGTGAGCTGGAACCGCTTGTCGTCCCACTCCGGGTCCTTCATCCGCTCGTAAGGCTCGGCCTTGCCGACGGCGGGCCGTGGCGTCCACTCGGTGAGGTCCACCGGCGCGACGATCGGCGGCTTCGGCGGGTCGGCGGCGACGACGGGGAACGACGTGACGAGCAAGGCGAGGAGCGTTCGCATGGCGGGGGCTTCCTAACGGCGAACGGCACGGCGTAAGCGTGCCGGTGTGGGCCTGTGTGTAGAGACCGGCACGCTTACGCCGTGCCGTTCGCCTGAACCGGCTTCTCGGCGTGGGCGGTTCCGTTCGCCGACGGTACGGGCAACTCCGGCTTCGTCTCCGGTTCCGGTTCGCTCATGGCGAACAGCCCGCGGAACCGCTCGACCAGCACGTAGAAGACCGGGACCATCACCAGCGTCACGAGCGTGCTGAGTACGATGCCGCCGATGATGCCGCGGGCCATCGGCGCTCGCGTCTCGGCCCCCGGCCCGAATCCGATCGCCGCCGGGACCGCGCCGGCCACGCACGCCAGGCTCGTCATCAGGATCGGCCTCAGCCGGTCGCGGCCGGCCTGGACCACGGCCGCGGGCGGGTCCAGCCCGGCAGCCCGCTGGCGGTTCGCGGCATCGACCAGGATGATCGAGTTCTTCTTCACCAGCCCCATCAGTAGGATCATGCCGATGAGCGACATCATGTTCAGCGTGTCGCCGGTGAGGTAGAGCGTGACGAGCGCCCCGGTCGCGGCGAACGGCAGGGCCAGCAGCACCGTGAACGGGTGGACGAACGACGCGAACTGCACCGCGAGGATGCCGTACACGACGAGGATGCCGAGCGCCAGCGCGAAGACGAGGCCGTTGATCGTCTCCCGCATCGCGGAGGCGTTGCCCAGCTCGACGGCCTCGTAGTCCTCGCCGGGCAGGACGCGCTTCGCGATCTCCTGGCACGCCGCGACCGCCTCGCCCTGCGACACGCCGGGGGCGGGCGTCGCGGTGATCTCGATGGCCCGCTGGTGCTTGAAGCGATTGAGAACGGGCAGCGTCGCCTGCGGTTGCAGATCGACCACGTCACGGAGGGGAACGAGCTTGTCCACGCCGACGCGGACCGGCACGGTGTCGAGGTCGGCCGGCACGTCCCGCTGGCCGGCGGCGAGCTTGATCCGCACGTCATAGCGGCGTCCATTGTCTGTATACTTCGCGATCTTCTGCCCGCCGACCATGAGCGACAGCGACTCCGCGACGCGGCCGACCGGGGCGTTGAGCCGGCCGAGCTTCACGCGGTTCGGGATGACCCGCTGCTCCGTCTTGCCGGGCCGGTAGTTGCAGTCCACGTCCGCGACCATGCCGCTGGCCCGCATCTCCTCCATCATCGTGTTCGCGAGGTGCGGCAACTCCGCCCAGTCGCCGCGGATCGCGAAGTCGATCGGGTCACCCCGCTGGGCGGTGAACCCCTCCTGCGACAGATCCCGCATCACGACGCGGATGTCGCCGAGGCCCTGCAAGTTGGCGCGAATCTCGCCCATGATGTCCTGCTGCGACTTCACGCGCTCGTTCTTCGGGATCAGGTTCACGAAGATGTCTGCCTCGAAAATGAGCTGCCCGTTCTCGCTGCCGGCGGTCGTGAGGACGCCGGCCACGTCGTCGCGGGTGAGGAGCGTTTCCTCGCACTCGCGGAGCAGTTCCTTCACCTGCTCGATGTTGGAATCGACGGGGCAAACCACGTGCACGACGAACCGGCTCTGGTCCTCGCTGGGGATGAGTTCGCGGCCGAGGACGTTGTTCGCGAGCATCCACACGGCGACGCCACCGATCCCGGCCCCGACGATCAGCACCAGCGCCGGCACGCGGAGCGAGAACTTCAGGACGCGCAGGTAAACGGCGGTCAGCCCCCGCATGAGCAGATCGACGGGGTAGACGAGGAACGGCGTCAGTAGGAACTTGTCGATCAGCGCGTAGACTTGGTGCCCCCGCGTGGCGAGCAGGAACCCGACGAGGAACGCGACCGGCAGGGCGTACTCGGTACCGAGTACCGAGTACACGGTACTCAGTACGGGGTACTCGGTACGCAGGTGGGGGAGCTGCGAGAGCACGAACTTGGCGGCAGCGGTCAGCGCGAGGAACGCGAGGCCGGCGACGCCGCCGAGCGTCCACTTGCGGCGGCGCGGGATCGGGACGCGGAACCCGTGTTTCACGTCCAGGAACAGCGCGCACAGCATTGGCGTGAGCGTCAGCGCGGACACGAGGGACAGCAGCACCGCGACGCCGACGGTCACGCCGAACTGGAAGAAGAACCGGCCGACCGTGCCGGACAGGAACGCGACCGGAAGGAAGATCGCCACGATGGACAGCGTCGCCGCCACCGCCGCGAAGCTGATTTCGCGCGCGCCCAAGAGCGCGGCGCGGAGGCGGGACAGCCCCTGCTCGCGGCGGCGGTAGATGTTCTCCAGCACTAGAATCGCGTCATCGACGACGACGCCGACGGACAGCGACAGGGCGAGCAGCGTCATCAGGTTGATCGTGAACGGCGGGCGGCCGAATAACTTCATCCCATAGTTCACGACGAAGAACGTGCCGACGAGGGATGTCGGAATGGAAAGACAGACGTTGAGCGTCGTGCCGAGGGAGCCGAGGAACAGGAAGCAGACGAGGGCCGTCAGCAGCACGCCGAGGACGAGGGTGAGCTTCATCTCCTCCACGTTCTCGCGGACGAACACGGAGTAGTCGATGGGGACGTGCATCTCCACGCCGGGCGGCAGCATCCGGGTCAGCTTCGGCATCTCCGCCTTCACGTGCTCGCAGACGGCGACGAGGTTCCCGCCGATGGCCTTCCGCACGCCGACCGCGACCGCCGGCCGGCCGTTGTAGCGCGCGACGCTCCGCTCGTCCTCGGTGCCGTCCTCGATGCTCGACGTCAGGTCCGCGAGGTAGATCGCCTGCCCGTTCCGCCGGGCGATGAGAATGCGCTTGAACTCGTCGATGGAGTAGGCCTCGCCCATCGCGCGAACGTTCGCCTCGATCATCCGGCTGGTGATCGTGCCGGCGGGCAGCTCCTGGTGCTGCTGCTGGATCGCGGTGCGAATCTCGGCGGCCGTCAGGTTGTACGACCACATCTTTTTCGTGTCGAGCCAGATGCGGACGTTGCGGGCGCGAAGCCCGGCGAACTGCACGCCGCCCACGTCCTGGATCGCCGCGATCGCTTGCTTGAACTCCTTCTCCGCGAAGTCGCAAATCTTGCCGTGCGGCACGCTCGAACTCGACAGCGTGATCCACAGCACCGGCAGGTTGTTCGGGTTCAGCTTCAGGATGACCGGCTGCTCGATCTCCCGCGGGAGCTTCCGCCTCGCGGCCGATACGACGTTCTGCACGTCCTGCATGGCGATGTCGATGTCGCGGTCGAGCCGGAAGAAGATGTTGACCTGGCTGACGCCCTGGTAGCTCTGCGAGGCGACGTAATCGACCCCCTCGACGCCGGACACGGCGTCCTCGACCACGTCGGTCACGTCGCCGTCCATCACGTCCGGGGACGCCCCTTCGAGCGCGATCACGACGGAGACGACGGGGAAGTCCACCTCCGGGAATTGGCTGACGCCCATGCCGGAGTAGCCGAGGTAGCCGAAGACGAGCATGGCGGCGGCGAGCATGACCGCGAACACGGGGTTGCGGATGCTCAGGTCCGCGAGGCCGCGGCCGGGTCGTGCCGAGTCGTGCATGAGGAGAGAAGCCGCCGGTGAGGAACCGTCATTCTACTCGCGCCCCGGCTTCCGCCGCCAGACCTCGATCCCGCGAATGGTCGCGACCGGTTGGTAGTGCGTGCGGATGGCGGCCGGGATGCAGCCCCACTGCGGGACGCGGTCCCACTCGACCGGCCGCCACACGACGACGGCGTCCGGGCTGGCCCGCAGCTCGTCGGCGAACGCGACGTGGTCGTGCCGGCCGACGACGATCACCCACGCCATCGACTCCGCGTGCAGCGGCGACCGCCGGCCGGTCGGGCCGTTGAGCGCCGTCGGGCCGAGCAGCAAGTTCGCCACCGGCGTGTCCGGCGACGTGTTCTCCCGGAGGTACGCCAGCACGTCGCGGGTTTCCGCCCACGGGTAGACGAACAGGCCGTGGATGCTCTCCACGGTGTACCCCGGCGGGTGGTACTGGTCCGACGGCCGGCCGACGAGTTCCCGCCACGCCTTCGTCGCGCGCGGGAGGCTGCAGAACTTCGGCTTCGGCACGATCACACAACCGATCAGCGCGACGGCGACGGCCAGCCGGGCGAGCGGCGGCCACGAAGACTTCAGCACCGCCGCCAGCGGGGCCATCGCCGCGACGACGAGCGTGACGCGGAACGGCTGCCGACAATACTCGTGCGGGTGCGGGCTGATCGTCAGCCAGAAGCTGACCCCGGCGAGCGCGAGCCACGCCCACCGCCACCGCCGGTCCCGGACGAGGGCGAGCGTCGCCGCCAGCACGCCGAGGAACCCGCCGGTCAGCCCTTGCTTCCACCAGTCGGCCCACCGGTCGTTCGGCACGTCGCGGTAGATGCCGTGCTTGCGGATGCTCCGCATCTCCCGGACGAAGTCGTCGAACAGGCCGTTCGCAAACAGCGGGAGGAACAGCAGGAGGAGCGACGCCGCGTAAGCCGCGGCCCACTTCAACATCGTTCGCCACCCGCCCAGCGCCGCGGCCATCGCCGGCAGGAAGAAGATCGTTTGCGGGCGGAAGGAACTGCCGAGCGCGAACAGCGCCGCCGAGCCGACCAGCCACGGGAGGCGGACGTTCTCCCGCCCGGCAACGGCGAGGACCGCGAGCAGCACGAACGCCGTCGCCTGCCAATCCCGCTGCGCGGCCTGCGTGAAATCGTGCATGGCGTGGTAGCTCACGAGTGCCGCCGCCGCCGCCACGCCGGGGAGATACCAGCCCAATCGCAAACGGGACCACGCGACGCAGCTGCCGGCGACGACGACCAACAGCGCGGCGTCGGCGGCGTAGACGGACCACACGTTCCCCCAGCCGAAGACGTGGCCGTAGGCCCACGCCTGGTAGATCGGGCCGGGGAAGTTCGTCGTCGGCCGGTCGCGGTACGGCCGCTCGCCGGCGTCCCACGATTGGGCGAGGGCGGCGAACACGTCGTGGTCCACCCACATCGGCCACGTCAGGTAGCCGGGCAACCAAATGAGGAAGACGGCGACGGCGAACAGCCCGACGAGCCGGGTGACGGCCCCGGCGAGCAGCCACTCGGCGAGGGCGTTCGGCCGGGACCGCCCGACGCCCGGCACGGGGAACTGTCGGGAGAGCAACGCGATCGTCCGCATGGCCGACGGTGATACCCCGGCCCGGTTCCGGGCGTCAACCGGGATTCGGCCTCGCGCCGACCGGCGGGGCCGGTGGTAGAATGGCAAACGTGGTATGACGAAAGTGGAGCGCGGACCGATGGCGACGGCGAAGAAAGTGACCTGCCCGATCTGCTCGTCGGCGATGCCCGGCGACTGGTCCGAGTACCCGGACTACCCGTTCTGCACGAAGCGGTGCCGGCTGATCGACCTCGGCCGGTGGCTCGGCGAGGACTACCGCGTCCCGGAGAAGCAGTCCGACGACCGGTCGTCCCCGGCGCGGCCGGACGAGGAATGAAAAAGCCCCGCCGACCTCGGCGGGGCTTGTCGGTGTTACTTCTCGCCGGCCGGTTCCGTCGGCTTCACGCTATTGAGGATGCCCTTCAGCTCCTCGACCGCCTTCTCGGCGTCCGCCTTCGTTTCCCAGTTCAGTTGCGGCAGCGGCATCGCGATCGTCTTGCCGTCCGCGTTCATGACCTTGTACCGCCACTTCCCCTTGTCGTTCTTGTACACCTCGATCGTGCCCTTCCCGGCCGCGGCGGCGGGCTTGTCGTCGGCCTTCTTCTTCGTGTCGTCGGCCTTCTTCTTCGTGTCGGCCTTCTTGGCGTCCTTCTTTTCCTGGGCGAACGTCCCGGTCCCGACCGCCGTGACGGCGAGCGCGGACATCAGGGCCAGGGAGCGAACGAACTTGGTCATCGGTGGGAACCTCACGGGTGGGGGATGTGAACTCCCGCATTATCGCGGGGCCGCGGGCGGTTCGCAACGAAATCCCGGCCGGCCGGCTACCGGGAATCGTCGGGCCGGTGCGTCCCGTTTCGGCTGGGCGGGCTGGCGAAGGTGGACCGGCGGTTCCGCGCGTCCGCCCGCCGCAGGGCGCGGACGGCGACGAACAGCATCAGCGGCACGGCGACGAGCGAGAGCGCGAGCAAGAGGAATGGGAGCAGTTCCGAGAGGGTCATGCCACATACTACAACGGGATCACACCGCCGGCCGCTTCGTGTGCCAGTCGGTGACGGCCTCGTACATGCGGGCGATCCGCAGCATCCGCTCCTCGTCGAACGGCGGGGAGAGCAGCTGCAGGCCGATCGGCAGGTTGCCCGTCGTGAACCCGCACGGGATGCTGAGGCCGGCGATGCCGGCCAGGTTGCACGAGATCGTGTAGATGTCGCTCAGGTACATCGCCAGCGGGTCGTCGCTCTTCTCGCCCTTCCTGAACGCCGCCGTCGGGGCCGTCGGCCCCATGATGACGTCGCACCGCTCGAACGCCGCGTCGAAGTCGTTCTTGATGAGCCGGCGGACCTTGAGAGCCTTGTGATAATACTGGTCGGCGTACCCGCTGCTGAGGGCGTACGTGCCGAGCATGATCCGCCGCTGGACCTCCTTGCCGAACCCCTCGCCGCGGGACTTGGCGTAGGTGGCGATCAGGTCGGCCTTCTGCTTCGTGCGGTGGCCGTAGTGCATGCCGTCGAACCGGGCGAGGTTCGACGACGCCTCGGCCGTCGCCACGATGTAGTAGACCGCCACCGCGTAGTTCGAGTGCGGCAGCGACACGTCCACCAGCTTCGCCCCGAGCCTCTCGTACTCCTTCAGCGCGGCGCGGATCGCACCTTCCACTTCGGAATCGAGGCCCTGGCCGAAGAACTCCTTCGGCACGCCGATGCGGAGGCCGTCTACTTTCTGGTTCAGCGTCTTCGTGTACGCCGGGACGGGCTGGTCCACGCTCGTCGCGTCGTGCGGGTCGTGGCCGGCGATGATCTCCATCAGCAGGGCGTTGTCGTACACGTCGTGGGTGAACGGGCCGATCTGGTCGAGGGACGACGCGAACGCGATCATCCCGTACCGGCTGACGCGGCCGTAGGTCGGCTTGATGCCGACGATGCCGCAGAGGCTCGCGGGTTGGCGGATCGACCCGCCGGTGTCCGTGCCGAGGCTGACCGGGGCGAGGCACGCGGCCACGGCCGCCGCCGACCCGCCGGACGACCCGCCGGGGATGCGGTCGAGGTCCCACGGGTTGCGGGTCGTCTGGTAGGCGCTGTTCTCGGTGGACGACCCCATCGCGAACTCGTCCATGTTCGTCTTGCCGATCAGCACCGCGTCGGCGGCCTTCAGCCGCGTGATGACCGTCGCGTCGTAGGGCGGGACGAAGTTCTCCAGAATCTTGCTGCTGCACGTCGTGGTGACGCCCTTGGTGCAGAGCACGTCCTTGATGGCGACCGGCACGCCGGCGAGCGGGCCGAGCTTCGCGCCGGCCTTCCGCTTCGCGTCCACGGCCGCGGCCTGGGCCTTCGCGCCGTCGGCCTCGACCCGCATGAACGCCCGGACCTTCGGCTCGCGGGCGGCGACGTTCGCCAGGAACGCGGCGGTGATGTCGGCGGCGGTGGCCTGGCCCGCCGCCTGCAACGCGAGGAGTTCGGCGGCCGTCTTTTCGGTCAGCGACACGGTAGTTCTCGCCCGTCGTGTTCGAGAGGTAAAGAGAGGTTAAGGTACGTCGCGAAGAGGGGCGGTCAATTCGGGTACCGTGTACTCAGTACCGAGTACTCAGTACCGAGTACCGTCAGTGGCTGACCGGCTCGTCAGTGTCGAACACGGCGGGGACGCCGAAGAAGTCCGCCAGCCGGACCGGGGCGTTCGCCATCGCCTCGTCGGGCGTCAGCGATTGGCCGATCACGTCCTCGCGGAAGACGTTCGCCACCGGCAGCGGGTGGGCCAGCGGCTCGACGCCGTCGGTGTTCAGTTGGCCGAGCTGATCGACGTAGTTCAGGATCGCGGAGAGCTGCTGCTGCATCGTCGCGAGGTCGGCGTCGGACATCTCCAGCCGGGCCAGCTTCGCGACCTTGCGGACTTCGTCGAGCGTCAGGGCCATGGAACACCCCCCGTTGGAAATGCCGGGAGCGGAGCGCGGGTCGTCCCGCACTCCGCTCCGATGACTCCGGGCCGCGGCCGGCCGGTCAGACCGCCTGCATGCTGAACGGCTGCCGCTTCATCGGCTTGGCGACCTTGCCGCTGCGGATGCACGCGACGCACACCCGCGCCCGGACGGCCTCGCCCTTCTCGCCGGCGATCTGGATGCTCTGCAGGTTCGGCCGGTACGTCCGGCGGCTGATGCCGGTGATCTTCTTGCCGACCCCGCCGAGGTACTTGGCCTTCCCACGGTACGTCTTCTGGTTGCCCAGCTTCGGCGTCTTCTGGCACACTTCGCAGTGCTGGCCCATGACTCGATTCCTTAGTTCCGGTCGCAATTTCGGAACTATCACTCTAGGGCGCGGCCGGGCGGCGGCAAGGGAACCAGAGGTCGGAGGTCAGAAGTCAGAGGTCAGGAACACCGCACGTGGTTCCACCCCCGATTTCTGACCTCTGACTTCTGACCTCCGATTCCGACTTTTTCCTACCCCCCTCCGCCGCCGTGCCTTACAATCCCTTGCATCCGCGATGGCTCGCCAGCCTTTCCGATCTCGTTGACCTGTGCTTTAGTTCCGGAACCTGATTCGTTATGCAACCGGCCCCCACGTTCCACGGCGTCCTCGAACGCCACCCGCGCGGCTATGGCTTCCTCCGCAGCCCGGCCCGCAACTACCGCAACACGCCGGACGACCCGTACGTCCCCGGCGCGTTCATCGACAAGTTCAACCTCGCGGAAGGGCTGCACATCACCGGGTCGCTGGAACCGCCCCGCCGCGGGCAGGGGCCGCGGCTCGCCGCCATCGAGCAAATCGAGGGGGCCGACCCGAAGGCGTTCCGCCGCCGCGTGTGGGACGAACTCACGGCCGTCGATCCGGGCGTCGCCATCCGGCTGGAGACGACGCCGGACGTGATGACGACCCGCGTCATGGACATGTTCACGCCCATCGGGAAGGGGCAGCGGGGGCTGCTCGTCGCCCCGCCGCGGTCCGGGAAGACGGTGCTGCTGTCGCACATCGCGTCCGCCGTGGCGAAGAACCACCCGGAGATGCACCTCATCATCCTGCTGGTGGACGAACGCCCCGAAGAAGTCACCGAGATGCGGCGGCAGGTGAAGTCGTTCGTCCCGGCCGACGGGGCCGGGGCGGAACGGTTCCAGCTCGTCGCGTCGTCGTCCGACATGGACACCTCCAGCCACGTCCGGCTGGCGGAGTTGTGCGTCGAGCGGGCGAAGCGGCTGACGGAGCAGGGGAAAGACGTGCTCGTCCTCCTCGACAGCCTGACCCGGCTGGCGCGGGCGTACAACAAGCACTCCGGCAACAGCGGCCGGACGATGAGCGGCGGCGTGGACAGCCGGGCGCTCGAAATCCCGAAGCGGCTGTTCGGGTCCGCCCGCGCGTTCGAGGAGGGCGGCACGCTGACGATCCTCGGCACGGCCCTCATCGAGACCGGCAGCCGGATGGACGACGTGATCTTCCAGGAGTTCAAAGGGACGGGCAACATGGAGCTAGTGCTCGACCGCCGCATCGCCGAGAAGCGCATCTACCCGGCGATCGACCTGGGGGCGTCCGGCACGCGGAAGGAAGAGCGGCTGATCGCGCCGGAGAAGCTGGAGCGGATCAACCTGCTGCGGCGGAGCCTGATGCAGATGAAGCCGCCGGAGGCGATGGAGTCGCTCATCAAGCAGCTGGGGAAGACGAAGAGCAACAACGAGTTTTTGGAGACGGTCGGGAAGTTCTTGAAGGGGTAAACACGAAAGCCCAGGCACGGCCGTGCCTGGGCTTTCGTGTTTCAATCAACCCCCACCCACATCAATAATCGTCGTCGTCGTCCCGCGGGCGGCGCATCGGCTTCTTCTTTTTCTTCACCCGCTTCTTCGCCCCGCCGCCGCTCGCCGCGGCCATGATCCCCTTGATGATCGCGACCACGACGGAGATCGCCACGATCACGCCGATGATGATCCACTTGGCCTGCGACGCCCGGCCCGTCGCCGTGTACTTCTTGGACCCGTCCGCCCCCTCCACGTAGTCGAACCGCGTGCCGCAGTGCGGGCAGGACGTGGGGGCGTTCCCCTCGGTGTACGTGATCGTCTTCTTACACTTCGAGCACGTCCCCTCCGTCTGCATCACCATGTTCGGGACGTTCGGCACCCCGGCGTTCGGCATGCCGCCCATGTTCCCCATGCCGCGGTTCGGCATCCCGCCGGCCCGCCCCTCCTGCTCCCCGCCGGGCGGTTGGTTCGGGTTCCCGCCCATCGGCCCGGTCTGCGGCCGCTGGCCGTACCCCGGCGGCGGCTGGTTGTACCCCGGCGGCGGTTGGCTCTGGCCGTAGCCGGGCGGCGGCTGACTCTGGCCGTACCCCGGCGGCCGGCCGCCGGACCCCGGCGGCTGGGCCAACACCAACGGCCCGGCGACGCACATCGCGAACACGGCCAACGGCAGCCACGCCCGCCGACGAGAGGGAGAGTTCATGCCAACGCCCGAAAGAGTAGGGTACGATTATCCAGTGCCCGATTATCCCGCCCGCGGCGCGAAAACACAAGGGAGAATGTCCGCCGCCGGGTATTAGCTCGGCCGGGCGACGGGGACCATCCGCACGGACGGCTCGCCGCACTCCGGGCACGGGAACGGGCCGCCGCCGCGGGTCCCGACCTGCACGCAGTGCCACCCGCCGCAGTGCGGGCACATCCCCGGCGTGTCCACCGCCTCGGCCCGCTCCTTGTACCGCCACCGGACGTACCGGTTCGCCCCGAACTCGATGGTCGTGACGAGCAGCACGCACAGGGCCACGCCGATGCCGGCCCCGACGAACGGGTTCGCGACCAACAGGCCGGACGCGACGCCGAGGACCATCCCCATGCCGGCGATGCCGGCGCACCCGCCGCACCCGATGGCGACGCCGCCGGCCGTCAACCGCCGGTGTTCCGAGACGCGGCCGCAGTCCCGGCAGACGCGGTTCTGCACCTCGACCAGCTGCCCGCCCCAGGCCGTGGACTGGAACGACAGGCCGAACTCTTCCAGCACGAACTCGGCGAACGGGTGGGTGACGACCGGGACCGGCTCGCCGGTCCGCCGCCGGGCGTCCTCGTCGGCGTCGGTCACGAACACGACGAACCCGCCGGGCGAAACCTCCGGGGATTCGTACCCGCAGTGCGAACAGTTGCCGCGAAAGACGAGTGGCATGAGGGGGGCCAACCGGGCGGGCCGCGTCCTGGCCCGTGTAGTCAGATGGTAGCGGAAACGGCGGCCGGGTGCGACGGCAACGGGCGGGGAAAATTTTCACCCCGGCGGCAGCCCCGCGAACAGCGTGCTGCCGACGCGGACGAGCGTGGCCCCCTCCTCGACGGCGACCGCGAAGTCGTTGCTCATCCCCATCGACAGGTGCGGCAGGGGAAGGCCCGTCCGCGTGCGGAGTTGGTCGCGCAGCTCGCGCAGCTCCGCGAACGTCGGCCGGCAGCGCTCGGGGTCGTCGTGGAACGCGGCCATCGTCATGAGGCCGTCCATGCGGACGCCGGGGAGTGACAATGCTTTGTCAGTGATAGCGGGCACGTCCTCGACGCGGAGGCCGCCCTTGTTCTCTTCGCGGGAGCAGTTCACTTCGAGCAGGATCGGTACGGGCACGTCCCGCTTCCGGCCGAACTCGTCGAGGGCGGCGAGCAGCCGGTCCGAATCGACGGAATGAACGAGGCTCACGAGCGGGATCGTCTTGTCGATCTTGTTCCGCTGGAGGTGGCCGATCAAGTGCCACGTCGCGGCGGGCAGCGCGGCCTGCTTCTTCCACAGCTCCTGCGGCCGACTCTCGCCGAAGTCGCGGACGCCGAGGTCGAACAGCACCGCCGCGACCTCCGGCGTGACGGTCTTGCTCACGGCGACGAGCGTCACGTCCTCGCGCCGCCGGCCGCCTCGGGCCGCCGCGGCGGCGATGCGGGCGGTCACGTCCGTCAGGCGCTGGCACAAGATTTCTTTCAACATGGCGGCTAAACGGTTTTGGTTTTCGCTCCGCGCCCCGCGTTCCGAGATCCGCGCTATCCGGGGGGCCACCCCATCGCCCGGCCGCCCATCAGGTGCAGGTGCAAGTGCGGGACCGTTTGCCCGGCCTGCTCGTCGCAGTTGATGACGAGCCGATACCCGGCGGCGAGGCCGAGCTGCTTCGCGAGCCTCACCGCGACGAGGTGGATGTGCCCCATCACGGCCGCGTCGTCGGCCGTCAGGTCGGCGTGCGTGCGGATCACCTTCTTCGGGATGACGAGCACATGAACCGGGGCCTGCGGGTTCACGTCGTGGAACGCGAGGCACCGGTCGTCCTCGTGGACGACCTTCGCGGGGATTTCCTTGTTGATGATCTTCAGGAAGATGTTGTTCGCCATCATCGCCATCGGTATCACCTCCTCGGGTCCCGGAATTATACAGGAACCGGTTTCATGCCCTGGGTGGTCGGAATCGACGAGGCCGGGTACGGCCCGAACCTCGGCCCGCTGGTGCAGGCGGCCGTCGCGCTGCGGCTGCCTGCCGGCGACCTCGCCGGGTGGGAGACGCTGTCGCCGTGGGTCCGCCGGGCGCACGAGCGGGACGACGGGCGGCTGCTCATCGACGACTCGAAGAAGGTGTACGCCGGGCCGCACGGGTTCGCGAGATTGTCGCGCGGGGTTTGCGTCGGGTTCGGGCTGGCGGAACTGACCTCGGAAGCGGAGTGGGAATCGTGGCTCGCCGCCGCGTCGCCATCGACGTTGGAAGCGTACCGCCCCGCGGCCCGAGCCCGGCTCGTGGGACCGCAGCAGTTCAACGCCATCCTTCAGGAGGCCGACTCGAAGGCGGTCGTCCTGTCCCGCGGGCTCATCGGGCTGTTGCGGGAGAAGCTCGCCGGCGTGCCGGGCGACGAGCCGCTGCACGTCGTCTGCGACAAGCAGGGCGGGCGGAACTTCTACGGCCCGTTCCTGCAGGACGCCTTCCCGGACGGGTGGGTCGTCGCCGAGCGGGAGTCGGCGGCCGAGAGCCGCTACCGCGTCGCCGGGCTGGGCCGCGAGGTGACGGTCGTGTTCCGGCCGAAGGCGGACGGCGACTCGGTGTGCGTGGCGCTCGCGTCGATGGTGTGCAAGTACCTGCGGGAGGTCTGCATGATGCAGTTCAACGCGTTCTGGCAGACGCACGTGCCGGGGCTGAAGCCGACGGCCGGGTATCCGGTGGACGCGAAGCGGTTCTACGCGGAGATTCAGCCGGCGATGGAGCGGCTGGGGATTCACCCGGACGCGGTGTGGCGGAAGAAGTAAGTTTGCATTTTTCATTGGTCATTTTGAATTGGTTCAAGGTTTGAAATGGCCGAACCAATTCAAAATGACCAATGAAAAATGCAAAATGAATCAGCGGCGGCCCCGGCCCTTCCGCGGCGGGCGGTCGGCCGACCGAGGCGAGCTTGGTCGCTCGCTCGCCGGATCGCCGGCGAGGCGGAAGTCGAGCATCCGTCGCTGCACGTCCACGCGGGCGACCTCCACCCGCACCCGGTCGCCGAGCCGGTACCGCTTCTTCCGCCGCGCCCCCTCCAGCGCGTGCGACCCCTCGTCGAAGTGGTAGTAGTCGTCCGTCAGGCTCGAAATGTGGACCAGCCCCTCGGCCGGGAAGCGTTCGGCCTGCGCGAAGAACCCGTAGTCCGCGACGCCGGTGATGACGGCGTCCAGCTGCTCGCCCAGCCGCGTGCTGAGGTACTGCAACAGCTTCAACTTCACGAGTTCGCGCTCGGCCGTCTCCGCCCGGCGTTCCAGCCGCGAGCAGTGGTCGCCGAGGATACGCATCTCCGCCTCGTCGGCCGTCACCTTCTTGTGCCGAATCCAGCGGTCGAGCAGCCGGTGAACCACCAGGTCCGGGTAGCGGCGGATCGGCGACGTGAAGTGACAGTAGTGCTGGCTGGCGAGCGCGTAGTGCTCGTCCTGCGTCGGCGAGTACGTCGCCTGCTTCAGGCTGCGGAGCAGGGCGTAGTGGATGGCGGCCCGCTCCGGCTTGTCGGCGGTGAGCCGCAGCAACCGCTGTAGCTCGAACCGGTCCTGCGAGCGTTTCATCGGGTAGCCGAGGATGCGGGCGAAGTCGGCGAACGCGTCGAGCTTCTCCTCCTTCGGGGCCGGGTGGACCCGCCGCAGGAACGGCACGGCGAGCGTCGTCAGGTGCTCGGCCACGGCCTCGTTCGCCGCCAGCATGAACTCCTCGATGACCTGGTGGCTCTCGTCGTTGACCGCGAAGTGCGCCCCGTTCACGAACCCGTTGTCGTCGTACTCGAGGACGGCCTCCGGCATCGACAGCTCCAGCGACCCCCGCTTGATCCGCTTCTTCCGCAGGAGTGCCGCCAGGTCGCGCATCCGCCGCAACATCGCCAGCACGTCCGGGGCAACGTCCGCGGCCGGCTGCTCCTGGGACCGCGGGCGTCCCGCCCGCCCACCTTCCTCTATTGGGGATTCGTCTTGAGCGCCAGCGACCGAAGCGGGCGAGACGCCCGCGGTCCCAGGGGGGCGCTTGCCGTCGAACACGTTGAGGATGCCCTGCACTTCCTCGTAGTGGAACCGCTTCCGCGGCTTGATCGCGCCGTTGAAAATCTGGACGTGCCCCTTCTGCAAGCTCGGGGTGAACTCCATCCGCACCGACTTCACGTACCGGACTTTCCCTTCTTGCAGGCTCGCGAGGCCGTTCGAGATCACCTCCGGGAACATCGGGATGACCTTCCGCGGCAGGTAGATGCTCGTCGCCCGCTTCTTCGCCTCGGCGTCCAGCGGCCCGCCCGGCGGCGCGAAGTGGGCCACGTCCGCGATGTGGACCGTCAGTATCCAGTGCTTCGTCTTCGGGTCGATTTCGACCGAGACGGCGTCGTCGAAGTCGCGGGCGTCGATCGGGTCGATCGTCACGACCAGGTCGCCGGTGAAGTCGGTCCGGCCGAGCAGCTCGTCCTCGCGGAACTTGTCCGCCTGCGACCGCGCCTCTTCGAGCGCCTCCTTCGGGAACTCCTCCGGCAGCCCGAACGCCTTCACGATGGTCAGCAGGTCCACGCCCGGCTGCGTCAGCGGCCCCAGCACCTCCGTGACGACCCCCTCGCCCCGCTCGTCGGCCGTGGGGAACTTCAGCATCTCGACGACGACCTTGTCCTGCGGCTTCACGCCCTTCGCGCCGGGGTCGCCGACGAAGACGCTGTGGCTGAACACGGTCCCGTCCACCCGGACGAACGCCTGCCCGTCCCGCTCGAAGTACGTGCCGACGAACGTGCGGGTGGCCCGCGCCAGCACGCGGATGACCTCGCCGGCCGCGTCCCGCGTGCCGCTCGCCCGGCGGGTGAGTTTCACCATCACCTCGTCGCCGGTGCTGGCGTCCCGCTCCTTCCCCTCGCGGATGAAGACGTCGGCGACGAGCGTCCCGTCGGCGGCGTGCGGCCGGACGTACCCGTGCCCGCTCTTGGTCCGCCGGTACACGCCGACGACCGCCCCGAACTGGTCGGCCGGGCGGAGCTGGTTGTTCTTCCCCTGCTCGATGCGGCCGTCCTTGAGGAGGCCCTTGAGCGTCTTGCGGAACTCGGGGTACGCGGCCTCGCCGACGTTGAGCTTCTTCGCGAGTTGCTTCGGCTTGAGCGGGACGTACCCCTTCCGGGACAGTTCCGCGAGAATGATTGTGGTGTGGTCCATCGTTCGGTTTCTACTTGTCCTTCTCGAACCCGGCCTTCACGAGGTCGGCGAACCCCTGCTTCAGCGGCCGGGCGTCGTAGCCCAACTCCTTGAGCTTCTCGGCCGCCTTCAGGCACCGCTTCCCGGACGCGCAGTGCAGGTAGACCGGCTTGTCCTTCGCGATCTCCTTCGGCAGGTCCGCCGCCTTCGCGTCCTTCAGCTTCGACAGCGGGAACGGGAGCGCGGCCTTCAGGTGGCCGTCGGTCCACTCGTCGTCCTCCCGCACGTCCACCAGGACGGCCTTCTTCTCGGCGACGGCCTTCTTCACGTCGGCCGGCGTGTCCGGCGTGTGGTCGGCCGCGGCCGCGGTCCCGGCGAACGCCACCAGCACGGCCGACAGTAGAACTCGCATCGCGTCACCTCCGGTCGGGGTTTCGGGCCATTCTATACGGGCGCGGCCGGCGCAAGCGCCGCGGCGGTCCGCCGTTCGTAGTCCGGAAGGGCTAAAGTTTGCCCGCCCCACAACCGAGGAGGAGCCACGATGTTTCGCAAGCTAACACTCGCCGCGGTAATCGCGACCGCGACGCTCGCCGGGCTGACCGCCCCGTCCGCGTCGGCCCAAGTCCCGTCCCCGCTGGCCTACCGGGACCGGGACCGCGACCGGGATCGCGACCGCGACCGGGATCGGGATCGTGACCGCGACCGGTGGGTCCGGTACGGGGTGTACGTCCGGCATTACGGCCACTGGCACCTGTACCGCACGTATCGCGACCGGGACGACGCCCGGTGGGCCGAGCGGTACCTCGAACGCCGCGGGTACAGCGCGAAAGTCGAGCGGATCGGCGGCGGGTGGGGGTGGTAACGCCGTCGGCCCCCTACTTCTTGGGTTCCGGGATGACCAACGCCTTCGCGTCCCGCGGGTGGACGACCCACGCCAAGAGGCGCGTCTTCCCCGCGGCCGCCGGGTTCTTCGACACCCGGTGCAGGCAGCCGGCCGGCTCGTAGAACGTCTCGCCGGCCTTCAGCGTCTTGGCCGGGTTGTCGTCGATCGCCCACTCGTACTCGCCCTCGATCACGTACCCGAGCACCGGGCCGGGGTGCCGGTGGGCGGCGCTCGCCTCGCCGGGTCGGAGCGTCACCTCCACGGCCGTCGCCTTCGCCGCCTTGCCGTCCACCTTCTCCGCGATGTCCTGCGCCGACAGCGGCCGGACCCCGGCGGGCGGCTTCTCGTCGTGCCGGGCCGCGGACATCCCGCCGACCGCCAGCCCGATCCCGACCGCCAACACCAGCACGTTGCGCATCATGACAGTCCCTCCGGGAAAAAGTGACGCCCGCGGTTCGCCGCCGAGGGCGGCCGGGCAAGCTCGTGACCGGGCCGAGGAAGATTATGCGGAATCGGCCGCGGCTGGTATGATCCGGGGCGTCCCGTCACGACATCCGGAGACCGCCGATGACGTTCGACCCCCGCCTCACCCGCCGGGCGGCGCTCGCCGCCGCCGCCGGGATCGCCTTGGTTCCGACCGCCACTGCCGAGGAAGATTTGCCGTGGATCGACGCCCATTCGCACGTCTGGCCGCCGGACGCGGACCGGTTCCCGCTCGCCCCCGGCGTCACGAAGAAAGACCTCGACCCGCCGAGCTTCACCGACGACGAGTTGATGAAGTTGGCGCGACCGGAGGGCGTCGGCCGCGTCGTGCTCATCCAGCACTCCGTCTTCCACCTCTGGGACAACTCGTACCTCATCGACGCGGTGAAGCGGCACCCGAAGCGGTTCCGCGTGCAGGGGATGGTGGACGACCACGCCGCCGACCCCGGTGCGGCGATGGCGAAGCTGCTGTCGCTCGGCGTGACCGGGTTCCGGATCACGCCGTTCGTGCGGAAGAAGGACGAGCAACCGACGTGGCTGGACACGCCGGGCATGGCCGCGATGTGGGCGACGGGGGCGAAGACCCGGCAGGCGATGTGCCTGCTCATCAACCCGGCCGACCTGCCGGCGACGGACGCGATGTGCGCGAGACACCCGGACACGCCGGTGGTGATCGACCACTTCGCCCGGATCGGGGCGGACGGCGAAATCCGCGACGCGGACGTGACGGCCTTGTGCAAGCTGGCCCGGCACAAGCACGCGCACGTCAAGGTGTCGGCGTTCTACGCGCTCGGGAAGAAGAAGCCGCCGCACGACGAGTTGATCCCGATGATCCGCCGGCTGCTGGATGCGTTCGGCCCGAATCGGCTGATGTGGGCGAGCGACTCACCGTACCAGGTGCAAGGGGTGAACACGTACAAGGCGTCGATCGGCCTCGTCCGCGACCGGCTGGGCCTGGCGAAGGCGGAACGCGAGTGGCTGCTGGCGAAGACGGCGGCGGCGGTGTTCTTCTACGCCTGACGGTCACCGGTCGCGATGAGGGTGTCCGCCGGGTCGCGCTTCACGTCGAACGCCTGCACCCAGGTCTCCCCGCCGCCCGGCAGGGCGATCCGCACCGCGGCCGTCAGCGGCCGGCGGCCCACCTCCTCCCGGCCGACCACGAACAGGATCGCGGCCGACCGCTTCCACCCGAGCCGCAACAGCCGCGCGGCCGCGGCCTCCGTTCGCGCTTGCCAATCGTCGGCGAGCGTCATGAACTCGGCGAAGAGCCACAAGTGATGCCCCGGTTCGCCGACGCCGCCGACCCGCAGCCCGCCGCGCCCCCCGTCGGCCCCGGCCACGCCCTCGCTGCCGTAGGTCGGGCGGAACTCGACCTCGGCGAACCGGTCGCCGGCCCGCCGACAAGCCAAGTACGCTTCCGCTTCCAGCCACCCGTCGAACGGAACCTCGGCCTCGACCAGGCGGCCCAGGTCGTCGGCCCTTCCGGCCAGGTGATGGCAAACGGTTCGGAAAACGTCGGCCGCGAGTTCGCGCGCGTCGGCCACGGGTACCCCCCATTTGTCCTAGAACGGGGGTCATTGTAGCCGCGGCGGGCGGGTGTCACGACAACAGCGCCGGGACGAACGCGGCGGTCGTGGCCGCCCGGCGCGGCCCCCGCGGGTGGACCGGCCGGCCGACGGCCGGGGCCGGCTCGCGGACGACGGCGTCGATCCGGCACTCCGCGGCGAGCCGCTCGACCCGCTTGGCCAGGTTCGCGTCCGCCGGCTCGTAGGCCGCCATCCGTCGCCCGTCCCGGAGCGCGGCGACCAGTGCGGCCGCGTCGTCGCGGTAGCGGGCGGTGACGACCAGCCGGTCCCCCCGGCGGGCCACCGCCCACGTCACGACCGCGCCGGCGTCCGCCGGCCCGCCGAACAGCAGTTCCAACGTCAACTTCGATTGAACCGGTGACATGACTCGATCCTCCGTCTGTATCGCCCCGACCCGAACGGGTCCGACGGTTCACACGGAGGATACTACCTGGGTGGAAGAGATGACGATAAACCGATGCTCCGGCGTCCTTGCACGATCCTGCACGGGTCGAATCAAACCGCGACCGCGTCCGCCGCGCGGGTGAGGCGGGCGACATCCCGCTGCGGCGGCTGGCCGAACAGCCGGCGGTACTCGCGGCTGAACTGCGACGGGCTTTCGTACCCCACGCGGTACCCCGCCTCGGCCGCGTCCACGCCCTCGGAGAGGAGCAACCGCCGGGCCTCCTGGAGCCGCAGTTGCTTCTGGTACTGGAGCGGGCTGAGGGCCGTGACCGTCTTGAAGTGGTGGTGCAGCGCCGACGCGCTCATGCGGGCCTCGCGGGCCAACGTCTCGATGCGGAACGGCTCGGCGAAGTTCGCCTTCAGCCACCGGATGACGCGGCCGATCCGCTGCGCCTGGCCGTCGGCGGCCGCGATCTGCCGCAGCCGCGTCCCGGCCGGGCCGACGAGCAGCCGGTACGTGATCTCCCGCAGGATCAAGGGCGCGAGGCACCGCACGTCCCGCGGCGTGTCGAGCAGCCGCAACAGCCGCAGGACGGCGTCCCGCAGGCACGACTCGACCGAACAGACGGTCAGCCCCCGTTCCGGCGTGAACCCGCGGAGGGCCGGGCCTTCGTCCGCCAGCAGCTCGCCGACCTGGGCCGTGTCCAGGTCGATCTTCAACCCCAGGTACGGCCGCTCGCGGGTCGCCTCGATCACCTGCCCGGCGACCGGCAGATCGACGGAGACGAGCAGGAAGTGGTTCGGGTCGTACCGGTACACGTCGTCGCCGAGCAGGACCTGCTTGCTCCCCTGGGCGATGACGCAGAACGCCGGCTCGTACACGACCGACATCGGGGCGGACGGCTCGGACGTGCGGAACAGCGTCAGCCGGTCCACGGCCGTCGGGTGGCTGCCGTCGCGGCGGGCGTGCCGCTCGATGAGGCGGCAGAGTTCGTCATCGGGTTCGGGCACGGTTCGCCCTCCGGCGCACGGGATGCTGCTAACTATAGCCGCGCCGGAGTTGCCGGCCGACACCGGCCCGGAGTTTTAGGCAAGGATCGTCGAGGATCGGGCCATCGGCCGCTCCCGGCCGCCGGTAGTATCCCCCGACGCCCCACCCCAGGAGATTCGCATGGCCACGAAAGCTTACGCCGCACAGTCCGCGAAGACCCCTCTCGCCCCGCACGCGATCACCCGCCGGGAGCCGCTGCCGACCGACGTGCAGATCGACATCCTGTACTGCGGCGTCTGCCACTCGGACCTGCACCAGGCCCGCGACGAGTGGCACGACGCCGCCCCGACCGTCTACCCCTGCGTCCCCGGCCACGAGATCGTCGGCCGGGTGTCGAAGGTCGGCAAGGACGTGACGAAGTTCAAGGCCGGCGACCTCGCGGCCGTCGGGTGCATGGTCGATTCGTGCCGCACCTGCCCGAGCTGCGAGAAGGGGTTGGAGCAGTACTGCGCCCACTTCCCGACGCTGACGTACAACGGTGCGGACAAGCACTCCGGCGGCGTCACCTACGGCGGGTACTCGGACCGCATCGTCGTGGACCAGGCGTTCGTCCTCCGCGTGTCCGACAAGCTGAACCTCGCCGCGACCGCGCCGCTGTTGTGCGCCGGCATCACGACGTACTCGCCGCTGCGGCACTGGAAGGCCGGGTCGGGGCGGAAGGTCGGCGTCGTCGGCCTCGGCGGGCTGGGGCACATGGGGGTGAAGTTCGCCACGCGTTCGGGGCGCACGTCGTGCTGTTCACCACGTCGCCGGGCAAGATCGAGGACGGCAAGCGGCTCGGGGCGCACGAAGTCGTCGTGTCCAAGAACGCGGACGAGATGAAGAAGCACGCCGGCAGCTTCGACTTCATCCTGGACTGCGTGTCGGCCGACCACGACCTGAACGCCTACCTGTCGCTCTTGAAGCTAGACGGCACGCTCTGCCTGGTCGGCGCGCCGGAGAAGCCGCTGCCGGTCGCGGCGTTCAACATGCTCATGCCACGCAAGCAGTTCGCCGGGTCGGCCATCGGCGGCATCGCCGAGACGCAGGAGATGCTCGACTTCTGCGCCGAGAAGGGCATCGCCAGCGACGTGGAGGTGATCCCGATCCAGAAGGTCAACGAGGCCTACGACCGGCTGCTGAAGGGGGACGTGAAGTACCGGTTCGTGATCGACATGGCGTCGCTCAAGTCCTGAGTGTCACGGTTGCCTTCGCGGCCCGCCGGGGCGAAGATGCTGACACACCTTCGCCCCGGGGACGCGACCCATGAACACCTACGACGACCGCCCGGCGTTCACCCCGGACGAGCTGCGGGCCGAGTTCGCCGCCCTCTTCCCGCGCGGGTGGGCCGGGCCGGACGTGCTCGCCGACCTCGCCCCGGACGGCTGGGCGAACGCGCCGCTCGCGGCCGCCTTCCACCCGACCGTCGATCAGCTCTACGAGGAGCAGGTGCGGGTCCACCGGAACATGGCGGCGTTCCCGCGGAAGCCGGACGCCCCGCCGCCGCCGCCGGAGCCGACGCGGGCGGAGGTCGCGGCCGAGTACGAGGCCGCCCCGGTGGAGCCGGAGCGCGAGTGCCAGGAACTGGTCGGCCGCTGCCTGTGGGACGTGTTCTCGGACAACCACGAGGTCGTCGCCGCCGACGGCCGGTGGCTGCACCTCGGCTCCGCCCGCGGCAGCGGCGGGTTCCTGGCGGAGGTCGTCAACGCCCAGGGCGGCCCGGCCCCGCCGCCGAAGCCGGACCTGAGCGCAATGATGGATTCCCTGTTCCCGCCGAGCGACAACCCGGCGGTCGCGGCGATCATGGCCGACATGCGCAAGGAGATGGTCGGCGACGGCGGGTACACGTACCTCGACTTCTACATGGGGACCGGCTCCGTCGCCGGCCGCGCGGACCTGCGGCCGGTCTACGAGCTAATCTTCCGCCGGCTCCGCAGCCGCGGGCACGACTGGGTGTACCACTTCCCCCGGCTGTACGCCGTGGACTTCCGGCCGCTGAAGAAGCAACTCGACGAGCAGGGGCGGGGCGAGCCGGAGTGGTCCGGGTACGACCCGGCCGCGGCGATGGAGGAGGAACAAGCGGAGCGGAAGCGGGACGAGGAGGTGGCGGCGCTCCGGGAATCACTGGACGAGGGCCACCGCGAGGCGGTCGCGGCGGCCCTGGACGCGGAGCCGCCGGCGGTCGTGCGGGCGTACGCGGCGGTGTACGGCGAGTTCCCGGACGGCTGGCCGCCGGAGGCGTGAGGCCGTCGCGGCCGAGAAGCCGTTTCAACCCCTGGGACCGCGGGCGTCCCGCCCGCCACGGCCCCAGCCAGCTAAGCCTGGTCCCCGAAGTCGGGAAGGTGGGCGGGCGGGACGCCCGCGGTCCCAGGATTGCCCCGTCTCGATCCGACTATTTACCGGTTGCTCGGCCGCCGCTTCACGTCGATGTCCACGTCCCGCTTGTCGCCCTTGTTGTCCACGTCGATGTCGATCCGCGGGGTGCGGACCTTCACGTCCGTCTTCTCCGGCTCGGTCCGGGCCGGGGGCGACGAGGCGGGCGGCACGACGGTCGTGTTCGATTCGCACCCGACGGCGCAGGCTAATACGGCGATCAACGGCAGCAAGCGGCTCATGGTGAGTCCTCCACGGTGAGTGTTTCCTTACCGTGGAGTGTCCGCAATCGCCGTGCCGTCAGTCCCGCCACCACATCGCGGCCCGCCGCTCGCGGTTGCGGCGGCTCAGGCCCGGCGTGTAGTTCCCCGGCGGGGCCAGCGACGCCGGCTTGCTCAGGCCGATCGCTTCCCGCCACTTCTGGTAGACCTGCTCGAACACCGACTTCGGCTGCGAGTCCGCCAGCCCCGGCGTCAGCGGGGCGGACAGCGGCGCGGCGAGGTTCTTCAAATCGACGACCTGACCTTGCGGCCGCTCCATCGAGATCGGCTTGCCGTCGAGGCCGAGCAGGCCGATCGGCTGGCCGGCGGTCGTGCCGGCCTGCGGGATCTTCGTCCCGACGGACGTGAGCACCGGCCGCCCGACCGGCACGCCGGTGCCGGGGAACGGGGACAGCGGCGACTGGGCGGCCGCGGTAACGGCCGACGCGACGACGGCGGCCGCCGCCGCGAAGCTGCGGGGGATGCGAGGCATGTGTAGACCCTCCCGGACTCTGAGGCGTGCCCTTATGCCGAGCCGCGGGCGGGATGTCAAGCGGCCGGAGGGGATGGAAGGCGGATTCCGGCGGGGAGGTCGGCGTTGTGCGAAAAGTCGGGAACCCGGTACAATTCCGACGATCCGTGCCCGTGCGTCGTTGGAAGCAAACTATGATCCGCGTGGGTTCGGGACACGACTCGCACCGGCTGGTCGAGGGGCGGCCGCTGATCCTCGGCGGCGTGCGGATCGACCACCCGAAGGGGCTGGCCGGCCACTCGGACGCGGACGCCGTGCTGCACGCCGTCACGGACGCCCTGCTCGGCGCGGCCGGCCTCGGCGACATCGGCGACGCCTACCCGGACACGGACCCGCGATGGAAGGACGCGGATTCCACGATCTTTCTCCGCGCGGCCCTGGACCGGCTGAACCTTCTGGGCTGGAAGCCGGTCAACTTCGACGTGACGATCTTCGCCCAGGAGCCGAAGCTCGGCCCGGTGAAGGCCGCAATCCGGGACAGCGTGGCGCGGCTCGTGGGCCTGCCGGCGGACGCGGTGAACGTGAAGGCAAAGACCGGCGAGAAGGTCGGGCACATCGGCCGCGGCGAGGCGATCGGCGTCCACGCGGTCGTGCTGATCGAGAAGTGACATGGACACGGCCGCGATCATCCGCGAGATTCTGACCGGCTACGCCCTGCACCCCCGCGGGTTCCACGGCGTCGTCCACTGGGCGCGGGTCATGGAAAACGGCCAGAAGCTGGCCGAGACGACCGGCGCGGACCCGACGGTCGTGACGCTGTTCGCGCTGTTCCACGACGCGCGGCGGGTCAACGACGGCAGCGACTGGGGCCACGGCCTCCGCGGGGCGAAGCTCGCGAGGCAACTCCGCGGCAAGGTGTTCGAGTTGCCCGACGCCGAGTTCGAGTTGCTGTACCGGGCCTGCGAGCGGCACACGGAAGGCCGGACCGACCCGGACGTAACGGTCCGCACCTGCTGGGACTCCGACCGGCTCGACCTCGGCCGCGTCGGCATCACGCCGGACCCGAAGTACCTGTGCACGGCCGCGGCCCAATCCCGCGAGATGATCGCGTGGGCCGACCGCCGCTCGCGAACCGATTACGAACCGCCGTTCGTCATCGAACAGTGGGGCATCCCGCTGGACGTGGAAAAAGAGTGAATCACCACCGAGAGATCAGGATGAGCCTCCAAGTTTACTCCACCCTGTCCCGCAAGAAGGAACCGTTCCACAAGAGGCCCGGCGACCGGGTGACGATGTACGTCTGCGGGCCGACCGTCTACAAGCCCAGCCACATCGGGCACATGGTCGGACCGGTCATCTTCGACACGGTCAAGCGCTACCTCACGTACCTCGGCTACCAGGTCACGTGGGTCGTCAACATCACCGACGTGGACGACAAGCTGATCGTTCGCGCCGGCGAGTTGAAGACGACCGTGCCGGAACTCGCGGCGAAGATGACGGCCGACTACTTCGACTGCCTGAAGAAGCTGAACGTCACCGGCATCGACCAGTTCCCGAAGGCGACGGAACACATCGACGGCATGATCGCCATGATGGGCCGGCTCATCGACAAGGGGTACGCCTACCCGGCCGAGGGGGACGTGTACTTCGACGTGGCGAAGGACGCCGACTACGGCAAGCTCTGCGGGTTCGACCCCGAGCAGCTCGAGGGGGCCGGCCGCGAGGCCGGCGGCAAGAAGCGAAACCCCGGCGACTTCGCGCTCTGGAAGGGGGCGAAGCCCGGCGAGCCGAAGGAGGTGACGTGGGACTCGCCGTGGGGGCCGGGCCGGCCGGGGTGGCACATCGAGTGCAGCGTGATGAGCCAGAAGCTGCTCGGCGACACGCTCGACATCCACGGCGGCGGACTCGACCTGCGGTTCCCCCACCACGAGAACGAACTCGCCCAGAGCGAGAGCGACACGAGCAAGCCGTTCGCCACGGTGTGGATGCACAACGGGCTGTTGAAGGTCGGCAAAACCAAAAGTTCCGGTTCGTTAGGAAATGTGTTGAACGTGGTCGAGGCGTTCAATCGGGGTGTCACCGGCGAAGTGTTGCGGTATTTCATCCTCAATACGCACTACCGGTCCCCGATTGATCTCGGGGATTGGAACCCGCAAGACCCGGCTGCCCCACCGGTCCCGCCAGGCCTGGAAAATGCGAAGAAAGGATTCGACACGTTCGTCCGGTTCGCCGAGCGGTTCCAGCGGATCACCGGCAAGGCGTTCCATGCCGCCCACCCGCTCGACCTGCGGCAAACGCTGCCGACCGACCTGACCGACTACCTGACCCGCTTCCGCGAGCACATGGACGACGACTTCAACACCGGCGGCGCGGTCGGCGTGCTGTTCGAGCTGGCCACGGCGCTGAACCGCATGGCCGACGCCGGACGGTTGGAGGACCCCGCCCCGAAGCGGGACGAGAAGGCGCTGCCGGTGTTCGTCGAAGGCGCGGCGCTGCTGAAGGAGATGGGCGGCATCCTCGGCCTGTTCGAGCAGACACCGGAGGCGGCGACGCTCGGGGGGGACGACAACCTCGTGGCCGGGCTGATGGGCCTGCTCATCGAGTTGCGGAACAACCTGCGGGCGACCGCGAAGGGGATCGCCGACAAGGCCGACCCGACGAAGAAGGCGCTGTTCGATCAGACGGACCTGATCCGTAAGCGGCTGGCGGAGCTGAACGTCACGCTCGAAGACCGCCCCGGCGGCACGACGTGGCGGGTGGGGTGAAAACCGTTCGCACCTGTAACGGCGGCCCGGTATAATCCGGTGACGATTGGAGGGTTAACCGTGCCGAGCGAATTCGTACTCACACCCGACGAGGCCGCGGTCATTCGGGCCGCGCCGGACTACGAGTCGCCGTACTACGAGCTGGCGACGGTCACCCGGCTCACGCCCAGCCGCGTGCGGGACATCGTCAAGAATCTCGCCAAGAAGAACCTGGCCGAGAGTTCGAGTAGCACGGCCGTGTTGACCCCCGACGGCCAGACGGTCCGTCGCATCCTGGCGGGCACGGCCCGCGGGTCGACGTTCGGCCGGGTTCACATCGTCGATCAGTACGACCCGCACAAGGGCAGGTGGGGCGGGCAGCCGACGGACAACGGCCGCGAGCTGCGGGCCACGGTCCGGCCGGCCGAGGACGACCTCGACCGCATCTGGTTCGATGTCGATCTCGAAGTCCGCTCCACCGACCCCGTCAACCGGCCGCTCGTCGGGGTCGTCACGTTCTTCCTCCACCCGAGCTTCAGCCCGGACGTGCGGACCGCCACCCCCGTGGACAACGCGGCCGTCCTGACGCTGCGGTCGCTGGGGGCGTTCACCGTCGGGGCCGTGGCCGACGACGGCGCGACCCGGCTCGAACTCGACCTGGCCGAACTGCCGTCCGCCCCGGAGGCGTTCCGCGCCCTCTGACGCCCCGCCCGCCTTCCTGTCCCCACACGGGAACGCCCATGTCCGAATCCTTCGGGGGTTGCTGCCTGGCCGGCGTGCTGGCGTCCCTCGTCACGCTGCTGGAACTCGACCGCATCTTCTACGTGCCGTCGAAGGTGGCCGAGAAGTTCAAGCTGTACGCCCTGATCGTCGGGTTCGTCCTCCTGAACGGCGTGCTCGCCGCCGGGTTGTTCGCCTTGATCGGCGACGCCGAGTCGTTCAAGAAACAGATCGATTCCTGGGCCGTTCGGGCGACGCTGGTGGGGCTGAGCTACCTCGCCCTCGTCCGCCTGAAGATCGCGACCGTGCAGATTCAGGACACGCAGTACGCAGTCGGGATCGAGGCCCTGTACGAGGGGCTGAAGAACTCCTTCTACAAGCGGATCAACCGCATCGTCCGGCTGGCCCGGCACGTCGAGACGACCGAGCTGGCGGCGAGCAAGACGCTGAAGGAACTCGCGCAAACGGCCCGCAACTACATCCGCACGAACGACCTTCTGCCGGCCGACAAGCGGACTTCGCTGCTGGCGTGGGTCGCCCGCGTCGAGAACGACGCGGCGGGCTTGGAGGAGGACCGCAAGCTCGCGCTCGCCAACTTCATCCTCTCGGACCGGGCGGACGGCGTGGACAACACGTGACGTTGCGGCCGCCGCCGCCGATCCGGTAGTATCCGGCCATGCGCATCCTCGGCATCGACCCCGGCCTGCAAGTCACCGGGTACGCCGTCCTCGACGCCACCCCCGCCGGGCCGCAGCTCGGCGAGGCCGGCGTCATTCGCACCACCGAGAGCCGCGACACTGCTGACATGGCGAAGCGGCTCGCGACCATTTACGATTCCATCTCCGAAGTGTTCGACCAGTGGCAGCCGGGCATCGTCGTGGTGGAGCAACTGTACGCCCACTACGAACACCCGCGGACGGCGATCCTGATGGGCCACGCCCGCGGCGTGTTCTTCCTGGTCGGCGGCAAGCGGGGCGTCCCGGTCGTGAGCTACGCGGCCACGAAGATCAAAAAGACGGTCACCGGCAGCGGTCGGGCGGGCAAGGAGCAGATGCAGTACGCGATCATGCGGGAGTTCGGCCTGGCGAAGCCGCCGGAGCCGCACGACGTGGCGGACGCCGTGGCCGTGGCCCTGTGCCACTACTTCCTCGGCAACAACCCCCGCCGCGGCCTGACCTCGGCCCTGCACACCGGCGTGAACCTCAAGGTGCTCTTACAAGACGAAGACGAATGATCACGAAACTGACAGGAAGTTTGGTCCGCGTGCTCGACGACGAAGTCCGAGTCGCCGTCGGGCCGTTCGAGTACCAGTTACTCGTGCCGGAGAGCGTCCGCCGACAGTTGCAGATGAAGGTCGGCCAGGAGTTGACGTTCCACGTCAGCGAGTACCTGGAGGGCAACCAGGCCGGCAGCCGGTTCGTGCCGCGGAAGATCGGGTTCATGAGCGAGATGGAGCTGGAGTTCTTCGACCTGTTCTGCACGGTGGACAAGATCGGCGTGAAGAAGGCGCTGAAGGCGCTGTCGCGGTCGCCGAAGGAGATCGCGAACGCGATCAGCCGCGAGGACGCGAAGTGGCTGACCACGCTCCCCGGCATCGGCGCGACGACGGCCGAGCAGATCGTCAGCACGCTGAAGCGGAAGGTGACGAAGTTCGCCCTCGCCAGCGAGTCCGGCGACTCCGGCCCCGCGGGCGAGGCCCCGCCGGTTCCGGACGGCGTGGCCCAGGTGATCGAGGACGTGTATCAGGCGTTGATGAGCATCGGCCACAGCCCGATCGAGGCGCGGGCGAAGCTCGACGGCCTGCTGAAGTCCGGCAAGAAGTTCGCCACGGCCGAGGAAGGCTTGGCGCTGATTTACAGTCGATAGTTCCTTTTACACGGAGGTTTCCGATGGCTCGTATGCTCGCGGTCCTGTTGTTGGTCGCCGTCGTCCCGGCCGCCCGCGCCGACGACAAGGCCGACTTGAAGGCCCTGGCCGGCAAGTGGGAGGTCGCGAAGGTCGAGATCGAGGGGAAGGACACGACCGGCTCGTTCAAGGACGTGGTCCTGATGATCGAGGGCGATCAATACTCGGTCACGTTCGGCACGATGACGGACAAGGGGACGATCAAGCTCGATTCGGCGAAGAAGCCGAAGCAGATGGACATCACCGGGGCGGAAGGCCCGAACCGCGGCAAGACGTTCCTGTCCCTCTACGAACTGAAGGACGACACGCTGACGGTGTGCTACGGCCTCGACTTCAAGACCCGCCCGACGGACCTGAAGACGGCCGAGAAGTCGAACACGATGCTGATAAGCTACAAGCGGAAGAAGTGAGGGTTGACCATGACCGTGACGATTGATCTGTCGAACAGTCGGCTTGACCTCCTGCGCTCGCAAGCCGCGCGGCAGGGAGTGAGTGTCGAAGAACACGTCCAGGCGATCATCGCCCTTTACGTGGACACCACCTCAGACCGACCGGCGGGAATCGCGGGCGATCCTGAATTCCGGGCGGCGATGCGCGCGTCGTTCCAAGAAAACACGGAACTTTACCGACGGTTGGCGAAATGATTCGCTACCTCTCCGTCGATCAAGTTCTCGAACTCCAAGCCGAGACGATTCGCGAGCACGGCGGGTTGGCCGGGGTTCGAGACTTGGGCCTCGTCGAATCGGCCGTCGCTCAACCGTCGATGACGTTCGGCGGCGTTGAGCTTTACCCTACGCTGATCGACAAGGCGGCCGCCCTCGGCTTCTCGCTCATCGCGAATCACGCGTTCATCGACGGGAATAAGCGGGTCGGCCTCGCGGCGATGGACGTATTCCTTCGCGTCAACGGGCAAGCCGTCCGCGCCCCGTTGGAGGAATTCGAGGAGACGATCCTGTCCGTTGCGTCGGGGACGATGGACCGTTCCGCCTTTACAGCATGGCTGCTCGAGCACACCCGGCAGTTGGAAGACAAGGCTGACTAATGGCGCGTGAGAAAGTCGTTACCACCCCGGCCCTCGCGGAGGGCGATCGGCAGCGGGACGCCGCCCTGCGGCCGAAGCTGCTCCGCGAGGTCATCGGCCAGAAGAAGGTCGCCGACCGGCTGCAGATCGCGGTTAACGCCGCGAAGAAGCTCAAGGAGCCGCTCGGCCACATCCTGTTCGACGGGCCGCCCGGCCTCGGCAAGACCACGTTCGCGACCGTCCTGCCGAACGAACTCGGCTCGAACATCCAGATGACCAGCGGCCCGGCCCTCGCGAAGCCGGCCGACATGCTGCCGTTCCTCACGAACCTGGAGTACGGCAGCATCCTGTTCATCGACGAAATCCACCGCATGCCCCGCGTCGTCGAGGAGTTCATCTACCCGGCGATGGAAGACTTCCGCATCGACATCGTCCTCGGCGACGGCGTCAACGCCCGGACGATCAACATGAAGCTGAAGCCGTTCACGCTGATCGGCGCGACGACCCGCAGCGGGATGCTGTCCGGGCCGATGCGGGACCGGTTCAAGATGCAGGAGCACCTCGACTACTACTCGGTCGAGGAACTGGCGCAGATCGTCGGCGTGAACGCGAAGAAGCTGGCGCTGCCGATGGCCCCGGACGCGGCGGTCGAGTTGGCCCGCCGCAGCCGGGGGACGCCGCGGGTGGCGAACAGCCGCCTCTACTGGGTGCGGAGCTACCACGCCGGCCACCCGGACGTGGCCGAGGGGCCGGTGACGCTCGACGTGGCCCGGAAGGCGCTCGACATGCAGGAAGTGGACCGGGACGGCCTGGACAAGCAGGACCGCCGTTACCTGGAGACGCTGGTGGACGTGTTCGGCGGCGGCCCGACCGGGGTGGAGGCGATCGCGGCGACGATGAACATCGCGACCGACACGCTGACGGACGAGGTCGAGCCGTACCTGCTGCGGGAGCAGTTCATCATCCGCTCCCCCCGCGGCCGGATCGCGACGCCGCGGGCGTTCGAGCTGTTGGGGAAGGTCCCGCCGAAGCCGCCGGGGTCGCCGTCGCTGTTCGATTAACTCCGACTTCCGAAGTCCGGCATCGACTTCGGAAGTCGATCCGCGCAGACGCTTTTTGCGGGGTTCCGCACACGCCCCTCCTCCGCATCGACTTCCGAAGTCGAAACCGGACTTCGGAAGTCTGGTTCTTCACACCCCTTCACCATTTTTCGTTAGACTCCCCCGCTCGTCTTGTAATCATCTACAACTAACACCGCCCGCGGGGGTTCTCCCCTCCCGCCGTTCACGTCCCGCCGAAGTCTCGGTCAGGAGAACGCCGTGCCCGCACGCCTCGCGCCCGTGGTCCTGCTCGCGCTCGCCGCCGGGTGCGCCAAGCCGCCGCCGGTCGCCCCGCCGGAGCCGCCGGTCGTCACCGTCGAGCACCCCCGCAAGCAGACGTTCGACAGCACCAAGGAGTTCACCGGCTACCTCCGGGCCGTCGAGACGCAGGAGGTCCGCGCCCAGGTCACCGGCTACCTGAAGGTGGTCAAGTTCGAGGAGGGCGGCCTCGTCAAGGAAGGCGACGTGCTGTACGAGATCGACCCGGAGCTGTACGACGCGACGCTCCAGAACGCGAAGGCGAACCTGACCAAGTCCGAGTTCGACGTGACGACCGCGAAGGCGAACCTCGAACAGGCGAAGGGGGACTTCGACCGGGCGGAGAAGTCGAAGGCGGCGCTCAGCACCGAGGAGTTCGACAAGCGGAAGAACGCGTTCACGAGCGCGTCCGCGGCCGTGGACTCGGCGAAGGCGGCCGTCGAGGTCGCGCGGGCGAACATCCGCCGGGCCGAGTTCGACCGGAAGAACTGCACCATCCGGTCCGAGGTGAAGGGGACGGCCCGCGTCAGCCGGACGCTCTGGACGAAGGGGAACTTCGTGTCGGCCGGCACGACCGTCCTGTGCCGGGTCACGTCGCTCGACCCGATCTACGCGTACTTCGACATCGACGAGAACACGTCGCTGGAGTACCGCCGGAAGATTTACGACACGAAGGAGTTGCCGAACCCGCGGGAGGTGAAGAAGCTCCGCTGCTGGGTCGGGCTGCGGGACGAGCCGCTCTCCGCCGCCGGCCGGTGGCCGCACGAGGGCGTGATCGACTACATCGCCCCCGAAATCGTCCGCGGGACCGGGGCGCGGGAAATCCGCGGCGTGCTGGCCAACCCGGACGGCCGCCTGTCGCCGGGCGACTCGGTTCGGGTGCAGGTGGAGGCCGGGCCGCCGCGGGAGGCGGTTACCGTCCCGGAGATCGCGGTCGGCAGCCAGCAGCAGCAGAAGTTCGTGTACGTGATCGTGAAGGACAAGGACGGCAAGCAGGTCGCCGAGTTCCGCCCCGTCGTCCTCGGCGACCTGCGCGAGGTCGGCGGCGTGCGGCATCAGGTCATCGAGAAGGGCGTCACGCCGGACGACTGGGTCGTGGTCAACGGCCTGTTGCGGGTCCGCCCCGGCGCGGAGGTGACGCCGAAGGAGCAGACGCCGCTCGGCAAATAGTAGTAGGCACACTCCGTGTGCCGTCCGCGGGGGCGAGTCTTCGAGACCCCGCGAGAGCCTCGCGACTGCAAACGCACTCGCGGAATCTCGAAGACTCGATTCCGCGACGGCACACGGAGTGTGCCTACTACTCTGAGCATCCCCCCATGAACATCGCGCACTTCTTCATCCACCGGCCGGTCGCGGCGATGGTGCTCTCCATCCTCACCGTCCTCGTCGGCGTCCTCGCGCTCACGGCCCTGCCGATCTCCCAGTACCCGGAGGTCGTGCCGCCGCAGGTCGTCATCACGGCCGTCTACCCCGGCCAGAACGCGCAGAAGGTCGCCGACGAGGTCGCGTCGCCCATCGAGGAGCAGATCAACGGCGTCGAGAACATGCTGTACATGGAGTCGCAATGCACCAACGACGGGGCGATGCGGCTGACCGTCACGTTCAAGACCGGCACGAACCCGGACCAGGCCCAGGTGCTCGTCCAGAACCGCGTCGCCATCGCCACCCCGAAGCTGCCGGACGTGGTCAAGAACATCGGCGTCGTCACCAAGAAGCAGTCGTCCGCCATCCTCCTCGTCGTGTCGATGTTCGCCAAGCCGGACGCGGACGGGAAGACGAAGTTCTCGCAACTTGATGTGAGCAACTACGCCCGGCTGAACGTGAAGGACGACCTCGCCCGGATCGACGGCGTCGGCGACGTGTTCATGTTCGGCGAGCGCGAATACTCGATGCGGGTCTGGCTCGACCCGCAGAAGCTCGTCGATTACCAACTGAACCCGGCCGACGTGGTGGCCGCGGTCCGCGCCCAGAACGTCGCCGTCGCGTCCGGGACGATCGGCGCGCCGCCGGCCCCGACGGGGCAGAACTTCCAACTGACGGTGACGACGCAGGGCCGCCTGCTGGACCCGGCCGCGTTCGAGAACATCGTCGTCAAGTCGAACGGCAGCGAGCAACTCGTCCGCGTCCGGGACGTGGTCCGCGACCCGAAGACCGTCAACGGCCGGGAGGTCCGCGGCGTCGAGTTGGGGGCACGCAGCTACGACTCGAACGCCACGCTCGACGGCCGGGAGTCGATCGGCATGCCGATCTTCCAACTGCCTGGCGGCAACGCGTTCGACACGGCCCAGGCGATCCGGGCCAAGATGAAGGAACTCCGTGAGTCGAAGAACTGGCCGGACGGCATGGAGTACGCCATCATCTTCGACCCGACCACGTTCGTCCAGGCGTCCGTCGAGGAGGTGGTGAAGACGCTGTTCGAGGCCGTCGTGCTGGTCGCCGTCGTCGTCCTCGTGTTCCTGCAGAACTGGCGGGCGGCGGTCATCCCGATGCTCGCCATCCCGGTCGCGCTCGTCGGCACACTTGCGGCCATGTACGCCCTCGGGTACTCGATCAACAACCTCACGCTGTTCGGCCTGGTACTCGCGATCGGCATCGTCGTGGACGACGCCATCGTCGTCGTCGAGGCCGTCGAGGTACACATCGCGAAGGGGCTGACGCCGACGGCCGCGACCGAGCTGGCGATGAAGGAAGTGTCCGGCGCGATCGTCGGCGTGTCGCTCGTGCTGGTGGCCGTGTTCCTGCCGTCGGCCGTCATCCCCGGCATCACCGGGCTGTTCTTCAAGCAGTTCGCCGTCGTCGTCGCCGTCAGCACGCTCCTGTCCGCGTTCAACTCGCTGACGCTCAGCCCGGCCCTCTGCCCGCTCTTGCTGAAGCCGCACCACGGCGGGGGGAAGAAGGACCCGCTCGAATGGGTCATACATATCCTGCTCGGGTGGTGGTTCTTCCGCGCGTTCAACTGGTTCTTCGACCGTGCGACGAACGCCTACGGGTGGTTCGTCGCACGGCTCATCCGCGTGTCGCTGATCGTGGTCGTGCTGTACGCCGGGCTGCTCGCGACGACCGGGTGGATGTTCTCGAAGCTGCCCGGCGGGTTCATCCCGCAGCAGGACCAGGGCTACCTCGTCATCAACGTGAGCCTGCCGGACGGCGCGAGCGTCGAGCGGACGGCGGCCGTCATGAAGGAGATCGACGCCATCTGCCTCGGCCCGCTGCTGCCCAACGGCGAGCGGGACAAGTCGCAGGGGATCGCCGGGATCGACCACGTCACCGGCCTCGCCGGGTACTCGATCTTCGCGACGGCGAACATCTCGAACGCGGGCGGGGCGTACATCACGCTTTCGCCGTTCGAGGAGCGGAAGGGCCGGCACGCGGACGACATCCTCAAGGACCTGAACGCGCGGCTCGCCGGGATTCAGGAGGGCCGCGCCCAGGCGTTCGGCGCGCCGCCGATCCTCGGCCTCGGCAACGCCGGCGGGTTCAAGCTGCAAGTGAAGGACATGAACAACCTCGGCCCCGGCGTGCTGGAAGGCATGACGTGGAACCTCGCGTTCGCGGCCATGCGGGAGCCGGGCATCCCGGCGGCGTTCAGCAACTACTCGTCCGGCGGGCCGCAACTGAAGGTGACGATCGACAGCGACCGCTGCTTCAAGATGGGCATCGCGGACAAGGACGTGAAGGACGCGCTGCAGGTCTACCTCGGCTCCTTCTACGTGAACGACGTGACGCTGGAGAACCGGAACTTCCAGGTGAACGTGATGGCCGACGCCGCGTACCGCGCCCGCGAGGAGGACATCGGCCGGCTGAAGGTCCGCGGGCCGAACGGCGAGATGGTGTCCGTCGCCGGCCTCGTGACGGTCGAGCGGTCGAACGGGCCGATCAAGGTGAACCGGTACAACATGAAGCCGGCCGCGGACGTGAACGGGTTCACCGTCCCGTTCCTCATCAGCTCCGGCGACGCGATCGCGAAGATGGACCAGCTGGCGAAGCGGGAGCTGCCGGCCGGGATGGACTACGAGTGGACGGACATGGCGTACCAGCAGGTGCGGGCGGCGAACACGCCGGTCCGCGTCCCCGGCGTGTTCGAGTTCCGCGGCGACACGACGATCCTCGTGTTCGGCCTGAGCACGGTCCTCGCGTTCCTGATCCTGGCGTTCCTGTACGAGAGCTTCCTGCTGCCGCTGGCCGTGGTGCTGATCGTGCCGATGTGCCTGCTCTCCGCGGCCGTCGGACTGATGGTGACGATGCTCGACCTGAACATCTTCACGCAGATCGGCCTGGTGGTGCTGGTGGGGCTGGCGTGCAAGAACGCGATCCTGATCGTGGAGTTCGCGAAGCAGAAGCACGAGGAGGGGATGCCCCGCTGGGAGGCGGCGACGGAGGCGGCCCGCCAGCGGTTGCGGCCGATCCTGATGACGAGCTTCGCGTTCATCCTGGGCGTGCTGCCGCTGGTGATCGCGACCGGGGCCGGGGCCGAGATGCGGCGGGCGCTGGGGACGGCCGTGTTCTCCGGGATGATCGGGGTGACGGTGTTCGGCGTCTTCTTCACGCCGGTGTTCTACGTGCTGTTCCAGCGCCTGCGGGACCGCGGCCCGGCGAAGCCGCCGGCGGCGAAGGACGCGGGGCACTGACCTACGGGAAACGATATGCCGTGGCTCGACGATCATCTCCGGTGCATGCGCTGCGGGACGCGCTTCCCGGAGGGAACCGGGCCGTCGTGTCCGGAGTGCGGGCTGGTCGTGACCGAAGAAAGTACGCTGTCCGAGATGCGGGAGTGGAGCGTGACGCGGCGGCGCGGCCGGTGGCGGTTCGTGTGGGTGGAGTGTGTCCTCACGTTCGGCGTGCCGTTGGCCGTGATGAGTGCGGTAACCACGGCCCTCGTGCGGAAATCCACGTATCCGCTGGACTACGTCTTCGCGGTCACGACATGGCCGCTGATGGCGCTTTTGACCGGCCTCGCCCGGTGGCGGGGGTCGGAGCGGGAGTACGCCGCGTGGCTCGCCAACCGCGGCCGACGTGCGATAGGGCAGCGGGCAGGCGGGTAGTTGGTCTCGTAGGGTGAGCATCGCCCACCGGCTTCCGCGACGGTTTCCGAGGTCGGTGGGCGATACCCACCCTACGATGCATATCGGGCCTCGAAGACTCGCCCCGGCCTCCGAGATTCAAACCACTCGCGTGACGGGACCGACATCCTGTTCGTTGGCGTTCGCCGGTGTCGTCACGACCGTTCCGCTCACGGGCGGATCGACGTAGCACGAGTCAGGATGGCAATTGCCCGTCAGTGCGTCGAGCGTGCCGAGAAGCGCTTCGTCCGCGTCCGGCGTGAACCCCGGCGTCTTGCGGACCGACGGCACGAGCGGAAGTAGCTCGTCGTAGATCGCCTGGGTCCGTCGGCCGTTCGCGAGTTCGGCGCGGATCAGCACGTCGATCCCGTCATACGGGTCTGGTGTCAGCAGAGCTGCTCGCAATTCTTCCAATGAAATCATGTTTCACCTCACCCACCGCAATCTGTCCCAGTCCACCGTCTGGAACGCCTTCGCGCCGCCGTTGACGCTCACCCGGCCGGCCTTCAACGGCTGGTGGATCAGGAACGGCTTGCCGATGAAGTCCCGCTCCGGCACGCCGGGGATCCGCCACTCCCGGCTGTCGTGCGAGTTCGTGCTGTTGTCGCCGACCACGAAGTACTCGTCGGCCGCCAGTTGGTACGGGGCCTTCGTGCCGTTCGGCCCGTCGTCGCGGTAGTGAACGTCCCGCCACAGCTTCACGTTCCGGACCGCCACCGCCACGCCCTTCACGCCGAGCTGCAACGGCCGGCTCACGCCGCCGCGCTTCGGGTACACGTCCGGCGGCGCGGGCAGGTCGAGCGGCGGCAGCGGCTCCACCCCGTCGAGGGCCAGCAGCCCGCGGCGGTCCGCGAACGCGAACTCCAGCTTGTACGTCTTGCCGACTTCGAGCTGGAACCCGGCCTGCGCCGGCGGGTCGTCGGCGTTCGCCGCGAGGCGGACGCCCTCGGCCTTGCCGGTCGCGACCGGGAACTCGGCCCGCACGGAGTCGAGGCCGTCGGCCAGCCGCAGGGCGAAACTGCCGCGGCCGGAGAGCACTTCCAGGTCGCAGGTGAAGGCGAAGTCGTGGACGAACACGCTGCGGCCGCGCCGCGGCGGGCCGTTGTACGCCAGCCAGTCGGTCACCGGCGTCTCGACCTTGTCGTCGAGGTCCCAGTGCTGGTACGTGACGCCGACGCCGGGGCCGGTCGTCGCGTCCAGGTGTAGGCCGTCCGCCTTGAGGATCGTTTCATCGACCGGCTTCGCCGCGGCCTTCGGGCCGTCGCCGACCGGTTCGACGAGCCACCGCTGCTGCCAGGTGATCGGCGGGGCGAACGCGAGGTCGAAGAACGGGACGCGCGTCTCGCGGACCTGCGGGAGCGTCTTGCGTTGCAGGACGCCGTTGGCGAACACGTCGCCGCCGACGAGCTGCACCGCCTCGCCCGGCAGGCCGATCATCCGCTTCACGTAGGGCTTGCTCAGATCGACCGGGCAGCGGAACACGGCCACTTCCCACCGCCGCGGCGAGCGGACGTTGAACACGTTCTTGTCCACGAGCAGCCGGTCGCCGGGGATTTCCCAGGTTTGCGAGAGGTCGATGCCCCGCTTGCCGCAGTTCGGGCAGGCGGCGTCCGGGTGGCGGTCGCCGTTACTCGGCTCGCCGACGACGACGGGGTGGCCGCACCGCGGGCAGGCGGCCTCGCGGTGGTTGCCGTGGAGGGCCGGGGCCATGCTGCCGGTCGGCACGCCGAACGGCTCGACGGCCATGGTGCGGACGAACAGGAAGCCGCAGAGGAAGATGATGCCGGCGGTGACGGCCCGCCGCACGGCCGTGCCGGGCGAGTCGGCCCGCGGCGGCGGGGGCGGCGGGGGTTCGACGGCGGGGGGTTGGTCCACGAGGATCGGTCCTTGCCCGACGGGGCCGGTCACGAGGTCCAGTTTTCGACGCGAAGGCCGGGCACGCGGCTGAGATCGGAGTCGGTAGTCACGACCGTGCAATTCGGAAGCACTTTTGCAATGGCGGCGACTGTCAGGTCGATCGGCGCGACCTCTCCCCCGACCCGTCGGAGCTCCGCAAACAATCGGCCGTACTCACGGGCGGCCGGCAGGTCGAAAGGCCAGATGCGATAGAGGTGCAAGTTGCGGTTCACGATCGGCAGGTTCTTTTCACGGGTCGTGCTGGCCTCCGTACCCGCGAGCAGTTCGGCGACGACGGAAATCGCCGTGCCCAGGTGGTCCCCTCGGGCGCGGGCTTCCGCGGCCCGAGCATCGACGCCCTTTCGTCGGAATATGCAGTCCGACAAGGAATTACTATCGAGAAGGTAGCGTCTCATTCGAGGCTCTTTCGGATCGCTTCGATGCGCGCGGCGGCTCCGGCCGCGGCAACGTCCCGGTGGGCCTTCCGCGCGGCGTCCCACGCGGCCTCTTCCTCGGCCGTCATTTCCATCGGCGGGATGGAATGGAACTCCGCGAGCCACCGCGCGATCTCCTCGGGCGAGTCCGGTTGTTCGTCGTCATGCTCGACAGACAATACCTCAACTTCCGTCCCGTCCGGCCAATCAATCGGCTCACGCGGGACGAACACACCCCCTTGAACGACGGCTGAAATTCGTGTCATATCCAATCCTCCTGTCAGTGAGCGACGCCGTTCGACAGGACGGGTGACGCGGGGGAGAGGTGATCGAAGAATCGAAGCGCGATCAACTCCGGGATCGTTCGTTCGATGGTTTCTCGCGTGACTTCGGGAACGACGACCAACCCCGCCTCGGCAACCATCGGCACCCCATAGCTGCCGCTGGCCTCGACATCCTGAGCGAGCCGCAGGGGGTCGTAGAAGGTGACGGGATACCTTCGACCGTCAGCCAGCTCCACCGCGCCGCCCGTGAGATAGCCCTTGGAACTCATTTCCCACTCCGCCCGCTCGTCGAAGTCGGGCGGGAAGTGGAAGGTCGCGTTGGTCAGCGTCAGCACCATAGCTTCCTCCACCGGCATTTTACACCCGCGTCACGGAGAACGGCCGCGGTAGAGCGTGGGCGCTTGCAAACGTCAATCGTCCTCCAGCACGGCCAGGAACGCCTCCTGCGGCACTTCCACCTGGCCGATCGCCTTCATCCGCTTCTTCCCCTCCGCCTGCTTGTTCCACAGCTTCCGCTTCCGCGAAATGTCCCCGCCGTAGCACTTCGCCGTCACGTTCTTCTTCATCGCCGCGATGTTCTCCCGCGCGATGATCCGCGACCCGATGGCCGCCTGCAGCGACACCTCGAACAGGTGGCGGTCGATCTCCTTGCGGAGCCGCTCCAGCACCTTCCGCCCGCGGCGGTCGGCGTTCGCCCGGTGGACGATGATCGACAGCGCGTCCACCCGGTTGCCGTGGACGAGGATGTCCATCCGCACCAGGTCCGCGGCGCGATACCCCACCACCTCGTAGTCCATCGTGCCGTACCCGTGGGTGACGGACTTCAGCTTGTCGTACAGGTCGTAGATGACCTCCGCGAGCGGCATCTCGAACACCAGGATCACCCGCTGCGGGCTGAGGTACTCCGTCCGCACGAACGCACCCCGCCGCTCGGTACACATCGACATCAGGTCGCCGATGTTCCCGGCCGGGATCAGGAAGCTGATCTTCACGATCGGCTCGCGGAACTCCTCGATCCCGCCGCCGTCCGGCACGTCCTGCGGGCCGTGGACCTGCACCACCTCGCCGTTGGTCTTCTTGATCTCGTAGGTCACGTTCGGCGCGGTCTGCACCAGGTTCAGCTCGCAGTCACGTTCGAGTCGCTGCTGGATGATCTCGCGGTGCAACATCCCCAGGAACCCGCAGCGGAACCCGAACCCGAGGCCGTCGGACACCTCCGGCGTGTACGTGAAGCTCGAATCGTTCAGCTTCAGCTTCTGCAACGCCTCGCGGAGGTCCTCGAACTCGTTGTTGTTCACCGGGTACAGCCCGGAGTAGACCATCGGCTTCGGCTCCTTGTACCCGGCCATCGGCTCGGCCGTCGGCCGGAAGGCGTCCGTCACCGTGTCGCCGATGTTCACGTCGTCGATGGTCTTAATGTTCGCGGTGAAGTACCCGACCTGCCCGGCGGCGAGTTCGTCGATCTTCGTCGGCTCCGGCCGGAACTGGCCCATCTCGGTGACGACGTACTCCCGGCCGGTCCGCATGAGCTTCACCCGCTGCCCCGGCTTGAGCGTGCCGTCGATCATGCGGATGTACACGACCACGCCCTTGTACGTGTCGAAGTGGCTGTTGTAGATCAGCGCCTTCAGCGGCTCCTCCGGCTTGCCGGCCGGCGCGGGCACGCGGTCGATCACCGCGGCCATCAGCTCCTCGATGCCGAGGCCGGCCTTCGCGGACACCTTCTGCACCTCGTCCGGGTCTTCCAGGAGCATCGCCTGCTCCATCTCGCCGATGACGAAGTCCGGCCGGGCGTGCGGCAGGTCGATCTTGTTCAGCGTCGGGATGAGCTTGAGATTCGCCTCCATCGCGAGGAACCCGTTCGCGACGGTCTGCGCCTGCACGCCCTGGAAGGCGTCCACGAGCAGGATCGCGCCCTCGCACGCGGCGAGGCTGCGGGAGACTTCGTAGTTGAAGTCCACGTGGCCGGGGGTGTCGATGAGGTTCAGTTCGTACTTCTCGCCGTTGTGCTCGTGGAAGATCGTGACCGGGTGCATGCGGATGGTGATGCCGCGCTCGCGCTCGAGGTCCATGCTGTCGAGCGTCTGGGCCTTGATGTCCCGCTCGCTGACGGCCCCGGTCTTGAGCAGGAACTGGTCCGCGAGGGTGCTCTTCCCGTGGTCGATGTGGGCGATGATGCAGAAGTTGCGGATCAGGGTCGTCGGCGTCGGCATGGTGCGCGGCTCGTGGTCCGTGAGCGGTCGTAAAAGACTAGTTTATCGCCGCGCGGACGCCCGGAGAAGGTGAACGAAGAATGGCCCGCAGATGACGCGGACTTCGGCGCAGATGAAGAGGATCAAAACCAGAAGATGATTTCGGGTC